>OHAC01000253.1_pt1 | contig 57767 bp, 46 predicted proteins | sample 1577051 | NCBI WGS metagenome assembly OHAC01 (sample SAMEA3541499, study PRJEB24748) | human gut metagenome | biome: human gut; feature: human-associated habitat; material: faeces | place: China | collected 2012 | reverse complement strand
GTGAATGATGACCAGATCAATCTGGAACACCAGAATTATCTGATCATAGGAACGCTGGAATCTTATTTAAAGATCCGTGATTACTTTGGAAAAGAGAAAGTCGTGCCGATTTATATAGAAGTGGAAGACGGCGAACGCCTGAGCCGGGCATTAAACAGAGAGCGTATGCAGGAAAGCCCGAAGTATGAGGAACTCTGCCGCAGATTTCTGGCAGATGCGAAAGATTTTTCTGAGGAAAAGTTAAACGAAGCCGGAATTACAAGAAGATTTGTCAATCAGGATCTCAATGAGACAGAGGAAGAAATCCGTAGAGTAATTTTAGAAAACAGGTAGGAAAGAAGGTGAGCATTGGTGGATATTAAAGTAAATAATATAGCACAGGTGACACAGGTACCTGATACAGTGACAACGGAAACCGGAGATGGAACATTCAAATTCACTCTGGCGAGTGCCATCACCGATGCAGATCTTCAGGCAAAAGTCGATCTTTTGATGAATGATATCACGGCACAGGGGAACCGTATTGCACAGCATATGGATATCCGCGATATGAAAAAATACCGTGGACTGATCAAAGACTTTTTAAATGAGGTGGTGTATCGTTCACACAAGTTTTCCAGAGAGAATTTCTTAGACCGCAAAGGACGGCACAGAGTGTATGGACTGATCCGGCTGATCGATTCAAATCTGGATGAACTGGCAAGGGAGCTTGTGAAGGATGAGAAGGATCACATTGCGATCCTGAGCAGGATAGGTGAGATCCGTGGATTGTTGTTAGATATATTGACTTAAAGGAGCGGCATATGGCAGGATTTAAAGATATTATCGGACATGAGCAGATTATAGAGCATTTACAGAACGCGATCGGGATGGATAAAGTATCCCATGCGTACATCATCAATGGACCGGACAAATCCGGAAAAATGATGCTGGCGGAGGCATTTGCAATGGCTTTGCAGTGTGAAAAGCATGGAAAAGAGGCATGTATGGAGTGCCATTCCTGCAGACAGGCACTGGGACATAATCAGCCGGATATTATTTATGTAAACCACGACAAGCCAAATACCATTTCTGTGGATGATATCCGTACACAGGTAAATAATGATATTGATGTGAAGCCTTACAGCAGTGATCACAAGATTTACATTATCGATGAGGCGGAAAAGATGAACCAGCAGGCGCAGAATGCACTGCTTAAGACAATCGAGGAGCCGCCGGCATATGCGATCATCATGCTTTTGACGACAAATGCGGACACATTTTTGCCGACAATTTTATCGAGATGTGTTACGCTTAATATTAAGGTAGTGCCGGACGAGAAAATCAAAAAATTCCTTATGGAAAAGTATCAGATCCCGGACTATCAGGCAGATGTCTGCGTGGCATTCGCGCAGGGAAATGTCGGAAAGGCAATCCAGCTTGCATCATCGGACGATTTTAACGAGATGAAGGCGAGCGCGCTGCAATTGATGAAACGTCTCGATGACATCGAACTTTACGAGATGACAGCAGCCGTCAAGCAGATTGCAGATTACAAATTGGAAATCAACGATTACTTTGATCTGATGATGATCTGGTATCGTGATGTATTATATTTTAAAGCAACAGGTGATGTAAATGGCCTTATTTTCAAGGATGAGGTCTACGACATAAAACGACAGGCAGAAAAAAGCTCTTACAATGGAATCAACAGTATTTTGGAAGCTTTGCGTAAAGCCCAGATACGTCTGGACGCAAACGTAAACTTTGATCTGGTGATTGAGTTATTACTGCTGACAATTAAGGAGAACTAGAATGGTAAAAGTAGTAGGAATCCGTTTCCGGAATGCAGGTAAAATATATTATTTCGGACCTGGAAAGTTACAGTTAAAAGCAGGCATGCATGCAATTGTTGAGACTGCAAGAGGCGTTGAGATGGGAACTGTCATGACCGATCCGAGGGAGGTGTCCGAGGAGAGCGTTGTCCAGCCATTAAAACCGGTCATCCGCATTGCGACTGAGCAGGATGAAAAGCAGGCAGAGAAGAACCGCCAGAAGGAAAAAGAGGCGTTTAAGATCTGTCTGGAAAAGATTGCAAAACACAAGCTGGATATGAAGTTAGTGGAAGCAGAATACACATTTGATAATAACAAGCTGCTGTTCTATTTTACCGCAGACGGAAGAATTGATTTCCGTGAGCTGGTAAAAGATCTTGCAGCAGTATTCCGCACACGAATCGAACTGCGTCAGATCGGTGTCCGCGATGAGACAAAGATTATGGGAGGATATGGAATCTGTGGACGTGAACTGTGCTGTCACACATTCCTTTCCGAGTTTGCACCGGTATCAATCAAAATGGCGAAGGAGCAGAATCTTTCCCTGAATCCAACCAAGATTTCCGGCGTGTGCGGCAGACTGATGTGCTGTCTGAAAAATGAGGAAGAGACCTATGAGTACCTGAATAGTAAACTTCCGAATGTAGGCGATTATGTGACCACAGACGATGGCTTGAAGGGTGAGGTACACAGTGTTAATGTCCTTCGTCAGACCGTGAAGGTGATCGTGGTTGTGGACAAGGACGAAAAGGAGATCCGCGACTATAAGGTTGATCAGTTAAAGTTCAAGCCGAGACGCCGCAAGGAGAAATCCCATGTGCAGGACGATGAGTTGAAGAAGTTAGAGGCATTGGAGAAGAAAGAGTCCAGATCCAAGCTGAATGACAATTAGAGGAATTGAGGGGCACTGTGATCGGGCAGTGTCCCTTTGTGGTTAGAGAGCATCTGCAGAAGCTGTTATGGCAGATTTTGTTGGTTGGTGTGCAGATGGAGATGTGTGTCAGTCTGACGGAAAACAGAAGGGAGGCGGAGTATGGAACAGTCCGCAGAGACGAAAAAGAAGGATTGCCCGGATGCAAGGGAGCAGTTTCCGGTGGAGATCCTGGAAGATGAGCGGGTGGATGATCTGCAGAGAAATGGGTATCACATTATCCAGAAGCGGAATGGGTTCTGTTTCGGCATGGACGCTGTGCTGTTAGCCGGGTTTGCCAGGGTAAATCCGGGGGAACGGGCTATTGATCTGGGAACTGGAACAGGAATCATTCCTATTTTGCTGGAAGCCCGGTATGAGGGCGAACATTATACAGGTCTTGAGATCCAGGAAGAAGTGGCAGAGATGGCCAGACGCAGCGTGCGGCTCAATGGATTAGAAGATAAGGTGGATATTGCCCTTGGCGATATCAAGGAGGCCAGTGTTCGGTTTGGTAGAGCACAGTTTGATGTGGTGACCTCCAATCCGCCTTATATGAATGATGCCCATGGACTCAAAAATCCGGACCTGCCTAAAGCTATTGCACGGCATGAGGTGTTATGTACACTGGACGATGTGGTGCGGGAAGCAGCAGGACTTTTGAAGCCTGGTGGACGGTTCTATATGGTCCACAGGCCCCACCGGCTGATCGAGATCATCAATACGCTGACGAAATATAAGCTGGAGCCGAAACGGATGAAGCTGGTGCACCCGTTTGTGGATAAGGATGCCAACATGGTGCTGATCGAAGCAGTCCGTGGAGGGAAGTCCATGATCAAGGTGGAGGCACCGATTGTTGTATACAAAGAACAGGGCGTGTATACAGATGAGATCTATGATATTTATGGATACTAGGAAGAGAAGGGAACAATATGGCAGGAAAATTATATTTGTGCGCGACCCCCATCGGTAATCTGGAGGATATCACGTTCCGGGTGCTGAACACATTAAAAGAAGTGGATCTGATCGCGGCAGAAGATACCAGACACAGCATTAAGCTGCTAAATCATTTTGGCATCAAGACACCTATGACCAGCTACCATGAGTTTAACAAGGTAGAGAAAGCCAGATACCTGGTGGAACAGTTAAAAGAAGGTGTGAACATTGCGGTAGTCACCGATGCAGGAACTCCAGGCATCTCAGATCCGGGCGAGGAGCTGGTACGCCAGTGTTATGAGGCTGGAATCGAAGTTACTTCCCTTCCAGGCCCGGCGGCGTGTATTACGGCCTTAACGATGTCCGGCCTTGCTACCAGAAGATTCTGTTTTGAGGCATTTCTGCCGTCAGAGAAGAAGGAAAAACAGTGGATTCTGGATGAACTGAAAAATGAAAGCCGCACCATCATCATTTATGAAGCGCCACATCGTCTGGTGCGGACTCTGGAAGAATTAAAAGAGACACTGGGCAACCGCCGCCTGACCATCTGCCGGGAGTTGACGAAAAAGTATGAGGAAGCGTATCAGACTACGTTCGAGGAAGCACTGGCCCGCTATGAGGTGGAAGAACCAAAGGGCGAGTGCGTGCTGGTGATCGAGGGTAAGAGCATTGCCCAGAAGAAAGAAGAACTGGCAAAATCCTGGGAAGAGATGACTCTGGAAGAACACATGGAGATGTACGAGAGCCAGGGAATCGACCACAAAGAAGCCATGAGACGGGTGGCGAAGGACCGGGGAATCAGTAAAAGGGATGTGTATCAGCAGCTGTTGTGATAGAACCGAAATGGTATTTGTCGAGAAAAAGTTCTTGACAAATACCATTTCATTCTATATTATTACTTTGATATTCAAACTATTTGAAACACAAAGTGAAATGGTGACAAGAATGATAACAAAGATAATAGGAACTGGTTCCTGTGTTCCGGAGCGGATCGTGACCAATGACGATCTGTCTCAGATCGTGGAGACCAGTGATGAGTGGATCCAGAGCCGGACGGGAATCCGGGAGAGACGGATCTCAGAAGGAGCGGATACGGCGGAGCTGGCAGCGGGAGCAGCGAAAGCAGCTCTGGAAAATGCCGGAGTCAGCGCAGACGACGTGGATCTGATCCTGGTGGCAACTTCGACGCCGGATCATTGCTTTCCAAACGCGGCGTGTATGGTCCAGGCGGCTATTGGCGCGGAACGGGCGGTGGCCTATGACATCAGCGCGGCCTGTTCGGGATTCCTGTTTGCGGTGAATACGGCCCATGCATTTTTAGGTTCCAGGATTTACAAGACAGCGCTTGTGATCGGAGCGGATACGTTGAGTAAGATCGTAGACTGGAGCGACCGGAGCACCTGTGTGCTGTTTGGTGACGGCGCGGGAGCGGCGGTGCTGAGAGTCGAGGAAGGTGAAAAATCTGGTATTTTCGCTATGAAGATGGGCTCTGACGGAAAAAAAGGTCCGGTACTTTCCTGTGTATCACGGACGGTTGGTAATTTCCTGACTAATACGGAACCGCAGATCGGCTACACGACCATGGATGGCCAGGAAGTCTTTAAGTTCGCGGTGAAGAAGGTTCCGGAGACGATCAAAGAGCTTCTGGATGAGAATGGACTGGAGCCAAAGGATGTAAAACATTATGTTCTGCATCAGGCCAATTACCGGATCGCGGAGGCTATCGCCAAACGGTTAAAGGTGTCCATGGAGCAGATTCCTACCAATATGGAGCATTACGGCAATACATCCGGTGCTTCGATCCCGCTTCTGTTAGATGAGCTAAACCGGGCTGGAAAGATCCAGAAAGGTGATCTGCTGGTACTTGCCGGATTCGGCGCAGGACTGACCTGGGGCGCGACGCTTGTGAGATGGTAGGATGAGGGCAGAGTAAAAGGCAGCGAAGCAACAAAAATATAAATAAAAATTCAAGACAAAAAGGAGATTAAAACCATGTTAGAGAAAATGAAAGAGATCATCGCAGACCAGTTAAGTGTAGACGCAGACACCATCACAGAGGCTTCTAAATTCAAAGAGGATTTAGGTGCAGATTCCTTAGACTTATTTGAGTTAGTTATGGCATTAGAGGATGAGTATTCTGTTGAGATCCCGGCTGAGGACTTAGAGAAGCTGACCAGCGTTGGCGAGGTTATGGATTATTTAAAGGCAAAGGGTGTTGAATAAACAGCCCGGCATTCCTGCGTGCAGGCACATGGGCAGTTTGTATATCAGGAAGTAAAGTTAGAGTAAAGAAATTCCATCAGCAGCGGAGGCAGATATGAAAACAAGAATTACAGAACTTTTAGGAATCCAGTATCCGATCATCCAGGGCGGTATGGCATGGGTGGCGGAGCATCATCTGGCGGCGGCCGTTTCCGCTGCTGGCGGCCTGGGACTGATCGGTGGGGCAAACGCTCCTGGCGAGGTAGTCCGGGAAGAGATCCGCAAGGCAAGAGAACTGACCGATAAACCGATCGGCGTCAATGTGATGCTGTTAAGCCCTCATGCAGACGATGTGGCCAGAGTGGTTGTCGAGGAAGGCATCAAGGTGGTCACCACAGGTGCAGGTAACCCGGAGAAATACATGGATATGTGGAAAGCAGCCGGCATTAAAGTAATCCCGGTTGTAGCTTCTGTGGCATTGGCAAAGCGTATGGAAAAATACGGCGCTGACGCGGTTGTTGCAGAGGGAATGGAGTCCGGCGGCCATATTGGCGAGCAGACTACCATGACCCTGGTTCCACAGGTGGTGGATGCAGTATCCATTCCGGTGATCGCAGCAGGTGGTATCGCAGACGGCAGAGGTATCGCAGCGGCATTTATGCTGGGTGCGGAGGCAGTTCAGATTGGAACCCGGTTTGTGGTTTCCAAAGAATCCATTGTACATGAGAACTACAAGCAGCGGATCATCAAAGCAAAGGATATTGATTCTACCGTAACGGGCAGAACCCACGGACATCCGGTACGCTGTCTGAGAAACCAGATGACCAGAGAGTACATCAAGTTAGAGCAGGAAGGAAAATCCTTCGAGGAATTGGAGTACCTGACATTAGGAACTTTAAGAAAAGCAGTTCAGGAGGGCGATGTGACCAATGGAACTGTTATGGCAGGACAGATCGCAGGAATGATCACCAAAGAGCAGACCTGTAAAGAAATGATCGATGAAATGATGGAACAGGCAGAAAAACTGCTTGGCAGATAGGAAATCAGCCTGACGTGTCCACCAGGTCAGTCTATAGAAAGTGATAAGGGCAGGCGGGCACACAGTATAAGATAAGGAGCTTTACGATGAGCAAGATCGCATTTATTTTCCCAGGACAGGGAGCCCAGTATACGGGAATGGGCAGAGATTTTTACGAGCAGACAGAAACCGGAAGAAAGGTATTTGACCAGGCCAGCGAGCTTCTGGGATTTTCTATGCCGGAGCTGGTGTTTGAGCCAAATGACCGTCTGGACATCACCGAGTATACACAGGCAGCCATGGTAACCACCAGCATCGCCATGATGAAGGTATTTACCGAACGCACCGGAATCCGTCCGGATGTGGCGGCTGGTTTAAGCCTGGGAGAATACTGCGCATTGGCGGCGGCTGGCGTTATGTCGGACGCAGACGCAATCACCACCGTAAGACAGAGAGGTATCCTCATGCAGCAGGCGGTTCCGGTGGGCATTGGCTCCATGGCCGCTGTGCTTGGCATGGAGGCATCTGCCATCGAGGAGGTCTTAGCCTCCATGGATGATGTGCAGATCGCTAATTATAATTGTCCGGGACAGATCGTGATCTCCGGCAAAAAAGAGGCAGTCGAAGCGGCTGCTGAGAGTTTAAAAGCGGCGGGAGCCAAACGGGTGATTCCACTGAAGGTCAGTGGACCATTCCATTCCCGTATGTTAACAGAAGCAGGAAAAAAACTGGGTCAGGTGCTTGAAAATGTATCCGTTTCCAAGCCACAGATCCCATATGTGGCCAATGTGACCGCCCAGTATGTAACCGATGCAGAATCCGTAAAACCACTGTTAGAGAAACAGGTTTCTTCCTCCGTCCGGTGGCAGCAGAGTGTGGAAATGATGATCGCCGATGGCGTGGATACTTTCATTGAGATCGGACCAGGCAAGACCTTAAGCGGATTTATGAAAAAGATCAACCGGAACGTAACCGTTCTTAATATAGAAAAAATGGAAGATGTGGAGGTGTGTGCAGAATGTTTACAGACAAAATAGCCATCGTAACCGGCGCAGGCCGTGGAATTGGAAAGGAGATCGCAAAGACCTTAGCGGCAAAAGGTGCATTGGTGATCGTCAACTATTGCGGTTCCGCAAAACGGGCCGAGGAGACAGTGCAGGAGATCGAAGCAGCAGGCGGAAAGGCAGAAGCCCTTCAGTGTGACATTTCCGACTTTACAAGGGCTGGGGAAATGATGGACTATGTGATCAAAACCTACGGTCGGGTAGACATTCTGGTGAACAACGCCGGAATCACCAGGGACGGTCTTCTGATGAAGATGTCCGAGGAAGATTTTGACGCAGTCTTAAACACCAACTTAAAAGGCGCGTTCAACTGCATGCGTCATGTGGCAAGACAGATGGTAAAACAGAGAGGTGGCCGGATCATCAACATTTCCTCCGTATCCGGTGTTATGGGAAATGCAGGACAGGTCAATTATTCCGCATCCAAAGCAGGAATCATCGGAATGACTAAATCCGCAGCCAGAGAGCTGGCAAGCCGCGGTATTACCGTTAACGCAGTGGCACCCGGTTTTGTTAATACAGAAATGACAGAGGTGTTATCCGACAGCGTGAAAGAGGCGGCAACCGCCCAGATCCCGTTAAAAACCTTTGGTGAGACCAAAGATATCGCTTACGCAGTGGCATTTTTAGCATCCGACGAGGCCCGATACATCACCGGACAGGTGCTGTGTGTAGATGGCGGAATGGCAATGTAGAGAGGACATGAACATGAAAAGAAGAGTCGTAGTAACCGGTTTAGGGGCAGTGACACCTATCGGAAATGATGTGGAGTCTTTCTGGAATGGTTTAAAAGAGAAAAAAGTAGGAATCGCTCCGATCACCGCATTTGATACAACGGAATATAAGGCAAAACTGGCAGCAGAAGTGAAGGATTTCGATCCGAAGGCATGCATGGATCCGAAAACAGCTAAGAGAATGGAGCGTTTCTCCCAGTTTGCCGTAGCAGCTTCCAAGGAGGCATTAGAGGATGCAGGTATTTCCATGGAAAATGAAGATCCGTACCGTGTAGGCGTGTGTGTCGGCTCCGGTATCGGAAGCCTTCAGGCAGTGGAGCGTGAGCATCAGAAATTACTGGAAAAAGGACCTGGAAGAGTGAATCCCCTTCTGGTTCCGATGATGATCAGCAATATGGCAGCAGGAAACGTAGCCATCCAGTTTGGTTTAAAGGGTAAATGCTTTAACGTAGTGACAGCCTGCGCTACCGGAACTCATTCTATTGGAGAGGCGTTCCGTTCCATCCAGTACGGCGAGGCAGAAGTGATGGTAGCTGGCGGTACTGAGGCAAGCGTGACACCGATCGGCGTTGCTGGATTTACTGCCCTGACTGCATTAAGCACCTCCCAGGACCCGTTACGGGCGTCGATTCCATTTGATAAGGAACGAGGCGGTTTCGTCATGGGCGAAGGCGCTGGCGTGGTGGTATTAGAGGAACTGGAGCACGCAAAGGCAAGAGGAGCCAAGATCTACGCGGAGTTAGTTGGCTACGGTGCCACCTGTGATGCCTTCCACATCACTTCTCCGGCAGAGGACGGAAGCGGTGCGGCAAAAGCCATGGAATATGCCATGGCGGATGGCGGCGTGAAACCAGAGCAGATTGATTACGTGAACGCCCACGGAACCGGAACCCATCACAATGATTTATTTGAGACAAAAGCGATCAAGCTGGCCCTGGGCGATCATGCCAGGGACGTTCATATCAACTCTACCAAGTCCATGATCGGACACCTCTTAGGCGCAGCAGGCGGCGTGGAATTCATTGTCTGTGTGAAATCGATTGAGGATGGTTTCGTTCACGCAACGGCTGGTCTGGAGGTAGTAGACGAAGAGTGCGATCTGGATTACACCAAAGGCGAGGGCATTTCTACCGATGTGAACTATGCCATCAGCAACTCCTTAGGCTTTGGCGGACACAACGCCAGCCTTCTGGTGAAGCGTTTCGAAGAGTAGGAGGAGGAAAATGGAAATTCAGGATATTTTAGCACTGGTGCAGGCGGTTGCGGACAATGGCCTGACGGAGCTGAAGGTAGATGATGGAAATGTCAAGCTGTCTTTGAAAAAGGAACATCCGGTGGTTAACGTGGTAGCCGGTAATACCGGAGCTGGATCTGCAGGAGCCGGAATGCAGGTGGCTGGCGTGCAGATGCCGGATTTTGGCAGTTTCGGCGCCGCAGGCGCTCTTGCAGCAGGTACAGTGGCAGCAGCACAGGAGACAGGCAACGCTGTGGCAAATACTGGCGCAGCAGCGAAAACGGCTCCGATCAATTCTGATAAAATCGTGGTTTCCCCGTTGGTAGGAACCTTTTACAGCTCCTCTTCCCCAGAGGCAGAGAGCTTCGTAAAAGTTGGTGACACCGTGAAAAAAGGACAGGTTCTGGGCATTGTTGAGGCCATGAAGCTGATGAATGAAATTGAGAGCGAGTATGACGGAGTGGTGGAAGAAATCATGGTCGGCAATGAAGAGATCGTTGAGTATGGCCAGCCGCTGTTCCGGATTCATTAAGGAGATATCATATGCTGGGAATTAAAGAAATTCAGGAGATCATTCCCCACAGACATCCATTTCTTCTGATCGACTGCATCGAAGAACTGGAGCCGGGAGTGAGAGCCGTAGGCTATAAATGTATCACTTACGATGAGCCGCAGTTCCGCGGCCATTTTCCACAGGAGCCGGTCATGCCGGGCGTCCTGATGATCGAGGCGTTAGCTCAGGTTGGTGCGGTTGCCATCTTAAGTGTAGAGGAAAATAAGGGCAAGACCGCTTATTTTGGAGCCATTGATAAAGCAAAATTCAAACGGAAAGTGGTTCCTGGAGATAAATTAAAGCTGGAATGCGAGATCATTAAGCAGAAGGGACCGGTTGGCATAGGAAAAGCGGTTGCTACGGTTGACGGCAAGGTTGCTGTTTCTGCAGAATTAACATTTATGATCGGATAGGGGAAAACTATGTTTCGTAAGATATTGATTGCCAACCGGGGCGAGATCGCGGTGCGGATCATCCGGGCCTGCAGGGAAATGGGAATCCAGTCAGTCGCAGTCTATTCTGAGGCAGACCGGGACAGCCTTCATACCCTGCTTGCGGATGAAGCTATCTGCATCGGACCGGCTCCGTCTACCAAAAGTTATCTGAATATGGAACAGATCCTGGCGGCAACCGTTGCCATGGGTGCGGAAGCTATTCATCCGGGATTTGGATTTTTATCAGAAAATGCAAAATTCGCGGAATTATGTGCAAAATGCAATATTGCGTTTATCGGACCGTCCGCAGAGATCATCCACCGGATGGGCAACAAATCCGAGGCAAGAAAAACCATGATGGAGGCAGGAGTTCCGGTAGTCCCGGGAAGCAAAACTCCGGTCTATACGGTGGAAGAAGCCAGAAAAATGGCAGAGGAGATCGGTTATCCGGTGATGATCAAGGCATCCTCCGGCGGCGGTGGAAAGGGCATGCGGATCTCCAGAGGTCCGGAGGACTTTGACGCTAATTTCCAGAATGCCCAGATGGAGTCCATCAAAGGATTTTCCGATGATACGATGTACCTGGAGCGCTACGTGGAACGCCCACGGCACATCGAGTTCCAGATTCTGGCAGATAAATATGGCAATGTGGTGCATCTGGGAGAGCGTGACTGCTCCATCCAGCGCCGTCATCAGAAGGTGCTGGAGGAATCCCCCTGCGCTGCCATTTCCCCGGAGCTGCGTAAGAAAATGGGCGAGACTGCCATTCGCGCAGCCAAAGCGGTTGGTTATGAAAATGCGGGAACTATCGAGTTTTTGTTAGATAAAGATAAAAATTTCTATTTTATGGAAATGAACACCCGGATCCAGGTGGAGCACCCGGTTACGGAGATGGTGACAGGGCTGGATCTGATCAAAGAACAGATCAAGATCGCGGCTGGCGAGCGGCTGTCTATGACACAGGCTGACATCCATCTCACCGGACACGCCATCGAATGCCGGATCAACGCCGAAAATCCGGCGAAGAATTTTATGCCGTGTCCTGGAAAGATCACCAATGTCCATGTGCCGGGCGGCAATGGAGTACGCATCGACACTCATATTTACAATGATTATCAGGTTCCGGCGAACTACGACTCCATGCTGCTGAAATTAATTGTTCACGGCGAAGACCGGGAGACTACCATCGCCAAAATGCGGAGCGCTCTTGGCGAGCTGGTGATTGAGGGGATCGAGACCAATCTGGATTTCCAGTATGAGATCTTAAGCCACGAGGCTTATCAGAAGGGGGATACGGATACCCATTTTATTCCCACGTATTTCCCACAGTATTGTAAAGAATGAAAGAGAAAAACTCTAGTACACTCCAAGGCACTGGAAAGGAGGGCCATAGAACATGTTGAGAGATATGTTTAAGAAAACGTACACGCTGATTGATACAAAATACAAGAATCATTCAAAAAATGAACCGAATATTCCAGAGGGCCTTTGGAGAAAATGTAAAAAATGCGGACAACCGGTGTACGGCGAGGACGTGAAAAATAATAATTATATCTGCCCGAAGTGTAAGGCATATTTCCGGGTGCACGCCTACCGCCGGATCGATCTGGTGGCAGATCCAGGAACCTTTGAGGAGTGGAACGCCCAGATGGACTTCTCCAACCCGTTAGGCTTCCCAGGCTACGAGGAAAAGGTACGGGCAGCTCAGGAGAAAACCAGGTTAAATGAGGCCATTGTCACCGGAAGCTGTAAGATCCAGGGGCAGAAATCTGCCATCGGTGTCTGTGATGCCCGATTTATGATGAGCAGCATGGGTCATGTAGTGGGTGAGAAGATCACACGGATGGTAGAGCGGGCAACCGAAGAAAAACTTCCAGTGATCATCTTTGCCTGCTCCGGCGGCGCCAGAATGCAGGAGGGGTGTATCTCCTTGATGCAGATGGCGAAGACCAGCGCGGCGCTGAAACGGCACCATGAGGCAGGACAGTTATTTGTCAGTGTCCTGACTGATCCGACTACCGGAGGCGTAACTGCCAGCTTTGCCATGTTAGGTGATGTGATCTTAGCCGAGCCGGGAGCGCTGATCGGATTTGCAGGACCGAGAGTGATCCAGCAGACCATCGGGCAGAAACTGCCGGAGGGCTTCCAGAGAGCAGAATTCTTATTAGAGCATGGATTTGTGGATAAAATTGTGCCTCGTGAAGAGATGAAAGAGGTGCTGGGCCAGATCCTGCGGGTGCATGGCGTGGGGAAAACTGCGGATGAGATTGTGGATAATTCAGATAAAATCCAGGATGTTGGTGGAGAGAGTCAGTTGGATGTCCAGAATTGTGCAGGCGTATCGGCTCACACAGCTGCGCAGCAGAAAACGGTATCCGGCGTCAAGACAGCCTGGGACCACGTCCTTCTCTCCAGAAAAGCTGACCGTCCTACCGCTCTTGACTATATCACCCGCCTGTTTCCGGATTTCATGGAGCTCCACGGAGACCGTTATTACGGCGATGACGGCGCTGTCATCGGTGGAATCGCTACCTTCCATGGAATGCCGGTGACAGTGATCGGACAGCAGAAAGGCAAGACCACCAAGGAGAACTTAAAATACAACTTCGGTATGCCATCTCCAGAAGGTTACCGCAAGGCTCTTCGGCTGATGAAGCAGGCAGAGGCTTTTGGACGTCCGGTGATCTGTTTCGTGGACACTCCAGGCGCATTCTGCGGCATCGAGGCTGAGGAGCGTGGACAGGGCGAAGCCATTGCCAGAAATTTGTTTGAGATGGCGGATTTAAAGGTTCCGGTACTTTCTATCGTGATCGGAGAAGGTGGTTCCGGAGGCGCCCTGGCAGTTGCTGTAGCAAATCAGGTCTGGATGATGGAAAATGCGGTTTATTCCGTACTATCCCCAGAAGGCTTTGCCTCCATTCTCTGGAAAGACAGCAAAAAAGCGGCCCAGGCGGCGGAAGTGATGAAAATGACCGCCAAAGACCTGTTGGAACTTCACGTAGTTGACCAGGTGATCCCGGAGCCGGTTCCGGCCTGTGCAGAGGAGATGGGACGGATCACGGCAGTATTAGACCAGAAAATTGGTGGATTCTTATCAGAAATGAGCGAATTGTCAGGAGAAGAACTGGCACAGCAGAAATACGAAAGATTCCGGGCGTTCTAGGAGGAAAATGATGGAAAAAATGAAACCATTAGTAATCGGTGATCTGGTGATCGAGAAACCAGTGATCCAGGGCGGCATGGGAGTTGGCATCAGCCTGTCCTCTCTGGCCGGAGCTGTGGCAAAAGCCGGAGGAGTTGGAATCATTTCCACGGCCCAGATCGGTTTCCGGGAGCTGGATTTTAAGGAAAACCCGTTAAAAGCCAACTTAAGAGCCATTGGAAGTGAACTGAAAAAAGCCAGAGAGATTGCGCCCAAAGGTGTCATCGGCTTTAACATCATGGTAGCCACCAGAAACTACGAGGAATACGTCAAAACCGCAGTGAAAGCCGGCGCTGACATCATCATTTCCGGTGCGGGTCTTCCGGTTTCTCTTCCAGAGTATGTCCGAGAGGCAGAAGGTAAGGCGGGCGATCCGGCGGCGGGATTAAAAACCAAACTGGCGCCCATTGTTTCTTCTTTAAAATCCGTTTCTGTGATCTGTAAATTATGGGAGCGGAAATACCAGACCACTCCGGATCTGGTGGTGATCGAGGGGCCATTGGCAGGCGGGCATCTGGGATTTTCCAGAGAGCAGCTGGCAGAATTGGAGGCCGATACCACCGATACGGCTCATACCTTCCATAAAGAAGCTTATGAGGCGGAGATCCGTTCCATCATCGATTTTGTGAAAAAGTTAGGTGAAAAATATGGGAAAATGATCCCGGTTGTCGTTGCTGGTGGCATCTATACTCATGAGGACGTCCTTCACCAGCTGGAATTAGGCGCAGACGGTGTCCAGGTTGCAACACGTTTTGTCACCACGGAGGAATGTGATGCGCCAGAGGCTTACAAGCAGGCGTACATTCAGGCAAAACAGGAAGATATTGTCATCACCAAGAGCCCGGTGGGAATGCCAGGCAGAGCCATCCGCAACGCATTCTTAAAACAGGTAGAAGTAGAGCGGAAGCCGCCAAAACACTGCTATCAGTGCCTGGAACGCTGTGACCGTGCCAAGATCCCGTATTGTATCACGGACGCTTTGGTTCAGGCTGCAGAGGGGCATTTAGACCAGGCGTTGTTATTCTGCGGAAGCAATGCGTATCGGGCAGAACGGATCGAGACTGTGCAGGAAGTGATGGACGATCTGGTATTTGGGATATAATATAAGATTTACGAAGGGGGATTTCGCAGTAAGAGACGCGGGATTCCCCAGTTTTCGTTCATAAGAAATCTGGTGCCACGTCCTATGGCAGTGAATGTTGTATACAGGATTCATTTCCGCGAAATTCGCAGGCATGAATTACCCTATCTTCTTCATATAGTGAAAAAAAGACCAGGGACAGACCAATATGCTAAATGGACTCTGGGCGTTCATGATGATCGCCGGAATCATATATGGGAGTTTTAATGGAAACATCCAGGCAGTAACTGAAGCTGCTTTCCAGTCTGCCGGAGAGGCCGTCAGCCTGTGCATCACCATGCTTGGGATCATGTCCTTCTGGACCGGGATCTTAAAAATTGGTGAGCGGGCTGGGGTGATCGAAGCATTGACCAGGAAAATGACGCCGTTGATCCATTTCTTATTTCCGGAGCTGCCGTGTGGCCATCCGGCAGTTGGCTCCATCTCTGCCAATCTCATTGCCAATGTCCTGGGACTTGGCTGGGCGGCAACACCTGCGGGATTGAAGGCCATGGAAGATTTAAAAGAGCTGGAAGAAGAACGCCGCAGTGCAGATCCTATGTACGCCAGAAGCGTTCCAGAGGGCACTGCCAGCGGGGAAATGTGTACCTTTCTGATCATCAATATTTCTTCTCTTCAGCTGATCCCGGTGAATATGATCGCCTACCGCAGCCAGTATGGCAGCCGCGTGCCAATGGCGATCGTAGGCCCGGCTCTTGTGATCACCTTGGCGACAACGCTTGTGGCAGTGGTATTCTGTCTGGCAAAACAGAGACAGTAACGCAGGAGGTGGGCGCTTATGAGATTCCTCCTTTATATTTCCCGTTTCATGATTCCTTTGGTTATTGTATACATGATAACCTTTGGGTTACTGATGAAGCGCCCAGTCTACGATGATTTCGCAGAAGGGGCCAAAGAAGGAGCCAGAACCGTTGTGGGTGTATTTCCTACACTGGTTGGGCTGATGGTGGGAACCGGGATTCTGCGGGCATCGGGGTTACTGGAATGGTTTGCTGGATTTCTTGCTCCCGTGGCGGAGAAAGCAGGAGTCCCATCCCAGCTGATCCCGGTAGCAGTGGTAAAATTATTTTCTTCCAGCGCAGCAACCGGGCTGGCGCTGGACATTTTCAAGGAATACGGGCCGGATTCCCGGATCGGCTTGATGGTATCGCTGCTGCTTTCCTGTACAGAAACTATTTTTTATACGATGAGTCTGTATTTTATGGCAGCAGAGGTCAAAAAAACCCGTTATACACTTCCCGGAGCGCTGATGGCGACAGTCTTCGGGATGTTCATGAGCATTTTAATGGTAAAAGCTGGCTTTTTGTAAGAAAACTCTAAGAATAGGTGGTTGCCATTGAAATTGAAATCATGTATAATCGTTAAGAAACTTTAAAGATCGTCAGACGAGAGGATAAGCAGTGGATACTTACAAGACGCTGAATGAAGTTTTGGTGAATTTGTTCCGGGATGTGATGGATATCGAACAGAAAGCCATTATCACGGAGGAATTTCAGGATATCACCAACAATGATATGCATATTATAGAAGCGATCGGCATGAACGAGCCTAAAAATATGTCAACCATCGCCAGAGAAATTTCTGTAACAGTAGGAACTCTGACCATCGCCATGAACAGCCTTGTGAAAAAAGGATATGTTCTTCGAGAACGTGGCAAAGAGGACCGGAGAGTGGTTTATATTTCCCTGACGGAGCGGGGCAGGGCCGCTTATGTCCATCACGCACGGTTTCATAAGGCGATGATCGACAGCATATCCGATGAACTGACATCGGAGGAGATGGAGTTACTGATTAAAACCCTGACGAAATTAAATAAATGGTTTCGAAATTGGCAAGAGAACTAAAGAAGGAGACGAAAATTATGAAAAAATTAGCTGTATACGCTGCAGGAATGATGATGGCACTGTCTTTAGCCGCTTGTTCCCCAACAAAAGTTGAGCCAACGAAAGCTCAGACGGAGAATCAGGCAGGTGAGAAGAGCGGAGAGAACTTAAGCCCGGACGGTTTAACACCAGAAGAGGCAAGAGCATTGAATCAACCGGCAGTTGACCCTAAAACGGAGACCCCGGATCCAAACGCAGAGGTGATGGAGAGTGTTTTAGTTTATATGTTAAATGACGAGGGAAACGGCTTAAAGACAGAGATGGAAGACGCAGAAACAGTTGATGCAGATACAGTTGCAGCACTTCTGGTAGAGAAATCCATTCTGGATGAAGGAACTACCGTGAATTCCTTTGATATTTCCGGTGGTGAGAAAGCAGGCCCAGGCGTAGACGCATCCGAAACTGGTTCCGGCGAGAGAGTCGGTACCCTGGATCTGTCCCAGTTAGACCCATATGCTTCTAAGGCTGTGTTATGTGCCATCGGCAACACCTTCTGTGAAAATTTTGAGTTAGACAGCTTAGAGATTCTGGTAAATGGTGAAGCTTACAGTGGCGAGAACTTAGATGGCGATGTGCTGACTTATGTAGAAGATTATAAGACAGTCGAATAAAAATATAAAGAACAGGGTGCCACGCAAAAGATAAAAATGTGGCAGCCCTGTTTTTTACGTTTTATGAATCAGATAGTTTCCGCGAAGAGCCGCATCGCCCCTACCAGCGCCGGATTTTTCTCCGGATCAGCCTGCAGGATTTCATAGGACGGGACGAAAGCGGTGAAAGCGCCATTGGTTTCGGAGAGTGCGTCTTTGGCGAACGAATAATAGGTCTTCATGACGCCACCACCCAGGATTATGATATCTGGTTTGAATATAATACTGAGATTCCAGACGGCAGTCTGCAGTTCAAAACGGATTTTTCGGATGAATGCAGCGGCGTCTGGATCTTTTTTTGTCCATTTTTCGTAGAGATCATTAAAATCCTGGAATCCCAGTGCCTTAGCGCGGTGATGCAGTGCGGAGCCGGACCAGAGATTTTCAAAGCAGCTTCGGTGACCGCAGTAGCACGGTTCTGGTGGATTGAGTGGATCAGTGTCAGAATCCGGTGAGATCAGGATATGTCCCAGCTCCGGGTGAAAACCTGCCCCGGCCCGGAACAGCCTGCCGTCAGCTTGAAAGGCACAGCCGATCCCGGTGCCAAAAGCGATCATGAGGACCCGGCGGTGGGTCAGGTGTTTGATGGAGGCTTCTCCGAGAAGCGCGCCATTCACATCATTTTCCAGAAGGACCGGAAGCTGGGTCCGTTCGTTTAAGACCTGAACGATTGGATAATGATCCCAGCCCGGAAGCGTGTAGGGATTTTCAATCGTTCCCTTCTGCGGATCTACCGGTCCGGCACATACGATGCCGATCCCCTTTAAAGAAGAAAAATCCAATAGAAGCTTGGCACATTGTTGCTTTAAAGAAGCAATCAGTCGATCCATCGTCTGTGAGACTTTAAGCTCCAGCGTAGGAAAACTCTCCCAGCTTTTGATGCAGCCCTCTGAGTCAGTAATTCCGGCCATGATCTTTGTGCCGCCAATGTCAACGGTTCCGTAATAAGTGTTCATGAAATATCCCCCTGAATTTGTCTGATATGAATAAAAAAAGTAATTAATACAACATTGTATATAGAATAATATACAATAAAAAACGCGGAAAAACATATTAAAAAACCCATATTATACGAAAAAAACCAGATATAGTATGCGAAATATAGCGAAAAGGATACAATCTAAGAAATCGAGAATTGAATAAACAGAAGACTGATACTATGATAAATACACAAACGAACAGTGGTTAGTCAAGAAAAACTATCTAAAATGCACAAAGGAGGTTGTTTATGAAAAAACAAACATTAGTGAGGGCAGCAGCAGGGGTGTTGGCAGTCTGTATGACAGCCGGAACATTAGTCGGATGTGGTTCTTCCAAGAAAGCAGAGGAAACTACAGCGAAAGCAGAAGAGACTACAACAGCAGCAGGGGGAGCGGCTGGAGAGGCAAATACTTCTAATGAAGCACCTACACATTTAAAATTATTCTTAACCAATAAAAACATCGTGGATGGATCATATGCGAAGACAATGATCGAGCAGGCAACCAATACAGAATTGGAGATCATTCAGGTTCCGACAAAAGAATTAGATAACAAACTGAATATTCTCCTGGCATCCGGTGATCGTCCTGATATCATCCAGTGCGAGACAGAGACCATGGAGAGCCAGTTATTATCTGCAGGTATTCTTCTTCCAATCAATGAATACTGGGATAATTATCCAAACATTAAAAACGGCCGTGATGAAGCAACCTGGGATCTGATGAGATATACGGATGGAAATATCTATTCAATCGGTATCAAAAATCCAAACCCACTGTCGATCATCGCATATCGTCAGGACTGGTTAGATAAGCTGGGACTGGAAGTACCAACCACTCTGGACGAGTATTATAAAGTAGCAACTGCAGTTGCAAAGGAAGATCCGGATGGCAACGGTGTGGATGATACCTTTGCATTTGGCGGTTATCAGAATGTTGATACATCATGGTTCGATCATATCTTTGGCGCATATGGAGCACTGCCAAACTACTGGATGCTGCAGGATGGACATCTTGTGAATGGTTCCATTCAGCCTGGCATGAAGGATGCGTTAGTATTCTTAAATAAGATGTATACAGATGGACTGATCGATCCGGAGTTTGTAACAGATGATCCGAAGAGATGGCAGCAGAAAGTAAAAAGCGGTGTATTTGGCGCAGGTGTGACCAAGATCCATATCTTTGATCAGAATAACTGGTCCAACTACTATGAGCCATTTATCCAGGCATATCCGGAAGGCAAGCATGTCTATGGACCGGTTCTGAAGGGTGGCTGTGAGAACCCGGTAGGTATCCGTATGGCAAGCGAGAGAGGCTGGTTAAGAACCTTTATTTCTAAGGATTCCAAGAACATTGATGCTTGCTTAAGACTGATCGATTATCTGATGTCTGAGGAAGGAAACCGCTTTGCACAGTATGGTGTAGAGGGAGAGCATTATAAATGGGAAGGTGAGAAGCTTGTCAGACTGATCGACGATGAAAAGACCAATGAGCTGGATCTGAACAAATTCTTTATTGGCAATACCGTATTATTTGATCATTCTTCTGATGAGCTGTTTGATGCATTCGAGTTCTCTCACACAATCTGCACACCAAATCCGGCAGACGGTATTTTCATTGATGAGTTAAATGATATTTATCCAAAACTGAAGGAGATCACCAATACCAGATTTATCGAGATGATCGTCGGTGAAACTCCGATCGATGGCGGTTTTGAAGACTTTGTAAAAGAGTGGAATTCTCGTGGCGGTGATAAGCTGACAGAGGCGATTGACGCAGCATATCAGGCAAAGCAGAAATAACAAAGTTGCTGTTTGCGCAACGCGTGAACAGTAACATAACAAAACAACGATCATGAAACAAATATAAGGAGAGGTTGACATGGAGGCAGTATCACGTACGCAAAACAAACAAGGAAAGCTTTGGAAATCAATCAAAGAACATAAGACCCTCTATTTACTGATGTTACCTGGTCTGCTGTACTTTGTGTTGTTTCGGTATCTGCCCATGTTTGGCCTTGTGATTGCTTTTAAAAATTATAATATCTTTAAAGGAATCTGGGCCAGTGACTGGGTAGGACTGGAAAATTTTAAAGAACTGGTTCATTCCGCGGATTTCTGGAATGTATTTAAAAATACACTGGTGATCAGTCTGACGAAGATCGTCATCGGATTCCCTATCCCGGTTCTTTTAGCGATCCTCTTAAATGAGATCAGGAACATCAAATTTAAGAGAGTGACCCAGACATTTATCTATCTTCCACATTTCCTTTCCTGGGTTGTCATTGGAGGCATCATGCTGAATCTGTTCTCGCCGGTTTTCGGACTGGCGGGACAGTTCTTCAGGACCTTTGGAATGGAACCGGTCAACATCATGGCAAAGAAGAACACGATTTTCTGGGTGGTTATTCTGTCAGATATCTGGAAAGAGGCCGGATGGAGTACCATTGTCTTTTTAGCAGCATTGACGCAGGTGGATATCAGCTTATATGAGGCGGCAAGAATGGATGGAGCAAATAAGTTCCAGCAGATGCTTCATATTACACTTCCGGCGATCTCATCGATCGTGGTTGTCATGTTGATCTTAAGAATCGGTAAAGTCATGAATGCCGGTTTTGAACAGATCCTGGTACTGCAGAACCCGATCACCATGGAGAAGATCGATATTTTTGATACCTTTGTATACCGGGAAGGCTTAGGACGTGGTTCTTACAGTTTTGCGGCTGCTGTGGATACCTTTAAATCAGTGATAGCCCTGATTTTAGTTACCAGCGCCAATAAGATCAGTAAGATGTTCGGAGAGGAAGGAATCGTATGACGCGCAAGAGAAAGAAAGTTTCGCCTTTTACTGTTTTAAATTACCTGCTTTTTATTGTGATCGGAATCATTATGGTATATCCGTTCTGGTATGTGGTCATGTATTCCTTCAGTGATCCGACCCAATCCAGTTTAAGCAGTCTGTATCTGCTCCCGCAGGGATTTACACTGGAATCCTACAAATATGCATTTTCCAAGAAGATCCTGTTTACCGGTTTCTTCAACTCTGTATTCTTAACCGTTGTCGGAACCTGTGTCAATATGCTTCTTACGATTTGTCTGGCATATCCGCTTTCCAGAGATAAGCTTCCGGGCAAGAAATATTTCTCTGCATTTGTCGTATTCCCGATGTTATTTAACGGCGGAATGATCCCGACTTATCTGGTGATCAAGCAGTTTGGCCTGATGGACAGCCTGTGGTCCCTGATCGCATCTCTGGCGATCAATGTATACAACCTTCTGATCCTGTCAAAATTCTTTAAGAGCATTCCGGAGAGTCTGATCGAGGCGGCAAAGATCGATGGATGTGGTGATGTGATGACTCTGGTAAAGATCATTCTGCCATTGTCAAAGGCATCTCTGGCAACGATTTCCCTGTTCTATGCAGTCCAGCACTGGAACGAGTTCTTAAGGGCAACGATTTATATTAATACGGATTCAAAATGGCCGCTGCAGGTGGTTTTGCGGAATATCATTGATATGGTTGCCAATGACTTAAATAGTGGCGGTGAGGTATTTATGAATCCGGAAAACTTCAAAATGGCAACGATCGTCATCACAGTATTCCCGATCATTTGTGTATATCCGTTCTTACAGAAACATTTTACACAGGGCGTGATGATGGGGTCTGTAAAGGGTTGATGAGAAGGAGAAAACGATGGATTCAAGACCGAATATCTTATTGTTTATGACAGACCATCAGAGAGCAGACAGTCTGTTTATGGAACAATGTGGAAGAGAGGTAACACCGAATTTAAACCGTCTTGCCAGAGAAGGCATGGTATTTGAACGGGCGTATGATACCTGCCCGCTGTGTGTCCCGGCAAGAACTGCGCTGGCTACCGGAGTTTATCCGACGAAAAACGGCGTGGTCTATAATGACTGGAAAGGGGTAACGGCAGGAGGCTTTGAACCGCTTCATAAGGCATTACAGAAAGCAGGATATGAAATTGGTCATATTGGAGTGGATCATATCCGTGTAAAACCGCCTATGCGTGAACAGGGATTTGAGTTCTTTTTAAATCAGGAGGATTATGAGGCGTGGGCGGCGGCTAAAAACGTGAAGACCGTGAGAAAACCGGAGGAGCTGGTGACAGTTCAGGAAGAGGTCGATGGCCAGTATGTAGAAAAGAAATACAGCGGTCACAGAGTAAGCCAGTGGGAGAATCCATTTGAAACATTGAAAGATATCTATTTCCGTGATCATTCACTGGAATTTTTAAGACAGCTTCCAGAAGGAAAGCCATTTGCCATGTTTACTTATCTGTGGGCGCCTCATCCACCATTACGTGTACCGGAGCCATATGCGTCCATGTATCCGCCGGAAAAGCTGGTTCTGCCGGATAATATCGGTATTACAGCGGAAGGAGAGCCACCGCTGAGGCGGAAAGGAGTGCCAGCCCAGCTGGCGGAGCAGGTACCAAAAGAAGAATGGAGACAGGTATGGTCTGCACATCTGGCACTGACAACCATGGCAGATGATGTTCTTGGAATGATCCTGGAAGAATTGAAAAAACAGGGGAAATATGAAAATACCTGTGTGGTATTTACGGCAGACCATGGAGATAGTCTTGGACAGCACCAGATGTATCAGAAGATGGAAATGTATGAGGAGTCAGTGAAGGTTCCACTCGTGATCCGTCTTCCGGGTGCTAAGACAGGAAAGACAGCAAAACTGGTGTCCCACCTGGATTTAAAGCCGACTCTCTGCGAGATTGGAGGAGCCAGCGCAGGAGCTTGTGATGGGCGTTCTCTGGTACCATTTTTGGAGGGAAAGGAAGAGCTTGAACAGAAGCCGGCATATATCCAGTATTCTGGAAATCCAAGTTATGGGACGATCCGCAGAGCGGTTGTGACGGAGCGATATAAATATATATATGACAGCAGTCATGCACATGAGCTTTATGATTTGGAAAAAGATCCTCATGAGATGAATAATGTGGCAGATGATCCGCGATACGAAACGGTTCTTAAGGAACTGTATGAAGCTTGTAAACGATTCCATCAGGATCATCAGGATTATTTTGATTGGGAAGGAAAGAGAAAATGAACTGGACAGAGGAAGCATTAGAACGGTGTTTGGATAGAATTGGACAGAACATCGAACGAATTGGGGAACATTTCCCACATGTAGCTTATGATAATATCTATAATGATCAGGGACCGGCTTTCTGGGTTTCAGGATTCTGGCCAGGACTTTTATGGCTGCGTTATCAGGGAACCAAGGATGAAAAAGCCCTGGAGCTGGCTCGAAAACTGGAAGATGTGATGGATTCCGTATTAGATGGATTTATGACCCTGCATCATGATGTCGGGTTTATGTGGCTGCCTTCCGCAGTGATCGATTATAAACTGACAGGAAATGAGGCTTCCAAGATCCGCGGACTGAAGGCGGCAAGTCATCTGGCGGGCCGGTTTAACCTGGCAGGCCAGTTTATCCGGGCCTGGACAGACCGGGTCCAGGTGGGGACCCAGGGATGGGCGATCATTGACTGTATGATGAATATTCCGCTGTTATTCTGGGCTTCTAAGGAAACGAATGATCCAAGATTCTATCACATTGCCAAGGCACATGCAGACACGGTGCTGAGATGCTTTTTACGACCGGATAATACGTCAGCCCATATTGTCAGCTTTGATCCTTATACCGGTGAAAAAATTGAAAATCTGGGCGGTCAGGGAAAAGATCCAGATTCTGCATGGTCCAGAGGACAGGCATGGGCGATTTATGGAATGGCAGTGGCTTACCGGGAAACAGGAAAAGAAGAATATCTGACTGCATCAAAAAATGTAGCGGCATATTTTCTTTCTCATCTGCCGGAGGATAAGGTTCCGTATTGGGATTTCCGGACTGATGAGGCAGATAAATGGGTGAAAGATTCTTCAGCAGCTGCCTGTGCCGCCAGCGGACTTCTGGAGCTGCACAGCCTTGTGAAAGAAGAGGCAGAAAAGCAATTTTATCTGGATCAGGCACTTGCTATTTTGAAAGGAATTTATGATAATTACTTTATAGCATCAGATGACAGTCAGGCAATGATCAGCTGCGGAACCGTGAATTATGCAAAGAAGAAACATGTGAATGTTCCGATTATTTATGGGGATTACTTTTTCACGGAAGCGCTGCTGAAATTAAAAGGGCTGACGAGCATTTTTTAAAGGAGACAGGTATGAAAACTTATTTTGGGGATCTGCATGATCATTGTGGTATTACATACGGCTTTGGAAGCCTGGAAAATGCCATTAACCGGGCAAAAAGCCAGCTGGATTTCTCCGCATTTACCGGACATGCCATGTGGCCGGATATGTATGAGAAGGCTCCGGAAACGGAGTTTGTGGTTAATTTCCATTTAGAGGGATTTAAAAAGTTAAGAGATCACTGGGAAGAGGTGCGTCAGAAGGTAGCAGAGGCAAACAGTCCGGAATTCGTCACATTCCAGGGATATGAGCTGCATTCCAGAGAGTATGGTGATCATCATCTGCTTTCGATTGATGATGATCTTCCATTGATTTACCGGGATTCACCGGAAGAGCTGGTGAAGGGCTGCGGTGGTCATACCATTGCAATTCCGCATCATATCGGTTATACGCCGGATTATCGGGGAATCGACTGGGATAAGTATCAGGAAAAGATCTCTCCTGTGATAGAGGTATATTCCAAGCACGGCTGTGCGATGAGTGAAGATGCAGATTATCCATATTATCACAATATGGGACCGAGAGATACCAGAAATATGGTAGACGAGGGTCTGCGCAGAGGCTATCATTTTGGATTTGTAGCTTCCACAGATCATCATGCCGGTTTCCCTGGCTCTTATGGTGATGGTCTTGCTGCAGTAGTGGCAGAGGAGAAAACCAGAGAGAGCTTATGGGAGGCGATCAATGCCAGAAGAACCTATGCGGTGACCGGAGATAAGATCCTCTGTGACTTTAAGATCAATGATTCCTGGATGGGAAGTGAGATCACGGGTAATAAGAGAAAGATCCATGCACATGTGGAAACGGAAGGAACTCTGGACAAGATTATTTTATATAAGAACTTAAAACCATATCATATCATCAATGGTGAGTTCTATCAGAAGGTCAATGAAGAGGGCTGCTATAAGCTCCGTGTGGAGATGGGATGGGGGAAATCCAATCTGTATCACTGGAATGGCAATATCCGTGTAGAAGGCGGCTCGATTGAAAGCTATAATACTTATTTCAGAGGCCGAAGCGTACTGGCTCCATCTGCAGATGAGTCCTATGATGAAAATTCCATCAATGATATTGAAACCTTCTCTGAGTTAAAGAACAGTCAGGAGTTTGCATGGCGCTGTGATACCGTGGGTAATAAATCGACTTTGCATCCATGTACCTCCAGTGTGGTTGTTAAAGTAAAAGGTGATTTAAATACCCAGATTACCTATCAGCTGAATAACAAGACTTACACAGCAACCATCAAAGATCTGTTGGCTTACGGTTATACCAATCATATGGAATATTACCATTCTCAGGCATTTAAGATCTACAAGGCGGTTCCAGAGACCAGATATACCTTTGATCTGGATCTGGAGGATATCAACCCGGAAAATGAGTGGGATGTCTACCATCTGGAGGTTGCACAGAAGAACCGCCAGTGGGCATATGTATCTCCGATTTATGTAAAGAAAGAATAAAAATATGAATACTTGCAGAACATTATTAAGTCAATGGTGCAGCACCTTACTAAAACTGCAGGTCCACAATACAGAGAATCCTTTCCTTGATGGAGGGATTCTCTGTCCGGCTTGTGGGAGAATTCACGGAAGGTGCTTTGATGCCATTTATCCATTTATGTATATGGCAGATGAGACAGGCAATATGGAGTATCTGGAAGGTGCAAAAAGCCTGTTTGAGTGGGCGGAGAAGACTGTATCCAGAGAAGATGGCTCTTATGTCAATGATCCGGGAAGCCAGTGGACGGGAACGACAGTGTTCAGCGTGATCCAGTTAGCAGAGGCTCTGGAATATCACGGTCATTTGCTGGATGAAGAGACAAAGGAACGATGGAAGGCGCGGATCGCCAAAGCCGCGGCGTATCTGGAACATTATAAGGAGTTTGAAGTCTGTAATGTCAATTACCGGATCACAAATAGCCTGGCGATGGAATTAAGCGGTAAGCTTCTGAATGAGGAACATTACCGGGAGAGAGGACGCCAGCTAAAAAAGATGGCCCTGGACTGTTTGACGGAGGATGGTCTTTTAATAGGAGAAGGAAGGCCGGTAGATGGTTTTAGTCCTAAGGGCTGCAGACCAGTAGACATTGGCTACAATATGGAGGAGTCTCTTCCATCACTAGTCCAGTATGCATATGAAACAGACGATGAGAAATTAAAAGAAACCGTAAAAAAAGCGCTGAAATACCATCTGAAGTTTATGCTGGGAGATGGAGCGATCGACAACAGCTTTGGTACCAGAAATTATAAGTGGACCTATTGGGGAAGCAGGACCTCTGATGGATGTATGCTGGGATATCTTCTGGCAGCAGAGGATGAGCCGGTATTTGGAGCGGCCGCAAAAAAGAATTTAAACCTGCTTTCTGCCTGTACTCATGATGGATTCCTGTACGGCGGACCGCAGATGTATCAAAAGGGGGAACTGCCGTGTATCCACCATACATTTGCTCATGCCAAGGTTCTGACAGCGGTTCTTGACAGGGACCTGGAGAAGCGATTTTCTGATGGAAAACTGCCAAGGGAGCAGAAAAACGGGGTGGAGTATCTAAAAGAGACAGATACCTATCTGGTTTGCAGAAATGGCTGGACTGCAACGGTGACAGGGTATGACTGGGTGTATATCGGTCTGCCCGGAGGCCATGCAAACGGAGGAACTTTGTCGCTATTGTGGCATGAGTCGGTTGGACCGTTGATCACGGCTGGAATGAGCCAATACTCCTTAAAAGAGGCAGGTAATATGCAGCTTCCGCGTTTTAACCGTCATGAATGTCTGACTCCAAGACTGGAAACACAGATCGATGGAAAGTTTTATAGCAGCATCTATGACAGAAACTGTAAACTCCAGGATGTAAGTCCGGAGAATGGGTCAGAGACCATCCTTTTAGCAGAGGGAGTTCTGTCGTCTATTGATCAGCAGAAGGTGGAAATGGACGGTAATTACCGGCTGCAATACACTTTTTTACAGGATGGGGTCAGAATATCCGGAGCGTGTCGTGCGGCTGAGCAGTGGCTCCTTCCGCTCATATCGGAACAGACAGAACAAGTCACGATTGAAGAAAATTTCGTAAAAATTCAAAAAAATGAAAAAATAATAACAATACTGGTAAATAAAGGAAAGATGGAACTTCCATATGGAACAGAACGGATCTATCAGCTGGTTCCCGGTATGGAAGCTTTGAAAATTGCGATATTACCGGAGAACGGAGAAATTGATTTTTGCATCTTATTCTGATATATTAAATATATTAAGGTCAGAGGTTTTCCTGCAAGCAAACTTGCGTCAAACTTCTGACCTTTTGCCCCGAGTATCATAGATTGGGAGACATCAGATGAAAAAGGATAAAAAAACAGAGAAAAGCAAAGTTTTTTATAAACTATATGTAGTAAATATCGTAATTACCATTGTATTTATTTGCCTGATCTCATTTTTGTGCAGTACATTCAGTTCCAGGCTGATCTTAAATAATTTTATTGCATTTAATGAGGATATGATCGCGGAAAAGGTGAATGTCCTGGATGACAGGGTAAAGCATCTGGATGAAACGGTTGATCTGATCATTGGAGATGAATCTACTTTTAAATTTCTTATGACGAATGAGAAGGATTATGAAAAGCCAACGGCGATTCTTAAGATTATACGTCGTTTCCGGAATATCTGTTCCAGCAACAGCCTGGTCCGTGGAATCTGTCTGGTGGATCTCCAACGCCAGATCGTGATTACAGAGAACACGAAAATGACCATCGAGGGGAATCGGTATGACCGCTATCAGGGCCAGAATTCCTTTGTGGTCACCAATGACGGAGAAGAGCGGAAACTGGAATTTGTGAAGCGTTTTGAACCGATCCGTGGGAAAAAGGTCGTATATATGATCTTAACGGTGGACGAAGAAGTGTTTACCAGTAATCTGCTTGTTGGAAAAGAATCCGAGATGTTAAAAAGCTGTCTGATGACCAGGCAGGGAGATGTGCTGACTGCAGATGGATTGGATGAATGTGCCCCTGCGGTTCAAAAAGAGTTACAGGGTTTGGAGAAGGGAACAGAAAAATTTGAGACTTCAGGGCAGAAGCTGGTACTGTATAAGAATCCATCAAAAACATCAGATATGTCGATCGCAGCCTATGAGGATTATACATATCTGGAGGGGCAGACTAGAGAATTGAAGCAGATGATCATCATATCCAGTATTGCCATGATCCTGGCGGCTTCGGGAATCATCTATCTGTGTTCCCTGCAGTTTTACCGGCCATTGAAGCGTCTGGGAAGCAAGGCTAGAGGAATGAATGGCGGAAGTGGGGCTGGAAGGTCCATGGACGAATACAGTCTGATCGAGACAGCCATCGACGAGCTGCAGTATGAGAAGGAGTATGCCAAGCCATACGCGATCCGTAATGCAGCAGCCAGACTGGTGATGGAAGAATTTCAGCAGGAACGGATGGATTACCTGAAGGAAACGCTGCACCAGCCGATGAAATTTTCATGGTATGTTCTTATGGTGACGGAGTGCAGGGACAATGCCTGTACAGGAAAGATCAGTGGAGCATATCAGAAGCTGATCGATGAAGAACCGCAGATCAATGGTTTCTTTGTAGATATGACACCGTACCGGTGTGTCGGTATCTTTAATACGGAACTTGATTATGAGCAATTTCTGGAAAAGGCGAAGGAAACGAAGAACCGGCTGGCAGAAGAAGCTGTTTCATGTATCTGCTGTGTCAGCCAGAATTTTAAGAATCCGGAAAATATGAGCCTGATCTATACAGAAGTGCTCCGTATGCTGGAAAAAACCTTTTTTAAAGGGGAGGCAGCATTTGTTCATGGAGAGCAGACACAGGAAGGAACACAGAAGGATCAGGACCGAAAATATGGGGAAAATAAGCTGATCCAGTATGTAGTATCTGGAGAAACAGAAGAGGCATTTGCACAGCTGAGAAATATGACGAAGAGCCTGGAAGATCAGGCTGCAGATATCCAGTATACCAGATTCCAGTATTTCCAGATATGTCAGAACCTGTTGGAAAATGTGGTTGAACTTGGGGCAAAGATTCCAAAGGATTATGGGGAAAAAGAGCTGTTTAAGAAGATCTTTGAAACCAGGACGATCCGGGAGCTGGATGTGTTGGCAGAGGAAATCCTGACCTGCTGTGTCGGGTATTTCCAGAAGCGGGAGAAGGGATATTCTGCCAATGTAGAAAAAGCGATGGAATTTATCCGGGTCAATTATGGGAAGGATCTTTCAATCGATGATGTAGCGGCCAGCGTGTTTTTGTCTTCTGGTTACCTGAGTATTATTTTTAAAGAGGAAACAGGGTATACGGTACTGGAATATATCACTGCGATCCGTATGAGTAAGGCTAAGGAACTGGTGCTGCAGGGGCCAGGGCTGAAGGTAAAAGAGATCGCAGAGCAGCTGGGATATAATAATGTGCAGAGCTTTATCCGGTACTTTAAGAAGTACTATGGAGAAACACCGATGGCATATCGGAAGAATGCAGATGGAAAGTAAACATCCAGACATAAGAAGAATGGAGCAGTTGCTCCGGTAGATGGGAATACCCTGAACCGGGACAGCAGCTCCATTTTTGTATCCTATTTTATATCCGTGCTTCCGGGTGCGGAACCGGACAGTTAGCCATATCGGTATCATATTTCTGAATGCCAAGAGCTTCCTTTGATTTTTTCTGGAATGTTCTGGCGCGCAGATCAACCTCGTAGGGATTGCAGATCGAGAGCAGCCGTTTGTGACATTCCTCTGCGGTGATCATAGCCTCCGGAGATGGAACCGGAACATCAAGAAGAGAATGATCCTCTGCGGGGTCTGTGGACAGATCAAAAAGCTGTGGTTTGTCATAGCAGTAGAAGATATATTTGTACTGTCTCCAGCGGATCATAAACATGCCATGAGGCATGCCATGACAGTTGTATTCACTGAATGCAAAATCCCGGTGTTCGTTTAATTGCCCGGTTTCAATCAGGGAGCGCAGGCTTTGACCATCCAGACCTTCTGGAACAGGAACATCCATATAACTGCAGACGGTAGGGAACCAGTCGGTGATATTGACGGGATCACTGACCCTGCGTGGGGGCTGTCCGGGAACACGGACGATCATAGGAACATGGCAGGACTGTTCAAACATCGTACATTTCCACCACAAGCCATGATATCCCAGTTGTTCTCCATGGTCACTGGTGTAACAGAAAATCGTGCGGTCTCGTAAGCTAGTCTCATCCAGCTTCTTTAACAGAATGCCGATTCTCTCATCCAGTTCAGCAATCGCGCAGTGATAGCCGATCAGCAGCTTGCGGACAGTTTCCTCTGGCACATCACTGCATTTAAAATAGGTGCGAAGCCATTCTAACGGTTCATTCAGGGAAGTAAATGGCGGTTTCAGGGCTTCTGGAATTTCTTTGATCCTGGCTTCAAAATAATCCCAGTTTTCTTTTTTTACATAAAAAGGGAAGTGTGGATCCAGAAAACCGATATAGAGATACCAGTTGTCTTCCTGTGCATGTTTGTCGATCCAGTCCAGACTGGAGACTAAAACCCGGTCATCGTAGCTTTCTTCTGTTTTTAAGCCGATTTTTTCAAAGCGCTTTTCAGCGCCAATCCGTCCGGTTTTCTGGTCACGGAAGAAGCAGCCGATGTCAGGACGGTGCAGGTAACCGGCATATTCTTCATGACTGAATGCGTAGGAGCCCTGATGGTGAAAGTGGGTCTTTCCAATGCAGATATACTGTTTTCCATGTTCCGTCAGGCAGTGGGAAAGCCCTGGAACAGTTCCATCATAAGGCGTAGAGTTATCCCAGGTCCCGATCCGGTTGACGAACCGTCCGGTGATAAAACTGCCTCTGGCCGGTGCGCAGACAGGACAGGTGGTATAACAGTTGTCAAAAACGGTACTTTCTGCTGCCAAACGATCAAGATTTGGCGTTTTTAAGATTGAGTGGTCAATAAACTGCATCATCTGATAAGAGTGCTCATCAGACATGACGGTGATAATGTTCATAACGAGAAAACTCCTTTTCTTTTATTTTCAATCAGGTATCAAGGCCAGATGCCGGAATCAGCAACTTAGGAAAGTGTTTCAGAGAATCAGGACAATTCCACTGGCGGTTTAACTGATCGACCTGTTTTTGAAGATTTTCTAAGTCAGCATGATTGATCTGATGTCCGACAGCTATTGCATCAGAGACATCCAGAATCAGAAGATTTAACCGGACTGTGATATTTTCGTTATCTTTTTCAGCAGGAGCATGGAAAGAGACATCGAGAATATCTGCCAGATGATCAGGGCTGTCAACCAGGTCAGGCACCAGGATATCAGGCTGATGAATCTGGAAGCTATGTGGGGCTCCGGACCATAAAAAGATCAGGGAGACCTTGTTTTTCGTAATAAGCGCGGCATGATCATTTAAAATCTGGATCTGGGTTTCTGGCATAAAATTCCATCGCTGGATATGATCTGCCGGAAGCCGGTTCCCTCTTAAGATATGGTCAGCGATCAGGACACCCCGCTCCCGGTGGAACAGGATTTCCCGGCGGTGGCGGCAGAAGGTATAGCCATCATGGTAAGCGTCTGCATAAATTCCATTTGCATCATGGAAATAAGCAGTAATTGGTGAAGAAGGGCGCAGAACCCCCCATTTGTTTGCGTACATACTGTCGGGAACAATCGGAGTTCCGTAAGCCAGGACTGTATTATGACTGGCCATGTTATACATGTAACCCCGTTGCGGGGAATTCATCGTTACATCATGGTACATAAGACTTACATAAGGCTCTCCTATAATCTCTTCCCCACGCATGGTAAGGAACAGGGACAGCATATCCATGTGATTGTGACCGGAGTATCCACAATTTACTTTGGCAGACATGAGCAGATAGTTATCTCTTTTACGATATCCGCTTTTGGAGCAGATAAAACCGGCATCCTGATCACAGAAATCCAATGGCAGATGAATAGGCGCATCTTGATTGCAGCTTGGATCATATGTGATAGATGGAGATTGTGAATCTGAAATGCTCTGGTTGTAGGTACGGATCTTTAAGATTGCCTCACATTCTGCATGTTTCATGGTACGACAGCCGATGTTCAGGATCGGATCTGTCATAGGACCGCCATTATCGCCCAGGGAAGGATAGCGTGGTCCGGGCGGACAGAGCATGGCAAGGACATGGAAGGTAGCGTTCATTCGGTTAGTAGTTTCTTGATCTAGCAGAGATTCATTGTTTAAACGTGCCAGATAAATACCGCGGTAGAGCATTTCTCCAACAGCAGCGCCGGACCAATAGGCGATGGAATGTTCACTGTAACCGCCGGAAGGATTGAAATCTTCCAGAATGTGACGCCGTACAATAGCGGCTCCCCGGTTTTTCATAGCGGTAAAGGCAGGAATTTCCGGGAACATCGTGCCGAGGATAAATGGAACCAGGCCCCTCTCCCACATATGATGATTATAAGGCCGGTAACTATCCTGGTCAAACCGGCGGAACTGGATTCCCAAAAACCAGATTCGTTTCAGAATTTCGAAGGAAAGAGAATAGGAAATCTCATAAGGAATCCGCGTGTAGAAAAGGCTGGTGTAGACCACTGCCAGCCAGCCAACGCTCATGACGTCCCGGTCTTCGGTGTACTGGAACCGGTTGGCAGAAGGTTCTGTGTGAACGACACTCAATGGGTAGGTGCGGAAATAAACCTGAAGAAATTCTTCGAAAAAATCCAGGACTTTCGTATCTCCGGTTTCATGGTACAGGATACACAGGGACTCGAAAAACTGCCCGCGAACCATCATGTCTAAGTAACTGCGGTGAATTTTTCCCATGTCCTCATTAAAATTAAAATGAATCATGTGTTCCCAGTTTTTTCCCAGATTCACCTGGCGTTTTCTGTTGCCAGGAAGGATATAGATATGATCATCCATCAGCCGATGAGCCACGTGAAGGCAGAAATCCTTTAAATTACCGCAAAGTCCCAGTGAGGACTGAAAAGAATAAGGACAGGTGTCCGTATCAATGGGAGTCAGCGGGAGAGAACGGTAATCATATAAAAACTGGGGTGAACGGCGTGTTTCCATGTGCTGGATCAGCAGTTTTTTCGCCAGTTCCTGATTACCGTGGTCTAAGGCGGTCTGTACGGGTTTCAGTTCTGGGGTGTCCAGCTGAAACGCGGCAAATACGTCCTCGTCAGTGACAAGAAGTTCTTCGGTTGGTATCTGAAGCATAAGCGTTCTCCTTTCGGTGATGAATTGCAGGGGGATAAAATCATATTAATCAAGATGAAGGGTTGTACCGTCCCAAACCAGATGGAAATTTTTCTGGTGAATCGAAAAATCCATAAAAAATCCTTCGGAAGAAAGACCAGATGTATAAGCAGTACAGCCTGCGGCACAGTCTTCAACTGTATGCGGGATCAGGATCGTTCCGTGATAAAAGATCTGATTTGCCCGTTGGGTGTGTTCCAGGTGCAGCAGCAGGGAATCGTGCCATACATCATTAGCAGTAGAAATCTTGCCGACCTCCAACTGCGGAACCATGGAAGGAGATACGGCCAGTTCGATATTTGGATGTCCTTCTTTTTTTGTGATCCAGCCATGGGAGGTCTGGCTGACCTGGGTCCGGTCCAGGTGGTAATGGATCTGAACTGAGTCGCCAGATACAAGCCCGGTCACCTGGTCGATCACAATCACAAATTGCTGATCGATCAGAGCCAGAATTCTGGTAGTTTCTGCCGGTTCGTAATTCTTATGGAAAGAAATGATGGCAGTCATACGGTCATCGGCTGTTACGGAACGGATATAGCCTTCTTTTTGTGGCCCATAAGCCCAGGACCCTTTGTACTCCCACATGTTTTTCCAATTGACGGTCAGGCAATTGTGCCAGAATGAGCTTTTAAAATGTCTGCGGTTCTCATCATCCTTATAAGTATAGATCGCAGGATCTGTTACCAGGGTCTCTCCGAAAGCGGTAAGATCAAAGCCTCCGGCATCAATGTGGGCGTGAAGGTTCTGGACGGGGGTCCGGCATGCGGTCATCAGGCTGATCGCTTCCTTGTCCCAGCTGGTTCGCAGATAGACCTGATTTAAGTCTTTCTGCCATGCCAGAAGCGGAAGATCTGGACGGATTGGGGCAGTAACCGCATCATCCATAATTTCCTTCAAATGCCGGATGTCAGGGATTCGCCAAAGGTTATCCCGGATGTCATTCATCAGTGTTTTTGGTGGATAGAAATATAAGGCAGTCTGTAAATAAAATGGGTCTTCAAAAGCCATGTAGCAGGCAGTGGCTGCCAGTGCCATGGTTTCTTTTTCCGCAATATGGCTGTCACCCCATGGGAAATTGCCTCCGCAGGCACGGGTGGCGTGGACGGAGTGGATAAACATCTTCTTTAACTGTTCTGTATAGTGTTCAGGGACAGTTAGGTGGAATTTGCGGGCAAATACCAGACGCAGGGAGAACCAGAAAACACAGCCATTGTGGTAGGAAGGAGATCCTTCAATCTGTCCTCCACATGGAGTACACTGGGCTTCCATACAACGGTCTAATTCCTGCTGGGAATGGGCAAGATACTTGGCGCTGTCCGGCATCTCAGGAAAGAGGCAGGACAAAGCCATAAGACCTAAGTTTTCCATCAGATAGTGGTTGTGGTCTGCCTTAGGCCATAAAAGTGGGGAAATTTCATAAAGAATCTTACAGTGAAGCTGGACGCTCTGATAAAGCTTCTGTTGGAATTCTTCTGTAAAGCAAGGAGTATCTACCAGTAATTCTATGATGAGTGGCCAGGTGCGGTAACCACGGATGCCTACCTCCAGGGCGCGCCATGGGGATAATCCGTCAAAATGCAGAGGAGCCAGATTGCCCTGCTCATCATAAAGAGAAGGAGCGTGAACATGGTCGATCCAGTCGCTTAATTCTTCAATAGCTTTTTGGGCGTAAGTCAGGTTACCAGTAAGACCATAAGCTTCTGCCAGTGTCTTTAAGTGGTGCATCCGGTTTAAATGAAAGGTATATTCGTTATCATTTACCGGATTCTCTTCCCATTTCGGTGGATTACCTACAAAATAAAGTTCCGGGCCAGTGCCGGGAAGCACCAACATTCCCTTCATGGCTTCTTCTGCAAGTTTTATGGTCTGATCAGCCAGTTCGGGGAAACATTCACGGATGACTGCTCCATGGGCAAAGACAGATTTTCGGTTATTTGTGTAAATCATAAGCACCTCATTTCTCTGGGGAAAAACCCAGTTGGTCGCGGCGGTTGCGGAATTGTTCCAGAACGTCTGCGTAGGTTGGATTGGAGATTAGATTGATGGTTTCACCGGGATCTTGTTCCAGATCCCATAAGATCTCTGGCATCTCTGGTCCATAATAGTGGTATTTTAACTGATCCTGTTTGATCATCAGGTACTGGCCCAGATATTGGCTGATGCTTTCATTGTCCCAGTTAGAGGAATTACCGGCCATGAGGTCGGTCAGGGAACGGCTGTCCAGATGCTCTGGAATTTCGATGTGACAGAGATCGCATAAAGTGGCGTACAGATCGCACAGGTTTACATTTTCGGAAACGGTTTTTGGGGCGAAACGCGCCGGATAGCGGATAAAAAGTGGAACCCGTACACTGGACTCATAGAATTTGTGTTTTGCCCAGATTCCATGTTCTCCCAGCATCTCGCCGTGATCGCTGGTGAAGATCACGATCCAGTTATCTAAATCTTCTCCGGCTTCATCCAGTTTGTCTAAGATCTGTCCGATGTAACCGTCTACCGTTTCAATCATGGCATAATAAGCAGCGGTAGTGCGCTGGATGTCCCGGACAGTGACATCCGTACCGACTTCCAGGTGTTTGGTGTCCAGGTACGGGTGGCCGCTTAAGGTCTGTTCTGCACCGAAGATTGGAACACGGTTCAGATAGTATTTAAACAGTTTTTCATCACAGAAATACGGATAATGAGGAAGAACAAAGCTGACCTTTAAAAGGAGCGGCTGGTTCACCTGCTGTTTGTCATAGTAAGGGGACTCAAAGATTTCCTCGATCACATTGAGCGCGCCTTGAAGTGTATACTCATCGGAAATCCTATGGCGGGAATGGCCAACTCCTGCCCGAAGTACTTCTTTGCAGTTGGTCCATCGCTGATCTGTCTTGGAAACTTTAAAACGGTTTAATTTGTCCTGATCCATGTTTGGAATAAATTTTTCACTGATTCTGGTCTCATTGCCGATCCGGCGCTGCCATCCCTGCATCTGATCCAGACCTGTGTGATGAAGTTTTCCACAGCAGACCGTGTTGTAGGCGTTTTCACTGAAAGTCCTGGCAAATGTCCGGTAGAACGGAGGCAGGTCCTCTCCAAAAACTTCGCAGCCGCAAGTCCGTGGGAATTGTCCGCTCATGATACACTGACGGGCTGGAATGCAGACAGGAGATGGTGTGTAAGCATGATTGAACACGACACTGTCTTTGGCCAAACGGTCTAAGTTTGGAGTACGGACAATGGAATTGCCGGCAAAACCGGCCAGATCCGGACGGTGTTCATCTGTCATTAAGAAAAGGATGTTGGGATATTCCCGGTTAGACATAAAGGCTCCTCTTTTCTGCCCGGTCTGGGCGCATATGGTATAACGAATGATAATTTCATTATAAAGGAAGCAGATTTGGTACTCAATGACGGCTTTTTGTAAAATATCAGTATTTTGTATCTGAGAAATTGAATACAAAAAACCTGTGTTTTTCAATATGAATTTGATTAGAGATACAAAAAAATGATATTTTGCAAAAAGTCCAGAATTGTCAACAAATAGCAGACGTGCTACGATCAATTCAGAAATAAGGGGTGTTTACAAGCTACAAACAAATTTTTAGAGGAGGTATTTACAGTATGAGAAAAAACAAAAGACAGCTGGCTGCCGGCATGATGGCATCAGTCATGGTATTGACAACACTGGCTGGATGTGGCGCTTCTGCTTCTTCCAATAATGGAAAAGAGACAAACGCAGCGCAGACACAGGGACAACAGACAACTGCTCAGGCACAGGAGAGCCAGACTGAGGAAACAAAGGGTGAACCTGTGGAGATGGAATGGCTGGTTGGACAGACTTCTGCAGAAGTAGATGACAATGCAGAGGTAGTAAAAATGATCGAGGATCGATTTAACATTGATTTAAAAGCCTGGTATGTGGATTCTAACAAGTTTTATGAGAATTTAAATGTACGGTTTGCAGGTGGAGAGATGCCGGATGTTCTGGTTATTGATAACCTGTCACTGCTTCCTACTTATGTAGATGGTGGAATCATCGGAGAACTTCCAATTGAAGAGATTCGTGAGAAAGCGCCCAACTATACAAAAGTGGCAGATGCAAATGATGATGGAACGCTTTGGAGCACCCTGATCTATAATGGAAAGAACTATGGCGTTACCAATCCGATGGATGCAGTTCCAATGGCAATGTTCTGGAGAAAAGACTGGCTGGATAAGCTGGGACTGGAGGTTCCGGAAACTCTGGACGATTATGAGAAGGTTCTGACTGCATTTGTAGAAGAAGATCCGGATGGCAATGGAAAAAAGGATACGGCTGGACTGGCAGAGCGTGCTTTCGGAGCTGTGTTCGGCGCTTATGGACTTCGTTGTGTAACTGGTGGTAAGCCTGGATTTAAAGTAGAAGAAATGCAGCTTGGCGAAGATAATGTTCCATTCTTCCCATACATTCATCCAGATGCAAAGAAGGCTCTGGCAAAATTACATGACTGGTATGAGAAAGGCATCGTGGACAAAGAGTTTATCACTGGCGAGAACCATGGCGGATATACCTGGCTGTCCCATTCCTTCATGAATGGCAAGATCGGTCTGACCTCTGCGCAGCCATATCACTATTTAAATGCAAGTACCGACACCTCTGATGAAAACAACTGGGGCGTATGTATGAAAGAATTAAAAGGCCTGAATCCAGATGCAGATATCGTCATTGGACCGGCTCCAGTTGGCCCAGATGGCAAATCCGGTACAGAAGGATGGAACTTAACCGGACGTCTGACCTGTCTGACTACCAAAGCTGTTTCTGACCCACGTAAAGTTGACGCGTTCTTAGCAATGTTAGACGCATACTATGCAGATATGGATTATGCCCGTCTGGTAAACTACGGCTTAGAGGGTAAACATTTTGAAATGACAGACAATGGTCCAGTGCGTATTATGGAAGGTACTGAGTTAAGAAAAGAAGGCGTTCTGCAGGTTGATTTCGGAAGCACAGTAACATTTGCAGAGAATATCACTCCGCAGAAGACCAAATTTGGTCATGAAGTAACTGGCAATGGATATTATCGCTTTAACGCTCCTCCAGTAGAGGAATTCGCTAATGTGATCGCGACACTGGATACTTTAACAGAACAGGCATATTTCGATATGATCACTGGAGCGAAACCAATCGACTACTTTGATACTTTCGTAGAAGAGTTTAAAAAAGCTGGTGGCGAAGCAGCAGAAAAGGCAGTTCAGGAAGCGTATGCAGAAAAACTAGCTGCTCTTGGAAAATAATGATCCGTAAAATCCGGGAGGTATGGACATGAATGTGATGAAAAAGAAAAAAGAACAGAAGCTGGTGCCGCAGCACAAGCGCAGCTTTTGGGGCAACCTGTGTTACTATAAGGAATATTACCTCATGCTGATTCCCGGAATTTTATTCTTTTTAGTATTTTGCTACGGCCCTATGTATGGTCTGGTAATTGCCTTTCAGGATTATTATCCCCTGAAAGGCGTTACCGGAAGTAAGATGGTGGGACTGAAGCATTTCCGGGCATTGTTTACGGATCCATTTTTCTTATCGGTACTAAAAAATACCATTGTGATCAGTTTTTATAAGTTATTAGTATGTTTTCCGGCGCCGATTCTGTTGTGTCTGGCATTAAATGAGATCAGTAATTACCGGTTTAAAAAGATTGCCCAGTCCGTTTCTTATCTTCCACATTTTGTATCCTGGGTTGTGGTATCCGGAATTATCATTGAGTTTTTATCTCCGTCCAGAGGTCCGATCAATATCTTATTGCAGAATCTGGGCATGGAACCGATTTTTTTCGTTGCGGAGCCTAAATATTTTCGGGGGGTACTGGTTCTTTCTGATTTATGGAAATCCGTTGGCTGGGGATCGATCGTGTACCTGGCTGCAGTTACTTCTGTAGACCCTACTCTTTATGAAGCAGCAGAAATGGACGGTGCGGGAAGAATCAAAAAGATCATCCATGTGACGATTCCGGCGTTAGCACCGATTATTACGGTTATGTTTATTATGGAATCTGGAAAAATCTTAAATGACAGTTTTGAGCAGGTATATAATTTCCTGACACCAAGCACCTATGCGGTTGGCGATGTGATCTCTACGTTTGTATACCGGATGGGAATTCAGAAAATGCAGTACAGTTTTACAACAGCAGTGGATCTGTTTAAGAACATTATCTCATTTATGCTGGTAGTCATGACGAATTATATCGCACGAAAAACCAACGATTATGCTCTGTGGTAGGAGGAAAATGTAACATGAAAGATCAGAAAAGAGAGGAAAACATACAGCGGAAACGGAAAAAGAAAAGAAGTGCAGAAGATTGGATCGTTGATGGATTTTCCTACGGTATCGTGGCGATTCTGGTTATATCCATTATCCTTCCATTTATGCAGGTAATTACGATCTCCATGAGCCCAGCTTCTGTAGTGAATAAAACGGGATTTCATTTGATCCCCACCAGCTTTGATTTTTCCGGTTATGTACAGATTGCAACAGATGACAATTTCTGGCATAGCTATGTTAATACGATTTTAAGAACTGTTCTGGGTACTGCAAGTGGAGTTCTGGTGACTGTACTGACTGCGTATCCACTTGCAAAACAAAATCTGCCTTACAGAAAAGGAATTATGATGTTTGTGGTATTTACCATGTACTTCTCAGGTGGTATGATACCTAAGTATCTGTTAATGAAAAACCTGCATCTGACTAACAATTTTCTGGTATATATTCTGCCGGACCTGATCACTGGATTTGCGCTGATTATTACAAGAAACTTCTTTATGAGCATTCCTCCTGCATTAGAGGAATCTGCAAAGATTGACGGAGCTACGAATCTTCAGGTGTTATTCAAGATCTATCTTCCGATTTCCACCCCGGTGCTGGCAACCGTTTCTTTATGGTACAGTGTGCGGCACTGGAATGCCTGGATGGATAATATGCTGTATGTGACCAAGAGTGGCCTTTATGTGCTGCAGTATGTGATCCAAACGATTTTAACCAACGGAAAGACGGCGGATATGGAGATGGTGACGGATGTGATCGTACATACAGAAACCATGAAAATGGCGGCTCTGATACTGTCGCTGATCCCGATCGTATGTACGTATCCATTTTTACAGAAATATTTTGTAAAGGGCATGATGGTAGGATCTGTAAAGGGATAAACTATGTTTAAAAAGCTGCTTTATATTAATCTGTTCAGCATTACATTTTTGGCGTTATTTAATTATCTTGTATTTCATAATTTGAACAGTAAGGCGTATCTGGAAAGCTTCACTGTCTACAATCAGAGAATTAATGACCTGGCTTTTCAGAATATAGACCGACAGATCATGGAGGCAGCAACGGAGATTCCTCAGCTGTATTTTTCAGATATGAAACAGAATGAGGATCTCCTTCTTCCTCAGGAAGAGGATGTGATGGGCTCACCAGCCGGAATCCGGGGGCTGGTGAACCAGATGGAAGAGATCAAAAAGTTCTATTCCTATGTGAAAAGCATGGACGTGTATTATGAGGGGACACAGACAGTTGTGACCGGATTTAATCTGGTTCATCATATTGCGTCAGATGAGGAAATAAAAAAATACCTTCCCTGGTATGAGGAGTTTCAGAAGACTGGAAAACTGAATGCGTTTTTAGAGTCTTCTCATGGAATATACCCAACTGGAGAACCGGTTATCACTTATGCCAGCAGAATCTCCCGATCGAAATGGAAAGACCGGGGGATTGTTGTCGCTATTCATATTTCTCCGGAATCATTAAAAGAATATATGGATGAAGAAGGAGGAACCTTGATGGTGACCACGCCTTCTGGCAAAATCCTGTATCTGACAAAAGGGCGGGATTATAAAGAAGCCGGTCTGGTAGAAAATGACGTGAAAAAACAGGAAGAGAAAGAGAAAAAACTGGTTACCCTGTTGCCTGTCCATCTGGATTCCGGGGAAACTACAGTATTTCATTCTGGTTTTCAGAGAACAGGGCTGGAATATTATTATTACATTCAGAATAACCGGCTTTATGCGGACTATAATGTTCAGAACCGGATCTTTCTGATGAACTTTTTGTTGTCGATTTTCTTTAACCTGGCTATATTAAGTGTTTTTTCCTGGTTTAATCATTGTGCTTTTAAAAAGAAAATGTCTAAGGCGTCGGAAGAGATCACAACCTTAAATGAAACGGTCCGCTCCTCCAGACCATTGCTTTTACAGAATGCAGTCCGTTCTCTGATCTTAAACCGGCGGATGGATCAGGCCTATGAGCAGGCGGCGGAGTATCTGCAGTATGACAGTGTCAGTACAGCGGTTCTCTACCATCCGGATTTAAATGGAGCCAGTGATCTGGTGTTTCGTCTGCAGGAAGAGCTTTTAAATGGAAATGGCAGTTATCATAGCCTGTTTACCACCATGGAAAAGGGAGAGGTGGCAGTGATCCTGTCTTTCGATGCAGCGAATATGCAGCTGGTATATCAAGACTTTCAGAAGCGGCTTTTCGCGGTGGCAGAGCATTGTCATCTGATTTTGGGAAAGGCATTTGAACTGTCAAAGGAAAATATCCGGAATAGTTACTTAAACGCCGCAGAAATCGCCAGATATCGTTTTATCTATTCGGATCGGTTACTTTTGACGGATGCGGATGTAGAAATCGAGAAAAGAAAGGGCTCTGGCAGTCATTTGAGATTGTTTGAGGCCATTGAGAGGGATATTTTCAGTGAGAATTTCCAGGACTTCCAGTATCACATTGAAGCGCTGACGGTATCTTTCCAGGAAGGCAACTATACGGTTGATTACTGCATGTCCACTTTGCGGGATCTGGTATCTCTTCTGTATCAGATTATGAATCAGCGGCAGCTGGATATGTGGATCATTTTTGGATATGATATCCGGGAGTATTATAAGCAGATTGAAAGTCTGGAAGAATTTAAAATCTGGATGCTGGATCTGTGCAGCATTCTATTGGAAAATATGCGCCAGAAGAAGCAGAATGTGGATACGGATCTGCAGGCGAAATTAACTGCCCTGATTGATGAAAATCTGGAAAATGAGATTTCCCTGGATTTCTTATGTGACCGCCTGGATATGCGTCCAGATGCCTTAAGCCGCCAGTTTAAGCAGGTCATGGGCAAAGGATATACTGAATACATCAAAGAGAAAAAGATGGCCAGGGTTTTAGAGCTTCTGGCAGAAGATTACAGCGTAAAAGATATTGCTGGACGGATGGGCTATCATTCACCGCAGTACTTCATCAAGGTGTTTAAAGAGATTTATGGACTGACGCCGTATCAATATAAGAAGCAGAAGCTGGGGAAAGAGGAAGAAGTATAGAGAATCGGAAAAGAAGAATGGATATCCTTGGGTATAGGGATATCCATTCTTCTTTTTTGATGATGTATCCAGAAAAAACGGTTAAAAGTATACAATGAAGGTTGGCTGTTAGCATAATTTATTGTGAAAAGCACACAAGTGTATGAGGATATATGATGATAACTGTGAGAAAGCTAAATAAAGATCGCTAAAATCAAGGCGCAAATACTGCAAAGTCACAAAAAATGTAAAATTTCCGCATGAAAGAGGGGAAAAGTAGGAAAAGGCGGCAGAGGATCAGGCAAAAAATGTGCGTTGAAAACAACCGAAGAATCTCCTATACTGACCTCAACGAAAATGCAAGGAGGAAACCAATCGTTATGGGGAAACGGGTTCAAAAAGTCTTAAAACGTGACTGGCAGCTGTTGGTGTTGTGTGCGCTTCCGGTGTTATACTTTATTGTTTTCCACTACATTCCAATGTACGGAGTACAGATCGCGTTTAAAGATTTCAAAGCAACGGATGGTATCTGGGGAAGCGCCTGGGTCGGCTTCAAACATTTTAGACGTTTTTTTGCGTCATCCCAGTTCGTGTCATTGATTAAGAATACGCTGGGATTGAGCCTTTTACAGATTTTACTGGGATTTCCGGTTCCGATTATCCTGGCAATTATGTTAAACCAGGTAAAGAACCAGAGATTCCGAAAATTTGCACAGTCGATTCTGTATTGCCCACATTTTATTTCTATCGTAGTTTTAGCAGGTATGCTTTACATCTTCTTGTCACCAAGAAATGGTATCGTTAATACGATCATTAAGATGTTAGGCGGCGAGGCAATCTTCTTCTTAGGAGAGGCCAAGTATTTCAAATTGACCTTCGTTATTTCCGGAATCTGGCAGAACGCAGGATGGAGTGCAATCATCTATATTGCTGCATTAGCAGGAATCAGTCCGGATCTTTATGAGGCGGCACAGGTGGATGGAGCGAATAAATGGCAGAGAATCCGCCATATTGATATCCCAGGCATTATGCCGACGATCATTATGATGTTGATTATGGAAATTGGAAAGGTTATGAGTTTGGGCTTCCAGAAAGCATATCTGTTACAGAATGCACAGAATTTATCGGCCAGCGAGATCATATCCACTTATATTTATAAAGTAGGTATGTTAGATGCCCAATACAGTTATTCTGCAGCAGTTAACCTGTTCAATAATGTGATTAATATCATTTTGCTAGTAACATTCAATAAATTAGCCAAGAAACTGACAGATAACAGTCTGTGGTAACAAGGGGAGGAAGCGCATGAGGGAGAAAAAACAAAGCCTGCACAGAGGCTTTAAGAGTCAGGCATTGACAGATAAGGTTTTTGATATCGTCAACCATCTGATCCTGGGAATTGCAGTTCTGTTAGTGTTGTACCCGATGTATTTTGTTGTGATTGCGTCATTTTCAGACCCAGTAGCAATCAATAATGGTCAGGTCCGACTTTTACCAATAGGGTTTAATACGCTGGGTTATCAGAAAATTTTTGAAAATGTCAAGATCTGGCGTTCGTACAGTAATACGATTTTTTATACGGTTGTTGGGACGAGCATTAATATTATTCTGACGATGATGCTGGCGTATCCGCTAAGCCGCAAAAATTTCTTTGCTAAAGGACCGTTGATGATCTTTGTCATGTTTACCATGTATTTTCAGGGTGGTCTGATTCCAACCTATTTGTGGGTAAATCAGCTGCATTTATATAATACTCCGTGGATTATGGTGCTGTTACCGGCAATCAACGTATTTAATCTGATTATTGCCATCAATTTTATCAGGAATAACATTCCGGAGGAGTTGTATGAGGCAGCTTCTATTGATGGATGCAGTCATTTTAAGTTTTTTACCATGATGATTCTGCCTCTTTCTAAGACTATCATTGTTGTACTGGTTCTGTATTATGGTGTTGCGCATTGGAATGAGTTTATGAATGGACTGATCTATTTGCGTGATGAGGGATATCATCCATTGCAGCTGACCTTAAGAGGAATTCTGCTTCAGAACCAGGTATCTGGTCTTGGGGACGTGGATAGTATCCTGGAACAGCAGAAAGCGGCTGAGTTATTAAAATATGGTGTTATTATCGTGTCAACACTGCCGGTACTGGTGATTTATCCGTTCCTGCAGAAGTATTTTGAAAAAGGAGTCATGGTTGGCTCTGTAAAAGGTTGATTCTACACCTCGGAGAGGGTAAATAATAATTAGGAGGAAATGAATATGAAGAAACAGACAAAAGCGATGCTTATGGCGGTGACGATGGCAGCATCAGCGATGACCGCATGTGTGCCGAAAGCAACCACAGAAACCACAGCAGCGACCGAAGTAGCAGGTACGGCAGCGGGGGAGACACAGGCTGAGTTCCAGATGAATAAAGAGGGACTTCCAATTGTGAATGAGCCGGTTACCTACGAGATTGCGGCACAGACAAGAAAGAATAAAAACTTTAAGGATTTGGAGTATTTTCAGAAATTAGAAGAAGCTACGAATGTGCAGATCAACTGGTTAATGACGGCCAAAGATGCCTGGGCAGAGAAAAAGAGTTTATTGTTTGCCAGCAACTCCCTTCCAGATGCGTTTTATGGACAAGAAATTCTGACTAATGTGGATGTGATCAAATATGCTTCTCAGGGAATGTTGATTCCGCTGGAGGATATGATTGATGAGTATATGCCGAACTTAAAGAAGATTCTGGATGAAAATCCTCAGTATAGAAAGCAGATTACAGCTCCTGATGGACATATCTATTCCCTCCCAACCATCAACGAATTAAACCCAACTACTCATGACAAATGGTTTATCAATAAGACATGGCTGGATAATTTGGGGTTAGAAGTCCCGACCACAAAGGAAGAGTTGGAGCAGGTCCTGTTAGCGTTTAAAAATGAGGATGCCAATGGCAATGGTGATCCTAACGATGAGATTCCGTTTACGTTCCGTTATACTACTAGTGAGCCATATAACCGTCAGCAGGGACTTCAGTCTGTATTTGGAACCTTTGGCCAGTTAGATGATATCTATCACTTTATCGTAAAAGATGGTGAGGTTGTATATACACCAACCACTGAGCCATACAAAGAGGCAATTTCCTATTTCCATCAGCTATATGCAGATGGTGTGATTGACCAGGAGGTATTTACGCATGATATGTCCGTTTATTGTGCCAAGATCCAGGATCCGAACAAGATCGTTGGTATGTTCTTAGGATGGAGCCGCAGTGCCACTGCAACCAATAACAAAGAGGATTATATTCCGTTAGCTCCACTGGTAAATAGCGATAGCAAACAGATCTGGCGCACAGTTGATGCGAAGATGATTTCCAAGAACTCCTTCTCCATCACAAGTAAAGCACAGCATCCAGAAGTCCTGATGCGTTGGATGGATCAGTCTTATGATCTGGAGAAGTCTCTGGAGATTTGCCAGGGTCTGATCGGACATGCACTGGAAGTAACACCAGACGGAAGATATCAACAGATGAAGCTGGAAGATGGCATGGTTCTGGATACAGTCATCCATGATTTTGGACCGGGTAACGATGGTACTTTCGCAGTGATGCAGGAGATTATTGACAAGCTGAACTTAAATGCAAACCTGCAGGAAAGAAAAGAACTAGATGAGTTCTATGCACCGTACAATGTTCCGGCAGAAGATATGTATCCAAACGTATTTTTTGATGAAAGTGAGATTGAGCAGATTGGTATTCTTCAGACAGATATTGATTCCTATGTAATGCAGAAATACGCAGAGTGGATCGTAAATGGTGGTATCGATGATGAGTGGGATGGTTTTCAGCAGAAGCTGAAAGATATGGATGTAGACTCTTATGTTAAGATCTACACAGACGCTTACGAACGCTATATGGCAGAATAAGAGGAAAATGATAAATGGTCGTGCCTGATTTCGGCACGGCCATTTGGGTCAGTAGAAAGGAAATATTGATGAAACCACATGTAGTGATCATTATGGCAGACCAACTGCGGGCGGATGTGCTGGGAAAGGGATTTACACCACGGATCGATGCCATCGCAGAAGAAGGAATTTCATTTGAAAATGCGTATACCGCATGTCCGTTATGTGTACCGGCCAGAGGAGCCTTTTTTACAGGAACTTATCCAAATCACAACGGTTCTCTGATTAATCCTTGGGAACCGGCAGATGCAATTTATGGAGATGTAAAGAAGGAATATGAGACTTTATATGAATTGATGGAGGAGGATTGGGACAGCATCCACAGTGGAAAACAGCATTTGTTCACGGAAGGAGGAAAGCTGGAGGATCGGGAAGACAGCAAGACTACCTGGTGCTGTACGGAGAAGATCTATAAGCAATTTCTGGCGGCGGAGGGCATAAAAATGCCTGGTGGACCGAGGTTCCGCATGAGGATTCCGGAGATGGTAAACGGAAAAGTGACCAGGGTAAGTTCCTATTCTAATGCCAATACTGGTTGTTATGAGCCAGGAGAAAAATATTATTTTGATCGTTATTTTGCAGAAAAAGCAGTGGAAGGACTGAAAAACAGGAACAAAGAAAAGCCATTATTGTTGAATGCCATGTTTTTGGCACCTCATCCGCCTCTTCAAATTCCAGAGCCATGGTATGGAATGGTAACGGATGACCAGTTTGAATTACCAGAAAATGTGGGAGTATTTTATAAAAGACAGTCTCCCCTGCAGATGTACAACCTGACCGGCATCGTGGGTGCCAGATATGATAAAGAGCATTGGAAAGAAGCTTGGAGAGTTTATCTTGGACTGGTTTCCATGCTGGATGAGTGCGTAGGACAGATTATCGATGAGTTAAAAGAGCAGGGAATCTATGATGACAGCCTGATCATTTTCACCAGTGATCACGGAGAGATGTTAGGTTCTCACGGTCTGTTCCAGAAGATGTGCATGTATGAGGAATCGGCCAGAGTGCCGCTGTATATCAAGCTTCCAAAGAAGGGGATGTCCGGAAAAATGGCAGCGGGAACAGTCGTGGATCAGGTGGTCAGCCATGTGGATGTGATGCCGACGTTATGCGATTATTTAGGAATTCGGCCGAAACATCAGATGGATGGTCGTTCTTTGTTTCCATTGCTGAGAGGGGAAAGGATGGAGAAGAAAGCCGCTTACATTCAGTATGACGGCAATGGCTCCCGTTCTAATTTCCAGCGTTGTGTGGTAAATGGAAAGTATAAGCTGATTGTGGATCTATTCCAGAATGAGGCGTTTTATGAACTATACGATCTGGAGAAGGACAGCCAGGAAACAACAAATCTGATGTTTGATGCGGCTTATGATGCTGTGGCGTCAGAACTGATGGGACTTCTGGCAGCTCATATGATGAAAAATAGGGATATGCTGACACTTCCGGTCTATGCGGCGGATCGTTTTCGGTCCATGTATGGACCTTTTGAGGCTCCGTAAAGGGAAAAGGACAGTTGGGGGAAAATCAATGAACAAAAAAGAAGCAGCAGACAGAATTGAAAAACTCAGTGAAGAACTACTTCATCAATGGTGTGAAAGTCTTCTGAAGCTTCAGATAAAAGGAACAGGTAATCCACGGCTGGACGGAGGCATTCTCTGCCCAGCCTGCGGCATGATTCACGGACGGTGTATGGATGCGGTGTATCCGTTTATGCGGATGGCCAAAGAAGCGGCAGACAGAAATGATGGGAAAGAAAGTCGTAGATGGATTCAGGCATCCAGAGATCTTTTTAAATGGGCAGATTATGCGGTTCAGCAGGAGAACGGTGTTTACTGGAATGATATCGGCAGCGCCTGGACGGGAACAACGGTATTTCTGGCTTCTGCGCTGGCAGATGCTTTGTGGTTCCACGGAGATCTTTTGGAGAAAGAGGAGCAGGAGGCGTGGAAAACGCGGCTGTTCCAGATGGCAGAATATATTGCGTCCTATGAGGGGATTATCCACAACAACATCAATTATCCTCTTTCTGACGCATTGGCGCTCTATGAGAGCGGTATGGTGTTGGGAGAAAAGAAGTTTCAGGAAAAAGCTGCGGAATTGGCGAAGATTGCCTTGGGACAGGCGTCGGAGAATGGGCTTCTGGTTGGCGAAGGCGTTCCATGGACCCAAAGAAGCAAGCGGGGCTGCAGTCCTGTGGATATTGGATACAATGTGGAAGAAACGATTCCGTGTCTCCTCCTTTATGGCAGATTGAGCGGCGATGAAAAAGTAGAAAAACTGGCGCAGCGTTATATGCGGGCCCATCTGGATTTTATGCTGGAGGACGGAGCCTGGGATAATAGTTTTGGAACCAGAAATTTCAAGTGGAGCTACTGGGGAAGTCGTACCTGTGATGGTTCCGCTTTGGGCTGTCTTTTGTTGGATGATCAGAATTCGGCGGGTATGGAGGCAGCGTGGCGGAATCTGTGCCTTCTGAAAAAGTCTACAGCAGGTGGACTTTTGTATGGAGGACCGCACTATGCCCAGGCGGGACAGCCGCCCTGCAGTCATCATTCGTTCTGCCATGCCAAGGTGCTGGCGGGAATTCTGGACCGGAGAGAACTGTGGAGACCAGAAAATGCCGGGGCAGTGGAACTGGAAGAACAGAAACAGGAGCTTCCAATGCAGCAGGGCGTCCGGGAGTATCCAGAACTTTCCACCTGGCGTATCGTTACGCCGTCAGTGACGGGTACGGTGACTGCATATGACTGGGAATACATGAAGGGCGGTCATGTCAGCGGCGGAACCTTATCCATGCTTCACTCAAAAACGCTAGGAACCCTGCTGTGTGCTGGAATGGGAGAATATATTCGGAAAGAGCCTGGCAATATGCAGGTGTTATGGAAAACAGAAGCTGAGTGTCTGGCATCAAGGATTGAGATAATTCGGAACGGCATTATTTACAGTAGTATTTATGAACCAGAAGCCCAGGTGACAGTTAGTGGGAATGGAGAGCAGGGCTATGTGATCCAGGTGGATGGAAGTCTGAAAAATCAGGATCATCAGGTTTGTGAAGAACAGGATTATCGTTACCATCTCTGCTATCATATCCAGGAACAAAAAATCCAGATTCAGGCAGAATGTCCAGGAGGCACCTGGATCTGTCCGGTGATCAGCAGTCAGGAGGAGAAGGTGACGGTGGAACCGAAAAGGGTGATTCTAGAGAAAGAAAAAGGCGTGGTTTGCGTTCAGGCAGATTCGGAAATTACACTGCCTTTTGGAACAAAACGAATCTTTCATCCAATTCCAGGTTTTCAGGCAGTGAAATTGGAGAAGAAGTTAGACGAAAATACAATGACCTGGAATATCATATGGGGGACAAAATGATAGAAATTTGAGAAATTTTAAAAGATGGTGTGACAGAAGATACCAGTGTACAGATCAATTTCCACCTGGATTCTGCAGTCGCTATGGCGGATTCTGAGAAGCCGGTCGCAGCATCGATAGATTCCCGTTCCAATGTTACTGTGTACAGTGACTGTAGATTAAAGCCACACCTGGTTCCGGCGAAAATTTCTACAAAAAATGATGTATGGCATGATACCATAATCGCCCGGTTTGAAGGAATTCATCTGTCGGCAGGAAAACACGCGTTTTTAACTATTGCGTATCCAACGCCTGCTGGTGCAATGGCACCTGAAGTTGTTGAAATTAAAGAAACGATTCTGGGAAATGAGAAAATTTGTTTTGGATGCACCGTTGGTGGACAGAAATATGAATTCTGTCTGGAAGATGTTATACTTTCTATTCAATAAAGGAAGTTGAACCTAAGAACATAGAATAAGCTGCCGCTGGATTGGGAGCGGCAGCTTATTTTGAATAAAAATGGAATGTTATTGTGAGAAATTTGTATTATTTGGTTGTGTGCTCCAGTTTTCGGAATTCACTTGGTGTGATTCCCTGGGTCAGCTTAAAACGCCTAGTGAAGCTGGACATATTGTAATAGCCCACCTGTTCTGCAATGTCTTTTAATGGAAGAGAAGTGGAGACCATTAACTCCTTGGCTTTCTTCATCCGAAGGGCGATGGTATAGTCAGTGACATTTTGCCCGGTATTATCTTTAAAAAACTTGCTGAATGCCGGCAATGTCATTCCAAATTTTTCGGCAGTTTCATATGTGGAAAAATCACAATTATAGCAATTTTCATTCAAATAAGAGAGTACGTTGCCAATGGAAAACGGAACAGAGGTTTTGGAAGATTCCATAACCAGATGATCACTCCATTTTTTTAATAGCTCTGTAATTTCCTGAGCGGTTTCTAGTCCTGATAGTTCCAGAGGGGAGCGAGAAATCGTATCCGTTTCTGATTGTTCACTTACCATGTGAAGAAGGTCAAAGCAAATACTTCTTGCCAGGTAGAGTGGAAGGCGTTTCTGTTCCATAAACTGAATGATATTCTGGACTGCGCAGCGGACACTCTGCTCATTATGAGCTGCCAGAGCATTTTGCAACTGCTCAAATTCCTGGTTTGGGTAAACCAGAGAGGTCTGCATGGAACCGACAACCTCACGGAACTGGATTATGGTGCCATTACCTTTGACAAAACGGTAGTCTAAGGCGCTGGCCGCTTCCATGTAGGATTGGGCGATCTGGTCTGTATGTTCACGGACGAAGCCAATTCCTACAGTAGAAAGGATATGGTAATCCTTCAGCAGATGCTTCTGGGTCTGGGTGAAAAGATTTGTTAGCGACACAGATGCGTCAGGCAGATTGAAAAACAGAATAATCTGGTTTGGACGTAAATGATGGAGACAATAATAAACCTTTGTATTTCCAAAGGATTTTTTGATCTCCTGTGCCAGGTTGTCCAGATTGACATCAGGGGTATGTATCATCAAAAGAGCTACTGTAAAATAATCATAGGAAAGCGATAGATCTAATTCGGAACAATCCAGGTTAAAATCTTCTTTTGATTCATAGCAGCCACTGAGCAAACGATAAAAACGTTCATTTTTTATGGCAGTCAGATTATTTTCCAATCTGGAAGACAGAGAATTGTTCTGGCTTGATAAAAAATCAAGAGCATTGGAAATTTCATTTAATTCATTGAAATCACTGTTTTCAGGAGCTAATTGTTTTGCCTTTTCACGAAGACGATGTACGGGTGCATAATTTAAGCGTTGAAGAACAATAATTGCGCAGCTTGCCAGAATCAGGATCAGAATGATTGCAGCTAGAAATTCTCTGGTAATAGTAGAAACCTGTGAAAAGGTTGTCTGCTTGTTGGGAAGACAAGCAGTGTAGGACCAGTTATTTAGAGAAGAGGTGGTCTGGCGGATAATATAGTCCTTCGAAGAAAAATCACTTAATTGGGTAGTACCAGGTGTTTTGGGGTCAGAAACAATAAGGTTACCATTCTGGTCCTGAATCAGAATAGAAGCTTGATAATTAAGAAGTTTCTGGCTTAATAGTTCCTGAAAAGAAGTGTCTTTAATTAAAAAAACCGCAGTACCAGATCGGGATAAATAATCTGTAAAAATCGGAAATGAAAACAGAATCAGGTATTCTGGCTCTGCACCGAGAACAGAAGATTGGAAGTGCTGGCTTGGCAGACAGGTTTTATCCGATATAGTAGTCAGTTTTTTTAATAGAGCGTCGGAAGTTGTATCGTAAGGAATCAGAATCCGATTGAAATAGTAGTCTTTTTGGCAGGTGGTGCTGGAGGTTACTACATAATCAAAATCATAAGGAATTAAAATAATATCCTGGATAAAAGGATTTGCAGCACAAAAGCCAGAAAGATAGTTGATCACAGATTCCATATCAAGAGGAGTCTGTGCAGCATTGGCTTTCTGGATAGTGTTGCTGAAAACTAATTGTCCAACAATGTTTTGCATAGACTGCAATTCGTTATCCATCTGGGTACTGACCTGGGTTAGTTCTAAATCTACCGTTTCAAAAATTTCATGGTAAAATTTCTTCATAAAACGTGAAGAATAGAAAAAAGTTAGAATGGTAAGGGGGATCAGCAGGATCATCATGTATGAAACCAGATACCGGATGTACTGCTTTCCCCACTTTAGCTTTTTGTGCAACTTATACATATTATATTGAATACCTCCCTGAAACTTAACAAATTTTATTATAAAATAAGTGGAATGACATCGCAAGTCTTTCCGACTTAATTGTAAAAGAATCAGGGGGCAGTACAGATTGCATTTTTTTAGCTTACTTCCCTCCCAACGAATACGTCAACAGCCACGCCTTAAAATATCTATCCATCACCGCAAACGGCATCGGTCCCATATCCAGCAGAAACTGATGGAATCTCAATGGCTGGAACTGCTCTTTCAGTGTATTTTCCGCCTCAGTTTTCATCTTCATGATCTCGCAATACCCACCATAATAGGCCACATAATTGGAAGGATTGCTGCGGACGGCCAGATAGATGGCTTCTGCTACTTGTTCCTGATCGATACTAAAAAACTGCTTTAAGTAATCGGCAACCTGATCCTGGGTCCAGCCGTAATAGTTGACATTTAAGTCGATCAGTGCATGAAGTCCCAGCATGGCAGACGCATTGTAGGCCATGATCTGACTGACTTCCGGGGAAACGGAGGTATCCAAGGTATAGGCGTAATATTCGCTGTACACGGCCCAGCCCTCGCTGTAACCCAGGAAAGATAAGACTTTTCGTACCGGATCATCACAGTGCGACAGAAAATACACGTTCTGATACAGATGGCCTGGAATCCCTTCATGCGCCAGTGTGGTGAATAAGGTATCCGTTCCGGCACTGCTTCCACCGTTAATATAAATGGTGCAGTTCTTGTAATCATCAATAGGAGGAACCAGGAAAAATGCCGGGTTCAAGGATTGCTCCAGCTCCTTCGGCACGTATTTGGTCACATACTCGTAGCCGTTCACTTCCGGGAACTCTTCGCTGACTGCCCCTTTTAACAGTGAAAGGATCTTCTCTGGGTCAGATTCCGAAAAATGAAATTGATCCAGTTCGTCATTTATTTCCGGATTCTGTTTCATGATCTGGGACATGGCGCTCAAAGAATCATCGATCTGGTCTTCAATCGCTTTCTGAAGATCGTCCATAGTTTGATAAGTTGGCCCGATGGAGGAATCCACCAGATACTGATAATAAAGCTTTCCGTCCGGGAACTGACAGATGCCTTCTGCATTGGTTCCTGTGCCTTTTAATGCCTCCAACCCTTCCAGCAGCGCCTTATAAGCCGGAATAAAGTGCTCCGTCACGACCTGCTGGTTCTGTTCCTTGAACGCTTTCTTCTCCTCGGCGTTTAATCCTTCCATCGCGTCGATCTTTGCATTAAATTCCGTTCCCATCAGGTTATGTTCTGCTGAAAGCAGATAAGGCTGCGCCTGGGAAATGATTTCGTCAGCGCATGTATCAGTCATAAAAAGTCCCGCAGCGGACCGCTCTTTTTCAAAAGCCAGGATCTGTTCAAAATACCGGTCAATATCAGAAAGCAGCGTCAGATAATGTTCCACGTCCTCCTTATCATAGAATGCATATTCCGTCAAAAGCACGGGAAGCTGTGACTGGATACCAGAAGAAGGAACCAGCGGTTCATAATATAACTCCAGTCCCTGTGCCTCCTGTTCATACTCTAAAGACTTCATCAGGATTCGGTAAGTCAGCTTCTGGTTGTCTAACAGAAGCGCCGGGTCTATGGAATTGACTTGTTGGTACAGGTTTTCCTGTTCTTTATGGGCCTGTTCCATGGCTTCTCTGGAAAAATCGCCGAAGGAAATGTCATAATCCGTGATCCCGTAAGCGGCTGGATCCTTTAACGTATAATGAAGGGTCAGATAAGACTGGGTTACCTGATCGGTAAATAATTGTTTACATAAATCTTCAAAGGTACTCTGGGCCTTTTGAGCCTCTTCACTGGAAATATCAGGGAGTGTCTCAGGACTTTCTGTTTCTGTCTGGGATGGAAGTGGGACGTTGGGGTCAGGTGTTCGCCCAGCGCAGCCAGCCAGAATTCCAAGTACCAGAAACAGGGCCAGGACGGCAGCCGGAATGCGGTGTTTTTTATGAGTCATATCGGGTCAGAACCTCCATTTCTGCGTTGATTTTATATTATAGACAGTATAATTTATATTTTCGATCAATGCAACTCATGCTTTTCGAGCCAGAATTCCAGTCAGAATCGTAACAAAATGTTGACGAAAGAGTTGGAAAACGGTACACTAAAAGCAGGTATGCCCGTAACTGTGGAAAGACAGAACAGTTGCGCATTTTCCTGACAGGAGGAATGAAAGAAATGTGTAAAGAATGTAAGAAACCATATTATATTACAACGGCCATTGCCTATACATCCGGCAAGCCGCATATTGGAAACACCTACGAGATCGTGCTGGCAGACAGCATTGCCCGTTTTAAGAGAGCTCAGGGCTACGATGTTCGTTTCCAGACCGGAACTGATGAGCATGGTCAGAAGATCGAGTTAAAGGCAGAGGCAGCAGGCGTTACTCCAAAGGAGTATGTAGATAATGTTGCAGGTCAGGTAAAAGCTATCTGGGATTTAATGAACACTTCCTATGATAAATTTATCCGTACCACCGACGCCGACCATGAGGCCCAGGTACAGAAGATCTTTAAGAGATTATACGATCAGGGAGATATTTACAAAGGCTATTACGAAGGTATGTACTGTACTCCTTGTGAGTCTTTCTTCACCGAGTCCCAGTTAGTGGACGGCAAATGCCCGGACTGCGGCCGTGAGGTTCAGCCAGCCAAGGAAGAAGCATATTTCTTCAGAATGAGCAAATACGCTGACCGCCTGATCCAGTACATCAACGACCATCCAGAGTTCATTCAGCCGGTTTCCAGAAAGAACGAGATGATGAACAACTTCCTGCTTCCAGGACTTCAGGATCTGTGTGTATCCAGAACCTCCTTCAACTGGGGAATTCCGGTCTCTTTCGATCCGAAGCATGTCACCTATGTATGGCTGGATGCGCTGACGAACTATATCACCGGACTTGGCTATGACTGTGATGGCAACAGCGGTGAGATGTTCAAGAAATACTGGCCGGCAGATCTGCATCTGATCGGAAAGGATATCATCCGTTTCCATACCATTTACTGGCCGATCTTCCTGATGGCTCTGGATCTGCCGCTGCCAAAGCAGGTATTTGGCCATCCGTGGTTATTACAGGGTGATGGCAAGATGAGCAAATCCAAGGGAAATGTTCTCTATGCCGATACTTTAGTTGATTTCTTCGGCGTTGATGCAGTCCGCTATTTTGTTCTCCATGAGATGCCATTTGATAACGATGGCGTGATCTCCTGGGAGCTGATGGTAGAGCGGTTGAATTCCGATCTGGCTAATATTTTAGGAAACCTGGTAAATCGTACCATTTCCATGTCCAATAAGTATTTTGACGGCGTTGTGAGAAATGCCGGTGTAACGGAGGATGTGGACGCTGACTTAAAGGCAGTTGTTTTAGACGAGGTGAAGAAGATCAATGATAAGATGGATCAGCTTCGTGTGGCTGATGCCATCACTGAGATCTTCAACATTTTCCGCAGATGCAACAAATATATCGATGAGACCATGCCATGGGCGCTGGCAAAGGACGAGGCAAAGAAAGACCGTCTTGCGACCGTTCTTTACAACCTGGTTGAAGCGATCACCATCGGTGCTTCCCTGTTAGAAGCATTTATGCCGGAGACCTCCGACAAGATCTTATCTCAGCTTCAGACTGAGAAGAGAGAGCTGTCCGCAATGGATCAGTTCGGTCTGTATCCAGATGGCGGCAAGGTAACCGACAAGCCGGAGATCCTCTTTGCGCGTATGGATATCAATGAGGTTATGGAAAAGGTTGAGGCAATGCGTGCAGCGGAAGCTCCAAAGGAAGAGAAGAAAGAAGAACCGGAGGAGGCAGTCATTGACATCGAGGCAAAACCGGAGATCACTTACGATGATTTTGCAAAGCTGCAGTTCCAGGTAGGCGAGATCATTGCCTGTGAGGCAGTAAAGAAATCCAAGAAGCTGCTGTGCTCCCAGGTGAAGATCGGAAGCCAGGTAAAACAGATCGTCAGCGGTATCAAGGCCCACTATACTCCAGAAGAGATGGTAGGCAAGAAGGTTATGGTTGTTGTGAACTTAAAACCTGCTAAACTGGCTGGCATTCTGTCTGAAGGTATGCTGTTATGCGCAGAAGACGCTGATGGTAACCTGTCCCTGATGACACCAGAGAAACCGATGCCTTCAGGAGCAGAGATCTGCTAATTGAACGCAGATAAGCATT
>OHAC01000251.1_pt1 | contig 58087 bp, 42 predicted proteins | sample 1577051 | NCBI WGS metagenome assembly OHAC01 (sample SAMEA3541499, study PRJEB24748) | human gut metagenome | biome: human gut; feature: human-associated habitat; material: faeces | place: China | collected 2012 | reverse complement strand
GGGCTTGAGCAGGATGGGGTTCATCCGCACATCCGGCTCGATGCCTGCGGCCTGCTTGGCGGCCTCGACTTCCTGAGCGCGGGCCTCGATCACCGAGGCGAGCTGCTTGCGGACCATGGCGACATAGGCGTCCTCCAAAGTGGAGGACGCGGACTTAGCGGGAATCTTCATTTCGGCGAGATGACCCATCAGTTCCTTGGAGGTCATGCCGAACTCTTTGGCCAGGGTGGACACACGGACTTTTGCCATATGACTTCACCTACCCTTTCTGGCACCTTGGGTGCCTAGAGACTGAACGAGCGTGGGAGACGCGCCGGGACCCGCCCGGCGCGACCGCGCGCTAGATCAGGTCCTCCGCATCATCGAAGGCGTCGGTGTCGTGGACACCGCAGAAACGGGAGCCGGGACGAGCCTGGTTGCGGCACTGGACGCCGTCCTCGGACACGTACTCGCAGCGGCGGACGTCCTCGTCCTCCTCGTCACCGATCAGGTCGGCGGCGGGCTCCTCGTGAACGGGAACGTTCTTGAGGATGTCGGCGGCAAGGGTCTCGGACTTGATGTCGATATGCCAACCGGTCAGGCGCGCGGCGAGGCGGGCGTTCTGGCCCTCCTTGCCGATGGCGAGGGACAGCTGGTCGTCGGGCACGATGACGCCGGCGTAGGCCTTCTCCTCGTCGATGAGGACGCGGGTGACCTTGGCAGGCGACAGGGCGTTGGCGACGTAGACGGCAGGATCGGCATCCCACAGGATGACGTCGACGCGCTCGCCACGGAGCTCGCCCACGACAGCGCGAACACGGCTGCCCTTGGGGCCGACGCAGGCGCCCACGGGATCCAGACGGTCGTCGAGCGAGTGGACGGCTACCTTGGAACGCTGGCCGGGCTCGCGGGCGATCGACTTGATCTGGACGGTGCCCTCATAGATCTCGGGCACCTCCTGCTCAAACAGACGACGCATGAGCTCGGGGTGGGTGCGGGAGATGACAATCGGCGGACGGCTGTGCTCGCCGCGAACCGGCTGCAGGTTGGAGTTGGGGTCGCGTACGTCGATGATCACGGCCTTGATGTGCTGGTTGTGCAGGTAGCGCTCGCCCATCGGGCGCTCGTTGCGCTCGTTCTCGTAACGGCGCTGGTCGAAGTGCGGCAGCTCGGCCTCGACGCCCTCGCGGATCTTGACGATCGTGAAGTCGGGCGTGGATTGCAGCACGGTGCCGCTGATGAGGTCACCGATGCGGCCGGAGAACTCCTCGTAGATCTGCTCGCGGGCGGAGTTGCGCACGATGGCGTTGATCTCGGCCTTGGCGTGCTGGGCGGCGATGCGGCTCGTGTTCTTGGGGGTGACGTCGATCTCCTCGAACTCGGTGAAGTTGCCCTCCTCGTCCATGGAATCGTCGATCGGCTCCAGGCGGTAGACGTAGATCTTGCCGGTGGTGCGGTCGATGGTCACCTTGGCGCCCCACTCAAGATGCAGGATCTCGGCATAGCTCTTGGCGAGCGACTGCTCCAGGCGGTCGATCAGGTAGAGCTGGTCGATGTGCTTCTCCTGGCAAAGCTCCATCAGGGCGGACATCATGTCGGATGCTGCCATCTTACTTTCCTTCCTTCGCGGGCTTGAAGTCGTAGGTGGGCTTCAACTTGCACTTTTTAACATCAGAGAAATCGAGGGTGACGGACTCGCCGTCCTCGAGCTCGAGGGTCACGTCGGTCTCGGTCGCAGCGGCAATCTTGCCGGCGTACTTGCGACGGCCCTCAGTGGCGGTGGAGGTGAGCTCACAGTTCTCGCCCACAAAGCGGGCAAAGTCGCACGGGCGGCGCAGCGGGCGCGCCATGCCCGGGCTCGACACCTCAAGCGTATAGCTCGAAGAGATAGGGTCGAGCTCCTCAATCACATCGCCGACCCACTTGGTGTTGGCCGTGACGTCATTGAGCGACAGGCTCTGACCCTCGGCACCCTCGATACGCACGCGCACGCAGGGGGCCTTGGTGGCACCCACGAGCTCGACGTCAACGATGTCGACATCGTGCTGGGGAGCAACGGCCTCGAGCGCGACGATGATCGCCTGCTCGGTCTTGGTCTTGACCATTGCGGCACCTCCATCCATACAAAAAAGAAGCGGGGCCGAAACCCCACTTCTTTCAATTACAACTTCATTTGCAAGCAAACTATACCAATAGCTGCGGAAACGCGCAAGCGCAATGGAAATTCGCAGGTCAGCGCGCCCACAGCTTCTCCACAAGAATAGGACAATTGACCGCAGGCACCAGGGCAGGTGCATGCAAAACGAGGGACGACCCAATCGGATCGCCCCTCGTCTTTAACACGTCAACTATGCGCGTGGCGTTTACTTAACCACCAGGTTGACCAGCTTGCCGGGCACGCAGATGGCCTTGACGACCGTCTTGCCCTCGAGCCACTTGGCGACGGCTTCCTCAGCGGCAGCTTGCATCTCCTCGTTGGAGGCGTCGCGGGCGACGTCGATGCGGCCACGGACCTTGCCGAGCACCTGGACGACGATCTGCACCGTATCCTCGATGGACTCGGCCAGGTCGAACTCGGGCCAGGCGGCGGTGTAGGCGTTGCCCTCGCAGCCGAGGGCCTCGTGCCACAATTCGTCGGCCCAGAACGGGCAGATGGGGGCAAGGACGCTCACGATATCCTTAGCCACGCCGTAGCACAGCGCCTTGTCGCGGGCGGCACCCTCGGTGGCGTTGAGGTAGGCGCTCGCCGCGTTGACGAGCTCCATGACGGCCGAGATGGCGGTGTTGAACTGGCCACGATCGAAGTCCTCGGTGCACTTGGCGATGGTGCGATGGCGCTCGCGGTAGAGCTTCATCGCTGTCTCGTCGAGCGCGGACTTATCAAAGGCCACGTTGGCGTCGCCGGACTGGACGAGCTGCCACACGATACGCCAGGCGCGCTTAATGAAGCGGTTAGCGCCCTCGACGGCCTTGGGATCCCAGTCGAAGTCCTTCTCGGGCGGGGCGATAAACAGGATCGCCAGACGCATGGTGTCGGCACCGTAGGGCTCAATGACTGAACTCGGGGGCACGACGTTGCCCTTGGACTTGGACATGGTGTCGCCGTTCTCGTCCTTGACCATGCCCTGGCACAGCAGGTTGGTAAAGGGTTCGTCAACGCTCAGCAGGCCCAGGTCGCGCAGCGCCTTGGTAAAGAAGCGACTGTAGAGCAGGTGCAAAATGGCGTGCTCGATGCCGCCGATGTAGTTATCGACGGGCATCCAACGATCGGCGGCCTCACGGGAGAAGGGCAGCTCGGTGTTGTGCGGGTCGGTATAGCGCAGGTAATACCAGCTGGAGCAGGTGAAGGTGTCCATGGTATCGGTCTCGCGCTTGGCCGGGCGACCACAGACCGGGCAGGTGGTCTCGTAGAACTCCTTGCACTCGGCGAGGGTCTCGCCGGCACCCAGGTCCAGGTTCTCGGGCAGCGTCACCGGCAGCTGATCCTCGGGCACGGGCACGATGCCGCAGTGCTCGCAGTGGATGGCCGGGATGGGGTTGCCCCAGTAACGCTGACGGCTGATGAGCCAGTCGCGCAGGCGGAACTCGACCTTGCGACGGCCGCAGCCCATGGCCTCGAGGTCGGCCACGATGGCAGCCTCGCCCTCAGAGTGCTTGCCGCCGCGCATGCCGGTGTACTTGCCCGACTGGACGAGCGTGCCCTCGGCAGCGTGGGCGCAATCCCAGTCGACGGTCTCGGCATGGAAGGTATCGATGGTCTCGCCGCTGGCCTCGACGGCAGCGCGATCATCGTCGTCCAAGATGATCGGCACGATCGGCAGATCATACTTGCGGGCAAACTCAAAGTCGCGCTGGTCGCCGCAGGGAACGGCCATGACGGCACCGGTGCCGTAGTCGGCAACGACATAGTCAGCAACCCACACGGGGATCTTCTCGCCGTTGACGGGGTTTACCACGTAGCGGCCCGTAAAGGCGCCGTGCTTCTCGAGGGTGCCCTGGGCGCGCTCGACGGCAGAGATATGCTTGGAGTCCTCGACGATCTTGGTGACGGCCTCCTCGTACTGAGTGCCCTCGACGAGCTCGTGCAGGCGCACGTACTCGGGAGACAGGACAAAGAAGGAAACGCCAAAGAGCGTGTCGGCGCGCGTGGTGAAGACGGTGATCTTACCCTCGTCGCCCTCGATGGGCTCGCCATCGGTGTCGCACAGGGTAAAGTCGACCTCGGCGCCCTCGGAGCGGCCGATCCAGTTGGCCTGCATCTGCTTGACGCGCTCGGGCCAGCCGGGGAGCTTCTCCAGGTCATCGAGCAGCTCCTGGGAGTAGTCGGTGATCTTGTAGTACCACTGCTCGAGGTCACGCTTCTCGGGCTCGGTGCCGCAACGCCAGCACTTGCCCTCGGTTACCTGCTCGTTGGCCAAAACGGTCTTGCAGGTGGGGCACCAGTTGACCGGGTTCTTCTTGCGGTAGACCAGACCCTTTTCCCACATCTTTTCAAAGATCCACTGACCCCAGCGATAGTAGTCGGGGCTACAGGTCTTAACGGTACGATCCAGATCGTAGGAGAAGCCCATGCGCCTCATCGTGGCGAGCGCCTGGTCCATGTTCTTATACGTCCAGGCGGCAGCCTGCGTGTTGTGCTTGATGGCAGCGTTCTCAGCGGGCAGGCCAAAGGCGTCAAAGCCGATGGGGTGCAGCACGTCAAAGCCGCGCATGCGGGCCTGACGGGCCATGGCATCGCCGATGGTGTAGTTGCGCGCGTGGCCCATGTGCAGGTCGCCCGACGGATACGGGAACATCTCGAGCACATACTTCTTGGGCTTGCTAGCGTCGGTGTCGACAGCAAAGAGGTTGGAGTCCTCCCAGGCCTTCATCCACCGGGACTCAATGGCCTGCGCGTCGTAAGCAGGGATCTCATCCTTATGATCTGTGCAATCGCACATATCAGCTCCTTTAATCTTGCTGGGGTCGGACGGCTTAGCTTTATTCGCTACTGCGGACAGTCCTGCGCAAGACGAAGAGCACATTAAGTGCTCTTCTTTGCGTGCGGAACTTGTAGCGAACAAAGCTAAGCCGCCCGACCCTAAGGTTAACTTGGTTGATAATAGCAAATACGACAAGCGAGATGCCTGCGACTTGCAGGCATCTCGCTTTATCTAAATAACGTGGTTGATACTCAACCTTTATGTGCAACCCGTTCTAGAACGAACGGGTTTTCCAAGTGCCGCAGATTGCCGTGAAAGAGGAGCGAGGCGTACTTTGGTACGCGAGCGACGGTTTGAACGGCAAGGTGCGGTGCCTGGGAAAGCCGCTTATCGATAAGATACGGACTGCTGGGAGTCCTTAACCACAACGTCGTGGGCGCCGCCTTCGACGATGGAGGTGGAGCTGACCAGGGTCAGGCGTGCCTTTTCCTGGAGCTCGGGGATCGAGAGGGCGCCGCAGTTGCACATCGTGGACTTGACCTTGTAGAGCGTGCCGCCCACGCCGTCCTTGAGGGAACCGGCATAGGGAACGTAGGAGTCAACGCCCTCGACGAAGCTGAGCTTCGCCGCGCCGCCCAGGTCGTAGCGCTGCCAGTTGCGAGCACGCGCAGAACCCTCGCCCCAGTACTCCTTCATGTACTGGCCGTTGACGTTGACGCGCTCGGTCGGGCTCTCATCGAAGCGGGCGAAGTAGCGACCCAGCATCATAAAGTCGGCACCCATAGCAAGGGCGAGCGTCATGTGGTAGTCGTATACGATACCGCCGTCGGAGCACACGGGCACGTAAACACCGGTCTCCTCGTAGTACTCGTCACGGGCGCGGCAGACGTCGATCAGCGCGGTGGCCTGGCCACGACCGATACCCTTGGTCTCGCGAGTGATGCAGATGGAACCGCCGCCGATACCGACCTTGATGAAGTCGGCACCGCAGTCGGCCAAGAAGCGGAAGCCCTCGGCGTCGACGACGTTACCGGCACCGACCTTGACGTCCTCGCCGTAGTTGGCGCGAATCCACTCGATGGTGCGCTTCTGCCACTCACTGAAGCCCTCGGAGGAGTCGATGCACAGGACATCGGCGCCAGCCTCGATGAGCAGCGGCACGCGCTCGGCATAGTCGCGGGTGTTGATACCGGCGCCGACCATATAGCGCTTGTCGTTATCGAGCAGCTCGTTGGGGTTGGTCTTGTGGCTGTCGTAGTCCTTGCGGAAGACGATGCCCATAAGGTGATCGTTGTCGTCGACGATAGGCAGAGCGTTGAGCTTGTTGTCCCAGATGACGTCGTTGGCAACCTTGAGGCTGATGTTCTTGTCGCCCACGATAAGCTGCTCACGCGGGGTCATGAACTCGGAGACCTTCTTCTGGTGGTCATCGCGGCTGGGGCGATAGTCACGGCTGGTGACGATGCCCAGGAGCTTGCCCTTGGGAGTGCCATCGTCGGTGACCGGCATGGTGGAGTGGCCGGTCTTCTCCTTGAGCTCGATGACCTGCTCCATGGTCATGTCGGGGGTCAGCGTGGAATCGGACTGAACGAAACCAGCCTTGTGATCCTTAACGGCCTTAACCATAGCAGCCTCGGACTCAGGGGTCTGAGAACCGTAAATGAAGGACAGGCCACCCTCGGTAGCGAGCGCGACACCCATGTCGACGCCCGAGACGGACTGCATGATGGCGGAAACCATGGGGATGTTCAGGGTGATTGCCGGCTTCTCACCGCGCTTAAAGCGGGTTAGCGGCGTCTTAAGAGAGACGTTGTTGGGGATGCACTGCGAGGACGAGTAGCCAGGGACCAGCAGATACTCCGAAAACGTGTGGGACTCACCGGGAAAGAACGTAGCCATGTTTCTCCTTTTTCCATGCGACCGGTCGGCTGCAGGCCTCGTAGGACCCAGCCCAACCTTGGGCGCCCAATACTGGGGAAGTATCTTAACGCACTTTGACTGCTACAATGCATGATTTAAGAAGAGCACACGAGGGTTTGACGCAGGCTTTGCGTTTACCCAGCAAACACTTTAGCGGGGAGACGTGGAGCACATGGAGTACAAGACGACGGCAAAGCTGGTCATTCAAGCGTGCGACAAAGACCTGCCGGGCGTGTTCGGCCATGGCTGTGTCTTGCTGCTGCAGGGCATCGCCCGCGAGCACTCGCTCAACCGCGCCGCCAAGAGCATGGGCATGGCGTATTCCAAAGCCTGGCGCATTGTGAACGAGGCGGAAGGACAGCTGGGCTGCAAGCTCATCGAGCGCGACGGCGCCCGCGGATCATCGCTCACCCCCGCCGGCGAGCGAGCCATAGCGGTCTACGAGGAGCTGCAGGCCGACATCAACCAAGTAATTGCCGCAAAGGCCAACGACCTCATCGCCAGCATCAATGCAGAGTAGTCCTTTTAGGCCGTTTTTAGCCCACAGCGCCCTCGGGTCGAGGCTCGCGCCACAAAACGGGCCCATCTACTACGTTTAGTTGAATACCCACGACCATACCGGACATTATGAAAATAAAACCGCTGGTAAACAGCTTGGTAATTATCAAAATAGGCGGGTGCGGTCGACCCCTATTGCTTAAACGTAGTAAATAGGCCGTTTTCGTGACACAGACCCCGATTAGCTACTTGCGAAGGGCGTTATCGAGAGTGGCAGCCACCTGCAGAGGGTCGTCGGTGCCGGCGAAGAGGCGGATGGCGCCCCCCTGCTTACCACGCGGGGCCGAAAGGCGCGTTGTTGAGCCGCCGGCGGGCGACGTGCGGAACTCCCCCGGCAATGTGTCGAACAGCTCACCCGCACTTCGCTCGATAAGGTCAAACTCAACTGCCGGGCCAAAGCCGTGCTCGAGGATTCCCGTTGCAACCGCATGGTCGGGATGCGAGGTCAGCCCGGGATAGCGCACGTTGCGTACCATCTCGTTGGCGGCCAGATACTCGGCCAGCGCACGGGCGCGATCGAAGTGGGCCTGCATGCGAGCGTCGAGCGAAGACAGCCCCCGCTCCAGCATGCAAGCCTCATTAGCAGAAAGGTCGAGTGCAGACGCGCCGCAATCCGCAAGAAGCGCATGCGCACACTCGGCGGCGGCATCCACGCGATGGCGCTTAAGCTGCGAGCGCGCCACCGAAGCGGCGACGAGCTTGCGCGGCGCAACGCCGGTACACACACGGTCGAGTGCCTCGAGCGACAGGACGGCACCCAAACGCAGCGGATCGCACCCAAAGACGCTTGCCACGGTGTTATCCACCACGAGCAACGCACGGGCCTCACGCGCCGCCCGACCCAGGGCACGAAGATCGGGCACACGCAGGCCAAACCCGCCGATGGAATTGACGAACCACCACAGGTGCGGCCCCTCGGCATCAAACGAAGCATCAAAGCCCTCGGACGCAGCAGCAAACGCCGCAGCCGCGGGCTCCCCCACCAGCGCAACATCGTAGCCATCAAAGCCGCAGGCAAACGCATCGGCAAAGTCGTCCGCAAAGGCCACCAAGCGATCGCCGGGCTGCACAATCCCCAGCATCGACAGCGCCGCCGGCACATGCGAGGCCGCAACAAGACGCGCCTCACGCGCACCAGCCCTGACAGCCCAGTCCTCTTCTAACTGTTGCACGTCCACGCAACACCGTCCCCAAAAACCGAACCGAATAAACCATCCATGAAGATCGTACGCCAGCGAGCGGGCAGCTGCCGTGGCGAGGTGCCGCGAAAGAGGAGCGACGCGTACTTTATGTACGCGAGCGACGGTTTGAGCGGCAGATCGCCCGGCAGATGTCCGCGCAGCGTCGAGCGGTCCGGCGTTTGTTAAAACGCCGGAACAAAATCACCCGTGATATTCGCCGTTGTATTGGATGAGCGTTAGATCTTCCACCCCATCGAGTGCGCGGATGGCGTCGGCATAGGGCATGTCCACGCCGTCCGAGAATACCTCCACGGCCATCTCGACTTTGTCGCCGCGCATAGTCTTGGACTTAACGGTGAACTTGGTGCGCCCAAATGCACGCACGATATCGTCGCCGGTGGTCTGGCCCGTGTAGTGAATGACCATCATGTACACGCGCGACTTGTCCTGGTGGCTCGCAAAGCCGGCGATCATCACCACGATCACCACCGCCGTGAGCCCCACGAGCGCATACATGCCGGCGCCGGCCGTAATGCCCGTGGTAATGGCCCAAAACAGATACAGCAGGTCGAGCGGGTCCTTGACCGCCGTACGGTAGCGGACGATGGACAGAGCACCGACCATACCGAGCGAGATGACCACGTTCGTCGAGATCGCGAGCGTGACCATGCAGGTAAGCACGCACATGCCCACGAGCGTCACGGCAAAGCTACGCGAATACACCACGCCGGTAAAAAAGCGCTTGTACACGTAATAGATCAGGATGCCCATGGCGAGCGCCACGAGCAGCGAAAGGCCGATCTTGGCAGGGTCGACCTGGCCAAACGCCTCCAAGACGGAGTTCTTAAAAAAGTCCCTGGTGCTCATGGTCTAAATATCCCCTCGGTTCTCAAAATCCGATTCCCAGTAGTTAAAACCGCGCAGGTAGGCGGTCTTTTCGTAACACAGGCAGTACTTGGAGACCGCCGTAAGCTCGGCCGCGCCCGGCGGCACCATATCGCGCACGAGCTGCGGGCAAAACTCCGTAAACTTGACCTCCATCACCAGCTTGCCGGGCTCCAGGACCGGCAGCGCGGGCAGCGTCGCGTCAAAGATATCGAAGCTTCCCACCGCGGCACGCACGTTCATGTCAAACGTAATGCGCACGGTGCCCTCATCCATCACCCACGGCTCGCGCTCGTAGTCCACGATGGTCCGCGGGCGCATCATGTTGCAGATGCACTCGATGTAGAACTCGCGACAGATCGGATAGGGGCTCCTCAGCAAAAAGCCGTAGTCGCCAGCCAGAATCTGCTCAAACTCGCCACGTGTGAGCGGCGCGTCCTCCTTATAGATCCAGCTACCGTACTTCTTTTTGCGCTCGAGCTTAATCACCTTGTCGCTGCCGTTATAGATGCGAACGCGAAACTTTTTGCGCATGAGAATGCCGGCGTCTTTTTCCTCGTAGGCCGAGTTGCAGTAGTCGTCAAAGTACAGGCTGCGAATGGTGTAACCGCCCGCCCGCGCATGCTTGTCCAGTTTAAATACCGGCGCCATGCGACAGGCAAGCGCGGCGTGCTCGCCCTCGTTAATGAGATATTTGAGCTCGTGGCGGTAACGCTCCTGCGTGGTACGCACAGGCGGAGCCGCCAAGCGCTCAAGCAGCGCGCTAGCCCTCCTCATACGTGTCCTCCACGACCTTACCGCCGTCTTGCACGTAAAAACACTTCATGCCGTAGTGCTTGCCGTCGTCAGTCACATAGTAGTCAAACGCATCTTGCGTAAAGCCGTCGGAGTTGGTGGCACGCACGCGCACAAAATACTGGCCGGCATCGGGCGCATCGCAGGTCACCTCGGGAAGCAGCACGTCCTCGGCCTTAAAGACAACGTCGCTTATGGCATAGTCGCGCGCTAGCTCTACAGTGTAGCGAATGTCGCGCGCCTTAAAGTCGTAGGACGCATCCCAGTTAATGCGCAGCTTACCGTTATCGATCTGCGGCACGCCGATGTAGAACGGCATGGGCTTTTTAAAACTCTCGCGAAAGCTCTTGTAGTTCTCCTCGATCTCGGAGGGAATCGCCGCGGCGATCTGCTCGTATTGGTCCTTGGTGACAGGCAGATTGTCGATATCGGGCGAAGCAAAGACCAGGGATTCAGTCACCTCGCGGTAGTGCTTGATCATCTTGGTCAGGCGAGTCTCGGTCAAATACGAGCGCAAGTCCTTGACGGCACGGTCGAGTTCGCTGCGGAACGACTTGCTGCGCAACGCGCGGTTAAACAGCACGTTACCCCAGTAGTTGCTTGCGCCGCGCTCCCAGCTCGCGTAGTCCGAAAACCCGGTAAGAGAAAGCTCCAGCTTACGCAGCATGCCGTCGTTATCCCAATCTAAAAAGTACCAGGTATTTGAGTTGAGCGGGCTGTACAGATAGCAGTTACGGTTCTGCGTATCACAATTGCCCGTCAAGATCTGAAACGCCATCCAATAGACCAGGTTCTCGGTATCGAAGTAGGTGTCGAGCACATCGTCGATCTTTTGCGTATCGTCGTTGAGCGCATCGAGCATCTCGATTAACTTGGTATGGTCCGAGTCGCCCTTAATCTCGAGCATGCCCTCAAACGCCGTCTGGTTATAGTCGGGGTCATCCGCCAGCTTGATGGTGTCTTCGAAGCGATGGAAATCGAAGCTGTTCACCTTATACAGATGCCCGCTCTTATCCAGACCGTGGGCCTTGAGCGCCGTCTTGTTGAGCTGCTCCACCTGCGTAAACAGACCGTAGTCCTCAAAGGTATCGTTGGACTTTTCGGTCTGGTCGCACACCCACAGATGCACAAACTGCGTGCGCAAGCCCATCATCTGGGGAATCCCACGGATGAGGTCATAAGCCATCTTGTTGCGAAAACGCATACCCTCGCCCATGTGCTTGTTAAGCGCAATCGCGCGCTGCTGGCGCCAGGTACCCTTGCCCTTTTTGAGCTCTACCTTGTAATTCTTTTGCGAGTTCATGCTCGACGTCTGGCCGCGCACCTGCACGGTAGCATTGGGCGCTTCCTCGCCATAGCCCACTTCACCAGCAACGGGACCGTCCTCGTCACCCGCCTGCAGCAGGCCCATAACCTGATAGCGCGTCACGCCCATGTCGGCATAGTCGTAGACCGAGTACGTATTGATCTCGGCCCAGCTGTGGTCGGTGTTCTCGGAGCTGTTGCCGCGCGAGACCGTCAGGTACATGGTCACAATACCCGAGTCGTCGTAGACCTCGTACAGCTCGTCCTTATCGCGCAGGTGCTTAGTCCCGTCCGAGGCCTCGGCCTTTTTGATCTCGTCCTGCTTTTTGACTTTTTTGGTCGAGGAGTCTTCCTGCACCGAGCAGCCCGAAAGCAACAGCACACCGGCAGCCGCCTCAAACAGACGGCGGCGAGACATCATTCTATCGGTCATCAGGACCTCCCCAATGCTTTTGGTACAAGCGAACCACCGCGCGCTCAAACGCGCCATGCGGCTCGCCCTGCTGACGGCGTTCCTCATAGCGCTGCTCGGCACGGTCGAGCAAGCGGCCCAGCTGTGTAAAGCGACCCGTTTTGTCGGTCGCCACAATGGGCTGCTGGCTCAGGATACGATACGGCAAGTTGGCGGTATAAGTATCGAGCCGCAGCAGCGCCACGATAAAAAACACCGCCGCGCCCAACAAAAAGCCAAAGCCGTAAAACTGCTGCGGCAAAAGCAGCGACACGGCAGTCGCCAGCCCGGCCACACCGGCAAACAGCCCCGAGGCCAGCACGGCCCCCTTGTAGTCGGTAAAGTACAGCAAGATGAGCATCACCGTATTGCCCACGGCATACAGGCCATAGCCCACGCATAGCGTGCGAAAATACCCGTGCATAAGGTTGTTGAAGCCCAGCGGCAGGGCCGAGAGCACCGTGGTCTCGAGCGAAATGACCGCTGCGGTCACAAACAGCTGCTTGAGCGCACAAAACCGCAGTTCTCGGTTGAGCGTGGCAAGCATTTCCTCCTCGGCCACCACAATGTCGCCCACCACGCCACCGTCGTTAAACAAACTGTAGTAGTTGCGGTACCGCGGATAGAAGTTGACCTCGACCGACACCACAAAGTTGACGGTCGTGACCAGGATGGTCAAAAACGCGATAAGCGCCGGCACGTCGTGGTAGGGCGCGCCATAAAACAAGCCCTTGACCTGCACGCCGATGGGTCCCGCCCAAATAATCACCAGGTGCGCAAAGAGCCCCAAGTTGGTAAACAGGCCCGTGAGCGCCAGCGGCATAAACTGATCGAGCCATTGCAAAAAGAGCCAGGGGCTGTGGTCACTCTGCGGAAAATACCGGTACAGCAGCACCACGTCCCAAACGAGCATGACGCCGTAGCCCAGAGCAACTGATGCCAACAGGCCCTCGACCGGCGGCAGCCCCAGTGCCAGCGCGGCCAGGGCGCACAGGCACGCCACGCCAATGGCGGCCCCAAAGCTGCACAGGATGCCTCGATAGTCCTTGATGGCCGTGAGATAGCTCATGCCGTTCCAGTTGACGATCATAATGTTGAACAGCCACAGGCATAGCAGCCCCTGCAGCAGCGTGGCGCCCGAGAACAGCAGAAAGACACCGTAGAGCACCGTGCCCGCAACGAGCATGACAGCATTGGAGCCCCAAAACGAAGGCAGAATCTCATCCTCGCGCTCGGCAAAGAGCATGTCGGCCAAAAAGCGCGTGACCGGCATGGAGAAAAAGCTTGTGAGCGTGAGCGATGCCAGCAGCGTATAGGTCACCATGCACACCAGCAGATCCTGGTTGGCGCGGCCCACACCCCACAGACCGCACAGCACCAAGATACCCACCTGGAGCAGCACGCCAAGCAGCATGGGGCCCGTGCACACAATGCCGGCGTAGCCATAGGCGCGCATCGTAGCAAACAGACCCTTGCGCCTAAACAGGCGTTTGAGCTCAAAACCGATTCCGGCCACCGGCTACTCCCCCTCTCTGGGCAGGACAAACGCACACGCCGTCTCGTTGTACAGCGCGCGATAGTTGGCGAGCATCTGCTCGTGCAAAAAGTACGTGGCAACGCGACGCTGGCCGCGCTCCCCCATCTCGATACGGCGGGCGCGGCTTGTGCACATGCGCTCCATGGCATCGGCCAAGCCCTTGCGATACATAGGCGGCGTCACAAAACCTGCCACGCCAAAGTCATCGCCCGGGGCGCCTTCGAGCAGCTCGCGGCAGCAGCCCACCTCGGTCGTCACGCAAGGACGGCGCGCTGCAAGCGACTCCAGCACGCTGAGCGGCTGGCCCTCGGAGATGCTCGTCAGAATGGTAAAGTCGAGCTTTTCCATGTACTCGACCACGTTGACGCGCCCGGTAAAGATCAGATCGCGCACGCCCAGGGTATCGACGAGCGCATGGCACTCGGCTCCGTACTCCTCGTCATCCACGCCGCCCATGATGTGCAGGCGCACTTTGGGCAGGCGCTCGTGCAACTCAAAGAAGGCATAGATCATGGTCTTGACGTCCTTGATGGGCGCCAGACGCACCACCGCGCCAATGTCCACCCAGCCGTCATCGGGCTTTAAGGGAATGTCCTTAAAGCGGTCGAACTGGATGCCGTTGGGAATAACCAGGCATTTGTCCGCATCGCAGCCCATATCGATCTGCGTCTTGCGGGCGTTATGGAACAAGCTCGTCACGCGGAAGGCGCGGCGGTAGATCTCCTCCGAAAGCAGGTAGAAAAAGCGAATCCAGCGGTCCTTAAACGACGGCACCACCCAGTCGGCGCGAATGATCTCTTCCTCGCGCTCGCGGGTATAAATGCCGTGCTCGGTCAGCAGCACCGGAGCCTGGTGAACGCTTGAGCCCAGGCAGGCGAGCAGGCCGCCGTAGCCGGTCGAGATGGCGTGGTACACATCGGCCACCGGCACCTCGCTGCCCAGAAGGTAAAGCACGGGCAGCAGCATGGAGCGCATGGTATGGAATGCATCGGCAAAGGGCGTGTAGGGGTACTCGGCCAGGCACACGTCGCGAAAGATATCCATAAACGTGCGGCTCTGCAAAAACGAGAGCGGATGCACGCGACGGCGCTGGAAGATATCGAATAGCACGTCCCAGTCCGGATTAGAAAGCGACACCAGGCGGCGCAGCGCCTCGCGCTCGCGGGCGTTAAAGTCGGCCTCTTTTTGCTCGCCCGAAAGCCTCAGGGCATCGTCCAGGAACACCTCGTGCACCTCGACCACGTTGCCGGGCAGCTCGTAGACAAACTTGCCGCGGTCGGCAGCATGCGCGCCGATCACCCAAAGCACAAACTCGTGCTCGGGCATGGCCTGTATGTAGCCATGCATCCAGGTGGACACGCCGCCGTGCACATAGGGGTAGCAACCCTCGAGTACCAAGCAGATTCTCATTTGTCGCCACCCTCCTTGCGCTCGATCGTCAGGGTATTATCATTTGCCTTGAGAAGATACAGATCGCCCGTAAGGTGCGTCAGTTCGCCACCCGTCACCGCACCCGGCTCGCCATTATTGGCGCGGAACATGAGCCACGCCTCGTCGTGGAAATTGCCCAGGCTGAGCGTCCAGGCATCCGCACCGGTATCCACGCTCACCGTAACCGACGAAAAGCGCTGAATGGCACCGGAGCACTCCGACGCCGTCTGGCGGCGCAGGTCGGGCGCAGACTTGGTAAGCCAGTCCAGGTAGTCGGTCAGGCCGCCCTTGTAGACTTCCCAGCCCTCCTTGGCGCCGCGATCGGGATCGAGCAGGTCGTCCGGGTGCATAAAGTGCGTACTCACGTAGTGCATGTTGAGCTCGGACACGGCAGCCAGGCGCATATAGGAATCGTCGACCATGCCGCCCGAGACAATACGCGGCTGCTCCACAATACCATCGCTCGCCACGCCAAACTCCTGCACGTACGGCAGGTCGGTACCGTCCTCAAAATACGTACTGGCAATAGTCTTAATGCGCGGAACATCGGTGCCGATAAGCTGGCGCGCGCGGGCCGAAAGGATATTCGACGGTGGCACGTAGACCGAGCCGTGCGCGTTGGGCAGCACCTCGTCCTGGAAGGCTATAAGCTCGTTGAGCGAAGCGACGAGCGTTTCCTTGTTCTTCCAGGTCTTGTAGTCATACAGCGTGCCATAGTCGGTATCCCAGAGCGCCAGAGGCTGATGGTTGTAGCCGTGAAAGCCCAGCTCTCCGCCCATCTGCAGCAGCATGCCGCCAAAATAGCGGAACTGCGTGGTATCGGCCTGGCGCGCGGGCTCGGTCTGGTTGACCGCGTCCTCGTAGTTTTCGATCATCACGCCGGTATAGCGAATGCCGTATTTTTGCGCAAGCTTTTGCAGATCGGGCCACCAGACCTTGGTGTAAAAATCCGCAATGGAAAGGCCGTAGTCACGCTTGATATAAGTACCATCGCCCGAGGGCACGGGGCTAGGAAAGTCGTCCAAATAGAACACGGCGCTGTTGATGACCGGATAGGCCGAGGCATCACCCAGCAAGCTTATGGCCGAAGCATAGAACCCACGCATGACCTTGTCGTAGATACCAATGTTGCACACCACGGTGTGACCACTGCCGCAATCGTTAGACCAAATGAGCGGCGTGCCCGCGTCACCGGTCTTTGCCCATACGTGCGCCGTTTCGCGCAATGAAACCGAAAGCGAAGAATCGAAGGGATCCGAGAACTCGTAGCGCTCTCCTCCGCCCAACATAAAGTCATCGCTCGGCACAATGCTTTCGGCTTTCGCATAGTCATATCCGGCCGATTCGATCCCAAGCTTGGAAGCAATAGCCTGCAGGCAGTTCGAGTTATCTGGCGTCATGCCCAGCATGAGTGAGCCGCCCACACTCACCCAACTCATCAGATCGGTCAGATGCGTACCCAGTCCGTCAAGCGAGGGCATAAGCACAATCACGCGATCAAACGACGTGAGCGATGGGATCGCGTCCGCACCGTCGGTGGCAATATCAACATCGCGATGGGCGATCTTCATGTCGAGCAGGATCTGGTCGAACTGTTCCTTTACGTCCTCGACGCCAGCTTGATCGGAATCGGTAATGACCAGGCACGTGGGCTTTTGGCCAAAGATTGCCGAGGAGGCCGGCACCGCATCGTTGGCGGCCAGCATCCCCAGCTTATGCTGGCCCGCACTGTACTGCACGCCGGCACGCTCCACCAGCAGCACAGCGGCCATGACAATAAAGACCGCCCACACCACGAGGAGTCCCATCCAACGAAAGCGCCCTGCACGGTCGCGGATATGTTGCGCCACGCTCATCTGGCCTCCTCCCCGTCGCGCCAAAACGCCAACTTTTCGCGGTTGTCGGCGCTCAAATACACATGTTGCTTGTCAATCGCATCGATCACACGGTGGACCTCGTCACCGTCGCGGCGCATCACGGCCAGGCGCAGGCAAAGCATCCAAACCTCCTGCTCCTCGGGCACGTCTATCACCAGCTGGTCGGTCACGGCCTGCGCCTCGTCGATCTGTCCGACATCGGCCAGCGCCGTCGCGTATCGAATGCGCAGCTCAAGGGTATCCTCGCGCTCGCAGCGACGCGCAAGCAGGCGCGCGTACTGTTGGCGCTGAATCTGAGCCACGCGCCCCTCAGCCAAGCCCGAGCACAAGTATTCACCAAGAAAATCGCAGTATTCGTTGAGGTTTTGAGCGCTCGGGTCCGTCTTAAAGGCACGCTCCAGCTGCTGCAGTTTAAGGTCGGACTCCTTGGAGATCTGCGCCACCGCCGTCGCGGCATAGTGCGCCACCTCAACGTCGTCGTTAAGCTTAGCCGCCTGCAGCTGCGCCAGGTACGCGTCGGGCTCCTCGGTGAGCATGGAGAGCATTAGGCGGCGCCGGAATGCCGGGTCGTTGACGATGAGTGCCTCCTCGAGCGGCACTACGCCTGAATCGTCCTCACCACTCGGTACCGACATACTGCGATGCAGGTCATCGTTGAAGCGCAGCGACTCCAGCGCAGACCCTTTCAGCCCCTCGCCAAACACCGCGCTGCACACCGATAGCAAAACCACCAGCAACGGGCCCCACAGCGGCACCAGCACTATCACAGCCAGCATGTGCCCGCGCACCGGCAGCAGGCCCAGTTTCATGAGCGTCCACAGCATCAGGCAAACCAGCGCATGAATCAGCAGCAAGACGGCAGCAACGACAAGCGAGATCAAGCGGCACCCCCCTCACCGTCACCGGTGTAAGAGATGTGCTGCAGCAGCTCCACGATGTCCTCGCCGTCGACGGGCTCCACCGCAATCTGCTTTGCGCTCAGGCGCTCGCGGATAATGGGCAGATCGCATGCCTTTGCCTGGCGCATAAGCAGGTAGAGCACGTCGCCGTCGACCAAGCCCGCCGCGTCGCTCTCGCGGATTGCCGACCCAATTGCGCCCACCAGCTCGCCGACAGGCTCCATGCCCGGTACCACGCGCAGGAGCAAAAAACTCCCCATCTTGCTATCTGCCAGCGCCTGCTCCGCCGCGAGCTCTTGGCCAAAGGCAGCCTGCTTGAGCACGCAAGTGTCGTCAACGCAGCGTTTATCCTGCGCCACCGCCTCATAGTCAAAGGCACGGCCCAGCGCGCTTTCGACCAACCCGCACAAGATGCGGAACAGGTTTTGATAATAGAGGGTCATTTGGTTTTCGGCCGCACTACGCACAAAGATCAACACAGCGGGTGCCCCGTCGCGCTCGATCGTGTATCCAAACATGGGAAGCCCCGGCGTCAGCTCGCGGTTCACCCACAGGTTCGAACGACCCCCGTCGCCCAAAAGAGGTGCAAGCTGCTCAAGCGTGAGCGAGCGCGCGGCATCTTCGGCAATCGCGGGACTTGCTGCCACCAGGCGTGCAAATGCCCCGCCCGAAACATGGTAGATCGCCACCGAATCGTTCTCGAGGATCTCGCCCAAAAGCTCGCAGCACTTGCGATAGATGTCGCGTGGGTTGAATACGTCGAGCTCCTGCGTCACGGCAAAGATCTTGCCAAAGCTGTCGTGGCGACCCACGATCTGGCGCCTGTACGCGCGCTTGTCCTCGATCGCGTCGTGGTAGAGCTGCGTAAGGAACGTATTGCGGTTGCGCACGAGCTCGTTTTGATCGCGCTCCGCCCTAATGGCTTCGCTGTTGCGCAGCTGCACATAGCCGCACACGGCACCCACAACAAAGTACGCAATAAACGGCAGCCAGTTAGACGGCTCGTAAAAGAGACCCTGGAAGGTATAGCCATACTGGGTAAAGTAGCTCGCGGCCAAACCCACCGACGCCAGCAGCGCCGCAACCAGGCCAAAATCGAGCCCATACAGCGTGCCGATCAGTACCACGTACAGCAGGCGGTAGTCGAGCACGTTAAGCTGAGCAGACTGCGAAAACACCAGCTCCAGGCCCTCAAAGAGCACCCAGGCCAGCGCGGTCTCCAGGCATTTGATGGGCAGTGTCCGCCCGCGCATGCGGTCGATGGCGGCGCGCAGCGGATGGCGCTTGCCCGCGAGGGTCTGCTCCCAGCGGGCGTGTATGGTCGAAAGATCGCGCAGCACGTCATAGCGCTGGAACCACCCGTAGCGCGTGCGGACGGTATCGCTCGGAGCAATGGAGACGACGGCGTCCCCGTCGTAGGTAATGTCGAGCCCCGGGAACAAGCCCTTGAGCGCCTCGCCCAGGTCTCCCACGGTGTGGGCAAAGCTATCCGGAACCTCGAGTTCCTCGAATGTGGCATCCCAGCTGTCGAAGATGCGACGCACCAGAACGGCCAGCTCCTCGGCGCAGAGGGCACCGAGCGGTGAGTCCGCCCCAGCCCTCATGACAGCAGAGCCTTGCGAGCACGCCTCGAACAGCGGGGTCAAAATCGGGTCTTCCAGCGTGGGCGAGGCGGTGTACAGATACGGCACGCGCAAGATCTTGGCCTGAATGCCGTCGCGGACCGCATAGTAGCGGCACAGGTCGTTGGCCGCACGGGCAATGATGCCCTTGCCGTTTTGCCCCGCAGCGTCCACCGCACCGTCCGCTCCCATGGGACCAGTCACAAACAGCAGCTGAATCTGGCGACCCATGCAAGCTCGAAAGACGGAGCGCAGCAGCTCGATGTCGCCAACGGCCTCGGTATGCGGCGTGAGATAGGTAGAGAGGTAGACCACACGGTCGAATTCGTAAGCCTGGTCCAGGTGCTGCAGCAGCTCTTTCCAAGACGCATGGAGCGACGACCCGTCGCGGCGCGCCTCGTTGGCCGCCACGACCTGAACATGGTCACCGGGAAACGCCTTGGCACAAAAGTCGTCATCGACATACACGGTATTGCCAACAACCAGCACTTCCACCGTGCGCTCCCCCTCCCCAAATTTAGCTTTTGCCATGGTAAACATGCATATTGTACGCTGTCAATGTAGGCCAAAGGCAACTTTAAAGCTGTTTTAAGAACTTTTTCAGACGGGAAGCGACTCGCGCCTGAGCCAGAGAGCCCTACACGTGCCGCTGCACGGCGGAGAAAGGCGAATCCACTACCCCTCAGGCATAATTCCTGAGCAAAATCAAGCAGAGCACACGGCTTTTTGCGCCACTTTAAGACGTAATCGGGATGTGGCGAGAGGCCAAATTCGGAAGTGCGGGGAAAACCAAAGGAATGCTGACCAGACCCCCGTTTTAGGCTTCCGCGACCTGCGGTTTTGATACAAAAAAACCGCGTTGTGCTCGAAGGTTTTCGATTTTTCCCCGCACTTCTGTAATTACATCTCTGGATCGAGGGCGCAGGCAATGGTGACGACATCCACGATAGCGCCCCCCTATGCCTGATACCAAAATCGTTCCATAGGGACCCGTTTCCCAATGGGATGATTCTTCACAAAGGGCATTAAGGCGCATGAGAACATGGTAGAGGCAAGCAAGCGCGCTTCCACGTTTTCGCCCATGGTGACCACGGTATAATCCAACGAGACAAGCAACGAACGGGAAAGGCAGCGCGGATGAACCTGGGCAGCGAGAGCGAGACCGTCGAGTTCAAGAAGTCCACTGGCGAGCATAAAGAAGCACTGCAAGCCATCAGCGCCATGCTGAACAAGCACGGCCGCGGCGAGCTCTACTTCGGCGTGAAGGACAACGGCGATGTCATCGGCCAGGATGTCAGCGACGCAACGCTGCGCCAGGTGACGTCGTGGGTGTCCGACAAGATCGAGCCCGCGGTGTTCCCGACGGTCGAGTGCCTCGACGCCGATGATGGGCTGCGATACATCAAAATTGCCTTCTCAGGTGCCGACGCCCCCTACTCCGCCGACGGACGCTACTTCACCCGCGTGGGGACTTCGAACAAAGCGCTGTCGGCCTCGGAGCTGAGCGCCATGGTCGTCAAGCGTGAGCGCGCCCGTAGCCCGTGGGACTCGCTGCCGTCCGGCAGGCCCGTCTCCGACGCCGACGAGCAGGCGGTGCGTGACTTCGTCGCGCGCGGCGGCAGGGCCGGACGCGTGGGCGGCGGGTTCGCCGGCGTGGAGGACACCTTGGCAAGGCTCGACCTCGTCGCGCCCGACGGCAGCCTAAGAAACGCCGCGGTGGAGCTGTTCTGCGAGGGATCCGACACCTACCCCAGGATGAAGCTGGGGCTTCTGGGCGGCAACACCAAGGCCAAGATCCTCGACCTGCGCCGCGAGAGCGGCACCATGCTCAAGCTGCTCGACTTCGCCGAGTACTTCGTGACGTCGAACATCAGGCGCGAGTTCGTCATCGGCGAGACGGGCATGTACCGCAAGGAGATCCCCGAGATCCCGGCCGAGGCCATCCGCGAGGCGGTTGCCAACGCGCTGTGCCACCGCGACTACACCACCGGCACCGCCGTCGAGGTCAACGTGTTCATGGACACCGTCCAGATCGTGAGCCCGGGCCTGTTCCCCGAGGGCGACTCGCCGCAAGAGCACCTAGACGGTACCGCGAGCGAGTTCGGCCTCCGAAACCCCGCGATCGCGCGCACCCTGTTCCGCGCCGGCGTCATCGAGCAGTACGGCACGGGCATACCGCGCATCAAGGAGGCCTGCGAGGCAGCCGGCGTGAGGTTCCGCTTCGAGCAGACCGTCAACAGCACCGTCGTCGTCTTCGAGCGTCCTGGGTTGCAGAAAGCGGCCTTCAGGAGAACCGCGGCCGACAACCGACCGCTCCTCAGCGAGCGCGAACGAGCAGCGATGGCAATTGCCGCCGCTCAGGGGAAAATCACGACCTCCGACCTCGCGCGGGAGTCCAATGTCGGTAGGAAAACGGCCTCGAAGACTCTGAAAGACCTTGCCGGTCGAGGCCTGTTGGAATGGGTAGGGAAAAGCCCGAAAGACCCGCACCAGTTCTACAGGATGCCAAGCGAAGTTTGAGGCTGCAGGTCCTAGCCGGGAAACAGGCCCATTGCGTTTGCTGCCCTCCCCCTGCTGGGCACTACTGAGTAATCTACTGGGCACTGCTGAGTAATCTACTGAGTAGTGCCCAAGCGCGAGTTGGCAAGTCCGCCGAAGCCCAGAGAAACGGCTCCGAAGAATATACTGACCGCTACTGACCGCTACTGACCGCTACTGACCGCTACTGACCGCTACTGACCGCGGCATTCGGCAGGCCCGCCGAATGCCGCGGTCTCCCGAGACTAGCAGAGCCGCCCTTATTGTTAGCGCTGCCGAAGCAAGCCCTACTTCAGCAGCAACTTGAATTTTCGTGCGATGAGCCTCCCCGGAGCCAAGAGCCTTTTGCCCTAATCACAACACCGCAATTCAAGCACCGCAGAAAACTCCATTAGCGATGAACCAGCCACTTGAAGACGTGATCAAGGTGCGGCAAGGGGTCAAATTCGGAGGTGCGGGGAAAATCGAAGAAATGCTAACCAGGCCCCAGTTTTCGCTTCCGCGAACTGCGGTTTTGGTGCTAAAAATCGCGTTGTGCTCGAAGGTTCTCGATTTTCCCCGCACTTCCGTAATTACATCCTTGGATCGAGAGTACAGGCAACAATGACGTCATCCGCGATAGCACCCAACAGTCACGGACGTACAAAAGGCCGTTGCCGGAAGCCTCCATACAACGACTCTTCTTTGCGCGCGCCACGCTCGCAATGCTCCATTAAATGTAACTAATTGATTTGCTATATACCATTCATAATGGCACATAGCAAATCAATTAGTTACATGTGGAGGCAGAACATGAGGGAGTACGTCGAGAAGCAGCTGCACACTAGAGTCGATTGCGAGCCCAACGACGCCTCGGAAATAACGACGCAAAACTCTTTCCGAAAGTGTAGGTGAGCGAAACGGCGACTCATGCATACGATGACCTTTATTCTTATCTAGCCGCATTCAAGAACAGCTCTCTTGCCGAAATAATTGCGTACCTAGAAGAACTGGGGCAAAGGAGGTTCGACGCCTTTATTAGGGGCCTTGCACCCCTTATCCCAATCGAAAAAATCGAAAATCAATCCCTGTTCAATTTTTCTGTTGACTCCACCCTTGAAGGAGGCAAATTCCCCTGCACTGACTATGCCTGTCGAGAGCAAAACATTTACCATTTGGCAAAGTTCTCAGCATTGTATGCAGATAAAACACTGATTCATTGCCCTATAGAATCGGCATTCGAAATGGGGCACGATGATTATGCCTCAGTCGATGAACTTGCATTCGGGATCTATTTGACCATGCGAGTCGAAGACATAGTCAAAGCTGGGATACTCGGTTTTTCGAGCAATTACATTCCTCTTTGCAAAGATTGCCTAGCGCGACAAATCGAAAGAGAATCAAAAGCAAAAGGATTGATATCGAGTTATTGGGATGAACTCGTACGACAATTCTGTTCCTCTACCTCGTGCACTTTAAAACAAGCACCAGATGGGAATCTGTGTGTAGCGATTGAGGGAATGGATGCATATGGGTCCCATGATGAGATGGATGTCGATTTCCTGGTAATCCCGTCTGAATACGAATCGCTCTATGCAAGCCAAGGCGAAACGCGATTGGATAGAGACATGCTGGAGAAAGGCGGCATCTCGACTATCCTACTGCCTTTGTTGGACGATTGCTTTCAAGCCCTCGTCAATCCCTATTTTTCGAATAGCTCGTATTTAACCACTCGTCCAGCTCAGATTGAGTTCCTCGAGTCCGCAACTTCCACCCTTTATCCTCGAAAAGATCAGACCATACCCATTCCCCGGTTATCTTGCCCCCTCCCCATTGCTGAAAATGCAACGTTGCGTAGCATCCTTGATTGCCGCATTAGAAACGAAGAGTCGTTTCTTGTGTTTAGGGATACCTTGTACAAAGGCCTGAGCGAAAGGCCCATCGACACCTCGACATTAGCTGACCTGAAGAACGACCTAATAGAGCCCGAGCTTCACAAGATATCTTTAGTGATGAAAAACGAGCGATCCCGATTAGTCACCTCCGCAGGCATTGAAGCCGCTATCGGAATTGCGAGCTTTACATTGGGGCAATACGGAATCGCATCACCTTCTGATGCCATGGCCTTCCTCGGGGCTGCCGGCATAGGGGCCGTTGCATCTCAATCCGCAGATTTCTTGCGAGAAGCCAAGGCAAAAGAGAACCCCATGTATTTCCTCTGGAAGCTCAATAGAAACAACCGTCTGTAACCTAAGGGGCAGAACACCGCAGTCGCCGAGCATATCTCGATCATTAAATAAAGGCAGCACTAGAAAGGATGCGAATCGTGAAGAACCGATTCCCTTTCCGAATGCCTAATGCAGTAAAAATCACTGGTAGATCCGAGCAGTTTAACCAAGACGACAAGAGCGCGCTCAGATTGTTGTCTGCAGTAGCTAGCCAAGTATAGATACCATCCTGTTTCCAAATTCGGTCCTACGATAAACCCTTTCTTCTTTCTCAATTTCGTCGGGATCGTCGAAGATGAGCGTCGTATCTACTACGTCCCACTGCTGCCGATGGATATCCTCAATCAGCAATCCCAGCCCGGTTAATCGAAGAAGAACTTCTGCATCTCTGCCTCTGAGCGTCTGAAAAGTTTCCTTTTCTCGAAGCATTTCGTAGTCTCCAGGTAGAAATCTGTCCAAAGTCTCTGCAAACAAACGAAGATCGTCCCAGCTAATTTCTTTATCTAGGTAGGCCTCATAAATCTTTGCTAGTCGCCGCGCTTTGTCCTCCTCAATGTATCTTTCGAGCAGGATAAGCAGGTACTCAATATCGCGCTTCCTATTTGACTCTTCAAAGTATTGCTTGTACTTGTTCCATGAGCCATTTTCAAAAGAGTCGCGGTTGAACTCATCGAGGAAACACGCATACTTCTTCAGCAGATGCGCATTGTGGATATTGTTTCCGATTTTGTAGATGCTCACTAGGCTTGAGATGACGGGGATGTCCTTCAAGAACTCGTTTTGGAGAATTTCGTCCAGGCCAACCTCTGCGATATTCGAAATAAGTTCGAGAGAGTCGCTGCAAATAGTCGGCCTTGCGTCGTCTTGCAAGCGCGATAGACCGGCCTTAGTTGATTCCTCTGCGTTTACCATAAGATTACCTTTCATAATAATTTGCCAGTTTTGGCATGCGTTTGCAGCGCCGCTTTTCTGAAAGTGGCTCCAATTTAAATGCCATCCCCCGAATAGGCGCTCAGGTTCGATTCAACAAGTGCATTGGTTGAAAAGAGCTTTAGACCCCCTTCGCGGTAGAAGTCGCCTGTGCAGAGCAACCAAATCATCTTGTCGAGCTTGCAGGCAGTGGGCTCGGGGTCCACGCCGCCCTTCCGCGCCGCGCGCGCGGCTTCGAAATGGCAACGAGCCACTTCGGCCTCGCTGTCAGTGGTAGCGTAAAACTGAACAGTATTCAGCTGGCCGTTGACACAAACATCGACGAGTGGCTGCTGAACAAGCTCGACGACCTGATCAGGGCGATGCAGCTCGAGCTCATGGAGCTGCACCACGGTTCGTCCTCGACTGTCTTCTGCACGCAGTGCAGGTCGAAGGGCTAGGCAGGAGCCCCCGAGGCTTTTCCTAATTCTAGGTGTTAAAGTCGATTACTGCCTGCCGTGGAATAGCCTCCACTTTTCGTCTTCGATGTCTCTTTCAATTGAAGACCTCACTTTTAACAGCCATTCTCTGTGTTTTAAATATTCAACACCTGCGGGCAGCTGAGCAGCAATCGATTCAATCGCCTCAATCTCCTTGAGCTTTGCTGGAATAAAGCCTTTTTCTGGAGACCCGCTCATTGAAGATCGACGGAGATCCAAATCGTTGATCGATATCCCGTCTTTATCGAGCGACAGAATGAGGGTGATAGCCCTGACCCTCGCCTCGTCATTGCAATCGGACAAGGCCCAGCTAATTCTATCGAGACTATTTGCGTCGGCGATCCTTTCGCGGATGATATATTCCAGGCGCTCCCAAAAAATATCGCTCGAGAGCGCATTTGCGTCACGAACGGGAAACAAAGCGGCTATTTCAAACCTACCGAGTGGTTCGCTCAGCACTTCATCGATCAATGCTTTCAGCAGATTCCAAGCACGATTGTCCTGGACGGTCCAAAACGAGCTGATTCTTCGCAGGAGATCGTGCCTTTGTCGGTAGTCGAGGCTGGCAGCGTATTCCAAAAAACGGTCAATCATTGAACTGTCAAGGCGTAAAAGGCAGCGTAGGAAAGCGAGGTTATAGTCGAAAGAAGGGCGTCCTTCAAGTGCGAGAAAATACAGGTTGATAGCCGGTAAGGGATTGGATCCGAAGTACGAATCTAGAGCGGAGACGCGCTTTTCGTCTCCGCAGTTGCCGAAAAACCGCCAAACCCCATCATTGTGAGTGCGTTCGGAAAACCTAGAAGCATATTTGAGGATATAGCCAGGATGCTTTGGCTCGACTATCTCCAAATCTTCCAAGCAGAGATGCGTTCTGCCGTCATCGAGTCTTGCGAGGATCTCGTCGAGCTCCTCCTTGTCGGGCCCGTTCTTTATTGCTAGCAAATCAAGATAGTCAAACAGGGCCGGATGGTCACTCACGTCGATCACCGCGTCCAGCTCGTTTCTAAGGACCTTCCTGCCGATGGTTTCAGCAAGATGGTCAAGTGCTTCGTACGGGACGGGGATCGTCGAGGGCGACGAAGCGATATTGCGTGCGATTATGCTTGAGGCAGTATCTGGGGTCCTTTTGGCGATTTCCAGAAGGACTTTTCCGATAGCCCTGCCCGACTCCCACTCTTTATCGGAAATCTCATAATCTTCGGCTAGCTTTCCCAGGGCTTCGGTCAGTCGTTCTAGCGGTAACTCTTCCGCGGATATCCTCGGTTCTTTCTCTACGAGAGACTCGGAGTTCTCCAGGCCAAGTGCGTCGAATGTGCTCTGGCGGAACCCATCGAGGCTCAGAGGGGGATTCTGCGCGCATGTTTCGTAAATCTGGTTGATGCTTAAGCTGCATGAGAGATCGATTGTCGAGTCTTCGCTTATATATTTGGGGAATAGATCTTCGATCATCGAGAGCACCGAATGCATGTTTTCTGCATGCTCCGCTTCAGGTTCTTTGCCATAGAACGAGAAGTGCTGCCGAAAGGTGGATCTAACTTGCCTGCTGAATTCGGTTTCGACTAGAACGGAGAGCGCCCGGAAGCAATGGGCGTGGAGCTCGGCCAGCTCTGATGTGAAATTAAAGATCAGGGTGTTGTATGTGTACGTTATGCCGTTTTGCCGAACGCGCTGGACCCTTGAAGAGAGGTATGAACTCGTCAAGACGATCAGACATGCTGCAACATTGCGGGAATGCGATTGTTGATATTTTTGAGCGAGGGCATCGAGTTTGCTGTTTTCCAAATCGAATCCCGTACGATCGAAATCGTAAGCGAAAGCGCCGTCTTGCCCGCATGCCCAGTTGTACTCGGCCGCCCGCTCTGTGCCTCTTTCTACACACTTCACGAACAACTCGGAGGCTGTTTGCGAATACTCGCTCGAGTTCATCAGGGATACGGAAATATGCAGGGGCATAGATCCGTCCGATGTCGAATTCATGCCGAGAATTTCTTCCGATACGTCAGCGCAAGCAGCACTTTCGATGCGGTTTGAGGCAAAGGCGAGCGCCTGTACGGGGAGGAGTTGATTGAATGTGATTATGAACTGATCGGCAATTCGCTCATCCCGATTCTTTATTTCATCCCAAGCTTTCTCGCATTCCCTTCGAAGATAGTCGTACACGCTCGCACTTCCGCATACTTCAGCCATTGACTTGGCGGCTTTGAGATACGGCGCGTTCGGCATTTCTGCGGTATGCAGAATGAAATCTGCAAAACTGCCGTTCCCTTCTTTTGCGAAGTGGCGGCATATCAAGAAGTCGCGAAGATTCTGCTCTTCCATCCTTATGGCTAGCACGCCACCGGCTGAGGTAAGGATCGTGACGATTTCCTGGTCGTTCAATCTGGATGCAAAATCCCGAATCTCGGCGTCGTCGTACCCCAAGCCCAAGAGATCCTCATAACAAGGGTCTCCTTCAATAAGACCGCAGCAGTCGTAGATTGCAAGGATCTCTGCGAGACGTTGCTCTCTGCTGGAGTACCCAGCTAAGGCGGAATTCATATAGATGTTCAGAAGATCGTATGGCTCTTGGATGGCTTCGAAATTGCCGTCTGCTATGGGGCTTGCTGCCATGATAGCCAAGCGCAGGTTTCCGTTTGCGATTGCCGATACTCTCTCCCTCAGTGCTATGTTTTTTATGTTGTATTCGGTCTCGAGTATCGCTTCTATATTTTCCGCGGTTAGAGGCTCCAGCTCTATTTCTCTGAAATTTAGATAACTGCCGATTTTTGCGGTCAACTCGCTTCGGTGCATCTTCCTGCAGGTGAGGACAATCTTTAGCTTTTTGTTTTCCAAACAGATTCCCAGCAAGTGCTCAAGTGACAGGTTGCCGTTTGCATCATCGACTAGAAGGATAATGTTTTCCGACTCCGACAAAATCAGCTCGATATCATCGTCGAGATGCGATGAATACCTAGAGTCCAAGATAAGAAGATCCCAGTGATGCCGTTTGCTGAATGAGAGGCATGCGTCGAGGGCGATCTTGGTTTTCCCCGATCCAGACTGCCCCTGAATCACCACTGCCTTGTTTTGCTCTATCGATTCGACGATGACTGAAAACTCGGAATCCCTGTGCATGAGGAGCTTCGACAGGTCGGTTGAGAAACGGTCGTTCAGGCTTCGCTCGATGAAGCGGTCTGGGGCGACGAATGATCCCTTTCCGAGTGGAACGCCCAATACCGTATGCGCTAGCGCAGGGTATTTTCCATCAAGGTCGCTCGCAATTGTCTCTGGCCCGATTATTTCTATCCGTGGATCGATGGCACGGACCTCCTCGAGTACCAGAGGTGAAAGGCGAAAGTATGTGTGGCACAGGATGATTCGATCTATGAGTTGCGGATTGATTCCGGTTTTGCTCCTGTCGAGGCAGTCTTTAGCATCATTTAGCAGCTTATTGCGGATGTCGGAATTAGAGGTTGTGTATGCCGCGAAGAGGTAGTGTCCATTCTCTCCTACGGAGTACATGTCTGGCACTCCGGTCGTGGTTTTATCCGTGCCGCATTGGGATCCTAATTCAATGATGTTGTTAAGCGAATATCTCCTATATAGATACTGATTTGCTAGTGTTTGAAAACGCCCGCCTTCGATCTGCCTTAGCTCTTCTTGGATCTGATTTATTTGGGACATTTTGCTCCTCGCGATAAATTCGCCTTTTGATTTCTCTTTTCTTACTCTAGTCCGCCTACCTCAGCAAGCCTTACAAGCTCGAGGGACGAGTCGACGACGTCCTCGAAGTCAAGCCCCGCCGCATAGGCCCTCGGATAAGGCGAGCGGAGGGCGCGTGACCCCGTCGGAAATGGCCGCCGTTAGGTGCGTGTTCGAGAGCTGCGCGGCGGAGCTGGATGGAGCCTGGGCAAGGCATTAGGGCATCCTCGTCCTTGTCGTAAGACTGCCATTAGAAGATCTTCTGCAAATCCTAAGCCACGTTTCAACTTGGCAAAAGCTGCGGATCCTAGATATCGGCAAGACATTCGAGACTCTTGGATATGGCGTCGAAATAGATCCTTTGGTAATACTCCATGGTCTCGACCTTGCCGATCTCCGATCCGAGCCTCTTGGCCCAAGCTACGAGGGCCTTCCTGTCCTCGCCCTCGAGCGAGGCCGTGCACGACCTCATGTGGTCGCCCGGAAAAAGGACACTGTGCACAAGCCGAATATCTTCGGGAGGCATCTTCTCCATCGCCCTCGCGAGGAGGGAAGTGTCGAGGGAAATGAGCGACAGGATGGGTTCCGACCAGTCATCTGATTTCGAGAAAGCCAGATAGAGCTTCGTCGCGAATTGGTCGGGGGCGTTTTTCAGGACGTTGCCAAGAGACTCCGACTCCCGTTCGCGTAGCGTCGTCAAGGCGAGCTCCCTCAGCCTGTCGACCTCCTCCAAAGCCGGAATCTCATGCGCTTCGCTCGAGTCGAAAGGGATCTCCTGCCATTCGACTCGATTCTTTCCGATTGACCTCACTGCAGACTCGGGATCCCGTCCAATGGAGGATTCCATCGCCTTGACGAGCGGCGCGACCCCTTCGGGAAAGGCGTCAGCAAATTCCCCCGCAATGCCTTTGACGGCACGCAGGACGTCGGGATAGACGTCGAACGACAAGCCGCGGCTCCCGTCCCCGGGGACAATCCCGGCGACTATAGTCTCCACCATGCCAGGGACATCGGCATCGCGGAAAGTGGCGTGTCTGATGCCGTCGATACATTCAATAGCTTTCCGCGCGGCCGGCCCGTCGGGATGAAAGGTCGCAAGGTAATCTTCCAGGCAGGAACGAACATGCTTGGAATCGACCCCCTCACACCTCTCGAAAAAGCGGGGGATGAAGTCCAGAGCGGCGTATTTGAGCCGGCGCGACTCGAAAATGCCACCCCTAAGGATGGAATCCTCCCGGCTTGACGGAGGCCCGATGCGCATCCCCTTCGCCGCCCCCGCTGCAAAGCCGAAAGCCTCTTTGAAAACTGCCCTGGCAGACTCCGGGTCGGTGGGTTCAGCGAAGAACCCGGATTCCTTCATCCCGACCAGCACGGGGCGCATCTTGCTGAGGGATCGCAAGTTCGGCGATTCGCTTCCTTCAATCGCCGAAACGGCGTCCTCGAGCGCGCCTGGGTAGATGCCGCCCAGCACGCCTCCCAGAACGCGTTCCACAACCGAGCCGACCGAGGGCCTGAACCGGCACTTCCGCCAGACGGTCTTCTCGATGAGGCTCTCGTACTCCCTGGTCGTCCCCTTCTCCCCCTTCGGTCCTAGCCCTTTCCTCCACTCATCCTCGTTGCAGACGAGGAGGACCTTCTTCCTGCAGCCGACGACGAGGTGGTCGACCGCCCCGAGCAGCTCGCGAATGCCCATGTCGCACCTCTCCACGTCGTCTATGACGAGGAGGGTCTCGGGGCCGATGATGAGGTTCACGGCATTCAGCGGCGCCATCTTGAGATCGACGCCCGCCTTCTTCTCCAGCTCCCTGATCTTTTTCCCGAGGAACGATATTCCCGTGTCCTTGGCGAACCCGACGAGTGAATCCCACCTGCCCCTCTCCCCGCCGGCCGCGCACCCTATGGCGTATTTCGAGATGAAACCAGACTCAATCGCCCCGCAGAGCTCCGCTAAGTCCTTGGCGCCGTAGGCGGACGCCACCACGACGGGATGCCGGCTCTCATCCTCCTCCAGCTTCTCGGTCAGTGCGTGCTCGACAAAGTAGGTTTTCCCGCATCCCCATTCCCCGGTAAGCATGAGGGCGTACGAGTTCTCCTTGTCCTCGAGGTACTCCCTCACGACGCCGATGATGTCATCCTCGTTCACCTTGGTCGCTCCTTGTCCGCCATCGGTTTCCACCCTTACCTTTCCTATGGCCACGCGAGAGCCTACTCCAGCGCTTTCGGATCCCATTCGAACCCTTCGGCCTGCCGCCTTATCGCCGGGTCGATGCACTTCTTGACGAGCTCAAGCGCCGCGGCCGCGCGGTGCAAGCTAGTGGATGACCATTTCAAACAAATCTTTCGCGATAAAATCAACGCGCTTCTTAACGTCAAAACAACCATTCGCATAGCGTTTAGCAAAAGCTCTTGTAGTGGCATAACGCGATTCAGCGTATATGGGCAGCTTTTCCTTAAGCGATTTGTCTTTACATTTCGCGTTAAGTCGCTCTTCTAGCATGAGCAAGTTCCCAATAATCGAGTTTTCCTGAGCCTGCGAATCCGGAAGAATGTGCTCTATTGTGAATGCCTCAGAAACCCTAACACCAGACTTAAGCTCCTCGAGCAAGGCAAGGACCAACTTGCAGCGATCCTTCAACTTTGTTTCGCTATACAACGGCCACGAATGAGACCATCCAAGCGAAAGGAGATTAATTCGAAATGTTTCTTCTGAAGGCAGTTTTTCGTTAAAACTATTTTTCCACTCATCTAACACTTGCTGGGTGCAGTTCAACTCGATTGCGTATGAGTGTTTCACGATCGAATCCGATAGGTGGTTCGACTCCATTCCCCCGATTATCTTATAGCAAATATAGAACCGGTAAATAAATCCAATCGCATCATCATACTGCTCGCTCGTTAGCTGCTCTATTTCGCGAGCGTGCATTAAACTCATAAGAAGCGGCCTGAAGACGCGGACATTGTGTGTTCTTAAGAAACTCAAGATTTCCGCATTTCTGTCATCGCTGGTTGGCTCGACAATCTCTGCATAATATCCGGCTTTTAGCCTTAAATCATAGAGAAGATCAGCAGCCTTCTTTGGATCCGTAAAATCCCTTATTTTCTTATATGCTCCATCCTTGTCGCCTTGACCTAGGCGATATTTTTGAATTGCGTAGTGACGCAAAAAAGCTTTCATGTTCGAGCCGACTGTTGCTTCAATTTCCGACCATACCTGTTTTGCATCATCGCGCTTTTCTATAGGATGGATATAGCGCATAATATAGTTCTTCAGAAGCTCATGGTCCTCAAGCTCGATACCTCGCGCATTCAATATTTCGAATATTGTGTACGAATCTTCCTCAGACGATGATTTGATGTTTACATATGCGACAGAAATGACCGCATCCCTGAAGGCCAGCAACTCCTCATCCTTCATCTTGGCGAAACTTGCACTGAAATATTGGAAGGCTTTAACGATCAGTTCGTCTTTTGATCCGGACGCGCGTTTGCTCTTCGAGAAAGCCACAGCAGACATGGCAGCCGCATCTTCAGGAGAGATAGCAATTACTCCTTCGACGATCCTCGTTAATGATAAATGATTCTCCGGAGCGACGATCGCGTGCTCAACATCCTTAGTATCTATCGCCACTAGATATTTTTTTGTGCCATTAGCGTGGTTAATCATATTCCTTTTCTTGAAAGCGAACATGAGGCTAGACAGCAAGAGCGTTAGGGTAATAACTCTTTGTTGACCATCAATTATTGTAAAAACCCCGAGGCTGTCTTCTTCTTCTTCCTCCATCAGCACTATCGAACCGATGAAATGCGACGTAGCAACTTCCTCTGTCACAAGCTTGATGTCTTCGAATAGATCTTTCCAGTTATGCTCATCCCACACGTAAGCGCGCTGATTGCGAGGGATTCTATAGATTGAGTCATTAAGCAGCTTTCCAACCGTACTCTGACGTGCTTCAAATGCCATGTTGATCCCTTGCCTTCGCAATAGTTTTGTCGGCCTTGCCGCCTCTCGGCGTCACCAACGCCTTCGCTACAATAAAAGTCGGCACATCGCCGAGCAGGGCCGCCTTTTCGCTCGCGAACATGCCGACTGCCCCAATCAATCTCCGTCGCTGCCATCATCGTCGATTAACCAACATGTCAGCAGCAGGCAATCGTCACGTCCACAGTCCATTCTATATGCCGGCTGAGCATGGGGCGCATCTTAATCGCCAAGATATCCAGGAAGCCCGAGCTTCCAGGGAAATGCCTTCAGACGCCTTACGTTGGGTAGGCCCCCTACAGAGATCTATTGGCCGTGCACCGCAAACAACGCGTTAGGCCGTTGCACGCAATCGGCCAGCCACCCAGCATCCCCAATCCGCACCACAACTCCCTACCCCGCTCCAGCCATCGTCATCTCCATACAGTGTCCAAACCCACACCAATAAAACCAACCCACGCAACAAGCAGCCCTCGCTTAGCAACCCAAACACCACCACAAGCCAGCAAGCAATCACCAGTCTGCGTTCGCAACATCGCTTGGAACGGCAAATGCTTACCGCGCCCTTGAAACACGCCAAACTCGTCTACAACCTGCGGTTTTTCGTTTATACTGCAATCGTTGAAATGCCGGTACGCTTGCAGAATCGTACCTGTTCCGATTACAGAAAAGGGGCCGTCATGCGTAAGCCTGCCTCCTGCGTCCTTTCCATCGCGCTCTCGCTCGTAATGACGGTTGGTTTTATCCCGTCACCCGCGCTTGCCGAAATCGCCAGTGCGCCAGAACCCGCCGCGCAAAGCGCCGGCAAACCTAACGAGAGCCCAGCCGAAACCACGTCGGGCCAAGCCCGGGCAAACGATCAAATCAGCGCCGCCTCCGGCACCAATGTAACGGCCAACGCAACGCAGCCGATCGACGCCAGCATGTTCAGTATCGAGGACACCGACATTCGCTACACGGGCAATCCCGTGATGCCCACCGTCACGTCGTCGACCGTGCCGAGCGACCAGTACACTGTCGCCTACGAGAACAACGTAGCCATCGGTCAGGCGACCGCCGTTGTGACCGCCGACGACCAGAACTACAGCGGCACCTGCGCGATCCCATTTGAAATCAAACCGGCGAACGCGGCCGCGAACTACCAGCACAGCACCACCGCGCAAAGCGGCGACATCACGCTCACCGTCCAATGGAACGACCCGAGGCTCGGCCAGGAGACCACGTTCCATGTGACTGCGACGGGCGGAAGCGGTGCGTACCAATTCCGCATGGACGCACCGACGTATATGGATCCCGACGGTAGCAGCGAAAGTGTTGCCGACCCCAGCCGTAACCAGTGGCAGCAATACACCGGCGAATGCACATCGCACGACTACCAGTTCGAAATGACCGCTAGCGGCACCTATTACCTGCGCTTTTACCTGATGGATAAGGCGGCCGGCGTGTACTATCTGCGCTCAAACGTGTTTGCGAGCGCGAACGACGACGCCTATCCGGCGGTCAGCGCCATCGTGAAGTCCGCAGTCGACAAATGCAGCGCCGATACCGACGGGTCCGACTACGCCCGCGCCCTGTGGCTCCACGACTGGACACTCGACCAGCTGGAGTACGACCACAGCCTCAACTGGTGCTCGGCCGAAAGCGTCCTCACGCGCCACCAGGGCACCTGCGAGAGCTACCAGCGCATCTACTCCAAGCTCCTTGACGCCGCGGGCATCGCCAACGGCCGCATCACCGGCAACGGCCACACCTGGAACGCCGTAAAGATCGACGGCAAATGGTGCCAGATGGAGCTAACCTGTGACGACACCAGCGACAACTGGTACGGAGACCTTTGTTGACGAGCTGCTAAATGGCACAAAAACCATGCTCGGAAAAAAGGACTCCGGACTGTCCGAGGGCCAGATGCAGCGTCTCGCCGTAGCGCGCGGTTTATTCCAGTTCCCCAGCACTCCTGCTCGAAGAATGCACCTCAGCACTCGACCCCAAGACCGAACGAGAAATGCTGGACCGAATGCGCAATCTTGGCCGCACCGTGATCATCGTCACGCATCGGCCTGCAGCGCTTGAGGTTTGCGACCGGATAATTAATCTCGAAGCTACGCAATAGGAATCAGCAGCATCAGAACTGTCGATTTCATCGAACGGAATCACACGCAGTGCGGCATGTGTTGACATGGCAGAGACCGGCATCCAATCACGGCGTAAGGTCGGCTGTTAGCAAATAACGGCAACGGAGCCCCTGCTGGCCCAGGTGCCTAAGCGCAATATGTCGGTACCGTTTCGCAATTATCAATAGCACTCAAACGCGCAATTACTTATCAAGTTTCATCTTAGCTCAAGGCAATGGCAAACAGACGGCCAGCCGTTATTTCCGCTGGATCTTAAGGCCCTTCCGATTACTAAGGAGGTAAGCATCTTTATGCTCCTTAGAGATTTCGAAACTAGAAAGAATCTTATTCTGTGATTCAGGCGACCAATAAATATGAAGTCTTTCACGCGCCCTCGTTATTGCCGTATAAAACACACTGTGAGTAATGCGCTCCTCAACGTCCTTCGTAATAATCAGCTTTACGGATGAGTACTCTAGTCCTTGCGCTTTATGAACAGACACCGCATACGCCACCTGAAACGGCACGATACAGTCCTCGCCAACATCCTCGCCGTCTCGATCCTTGGCCTTATTAACTGAAAAGCGAAGATACGTCTCTCCATCACGAAAATCTAAATACTCCAACCCGTCATAATGAAGAACGGAAAGCTCAGAGGTGATAATAGGAACAGCAACCGTAAATTGCATCTCGTCTTTGGAAATTGTTTCCATTCCCACAAGACGCCCTTTTAGATTGTTATATAACAACGGATAAAACCGCTCGGACTCATTGAACAAAATTGGGTCGCCGACTTTATACGTATGATAATTCCAGACAACAGCCTCGTTCTTATTTCCCGACTGCAAGATTTTGTTCATATTATTAATGCCATAAAGGCCATCATAGTTGAGGCATAAGACAATCTCATCATTATTCATTCTGCAAATTACAGAGTCATCAAGATTCGACGTAAAATCGCAAGAAATAAGAATTTCAGCGATATCAGGACTCACATTCCTGACAGCATGCCATAGCTTTAGCAAATCATCATTCTTCGTGCGCCATGGTTTATCAAATTCATGGATGCACTTATCAGGCAAGAAGTCTCGAGCCAATGAAAACCAGTTTCCAAACTTAATGGACTCAATCTGTCTCACATCGCCAACAAGCAATAGCAGTTTAAACCGATTTGAATCAATAATAGATCTCATATCGCTATTGCAGACAGTGCTGCATTCGTCAACGATTAAGATGTCGCAATCTGGCACACGATTCAAATACTTCGCGACAGTCATAAATTCGCAATTCTTATCATTTATTTTTCTTCTAAGACTATCTACGGCAGGATTTGTATTAGCGATAGCAAGTTTGCTTTCATTTTGCAGAAAAGCGCAAACGATGTTGACCATGGTTGTTTTTCCGGTACCAGCCGAACCGTAGATGAACGCGACGCTCGTTTCGGCATACATGGACTTTAGCGCATCTATTATTTCTGGATCATCCAACTTGCAGCTTGGATCTTTAAGCCATGATTCGCATAAAGCAGTATAGCCCTTAACCCCATCACCAGACAGTTTTAAAAGCCCGCGTATAATACGAGCGAGTTCGTCTTCGACTCCCTTAATAAATAGATGCCCGTTCTCATGCACGAGATCCCTTGAATGATGTCTAAAATACAAAGCGCTATTATATGAAGCAATAAGTTCATCAACATCCGAGAAGGTTGTAATTTCGTTATCCCTAAGATACAGAGCGTTGGAATCAATTGTCTCTGCGGTCACTCTACGAGCCAGAAAGTTATCTTCATACGGATCCGGATCAATACATTGATACAAATCCTCAACAGCGACTACATGCTTAATAAGACTCGTGCAATACGGCTGCCGATCAAAGGGGGCACAGCCGTTTTTCAAATAGAGGTCACCGAGCAGACCATTCGGACTTGCAGCTAATTGTTCCTCTATAACCCTGTTGCGAGGTTTAGACAAAAGATACTTTAGAACATTAGATCCATCTGAACCAGCATTCAAAAACTCATGTGCAGAGCTAAGCAAGGTATGTACCGGACAAGCATTTCCCGAAGATACTATCTCCCCCATCACAGAAATAAACTCGTCATCAGGAAGCAGCGCAATGTCGCAAAGCGTCATCCCGGTATGGGTCATAAATTTCATAAGTGATCTATAACTAGTGTATTGGCCAGTAAGCCTAGAAGCATCAGGGCCTCTGAGTATCTTCAAAAGATTATTCAACTCACAGGGACGTACTGAAACCGCATATGCATCAACAATCGTAACAGGAAGAGTAAAGCCAAGACCGTCAATGCTCGTGCGCTTAGTCGAAACCACCACCGAACAATTAGTGGGAATTCTGAAAGATGAATACACAAGTATTCGATCAAATTTGCTACAAGAATCGAATGCAGGAACAAGCGTCGTCTCGTAATAGACAGAGTCCCCAACAAAGAAAGGCTTAGCAGCTCTAACGTAAAAACGGTCCTTCTCAATTTCAACAGCATTCGCACTCATGAAATCATTGATTTTATGAGCTATCTCTTCATGGTATTTAGCCAAGCCAGGATCGGTGTCCAGAGGAATCTTACTCAAATTGGCAAGAATTGTAAGGCCGAGCTTATCGAATGCATAACGTTTCAAGCACAGCAAATTCTCGTAATACTTCAACAAAAGGCGCTCTGCAGAATCTTCACTTGGAACATAGTGCGAAACGACCTTTTGTAAATAGTGATGGAACTTAGCAATAAACCGAGTCTCGCTGTTCTTACTCATATCTTTAATAGCAATCGAACATAATTTAAAGTAGTCGCCTTCGATGGGCTTGTTGCCATAAGTAGCGTACATTGCAATGTGCTCAACAAGATGACGCAGATAGCCCACAACGTCTCTCGAAACGGCTGACCTGCCCTCAAATTCAAGTCTATCAATTGAATGCTCTACAGCGTCGTTTGCATTGTAAAGCTCCTTAAGAGGGTTTCTCATAAGCCTCGCTCCTCCATCGTAATTTTCGACCCCGCAATATGGCTTAACGGCCAAGAAATCTTTACATCAATTTAGATGTCCATCCGATGTCCATCAATAATGATAGCCACACCCAAACAACACTTCCGAGCCAAACGACGAAGCTGGGTAACGCATAATTTCTTTCGCAAATTGACAACCGCATAGCGGAACACGGCCCGCGCCCCGTCATATGATTTCTAGCGACCAAACAACAAATCACCGACGAAGGGGACACGGGCCGCACCTGCGAACATCATGCCAACCGACGAGAAGTCGCTGCGCAAAGACATAGAGAATCTGGTGAGGAAGACCGTCGAGGAGACGCCCGACGCGCTGCTTGACGAGGAGGCGCCCGGGCTCGTCGGGGCCGAGCGCTACGAGGGGACGGCGGGCCGGGAGGCCTACCGCAGCGTCCGGTACGCCAGAAAGCTCGCCATTGGAGCCGGAAAGGTCGAAACAAGTGCGTGAGGATGCTCGGTGCGCTCGGGGAGGTGTTCCCCGGGGCCCGCCGCCGGCACTGCGCGGTGATTTCTACCGCAACGTGCTGGGAAGGGTTCCCGTGACCAGGCGGAAAGCCGCGGCGCGCATGCTGAAGGCGATCCACGCGCAGGAATCGCGCGAGGCATGCGGCAGGAAGGCCGGGGAGGTGGCGGACGAGTTGGAGTCGATGCGGCTCGGGGCGGCCGCGAGGACGGTGCGCGACGGGTTCGCCGAGACGCTGGCCTACACGGAATTCCCGCCGGAGCACTGGCGCCGGATCAGGACGAACAACGGGATCGAGCGCATCAACCGCGAGATCAGGAGGAGGGCGAGGGTCGTCGGGACCTTCCCGGACGGCAACTCGGCCCTCATGCTGGTGTCGGCGAGGCTGAAGTACATAGTGGAGCACGAGTGGGGCAAGAGGAGGTACCTGGACATGTCGAAGCTGGAGGAGATGGACGAGCTGAGGGGAAAGGCAGAGGGCTAGAAGAGGACGGGGCCGAGGACGGCTAAATCAATTTGCGAAAGTATATTGACGGTACCTCCCAAAAGAGGTTGCCGGTTTAGCGCGATGGACGCATGGGGCGATCTTTACCCACCGGATTATATCAACCTAGTGGAGCCATCTCTTTCATTACAAAACGGCCATCTACGCTCGTTCGTTCCACTGGACTACGTTCATGCTCCATTCAAAATCATCATGAACGGTTTCCCCACCAAAAACGGAAGCCAAAACGCCTTGTCAACGTGAAAACCCAGAGAAGAACAGAGCGCGGAACCAATGACGTTAATCAGTTCGCACACAATGCAGGACAGTATTTCCCATATTCAAATGAGGTTAGCCGAAGCCTAATTCGAAGAGGAAGGGTCGGCAATCATGGCCTTTCTGCCTACGTATTCCAATTTGGAAACATAGGATCCATCTTCTTCCTTATCGACACTTAAGTCGAAAGTTTGCATATTCCTGTAACCGAAGCAATCATAGTAAGCAATTCCCAGCTCATAGTATCCAACTGGAGAACATTTTTCGGTGTCGATATAAATCCCAAGGTAAAAGCTCTCACCATGATCGAGCGTCATCGCTCTGACTCCTCGCCATTCTTCGCCCTTAGAGTAAACACCGACCCTAACGTTGGTCGCACAACCTGGGCCAGTATTTGTAAATCTCAAAGGAGCATAAATGGTTTGGTTGGGTAATGAAAGTTCAAGGCCGTTCACAACCATACGCATATACTTAGATTTCACGCACTCCCACTGATGCCTGTTAAGTCCATCTTCATACTCAATCTTATTGCCGATTATTACGTAAGTCTCGCGCTCATCAGCCTCACAATACTCATTGGAGATTTCCCTATAGCCAGCATCATTAGTGTGCGATTCGACAGCATCGTCGCTGCCAAAGGGAAGCATAGAAGATAAGCCTTTCCTATTCTTCTGAGCCAAGATCACCATCGAAAAATGCGGCGCGATGCTTTTCCTGCTCTGCACCCGTTGCTGCTCCCAAGCGTCAAATACGCCGTAAACGATACCGAGTAAGGCTATGAAGGCTGCACCCATCGTTCCGCAATACCCAAGCATATCCCCTGCACTCCAGGGAGTTTTTATAACATTTGGCGAGTCGACTGAATACAGCAGCATCACTGCAATTGGAATAAAAACAATGATCGTCAAGCTGACAAAGCACAGCAGAGCCGGGCTACCTTTAAGGCCAGAGTTCGCACCTATTCTTTCCTCGTCAGCTTTCTTCGACACAGTAGTCCAATCCGCCAAAATTAACACGCTTAACGTTATCCCAATTATGGCGCATATAAAGAGCAGCAAACTCCGTCTGCAAAAGAGATACAAAAGGAGGGATGATAACGTGCTGAAGCGTGAACTTAAATGAATCTACATTTACAGAATCACCGTCTATGGGGACAAAATTAATGCCGTAAGTTGAAAGCAATAACACTGCCTCGAGAAGAACGGAAGATGCATTTCTGCATTCTAGATTAATGGCGAAATAGGACCCCTGACACCCAAATAGACGGTCACGTCTACCTGGAGCATAAAATGAAGAGGCGGACTTATCGTTGCAAAATATAGGATTGTCACATCTGCAATTTATTAAATTAAAGTACAGAGTGGATGGATCTTCAATAAATCTTTTTAACTCAGCGCCACCACTAAGACCTGACCTTCCAACAATCCACTTCCAATCACTATCATTCGCATCATCGGGATAACGGTAAATAAGCGAAACGTCGATGTTATTAATATTCGCCGAAATGACTTCCGAAACAACAGACTCCATTGAGCCGCATATCTCCCTGAGATACTGATGGACGTTGTAACAGTAAGGAAAATCTCTGGGATGCAGGTGAAGTGAATAAGTGTTTTCCTTTATCAGATCTGTCTTTCGTTCGTTAAGCCTAACCAGCTGCGAAACAACGATCTGCTGGACATTCTGTTTGAAAAGCTTTGACTCCAATTCAAAATTAGCTCGCTTTATCCTTTGTTTCGAAAACTCATGGACAACAATCAGGACCACGGAGCCCGCTACTAAAAGAAAATACAACAAGGCTTTAACGTGAACTTGATTACCGTCTGAAACAAAATGATCGACAGCAATCAATCCCGGCGTTGCCAGAAGCGCAAGCATAACCGAAGAAGCATATGCAATTCTCTTAATAGTATTCAGATTCATCGCGCGCCCCATGCCCAAACACAAACGCGGCGCCAGCATCAAACCAGCGCCGCATCAATAACTAGTCCCTCTTAAACAGATCCCTCGTGTACACCTTGTCCGCCACGTCCGCGAGCTCGTCGCTCCAGCGGTTGGCGACGATCACGTCGCAGGCGGCCTTGAAGGCCTCCAGGTCGTGGGTCACCTCGGAGCCGAAGAACTCCGGCGCGTCCAGCGTGGGCTCGTAGACCACCACGGGCACGCCCTTGGCCTTCACGCGCTTCATGACGCCCTGGATGGAGCTCGCGCGGAAGTTGTCGGAGTTCGACTTCATCGTCAGGCGGTAGACGCCCACGACCGGCCTCTCCTTGCCCTCGTACACGCGATCCCACACCATCTGCAGCACCTCGTCGGCGACGAAGTCCTTGCGGGTGCGGTTAGCCTCCACGATGGCCTCGATCAGGTTCTGCGGAACGTCCTTGTAGTTCGCCAGCAGCTGCTTGGTGTCCTTGGGCAGGCAGTAGCCGCCGTAGCCGAAGCTGGGGTTGTTGTAGTGGCTGCCGATGCGCGGCTCCAGGCAGACGCCGTCGATGACGTCGCGGGTGTTGAGGCCGCGCACCTCGCAGTAGGTGTCGAGCTCGTTGAAGTAGGCCACGCGCAGCGCCAGATAGGTGTTGGCGAAGAGCTTCACGGCCTCGGCCTCGGTGGTGCCCAGCACGAGCTCCGGGATGCCCCTGGTGCCGTCGGCGTTCATGCGCTCCAGCTCGGCGGGGTCCGCCCCCTGGGCAAGCAGGCCGGCGAAGCGCTCGGCAGCCGCGACGGCGTTGGCATCGTTCTTCGGCGCGCCCACCACGATGCGGCTGGGGTGCAGGTTGTCGTATAGAGCCTTGCTCTCGCGCAGGAACTCCGGGCTGAAGAAGATCTTGGAATCGCCCAGCCTCTCGCGAAGGCCCGCGGTGTAGCCGACGGGGATCGTCGACTTGATGACAATCCAGGCGTCCGGGTTCACCGAGCGCACGGCGGCGATGGCGGCCTCGACGGAGCTCGTGTCGAAGAAGTTCCTATCGCTGTCGTAGTTGGTGGGCGTGGCGATGACGGCGTAGTCGGCACCCGTATAGGCCTCGGCCACATCCACGGTGGCGTGCAGGTCGAGCTCGCGCTCCCCCGCCTTGGCCTCCGCCAGGAAGCGCTCGATCTCGTCGTCCTGGATGGGCGACAGGTAGTCGTTGATCTTCTCGACTTTCTCGGGCACGATGTCCAGCGCGTGGACCTCGTTGTGCTGCGAGAGCAGGACGGCGAGGGACAGGCCGACGTAGCCGGTACCGGCAACAGCGATCTTCATGTCATTCTCCAATTGTCAAAGAACAGTAATCAGCATGAAAAATGGCCCCTGCTACAGGGCCATGATTTGCTAAATGTTGTAGTAGCGCTTGTACCACTTGGCAAAGGCCCTCAGGCCGTCCTCGAGCGGCGTCGCGGGCTTGTAGCCGAGATCGCGCTGGAGCGCCGTGGTGTCGGCGTAGGTGACGGGAACGTCGCCGGGCTGCATGGGAACGAGCTGCTTGTGAGCCTCGAAGTCATAGTCAGCGGGCAGCACGCCTTCCTCCACCAGCACGCGCTGCAGCGTGTCGACAAAGTCGAGCAGGTTCTCGGGGTGCGAGTTGCCGATGTTGTAGACGCGGTGCGCGGCGAGGGGCAGCCCGTCCTCGCCCATCTGAACTTCGGGGGCGGCGTCCATGACACGCCTGACGCCCTCGACAATGTCGTCGACGTAGGTGAAGTCGCGGCGGCAGTCGCCCATGTTGAAAATCTTGATGGTGTCGCCGCGGCGCAGCTTCTCGGTGAAGCCGAAGTAAGCCATGTCGGGCCTGCCCATGGGGCCGTACACCGTGAAGAAGCGCAGCCCGGTCGCCGGGATGGAGTAGAGCTTTGAGTAGGCGGCCGCCATGAGCTCGTTGGACTTCTTGGTGGCGGCGTAGAGCGAGACAGGCGAGTCGACGCGGTCCTCCTCGGAGAAAGGAACCTTCTTGTTGCCGCCGTAGACCGAACTGGAGCTGGCGTAGACCAAGTGCTTGACCGGGTGGTGGCGGCAGGCCTCGAGCACGTTGAAGAAGCCGACGAGGTTGCTCTCGAGGTAGGCGCGCGGGTTCTCGATGGAGTAGCGGACGCCCGCCTGGGCAGCGAGGTTCACCACGACGTCGAAGCCGTTCTGGGCGAACAGGCGCTCGATGAGGGCGGCGTCGCACAGGTCGCCGCGCACGAAGGTGAAGCGGCCGTCCGTGTCGACCTCGGCCAGCATGCGGAGGCGCGCGTCCTTGATGCCAGGGTCGTAGTAGCTGTTGAGGTTGTCGAGTCCGACGATGGCATCATCGGACTCCTCGAGCAGCTTCTTGACGAGGAACGCGCCGATAAAGCCGGCAGCTCCTGTAACCAGTACTTTTCTTGCCATGTTGTCCTCTTCCGTTTTCAAAGTTCGATGACGGCTAAATTCGCCTATTTATGTAGCCTTCTGTGGCATTCTTGCACGGAATCACCTTACAAGGATTGCCCAGAACTATGGAATGGTCGGGCACTTCGCAATTGACGTAGGCACCAGGTGCAATCAGCACATCGCTGCCCACCTTTATGCTTCCCACGATGGTGGCATTCACGCCAATCCAAACATCGTCCCCGATGGTGGGCACGCCTTTGCGCTTGCCGCGGTTCTCCTGACCGATGGTCACGCCCTTGTGGATATTGCAATTTCGGCCAATCTCAGCGCTAGGATTGACGGTAATGTTGAACGCGTGACCTAAGTAGAGTCCCTCACCTATCTGGGTTTTCCAAGGTATCTCCAATCCATAGCGCTCGCGCATCCGTGCTAGCATCAGTCTCCAAATGGGGTTCCGTGAAGTCCGTGCTTTACGGAACACCCAGATGAACCTGAGTGCATGGTTACTGATAATCGACGAGCCTTCCAGCCACCTCGCCTTATCAAGGGAGTAACCCCCCCCCACTGACCCTGAGGATTTTATATGTTTAGTTGCTATAGCCAAAACGTTATCCTTCTATAGTGTTAGCTTATTCAGATAACCGTGCCTCAACGTAAGCACGCTTCTCGTCCCATGTCATGTGCTTGGTCATGAGAAAGTCGCCATCGTGCTTGTCGCGGTACTCTTCAACCGTACAGATGGGTCGAGCTGGTACGCCGGCGACAACCGTGCCATCGGGGACGTCGTGAGATACAACCGCGCAGGCCCCCACGATACAATCTCGGCCGATGGTGACGCCCGGCAGAATAAGCGCATTCATGCCGATGTGACAGTTGTCACCTATGGTCACGCGCCCAAAGCGATCGCAATCACTAAGCTCCGGATGCATATGGCGAAGCACCCAGCAACCGCCATCGTGGGTAGTGATCTTCACTCCCGCCGTGATGCGAACATTTTCACCGATAGTGACTAGATATGGCTCGGAACCGAAATCATAGCCATTGAGGATCTCGCATCCCTCCCCAATAGTAAGTCCACGCTTTTTGAGGGTTGCCAACTTCTTTTCCGTCGAAGCGAGCTTCCATTTGATCTGAGAAATCACGCTCATACCCAATTACTCCTGTCAATGTTTCAGGTTACGGATGGCCACGTCCGAAAGAATTTTGCTATCTATCTTGAAGGTAAACTTGCGCTGACAGTGTCTGTCCATTCAGAACTTGACCATCTTGGAACAGCTAAATCCGCTCACAGCACCATAAACTTCGGACTTCTGGGTTTAACTAAATTTTCACTCTGCCTTCGATGGGCGGAGGCCTCGCCGTGCTATCACCTTAGCTGGGATTCCGCCGCAGACGCAGTAATCGGGAACGTCCTTTGTAACAACGGCGCCAGCAGCGACGACACAACCGTTACCGATATTAACCCCTGGCATAATCATCGCCCTGCGACCAAGCCAGACGTCGTTACCTATAGTCACGGGGCGACAGTCTTCATACCCCTGAAGGCGCATTGGCCTTTCTATGTCACCATGCGCATGATTACGCGTGTAGATGACCACCTCCGGGCCCATCATCACATCGTTGCCGATGACGCAGGGACCGAGAATCTCGCAGTTGATTCCAACTCCAGAGTTATCCCCCAGCGAAAGGTCGGAGCCAAACGTGGCCCCTCGCTCAATATTAATATTCTTGCCTGCGTTCAAAATGAATCTGCGAGAAACCCACCCCCGAAGGCGTTTTGCTAAACGGCTGTGCTGGGACTTTGGAAGCCATTTTGGCAAAGCAGCATAGATAACCCTCCAGATACACTTGGTACTTAAATCTCTAGACATTCTTTCACCTATCTCGCAATTAACAGCTTACTGGGGAGACGGAGGGCCTGGACGGCCGCATTGTATATGGTCGAGAGTTTGTCGCTCGAATAAGTCAAACAGAGATAAAGGGCTATATATAACATTATGAGCACGGCATCAAATAGATAAGACTTTGGCAAGAATGTCCTGACAAGAAAGACTGCGACAGAGCAAGATAGAGCTGCGACAAAAACTGGAGCGCAGTTCTTGAGCATGCGCCTTGGGCTCAAACCAACTAGAAAATGAGAAACCACCAGTGTGATGACCGTCAAACATAGTTGGGCCAAACCTGCCGCAACCGAAAATGCCCCCCATCCATTTGCACATGCAAGCGAGAGGAGCGGGACCAGAATCACAAGGTATGCGAGCTCGACCATCATGGAATACATGGGCTTGCCCATGCTCCGGTATGCCTCTGCGCATATGTTGTTTAGCACAATTTTGATTGAACTACTGAAGAAGAAGAGGCCAAGATACAAGGAGGCATCGAGCCATTGGTCGCCAAGGCATACAGTGATAACGAGATCCCGGAACAACAGGAGGCAGCAGCACATGGGGACCAGCACGTACGCGAGACAAGCTTGAACCTTATAAAGAGTGGCGTCAAACGCCTTACGGTCGGAACTAAGGCGGGAAAGTGAGGAAAACAGAATAGGCATTACGGAAGACGTCACTATACCCATGACAGCAGTTCCCATCTGCGTGGCTGTCTTATACAAACCCACTTGGTTTTGAGTCATGGTGTTCGCAACGATAAACGTTCCCGCCCAGGAGACCAGCCAGATAGAAATCGTCTCCAGCAATGTCCACCCACTAAAGGAGAACATTTCCCCTAGCTCTTTAAATGAATAGAAGAAGCAAGGCCTCCAACTCGATTTGACTGTTAAGAAGACACAAATAAACACATTGCTTGAGATGGTGCCGAACACCATGGACCAATAATCGAAGCCAAGCAGCGCAAGGGAGACCGAGACCCCAAGCATCACCACTGAAGAAATGACCTTGGACTTAAATAGCACCCGATAGTCGAGTGCACGCTGAAAGAGACCGGTCTGGACACTTATCAGGGCGGTAAGAAGAATGGAGAAACCCGCCACTACGAGAACCATCCCGAGACCAGGATTCCCCACTGCAGTGGCAATTTGCTCATTGAACGCCGCAATGAGCATCCATAAGCCAAGGGAGACCGTAAGGTTGGTCCAGAAAGCAACACTCGCCGATCTATGAAGATCGTCCTTGCAGCAATACTCGTGTTGGACCAAATACTTCTGGAAACCAGCATCTGAAAACACGTCAGCGAAGGAGGTCACCATTGTCACAGAGGCCACTACGCCGAAGGCTTCAGGCGTAAGCAGCCTCGCGAGGACCATTGTGGTCAGAGGTGAAATGAGTTTTGCTGCGACCTGAGAGGCAAAAGCCCATCTTGTCGCAGAAGCGGCCTTGTCACCGAGTTGAGCTTTGGAATTTGCAGGATTTGCAGTTACGTCAGTTCTGTCAATCATCGACCTGCGGTCCAATCATGTCGCAATAGCAGCATAGATACAAAACGAGAAAATAGCCGCTGTTGAATAATTCGCCGAAGATTCCGCAGATTAGGAACGACACGAGGCATGCGCTCAGAGCGACTCTGACTTGCCAATTCGTAGTCCCGGCCAACGACTTTATCGCCATGACAACTAGGGCGATAAAGATAGTCAAGCCCGCAAAACCGTACTTGAGCGTGGTGTCCAGATAGGCATCGTGGGCATGATTCACAACCCAGCCGGAGTCGTTCATCAGTCTCGAGTGGGAAACCGTGAAAAACCCCGTTCCAAAAGGGTCATTGGAAATCCAGGACATCGCATCGTCCCAGATACTGGTCCTACCGGTGAAAGAGGCATCCCTTCCCAAGCCGTTCTCTATGACAGAGCCTAAGAGAGGCACCCTGCGCAGAATAACACAAACGAAAAACACAACGGCAGTGAAGACTCCCCCGACAACAGGGTCGAGTAGCACGGGCTTCTTCGAATTGGTCAGCATTGAGAACAAAAGAAGAGCGCTAAAGAAAAGTAGAACAGCAAATGAAGTCGCTGAGTCGGAGTAGTAGGCCGAAAGGATGCCGATGACCGTAACAATGAGAGTACGAACCGTGGTTCCCTTGTGGCGGACCACATCCAGGAGGTGAGAAAGAGCGATGGCGGGGATAATCCAATTGCGTAACTGGTTTTTGTGACCCAGGAGCCAAACGCCCGCCATTGCATCGGGATCGCCACTTTGGTAGTAGCCCGAGGGATGCGACCGGAGGCTGATAAGGATGAATGCCGCATTGGCGATGACAAGGAAGCCGATAACATAGAATGCCACAGTAACAAAAAGGACCGAATCGCCTTTCAGGCTCACCTGGGTCACCAGGCAAATCAGCACCATAGAAATCAACGTTTGAAGGTAGAGAGTGGAAAAGTCGCCCTTCAACGCGGTAAGGACGAGTCCAAGGGTCACAAACAGCACCGTTGCCAGAGTGGGGTAATCAAGTTTTATTGATCGCGCATTAATGAGCAAATAGGCAATACCAAATATGTAGCCGACCATTCTCAATGGCCGAGAAATAGCTCCCAGCCCGATAAGGCCAAGCTGTGACGGGGAGAAGCATCCAAAGATAAAAGTCGCAACAAGCAGCGCATTTAGCAGGCAATTGCCATCGCGTGGGCTTCTTACATTTCTTGTTTGGCTGAACGTAAATCTAGTGAATGAAAGCATCTATGAGCCGATCCGTCAACATCTTTGGGGAGCATGAATTTAATATGCTTTTTTTAGCATTAATGCCCAGCCTACTTCGGAGTGATGGGCTAGCGAGCAATTCCCCCACTCGCTCCGCGAGCGTGGGAACGTCGTCGATTGAAACAAGATATCCGTTCTCCCCATCGGAAATGAAATCACTCGGGCCTGTGGGGCAGTCCGTGGAGATGCATGGAAGACCGGATGCCATCGCCTCAAGAAGCGAATTTGGCTGTCCTTCGTATCTGGACGTAAGAACGTAAACCCCAGCTTTTGAGAAAACGCTCGGCACATCTTCAGTGCTGCCCATCAACTTACAAATATCGGATAGCCCAGCTTGTTTAATTTCATTTGAAATGTCCTGGCGTAAGTCGCCATCACCATAGATTAGAACTTTAACGATTCGTCCCTGATCGCGAAGTAATGAAACCGCCTTGAGCATCATGATGTGATTCTTCTGTTCAACAAGCCTACCGACCATGACCACAGTATCGGAAACAGTTGGATCTACCTCGAGTTCAAGGAATTCGTCTGAGATGGGATTGGGAATGACGACCATCTTGTCTCTAAGGCTCTTGGGGAAATACTCTAATTGAGCCGTGTTCTGAACGAAGCAACCATGAGAGAACCTCATGGTTGCTAAACGGACAGCACGCATAACGCTAGAGCCAGGAACCAAGGCAGGATTATTTCTCACCGTCTGTATTAACTTGGTGTTCGTACCAACTGTAGCGGCAAACGTATAGAGACAAATGAACCAAAGGAACGGGATAGCGTAGTCAATCTTCAATTCCTTGAGCGCATATCTAATTTTTAGAATGCGATCGAATGGACTCGAAGCGGCGTACTGGCTATCGTCATTATAGAGGTACACCTTCCTCACGCTTGAATCTAACCTGTATTCCGAGCCTTGCGGAAACATCAAAACCACGCTTACCTCAAAGCCCTCCCTAGAGGACAACTCATTAGCGAATACGCTCAGTACGCGCTCGGCTCCACCAGAGGCTTTCAGGTGTTGAGCTAGAAAAGCAACCTTCACCGATGAATCCCCTCTATCTCATCAAATATCTGGGAACTGACGACCTCGGGAGTGTACGCCATGAATCGTGACAAGCAAGATTTGCGCATGGCCATGCGTTGGTGATTGTCGAGCTGCATAAATTTAGCCATCTCACTGACAAGGAGCGAATTATCTCCCAGCTCATAGCCTAGGCCGGTGACGTTATCCTCTAACATTTCAGCGTAGTACTGCCATCTTGCAGCTATAACGGGCACGCCAGCCGCAAGAGCATCGATAATGGTACCTGGAATGCCCTCTGTTTTCCATTTAGTCGGAAACAACAGGGCATCATAGGGCGCCACAGCCAGCGCACTTTGTTCAGGAGGGACGCAACCCTTGTACTTCACGTGAGGACATTCTGCCAGTACGTGCTCGAAATCAGTCTTGTAGACACTGTCGACGGGACCGTAGACGTCAAGGACGCAGGCTAGCCCTTCGGCATTCAGCGACTCAACGGCACGCGCAGCGTCACCCACGCCCTTCTGTTCGGTCACACGGCTAAAAGTACAGAAGCTGAAGGGCTCGCCGGCAGCATGCATAGGGGCCTTCAACGCACCTGCAGTCTGATCAAAGTACTTGAAGTTAGGTAGATACTCGGCATTGGTCACGCCCTTTTCGGCGAGCATATCCACTAGGTCACGCGACTCGACCCAGTTAACTTGGAACGAGTTGAGGTAGTTAACCCACTTTGGATACTTATCGAGATCGTTGGCGAGCGAACCACCAATTAGATTGTGATAGACACGTTTGCCCATGAACCTAGAAGCGAAGAAAAGAAGCGGGAAAAAGACCCTGCGCCCATTGATAGCGAGCGACACCACAATGTCACTACACGAAACCAAGCAGCGCGCAAAGTTTGCCATGACAGCCAAGGCGCGGTGGCGATAATCAAGAGTGTCAACCGTGACAACATTCTCAGCGCCATAATGCTCACAAAGCATGCGATAAGTCATGCGAGTCTTGACTGTCTGGCCATCGAACATAGTTTTGTCGGGATCAATACGACCAATGAGACCAATTTTTTTTGAAGTAGAATTCACAGCATCGTGCCCTTAACGACTATTTTAAGAAATAGTTAGTTGCCCACAGCCCTCAAGAAAGTAGTAAGAATGGTCGAGGAGCAAGAAATCATTCAAAGCCAAGAACGTGATCCTTCGCGAAAGATCACGCATTCGTTAGAATGATTTTTCGCGACAGAATAATTTAAGTTCATGCGCTAGAGCCTCCAGTAGCGGTACCCAGAGAAATCCGCCTTGTCGAGAATGCTTTTGACGTCAACGAGAACTTTCTCGGAGTCGGCCTTGGCAGCGAAGAGAGCCTTGTAGTCTTCACTCGTCATGGACACAAATCTGTCGTGGGCGACTGCAACTACAATCGCGTCGAGGTCGAGCATCTCCTCCATCGGGACGAGGTCGACCCCGTAAGAGCGCTTAGCATCAGCCGCATCCGCCCAAGGGTCGCAAACCAAGGGTTCGATACCGTACTGCGCGAAGCGCTTGAGGATGTCTTCGACCTTAGAATTGCGAACATCGGGACAATTCTCTTTGAAGGTGATACCAAGCACACCGACCTTCGCTTTGGCCGGGGCCAGACCCGCTTGGACCATCTCGCGGATGGCCGCGTCGGCTACGAACTCACCCATACCGTCGTTGACCTTACGACCCGAAAGAATAATCTGACTATGATAGCCAAGCTTCTCAGCCTCGTAGGTAAAGTAGTAAGGGTCGACGCCAATGCAATGGCCGCCGACAAGGCCGGGCTTGAAGCCCAAAGCGTTCCACTTGGTATTCATACCTTCGACGACCTCGGATGTGTCAATGCCCATACGGTCAAAAACCATGGCAAGCTCGTTCATAAACGCAATGTTAATATCCCGCTGGGAGTTCTCAACGACCTTGACAGCCTCAGCGGTCTTGATGGTGGAGACAGGGTAAGTACCGGCGGCAATTACAATGTCGTAGACGTTCTTAATTTCTTCGAGGGATTCGGCATCCTGTCCAGAGACAATCTTGCGAATAGTAGTTAGCGTGTGAACTTTGTCGCCAGGGTTGATGCGCTCGGGGCTATAGCCGACCTTAAAATCAATACCACACGTGAGGCCGCTTTCGCGCTCGAGAATAGGCACGCAGACGTCCTCAGTGACACCCGGGTAGACCGTGGACTCGTAGACCACGATAGAACCAGGCTTGAGGTGCTTACCCAGGGTCTCAGACGCACCGATCACGGGAGTTAAATCGGGAGTCTTGTCTTGGTTGACCGGCGTGGGCACCGCGACAATGTGGAAACGGGCCTCTTCGAGTGCGGTGGCATCTGAAGTGAACGCGACGGACGACTGGGAGACGGCATCGTCGCCGACCTCTTTAGTGGGGTCGAGCCCAGCTCTGTACTGGGCAATCTTACGCTCGTTGATATCGAATCCAATGACCTTGACGTGTTTGGCAAACTCAACGGCGATAGGCATGCCGACGTAGCCAAGACCAACGAGCGAAAGTTTAGTGTTCCCATTGAGAAGATCTTGGTAGATGCTCATATTATTTACTTCCTATTCTCTTGAAGATTGCATGATAAAGCTGCCAGAACTGGCAATATGCCGCGTAGAGCAGCGGCAGATGCTCTACGTTTCGGTAGATATTCCAAGTGCGCTTCACGGACTTGATAGGATCACTCGACAGTGACCCTGCACACTTGCGGTAAACAGCAAGTGGTTCATCGAGGCCATGGAGGGTATGCCCGGCCTTCATGACCTGACACCAAGTCGCGAAGTCCTGACCGCGCCTTATGTCGGGCATGACAAGAAGGGACCTATCGACAATGTTTGTGTCAAATAGCAGCGAGTGGCTGCAGGTAATCGTGTTCTTGAGAAACTGCTTATAAGTTATGGAGCTCGGTACATGAACATAGTTGATATGCGCCCCGTTCTCTTTGATGGTCTCGTAGGACGTGAAACACGCCCCGTAAGCGTTCTCGGACATGAAGGCGATTTGGCGCTCCAACTTTTCGGGGCTCCAAAGATCGTCGGAATCGAGGTAGGCGATATATCGGCCACGCGCCTCGCTCAGAGCTTTATTGCGCGCCCTGGCTACGCCCTGATTGATTTCTTGCTGGAAAAACCGAAGACGAGGCTCACTCGCGCAAAGCGACCGGACAACTCGAGCACTACCATCGGTCGAGCAATCGTCAACAACGATAATCTCCAAGTTGCTCATAGTCTGGGCCGACACGCTCGCAATTGTCTGAGCAATGTTAACCTCGCTGTTGTAGCAAGGAATGATGACTGAAACGAGAGGCGAGGTCTCTTGATCCGAATGCCGCTGACTCGTAACTAGTGTCATTTACCGGTCCTCCTAACAAGCATCACCTTGAAGGTCTCGAAAAATACGTCAATGTCGGTCTTGACATTTGCGTCACGCGCGTATGCGAGCTCTATCTTTTGGCGTAAGCCGTTCTCAAACGTGGCAAGGTTGCGCGGACCGCACTGCCAAGCGCCCGTAATACCCTGGGGCACGCTGAGAAGGACAGCACGATCTTCGGGTGCGTAATTCTGCACTTCGTCGATAGTGATAACGCGCGGCCCAACGATGGAGATCTGCCCTAACAGCACGTTGAGAAACTGTGGGATCTCGTCGAGACTCGTCTTGCGAATGAGCCGTCCCAGACGCGTAATGCGTGGGTCGTCATCCACTTTTCTTTCACGCCGCCAGGTGGCCAATTGCTCTGGGGTGAAATACTTCTCCACATCATCGGCATCCGCAACCATTGAGCGAAACTTATAAATGCGAAACGGCCTGCCGAGTCTTCCAACTCGCTCCTGAGAGTAGATAGGGCTGCCTTTGGTGTCGAGGGTGATAGCGACTGCCAGTACAGTACATGGCACCAGGCCCAAAAAGCACACCAAACCGCTGAAAATGATGTCGAAAATGCGCTTAAGGGCGCGGTACGACACGGGACGGTTGTCTAAGGAGCGGCAGAGATCTGCAAACTCGGGGGTGCCTGGTGCGGGGATGGACTGTGACCGTATGAACGTCGCAGCTCCTTCACGACCATCTTCACAGATGTCCACGTGCACGTCAGGTTGAGCGGACGTGGTAATGATATCGTCCTGTATGGTTATACGTCCCTTTGCTGGAGAAGCGCGACAATATGGCTTCTCAAGCGCATGCAACGAGGTATGTAACGCTGCTGAATTATCGGATTTGCTTGTCAACTGTTCCTTCAAACCTACGTCCCCGACCTCGGGGATCCTCCCTGTCCCGTTAAACATTCGCCCGTAGTTAGGCGATCGCCTTTTTAAGGTTTCGCATCGTGCGCTGCTCGGCTGAAAGCACGGCAAGGCCAACGCGCGTAGTTACGCGTCGGCCGCACAGGTCGAGCTCCAAAAAAGCAGTGCTCTTGCGTCTGTTAATGGTTTTGATAAGGCCTTCGTGGCCCAGCAGCGGACCTGCCGTCACTACGACCCGGTCACCGTCTTTTAGGGCCTCGCTCATGGGCACTACGCGGTCTCCCGCATGAGTAAAGCTGCCAATAAGCTGGACCTCTTCTTTTGCCAGCGGCACAAACTGACCGTCCTGGGAAAGCACCCGAGCAAAGTCGCCCATGCACAGCAGATACTGTTGCACGGTGCGGGGATCTGCCGTATCGCAAATGAGATAACCGGGAAAGAGCGGCTTGGTCGTGTTGACCCATTCGCCGTGTACCTTAATCTCGGTTTGAAATTGGGGATAAAAGAGCTCCTGCATGGAACCAGCTGGCACCACACGCTCAATGCGCTCGCGCATCACGTCTTCGCGACCGTTTATGACCTGGATCACATACCACACGAGCACCACCCCCTTGCTGTCTTACGTGTGGCTCACGGGGTTTGGATATGGCTTCGCCAGGGCGCTTGTGTGCGAATGCGCTCCATATTCAAACCCTGAGCCCAGTTAGACAAGCACGTGGCTCTGCCTCACCGTGAACGGTATGTATAAACGCAGCTGCTAGAGACGCGGACGTGTATCGCAAAAAAGACCGCATCCCCAGCTGGCTGCGTGCAGCCCAGTCAAGCGGGTACAAAACTGGACCGCACGCAAACAACTGCAGAACTGCTGCGATTTGTCATGAAATATCAATTCGAAAGAACAGCTTGCACATTGACAAGAACAATGCCTTTCAATGCGATACGCATGACGACGCTATTGGGGATCGTGGTTTTTCTGGCACCGCCGTTACGGCCGGATGCTGATCGACCCTGCGCTTTGCGGCTAGCTGGAGCCGTGAGCACAGTTGAACCCATGTAACGTTAAGTATCCTAGCACAGCAGGCGACTCATACGTTTTGGGGTGTGTTGAGCAACATATTGTTTATTTACCGTGGTCATGGGGGATATTGCGCCGTCTTGCACACATCGCCGCAGGTTTATGGGGGTGTGTGGGTTGGTGAACAATGCCTGAGTTGTATTACTGGCGGCGTGAATTGCTCAAACTATTATGTTTGGCTAACAAACTTTGTACAAAACCGGGAAGGTAATTGCACAACTTTTTGCGAGTGTTGGCGTGGGTGTCGCATTGCTAAGATGCTCATTGCGCAATAGACACGCCTGGCTACAGAGTCAACGCATTTTAGGCAGATTGTTGGGCAGCTTTTGGGATGCAGCTAGATGTGGGCGTAAGGTTTATCGGGCGAGGTTGACGATCCCGTCACCCAGTGCGAGGCTATTAGACAATTGAGGAGAATATATATAGAACATGCGTTCTATATCTGATAGAATAGAGTCAAAGGTATACGGGCAATGTGAGCCGGTACGGAGGCCCCCAATGGTACGTATCGGCGAGATGGATGCTTTATTCACAGAAACCGTCACTCAGAGCCCTTAGGCAGGTAAGCGCCCCTGCTGGCCGGCACCCATAAAGTTCGGCAGACAATCGAGTATCGAATTGGACATGCATGTGCCCAATGGATTGATGTGGAGCGCGAAAATGAATGGAAATCAGATTGTTCTCTTTGAATCCAACGACCGAGAGGTCACGATTCCTGTTGTAATTGACAAAGGAAGCGAAACTGTATGGCTGACCCGAAATGAGATGGCAGCGCTGTTTGATAGGGATGTCAAAACAATCGGCAAGCATATCAACAACGCTTTAAAAGAGGAATTAAGCGACGATGATTCAGTTGTCGCAAAATTTGCGACAACTGCTGCTGACGGCAAAAGATATCAAACTGATCATTACAGCTTAGACATGATATTGTCCATTGGATACCGCGTTAAATCTCAACGCGGTGTTGAATTCCGTCGCTGGGCAACCAATGTGCTCAACAAGTTTATTATTCAAGGACACGTTGAAAACGAACGTAGACTCGAGCAACTAGGGACAGTCGCTCAGATTATCGAACGTCTACCCGAGGACCTCGGCTCTCGTGAGATACTCGATATCGTTGAGAGCTATATAGATGTCTTTAAACTGCTCGATGAGTACGATCGTGAATCCATTGATCGGCCCAAGGGACAAACTGGGGTATACACACTCGAATACGAGCTCTGTATGAGATTAATAGCCCAAATGCGCAGCCGATTTACGAGCGACCTGTTTGGCGTAGAAAAAGATGAGTCCTTCCGCAGCAGTATCTCGGTAATCAATCAGTCGTTTGGTGGCCAAGACCTCTATCTGTCCGTACAGGAAAAAGCAGCAAATCTGTTGTACCTCATCATCAAAAACCATTCATTTCTCGATGGAAACAAGCGAATCGGATGCAGTCTCTTTCTCTACTATCTAGATCGCAACGGACTGCTTTTTCGCGGCTTAGACAAACGAATCGCAGACAGCACGCTTGTTGCTGTCGCGCTCATGATTGCTGAGTCGAGACCTGAAGAAAAAGACTCCATGGTCTCGCTGGTTATGAATTTTTTGGAGTAGATGAAGAGGCTGGCCCACAGCCTTGTATTTAGGAGCAGGTTTCAATCTGGAGGCTTTGGAATAACCCCATTTGGAGTCTCTCCCCAAATGGGGATCAAAAGATATTGCAAATAAAAAGGCCACTCGATTGAGTGGCCTTGCATTCACGATGGTGGAGACGAGGGGGATCGAACCCCTGACCTCTTGACTGCCAGTCAAGCGCTCTCCCAGCTGAGCTACGCCCCCGTGACGAGGAGATACTATAGGGGAAGTTGACGCGGCGTGCAAGGACTTTTTTGAGTTGATTGTCTTACTTACGGGTTTTCCTGGGACGGGGCTGAATTGACTGATTTTGACTTCGGCAAAATCAGTCAATTAACCCACCGTCCCGATAAAACCCTCACGCGGCGGCACCTTACTTGTAGAGGAAGGCGATTGCGGTTCCTTGGTGGACTTGGATCATGGCCGTTTTTCGAACGACATTAGAGATGCCGGTGTCGGCTAACAGGCCTAGGGGGCTGTGATCTAGTTCCCACTCTAGGCCGTGTTCGCTTATCTCTGTGTTGGGAGCGACGGCGATGATGGAGAAGGTTTTACCCTCGGCGCTCTCGATGGTCCAGGTCTCGTCCTGGTGCAGGATTCTGGCCGTCACTTCGTCTTCTTCGATCCAGACGGGGGCGTCCGCATAGCCTGCCAGTAGCCCTAACACAGACAGAGACATGTCCGGGCGGCCGCCGGTGGCGCAGGTCGCAACCACTTCGGCGCCCGGCCAACGGCGGCGGACAGAATCGAGTGCCAGTGCCAGATCGGCGTAGTCCTTGTAGGGGTTGTGGCGTTCTACTTCAAAATCGGCAGCGGCATCGACCAGGGCGCGTCCCTCATCGCTTACGGTGTCGGCATCGCCCACGTAGACGTCGCAGCTCAGGCCAGCGCCCAGCAGCGCGTCGAGCCCGCGGTCCACGGCAACAACGTGGTCGCACTCCCCCGCTAGCTTACGCAACAGATCCGCGCTCGCCAGCACCGGCGAGCCGCAAACCACTAATACTTTGCAAGCCACGGCCCTCGCCTATCCCTCAAACGAAAGCACGCGGGCCAGATCCAGCTCCTCGTAGCTATCGATAAAGATATCGCAGTTGTCGCGCACATCGTCGCGCTTCATGCGGCCGTGCGGGTCATAGATGCCCACACGCTTAAAGCCTGCGGCGCCAGAGCTCTTAAGGCCAAAGACCGCGTCCTCAAACACCCAAGCGCGCTCAAACTTGCACTCGTGGCGCTCCTCCAAGCGGCGCAGAGCCAGCTCGTACACATCGGGGAACTGCTTGGAGCGTCCTGCCTCACCCGTCGTGGTAACAAACTCCATGTAAGCGTCGAGCCCGGCACCTGCGAGCGCAGACTGCACCAGCTCGGCCGGAGTGGACGTGGCCACGCACATGGCAATACCCGCCGCCTTCGCCTGCTCCAAAAATGCCAGGAGCCCGTCGCGCGGCGGCACCTTAGAGTATCCATCAATCAAAATCTCGCCCAGCTCGCGATACAGCTCCTCACCGTTTGCACCAATGCCCCACGTATCGTGGTAGGCCTGGCACTCATCCTCCAGCGACAAATGCTCAAACTGGGCAAAATCGTCGACCGTCACGTCGACACCGTGGC
>OHAC01000248.1_pt1 | contig 58606 bp, 56 predicted proteins | sample 1577051 | NCBI WGS metagenome assembly OHAC01 (sample SAMEA3541499, study PRJEB24748) | human gut metagenome | biome: human gut; feature: human-associated habitat; material: faeces | place: China | collected 2012 | reverse complement strand
CTTTAAAGAATTTTCAGGGTTTGTTGTCTATTGTTCAGTTATCAATGTTCTTTTTGTTGTTGCCGTTTCATGCGACAGCTTTTATATTATATCAAAGTGTTTCATGTTTGTCAACAACTTTTTTAAATTATTTTTTGTCGCTTTTTATTTTTATCAGCGACAACCTCTATATAATATCATGTGTATTTTGTTTTGTCAACACATTTTTTGAGGTTTTTATTTTTATTTTCAAAGGCTACCTTACATCCCTTATTATAAATAAAAATCCATCACTTTTCCGTGACAGATTTTTATAATACCATTATCAGTTTCTATTGTCAAGCCTTTTATCTCAACATTGTTGCAATTTTCATAATTATATTATTATCATATAAAAAACTAAGGATCTGATCTTCTCTGATCATTCCCATTGCCTGCTTTCCTATCGTTGTTGTATATAGAAGCGTAATTACGATAAACAGGATCCCTACTATAATAAATGAAATCGTCGACCCTACCAGAACTCCTGCCAGCCTGTTCAGAATTCCCAGAACCGGAAGTGCTGTCACAAAATCAAGTGCAAACACAACCGCTCTTATCACAATGGTTGCAAACAGGAATGTTACCAGAAACGCGACAATCTCGATAACCAGCTTTGCAAAATATTTGCTTACATACTCCGCAAATGTCGTTACCCCAAGCTTCTGATAAACTTCACTGTTATTATTTTCCAGAAGAAGATTCTTAAATACATCCGGAAGATCTGCCCCCTCGATTGCCACTATCTGCATTTGCTTTGGAACCTCAGCCTCCATGATCGACTGCTCTGCCTCTTCCGTTGACACATGTCCATCGAAGATATCTGGTGAAATTCCATACTGCTGCAGCATCTCATCTGACACATTACCATTTACAATATCTTCCACGGTAATTCCTGCTGCTTCCAATGTCTGCTCAGATACACCTGCCGCTGAGAGGATTCCCCGTACCTGCTCTTCCGTAAATCCCGAATTTGTATCCGCTTCTCCCGTGAAGGCTTTTGTCATCGTTTTTATACACTGCTGTTCTACCATCTCATCAATCGGTGTAAGCGAATAAATTGCTTTGCTGACATACGGCGTTGCAAAATACACAACCGCCAGTGTAAGGATCGTCGCCCCAAGCGATACAGCAATCCTGACAGCACCTTTGGCAAATCCTACAATGGCTCCTATTGCTATAATGCCCCCGACAATTACCAATAAAATATTTACTTCCATACTCTACTCCTATTTTACAAGCCGTACCTCTGCAAGTCCGTCTGCATTCATCACCAGGTACTTATTGATTCCGAAAACCGGAATTACTTCTTTTATCTCATATTCTGTCGTTCCTTCAAATTGCTTCACACCAAGCTTGGAATAAATCAGGCAGGAAGTCCCATCATACATGATAACATTTCCATCTGCAATCTTTACATTTCCATATTCCCCGGTAAATGTTTTAGATAATTTCTGATTTCCTTCCATATCATACAGGCGAAGCTCATATTCTCCGCTTTCTTCTTTCAGTATGAACCCAAGATATTCATCGTCATGGAAAAAGCTTTTAATCTGCTTATCCAGCTTTACTGTTTTAGAAAGCTTCGGCTTGTCCGTTTCCTTATAGATCATAAACGACTGGTCTCCGACCAGAACAGACTTCTTCTCATCTATAAAAAACGAAGTCGGAACAATTGTGTTTTTGTAAACATCATCAGCAACCTGATATTCTTTGTTTGCTTCTTCTGTATTATCAAAATTCAGGTATCCGACTCTTGTTGCCTCGACACCATCCGCTACACACAAATATGAAATCTGAAGTCTCGTTCCGTTCGGCGAAAGTGCGATTCCAATCGGGTATCCGGTTCCGGTAAGTGAAGCTCTGTGCTCTACCAGTACATTTCCTGTCGCATCATAGCACACAACCATTGGTGAATTTTCGTTATTTAAAATCGTACTGACAATTCCATTTTCCGCAACAGCTATCTTCTCGATCGGATAATTCGTATGGATTTCTCCCTTCGCGCCTTTTTCATCCATAACATAAATATCATTTCCACCGCGCTCTGCGACCGCCATCGCTTTTCCCGACACATTGATAACCGGATCCTTAATCTGATAAGACTGGTTCCACTGCTCTACACCTTTTTTATTGATATACGCAATTCCATCCCGTCCGTATTTGAGCATTCCGTCTGCATATTGCAAATATTTCAGATCACTTGATTCTGTCTCTTTATTTTTATAGCTTTGCAGAGTCCGTAAGCTTGTATATGTCTGCAATTTCACAAGCAGATAGCTGCTGATCAGTGCAAACACAAACGCTAAAATCGTTACCGCCGTCTTTATTCTCTTTTTTACTTTGTACGCCTTTATCTTCTCTTCCAGGTTTTCGTCCGGATCACGTACCTTTACTATCACATCCATAACCTGTCCTTTTCCTGTCGTTAGTTTGTTGTTAGTATACCACAGTTTTTATTCATATGTACAGAAAACTACGGCAGAATCAATTTCTGTCCGATAAAAATCAGGTTTCCGTCCGACAACCCGTTCATTCTGCAGATCGCATCTACATGTCCACTGTCCCCGTATACTTTCTTGCTGATTTTGGCTAGCGTATCGCCTTTTTCTACAATATAAATATCTTCACTCATTTCCTGCATTGTGCTCATCGAAGAATCATCGACCTTTTCTTCCTCTGTCGAAGCAGAATCAGAGCCCTCTCCCTGCTGTGGCATCGGATCCTGCTGTTCCTCTGTCTGCGAATCATTCGTCTGCTCTGACTGAGCGGTATTCTCATTTTGTTGCTCATTTGCTGCTTTTACTGCGCCACTGGTTTTCTGCGTTTTTTCCTCGCCCTGCTTCATGATCGAATTACGTATAAATTCCAGGGATGACTGGACACTTTTCATTTTCCCATAATTGTTCAGGGTTGTCACGCCCATGATCAGAACCACAATTACCAGAAACACGCTCGCCACGTATGTCAGCCTGGAAGTTTTCTTCTGCTCCTGCGCCTCAAATCTTTCTTTTACAAGGTTGCGAAAGTCTTTTGCAGCCTTATCTTCCACAACTTCGCTGGGTGTCACGCCAATCTTTTTCCGTGCCGTAATCATATAACTCTGCATTGCAGCATTTTTTTCATAATAAACATAATGCCCGCCAATCTGCATCAGCTCTTTATATTTGTAACAATAATACTGTTCTTCCACCTCTGCATTATCTTTTAATATGAAAATAGTATTTTTTTCGGAAAAATATTTTTCATGGGTATTGAATATCTTCGTATCTATCACCATTCGCACGCCCGGTCTGCAGAGCATCCAGCCAATCATCGTACCATCTTCAAAATATTCCTTTTTCTCCTGCTCTGCTTTTTCAAAATTCTCCTGTGAAATGATTTCATTTTCATCATCGGAAAATTCCATGCAGATCGCGCCAAAAATATAGAGACACTCCTGTCCTTCTGTTACTTCTTTTTTACCGACCAGAAATGCACCTGCCTGTTCCTTATCTGCTTTATCACAAATCTGATTCAGAAATGTATCTACATAATCTTCCACGTAAATCTTCGGAGTATCACTCACATTTCCTATCTGACGTACATTTTTTGGAAATTTGTTTTCCATAATACTCTCACCTCATTCTGCATATTTTGTAGTTTAGGCTATCGTATCATATGGAAAGCACACTTTTTATCGCTTTGTGTCTACTAAATAGGAAAATCGTTCGACAATCCTGTCCATTCCCCGTTTTTTCTTTATCGGATCGCTCTCCTTCCGCTGTGCAGTCTCAAAACTGCCGCAATACTTGTCAGCAAGTGTCGTAATCCATCCTTCTTTTGTCCGCGGCACAGAAAAAAGTGTGACCGGCCACATATGGTTGATGATAATATCCCGTTCGATGCTATTCAGATCAAAAAATTTCTCTGCGTTCATGAGCGCTCTTTTCGGATGCGTCATCCCATGAAAATGATCCCCTGTCCGCTTTGCATGGGTATGCCAGTCGTACAAAAACAAATCATGCAGCATTCCCGCACGCGCTGCTGACCTTGCATCCAGTCCAAGTGCCTTACACCAGATATAATTATAGTAAGAAACATGAAGACAGTGCTGATAACAGTTTGTCACTCCATGATGCGGATAAAGCTTCATTCTCAGCACTACCGGATGGGTTGCAATATCTTTGATGCATTCATAAAACTGTTCAAATTCTTCATCCTGCTCCTCCGGTGTTTTATTTTTCTTTTTTAATTTATCATTTAATTCAGTTATCGTTTTCTGTAATTTTTCCATTCTGGTTACCCTCTTTTTTCTGCCGTGTTCCTTTTCCCGGCATACTTTAAGTATACCAAAATTTCTTTTGTTCCACCTCATTCTTTTCTAAAGAATTCCTTATGATTTTGTGATGTTTCTGTGATTCATATTGTTTCTTTCAAATTCCTGGTATAAAATAGGGCGGAACAAAAATGAGGAGGCTGATTGTAACATGAAACAGATTTATGAAGACCTGTCAGACGATACTGACTTTGATATCATTGATCTGGATGACGTACCGGATCGGGATACCGTAAAAAGGCGTAAAAAGAAATCTCAAAGAGATGTAAATAAAACTAACAAAAGTGAGGAAGTAAAAAAGAAGGAACACTCTTCCACCGAAGATCCTTCAGAGGATTCACGAAAGGAGCGGTCTAAAAAAGCCCGGAAACGTACTTCCGGAAACTCTGGAAACGGCAGTTCAAAAGCTTCCGGAAAAAAACGTTCCACTCCATCCGCTTCGATCATCACCACTCCGGTGAAAAAGACTGTGCAGACAGGCGCAAAAATAACCGGCAAACTCCTGCAGACCGGAGCCCGTGGCGTAACGCTTCTGATGATCGCCATAATTGCATTTAATATTTTCAAGAATTTCTGGAGCTGTTATCCGGTATATGGTTCACTTGCCACAGCGGTAAATGCCAAGAATTATACGCTCGGTGCCTTCCTTGGCGTCGCAGCATTTCTGCTGATTATGGAGATTATTTTCTTCCTGTGGGCGCTGACCGGACCATGTGCTTATGGAGACAGGGGAACAAAGCGTGTCGATACCGGACGGGGGCTTTTCTCTTTCCTGTTCATCGGTATAACTGTAGTTGCTGCCGGAATGTTCTGGAATCTAATTCCTTCTTCTCCATCACCACTGACCGGTCTTGCCGGCGGTCTGCAGCTGTATGGAAGTCTGAAAGGAATCCTTCTTCCATTATGCGGAATTGGACTTGTAAGCTGTATTATACGGAAAATATTTTCCTAGAACGGGAAATATGCCACTCTCAAAATATAACTGGTTATAGTGCCACTGGTCTGGTGCTGTATCCTTCTCACTCCCACAGCGGATCAATAACTTTCATCCATAACAAAAATGCCAGTCCCGATTTACACCGGTTCTGGCATTTTTATTATAGATTCTCAGAATCCTTTTTATTATTTTACAAATGCTTTTACTTTTTCGCAGATGCTGTCTGCATCAAGTCCGTACTTCTTGATCAGTTCAACTGCCGGACCAGATTCCCCGAACGTATCCATAACACCAATCTTCAGAACAGGTGTAGGAAGTTTTTCAGAAAGCACATCACATACAGCACTTCCAAGTCCACCGATAACAGAATGTTCTTCTACGGTAACAACTTTTCCTGTCTCTTTTGCTGCTGCAACAATAAGTTCTTCATCAATAGGTTTGATCGTATGGATATTGATTACTTTCGCATCGATTCCGTCTGCTGCAAGCTTTTCAGCTGCTGCAAGAGATTCGCTCACTTCAAGTCCTGTTGCAACGATTGTTACATCTTTACCTTCGCGAAGTACGATTCCTTTTCCGATCTCGAACTTATAATCCGGATTATCATTGATTACCGGCACTGCAAGTCTTCCGAAACGCATATATACCGGTCCCTGATGTTCATATGCTGCAAATACAGCTGCTCTTGCTTCTACATCATCTGCCGGGCTGATCACTACCATACCTGGGATTGTTCTCATAAGAGCGATATCTTCGTTGCACTGATGGGTAGCACCATCTTCACCAACGGAAATACCTGCATGTGTAGCACCGATCTTAACATTGTTCTTCGGATATCCGACAGAGTTACGAACCTGTTCAAATGCACGTCCTGCTGCGAACATTGCAAATGTACTTGCAAACGGAACTTTGCCTGTTGTAGCGATACCAGCTGCAACTCCGATCATGTTGCCTTCTGCGATACCACAGTCGATAAATCTTTCCGGGAATGCTTTCTTAAACATTCCTGTCTTTGTAGCTCCGGCAAGGTCAGCATCAAGTACTACTACATCATCATGCAGTTTTCCAAGTTCAACTAAAGCATTACCATAGCTTTCTCTTGTTGCGATTTTCTTTACTTCTGACATAATGCTTCACCTGCTTTCTCTAAATCTTCCATAGCGATCTTATATTCTTCATCATTCGGAGCTTTTCCATGCCATCCAGCCTGGTCTTCCATGAAAGAAACACCTTTACCTTTTATGGTCTTGGCAATAATAGCTGTCGGCATTCCTTTTGTTTCTTTTGCTTCTTTGAAAGCAGCTGCAATCTGATCAAAATCATGTCCATCGATATTGATTACGTGGAAGTTGAATGCTTCAAATTTCTTGTCGATCGGGTATGGTGAGTTAACTTCATCAATACGTCCGTCAATCTGAAGGTTGTTATTATCTACAATTACTACCAGATTGTCCAGTTTTCTGAATCCTGCTAACATAGAAGCTTCCCAAACCTGTCCTTCCTGAATTTCTCCATCTCCGAGAAGTGTGTATACACGATAGTCATCATTACTCAGTTTTGCAGAAATAGCCATACCTACTGCTGCTGAGATTCCCTGTCCCAGAGATCCGCTTGACATATCAACACCCGGGATGTGCTTCATATCCGGATGTCCCTGAAGGTAAGATCCTGTATGACGAAGTGTCTTGAGGTCTTCTACCGGGAAGAATCCTCTGTGTGCCAGTGCAGAATAGTATCCCGGAGCTGTATGTCCTTTGGAAAGAACGAAACGGTCGCGGTCTGCTTTCTTAGGATCCTTAGGATCGATATTTAACTCTTCAAAATATAAATATGTGTAGATGTCTGCTGCTGACAGAGATCCGCCCGGATGTCCGGATTTGGCAGCGTGTACTGCTGTCACGATGCTCTTACGGATTTCATTTGCAGTTTTCATAAGTTCTGACTTGTTCATGAAAATATGCCTCCTGAAATAGTTTATTTTTAGTCACTTTGTCGGAAGCGCAAATTGATGCTCTTCCGACAGTAAATTATTCCGATTGTAAATTTTATTCTCCGAATACTGCTTTGTAATCAGCCTGGAATTTTGCGATACCAGCATCTGTAAGCGGATGATGTGTCATCTGTTCAATTACTTTGTAAGGAACAGTTGCAATATCAGCACCTGCAAGTGCACATTCTGTAACGTGCATTGGGTTACGGACGCTCGCGCAGATGATCTGTGTATCAATATCTCCGGCCGCTGCAAACATCTCAGCGATTTCTTCGATCAGTTCTGTTCCACGTACAGAAATATCATCCAGACGTCCAAGGAACGGCGATACATATGTAGCCCCTGCTCTTGCTGCAAGAAGTGCCTGGTTTGCTGTGAATACCAGTGTTACATTTGTCTTGATTCCTTCAGCTGTAAGAGCTTTACAAGCTTTCAGTCCTTCTACAGTCATCGGAATTTTAACTACCATGTTCGGATGGATCTTAGCGATTTCTCTACCTTCTGCAATCATACCTTCTGCATCAGTAGTTGTTGCTTTTACTTCTCCACTGATCGGTCCGTCTACGATAGATGCGATCTCTGCGATAACTTCTTTAAAATCACGTCCCTCTTTTGCGATCAGTGACGGATTTGTTGTAACTCCGCAGATAATTCCCATATCGTTAGCTTTTTTAATGTCTTCCACATTTGCTGTGTCGATGAAAAATCTCATTTCGTTTTCCTCCTTATGAACATGAAAATTCGTATTTCCCGTTATCAGGAATCTCTCTTTTTATCTGATTGCCTGACTTGGTTAAATTATATCGCAATTTACTCTGACAGGTCAATAGCCATATGTTTTTATTAGTAATTTTTCACGTTAATATTAACTATTTTATTAGTAATTTTTTGATACCGTTTTTGGATAATTCTTTATTTTATAGCGTTTTCAGAGACATAAACTATGAAATATTACTAATATTTTTTGAATTTAAACTAATTTTTCCCTTTTTTTGTTTTCGCATAAGACGTCGTTCCACGCACGATCAGACGAGGTTCATATTCTACATGGTAGGTGCTGATCGGCTGGATCTCTGAATACTGGCTGTTCTGAGAAAGAATCTTTTTCATAATGATATCACAGGCATCCCGCCCTTTGAAAACGACAAAATGCTCGATCGTTGTCAGCGACACCTTATGCATCTTCGCAAACAGTGTATTATCACATCCCATTACGGAAATATCTGCCGGAACTTTATATTTTTCTTCGTGAAGTGCATCCAAGATTCCAAATGCGATCATATCATTTAATCCGACGATCGCAGTAATATCATTATGCTCTCTCAAAAGCTCTTTCGTCAGATCATATCCGATCTTATACTCCGAATCGATATTCGGGATGCTCATATCGATCGACTCATTTGCTGCCTTGATGATCACATTGTCTTTTAATCCAACAGCATCAAATTCTTTCAGAAATCCTTCCACCCTTTTGGAGCGCTGCTTCTGTCTGGTTGTAAGAGGTGGTGCAATATACGCTACTTTCCGATGCCCCAGATCCAGAAGATGCTTTGCCATCATCCTTCCGAGTTTGGAATTATCCAGTTCCACTGCATCTACATTCAGATGCTCATTCTGGTTATTGATAATTACGATCGGAATTTTTTCTGCCAACTCTTCTATCGTATCCATAAAACAATGACTTGGATTGCAGGTATAGATAATGCCAAGCGGTTTCAGCTCATGCATCATCCTGAGATACCGCTCCTCCATCTTCAGATCCCTCTGGGTATTGCACACAAACAGTCCATATCCCTGCTCCTTTGCACGGGATTCAATCCCCTGAAGCAACATAACATAATAAGGGTTCGTGAGGTTGGAACAAAATACGACGATCAGTTTTTCTTTCCTGCTTTCTCTGCGTGTCTTTCTTTTCGGTACTTCGTATCCCATCTCTTCTGCGATCTGTTCCACTTTACGGATCGTTTCTTTTGAAAATGATACATTATATTTTTTATTCAAGATCATGGATACCGTTGCCTGCGACACACCTGCCGCATGTGCGATATCCGAAGAGGTTACTTTCTTCTTTCTCATATCTTTACTTCTTTCAAATGCATACGTTTCCGGCACTCCTCGCAGTCCTTAAGTCACGTTAAGTCACCTAAAGTGCTGTACGTCCTTCCAGTGCACGCAGAAGCGTCACTTCATCAATATATTCCAGATCGCCGCCGACCGGCACGCCGCTTGCGATCCGGCTGACCTTGATTCCTGTCGGCTTGATCAGTTTGCTGATATACATCGCAGTAGTCTCCCCTTCCAGGCTGGAATTGGTTGCGATGATCACTTCATCCACATCCCCCTGAAGACGCTCCATCAGCTCTTTTAGCCGGATATCTCCAGGTCCGATCCCAAGCATCGGGGAAATTGCGCCATGAAGTACATGGTACACACCGTTATATTTTCCAGTCTTTTCATAAGCTGCAAGATCTCGGGAATTTTCCACAACCATAATCGTCTTATGATCCCGCTCCTCGCTGGCACAGATCGGGCATAATTCTTTGTCAGTAAGCGTGCAGCATTGCTTGCAGTATCTTACATTATTTCTTGCATCTACCAGTGTCGCTGCAAGCTGTTCTACCTGTTCCTTCGGCATATTAATGATATGAAAAGCCAGCCTTCCGGCTGACTTTGCTCCGATACCAGGCAGTCTTGATAATTCTTCGATCAGTTTACTGATCTGACTGCTGTAATAATCCATCTTTTACACTCCCGTTCTAGAACATTCCCGGCATTCCGCCAAGTCCGCCAGTCAGCTTGCTCATAGCGGAAGTATTTGCCTCATCGACCTGACGAAGTGCTTCATTGACTGCTGCCATGATCAGGTCTTCCAGCATCTCTACATCATCCGGATCCACAACTTCTTCCTGAAGTTTTACTTTCTGGACTTCTTTTTTACCGCTTACGGTCACTTCTACAGCTCCGCCGCCTGCAGTTGCTGTAAAACTTTTCTCTTCCATCTCTTTTGCCTGCTCTTCCATCTGCTTCTGCATCTTCTGAGCCTGCTTCATTAAATTTGCCATATTTCCCGGCATTCCGCCTCCTGGAAATCCTCCTCTTTTTGCCATAACTATAAATCCTCCTAATTATTATTCATCTTCAATCGTGATCTCCATATTGATCACTTTTTCTATATCCACAAAACTGTCTTCAAAATGGCGTCCGTTCTCCACCTGACGCACATCAATCTCCACAGTCTTGCCGATTTTTTTCTCAATCAGATCTTTTAATTCCTGCTTATGTTCTTCGCTTCCTACCACGCTGGCACTGATCTCATCCGGCAGAACGATCAGAAGTCTGTCCTGATTGTCCACGCTGAGTCTTGCCTGCTTCAGATAGCCTCTAAGCATTCCTGATGCTTCGTTTGCAATCTTCCGGAAATTGGATGTCACCTGCTTTATATCTTCCTTCAGTGCTTTCGGAAGCTGCGGTTTTGGCTGTGGCTTCGGTGCTTCACCATTTACATAAACAACCCTCTCTTGTGGCTGCGCAACTGCAAAACTTCCTTCTTCTACCTGTTTTTCCAGTGCACGGATTCGGTCCAGAAGACTATCCTTCGTACTCTCCATCTGCGGTTTGCAAAGCTTGATCAGTGTTACTTCCAGAAGCACTCTTTTCTGTGTTGCGTATTTGAGCTGATTTGTCAGCTCGGAAAAAATACGGATATACCGGAGCAGCACCCCGGATTCGATCATCTGTGCTTCCTCTTTCAGCTGCGCCAGATTCTCCGTCGATACATCCAGCACATCCTCCATATTATCCGAAGTCTTCACCAGAAGAAGATTGCGCAGATACCAGGTAAAATCTGCTGCAAGCTGTGTCAGTTCTCTTCCCTGCATCACAAGCTCTTCCACCGTAGCGAGGACCTTTCCCACATCCTGACTGATGATCTGTCTGAGAAGTCTGCTGAACACATCGGTATCCACAGCGCCAAGAACCTCAAGAACATGATCATAGGTCAGCTTTTGCCCGAGGTAAAACGCAATGCACTGATCCAAAAGACTTAGTGCATCTCGCATGGATCCGTCCGCCGCTTTCGCAATATAGCGGATTGCTTTTTCTTCTACCTCAACTTGTTCTTTTTTCATCAGTTCATCCAGACGCGCCGCGATCGTATCGATCGTAATTCGCTTGAAATCGTAGCGCTGGCATCTGGATAAAATCGTGATCGGAATCTTGTGTGCCTCTGTCGTTGCAAGAATAAAGATCACATATTCCGGGGGTTCCTCCAAAGTCTTTAACAGAGCATTAAATGCACCTATTGAAAGCATATGCACCTCATCGATGATATACACCTTATATCTTCCCTCCGTCGGACGGTAGGATACCTCTTCCCTGATCTCACGGATATTGTCCACACCGTTGTTGGAAGCCGCATCGATCTCAATGACGTTCATGGAAGTACCGGCTGCAATATTTTTGCACATGGTACATTCCCCGCAGGGACTTCCGTCTACCGGATGCTCGCAATTGACTGCCTTTGCAAAAATCTTCGCTACTGTTGTCTTTCCGGTTCCTCTTGTGCCACAGAACAGATATGCATGTCCGATCCTGTCCGCCTTTATCTGATTCTTCAGCGTTGTGATAATATGATCTTGTCCTTTTACGTCTTCAAATTCCGCAGGACGGAATTTACGATACAGGGCAGTATATGACATGTTAAATTACTCCTTTACTCATCACCAAAACTGATTCCGACAATCTTGGCTTCTTTGATGATATCCGCTTTCGGATCTACCATCTTCAGCTTTCCGGCAACCTCTCCAAGCGGAACCTTGCGGATGTTGCCGTTCTTGATTCCTACCATATATCCGTAGTCCTCTTTTAAGATCAGGTCTGCTGCTGCTGCTCCAAGTCTGGTTGCAAGCACACGGTCATACGGACACGGGCTTCCACCTCTCTGCGTATGTCCCGGAACCGTGATACGAACCTCCTGATCCATACGGTTCTGGATCTTCTCTGCAAGCTCATATGCCACAGACGGATAGCCCTTCTTTTCCTGTTTTTCTTTTAATTTTTTCTTCGGAAGGGCTGCATCTTCTTTTGTGATCGCGCCTTCTGCAACCGCGATGATCGTAAAATGCTTTCCTGCCTCTGTACGGCTCTTGATCGCACGCACTACGTTATCCACATCATACGGGATCTCCGGGAGAAGAATAATATCTGCTCCGCCTGCGATTCCGGCATGAAGTGTTACCCATCCTACTTTATGCCCCATAACCTCTACAATAAATACACGGCTGTGTGAAGTTGCAGTTGTATGGATTCTGTCAATTGCTTCCGTTGCGATATCTACCGCACTCTGAAAGCCAAATGTCATATCTGTTCCCCACAGATCGTTGTCGATCGTCTTCGGAAGTGTAATCACATTCAGTCCTTCTTCTCTTAACAGATTCGCAGTCTTATGGGTTCCATTTCCTCCCAGTACTACCAGGCAGTTCAGGTTCAACTTGTGATAAGTATGCTTCATCGCTTCGACCTTATCGATTCCATCCGGTCCAGGTACGCGCATCAGTTTAAACGGCTGTCTGGATGTTCCGAGGATTGTTCCACCCATCGTCAGTATTCCCGAAAAATCTTTTGCTGTCAGCATCTCAAAGTTCGAATAAATAAGTCCTTTATATCCATCCTGAAATCCATAAATTTCCACATCGTTTCGTTTTGAACAAAGTCCTTTTACAACACCTCGCATGGCTGCGTTCAGTGCCTGACAATCCCCACCACTGGTAAGCATTCCAATTCTAAACATAATTGCCCATCCTTTCCCTGTTCATCTTTTCCAGATCAGTCTGTTATTTTCAGTTATAATCCCTTTGTATTATAACCGATTCCTGAGTCCTATACAAGCAATAGTTCTGCTGCAAAACTGATATCTACCGCATCCTGGTCTGTCATTTTGAATCACATCTGGCGAAATGCACAGCACAGATTGACTTTTTGTTCCGGAATGGATATATTATAGAAGTGAAACAGTTAGTGCAGGCATACATCTGATTTTTTGTGATCACATCAGACTCTGCACGTAAAAATTTATAAAAGAAAGTCAGGTATTCTCATGGAAAGAAATGAATTGTGCTGGTGTGGCAGCGGAAAAAAATACAAAAAATGCCATCTTATGATCGAAGAAAAGATCGCATATCATGCAGATAAAGGAGAAATCGTTCCGACAAGAGATATGCTCAAGACCATTCCTCAGATTGAAGGAATCCAGAAAAGTGCAGATCTCAATACTGCCGTACTTGATCATGTAGCAGCCCATATCCACGCAGGCATGAGTACAGCCGAAATTGATAAATTAGTTTATGACTATACAACCGAACACGGTGGAATCCCGGCACCGCTTAATTATCAGGGATTCCCAAAGAGTGTGTGTACTTCTATTAACAACGAGATCTGCCATGGTATTCCGGATGAAAATATTATTCTGGAAGAAGGCGATATCATCAATGTGGATGTATCTACCATTCTGGACGGATATTTCTCAGATGCATCCCGTATGTTTATGATCGGCAAGGTCAGCGAACGTGCCGAAAAACTGGTTCGTGTCACACAGGAATGTGTCGAACTTGGACTTGCGCAGGCAAAACCATGGAACCATCTCGGAGACATTGCAGATGCGATCAATTCACATGCAAAAGCAAATGGCTATTCTGTTGTAGAGGAAATCGGCGGACATGGTGTTGGTCTTGAATTTCACGAAGAACCTTGGGTAAGCTATGTTACACCAAAGGGAAGCGAAATGCTTCTGGTTCCGGGTATGATCTTTACCATCGAACCAATGATCAACGAAGGCAGTCCGGAATTCTTTGTTGATGAAGACAATGACTGGACGGTTTATACCGAAGATGACGGACTTTCTGCTCAGGTAGAATACATGGTCCGCATTACGGATGATGGCGCTGTCGTTATGACAAAATAGTCTCTTCCCTTTAGACACCAAAAACATTTTTAAAGTATATAAAAAGCTGACACTTTATACTAAATTTAATTAGTTAAAATGTCAGCTTTCATTTTTATTCCTTTAAATCTCTACCTTCTTACCATCCTGGTATACTGCTTCTACTTTCTTTAAAGCAGAAATATCATCCAACGGGTTTCCATCTAATACTACCAGATCTGCTGCCAGGCCTTTTTCAATTGCTCCTGTGCTTTCTGCCACACCACAAAGTTTTGCCGCATTTACTGTAATTCCTGCCAAAACATTTTTATTAGATGCTCCGAGCTCTGAAATATATTTTGCTTCCTGTGCAAGTCCCTGATGAATACCATCGGTTCCAATACCAAATTTAAGACCACCTTCAATTGCGCCTTCAAGGCATTTACAAATAATTTCTTTTTCCTTCAGGCTACCTTCTCTGTCTTTTGGCGAGAACTTAAATAATAAGGTATCATTTAATGCATAACTTGGTGTATATACTACCCAGCGGTCTGCTTCACGAACCTTTTCTACCTGTTCCGGTGTGATGTAGTACACATGTTCCAGACAATCAATTCCGGCATCTACGCAATCATCAAGTCCCTGTCCTCCCGAGCAATGGCAGGCTGTTGTAATTCCCACACTTCTTGCTTCCTGGACAACAGCACGTAATTCTTCTGGACTCATGAAATGATAAATAAATGATGTTGCATTAATAACTTTTGTCATAAATACTTTCAGGAAATCTACGCCATGTAAGATATTTTCTCTTGCCTGTCTGCGGAACTGCTCTGGTCCGTCAAATGGCATTCCTACATAACCATGTCCATGAGATGCTCTCATACCAATTCCACTTACAACCAGTTTTGGTCCTACGATTCTGCCTTCTTTCTGGGCTTTTTTACATGTTACGTCAATATAAAATCTGTCCCCAAGGCACCTTGAAGTCGTTACTCCTGATACCAGATCATCTTTCATCGTTTTGATTGCCCGAATTGTCTGTTCGCATTCGCAGTCATTCATTTTTACCAGATGGTTCTCCAGTCTTGTATCCAATGCAAGATGATTATGACAGTCAATCATTCCCGGTATAATTGTCTTTTCCCCATAATCAATTACTTCTGCCTGCATTTCTGCCGGTATCTGTGATGCAGCATCATAAATCTCTGTAATCTTTCCGTTTTCCACTTTAATCGCTGCATTTTTCTTAACTTCAAGTTCTTTTCCAACTATAATATTTTCTGCCTTAATAATTTTTGCTTCCATTTTTTTCTCCTTTAATATTATCCGACTCATTTCAATAATATTATTTTTCTTCCACTTTTTGTCCGTTCTTTTTTGCAATTCTTCTACTGATAAATCCAGTAAGCAGTGGTGTTAAAATAGCTGTAATAACTACAGCTGCTGCTGTCTGTGCTGTTGCAGATTCTACATAAGGCTCCAGGCTTGGATCTGAGATTGCAACAGATGCAGGTGTCGCAACAGCATTTCCACCAACTGTTCCGATTGCCATTCCCATTGGGTCCGGTTTTCTGCGGATTGCACTGTAAATGATATATGTAAGAACTCCTGTTGACAATACAGTAATAAGTCCAAGAAGAATTCCCGGAACTCCTGCCTTTACAATTGTAATAAGACTCATATTTGCTCCAAATACAAATCCATTGATTGGAAGAATCATATTCAAACCTTTAGAAAGTAAATCTCTGAAATCCGGATCCAGATTTCCTAAAATCATACCAATGATCAGCGGAATAATTGCTGCTACAATATCTAGAAGCGGAATTGATGCAAGTCCTGTTGTTCCAAGTGCAATCATTGTAAGGAACGGGCCATCATTTAATGACAGGATTGCAATCGCTCCCATATCTGTCTCGTCACCAAATTCTTTTGCAAGTGCTGTATAAATTGCTCCGTTGGAGTTTGTAACTGCAGAAATAACTGCAAACGGTGTAAGTCCAAGAACTCCTGCCGGTCCAAATGCCATATTTAACACATAACCAATAACAACACCGATGATCAGCTTAAGGATTGTCAATACAGCGCCCTTATATAACGGCTGTCCTACCTGCTTAACGTTAATAGTTGCTCCACTACAGAAAATGAATAATCCAACTAATGTTGCCTGTCCACTTTTAAAAAGTGCTGTTGTAAATCCTCCAATCTGCAGACATTGCGGAATAAATGTGTTTACCAAACATCCGATCAGAAGTGGAATTACCATCATTCCTCCTGGAAACTTCTTCATTGTTGCACAAATCTTCATAGTATTTTTACCATCCTTTCCTCACAGCATCCCTCTCATTAGAAACTGTTTTTCTTTTATCTGCCGCAGCTGCTCAGCATATAATTCTGTTAATTTTCAAAGCAATACCTGTGCCAACTTTATTTATGTTTCCTGCTTTTTGCATTTTTCCCAAAAAACACCTTGTTTTCAACGATATTTTTTCTTTTTTCATTTTCTATAACATATTTTTTCTCGTTTTTTGCCTTCCTTTTTTTGTTGCAATTGTTGCGCTTTCTTTCATATAGTTGCAACATTTTTGTTTTCCAGACAAAGAAAAACTCTGACAAACGTATTCTATCACACATCGTCAGAGTTTCTTTCTTATAATTGAATTATTTCTTTCTTGCCTTGATCCAGTGTCCATGCAATTTTACAGCTCTCTTCCAGTTCTTCCAGGCCATAAAATGCATCCATCATCGTTTTCCCACCTACAACAGGACCGTGCTGTGCCAAAATAAATGCGTCACTATATGGTGCTGCTTTTTCAAAACATTCAAACAGTTCTTTGCTTCCCGGTTTTTCATATGGTACAAGTCCTACTTTTCCAACTTTCATTTTCAAATACGGCGTATATTCTGGTACAATATCTGTAACATCATCCTGTTTGAAAAACGAATACATCGTTGCATAAAAGCTATGAACATGTACGACAGCCTGAATGCTGTCCGATTTTTCATAATACATTTTATGCAGAGGAAGTTCTTTACTTGGCTTTACTCCGTTCAAAACTTCTCCATCCCAGGATACTTTTGAGAATGACTCCTTCGTCAGTCTTCCAAAACAGGTTCCACTTCCCGTTATATAAATTGCCCCATCATGCAAAAAGCTTAAGTTTGCTGATGATCCTGTTGCTTTTCCTCTTTCAAACAATTCCCGTGCAACCCATATTGCATCTTCTATTTTTTTATCTAATTCCGTCATCTACTTTCTCTCCCTTCATCATCTTAAGTGCTCTTTCAAAGAAATCTGGCTGCCCAAAATTTCCTGACTTTAATGCCAGTTGAATTCTGTCATTTGGGATCGGAATCATAATTGGAACACCCGGTGCAATAGATTCTCCAATCTTAAAGCTGTCATATCCCAATGCTTTTGTCACAGCCCCAGATGTCTCACCACCAGCCACAACAATCCGTCCATATCCCTTTTTCACAAGTTCATACGCCGTTTTACTTATTGTTTTTTCGATTAAATCGGCAATTCTTTCTTTCCCAAGTTTCTGTATCTCTTTTACATTATCAGACTTATCCGATGAATATACGATAACCTCTTCTTCTGAATGGTTTAGTACAAACTCTACGATATCGTCTACATTCTGCGTTCCTTCGCTCAATTTTAAAGGATCGATCCGATAACCGGCATTTCCTTTTGACAGATAATCGTCAATCTGCCCAAGTGTTGCAACCGAACAACTTCCGGCAAGCACAATTCCCGGCATATTTTCTATTTTCTGTTCTTCTTTTTCAGTTTCCTCTGATACTTTTTTTCCACAGATCATGTACTCTACCAGCCATTCCAGAAGTCCTGAACCACCGGTAAGAAATTTCTGTTCTCCGAAAAGACGTACAATATTCTTTCCATCTTCATCGCATTCATAGTCCGGTACAATATAATAATGCTTCCAATCTGATTTTTTTTCGTTATTTATATATTTTTGAACATTTTCCTGATCTTCCTTTAGCATAGCAGCCGGTAATTCCAGGGCTTTATAATTACTCTGCATCTCTATCAGGTCTTTTATCCTGCTTTTTTTCATCGGTGTTAATGGATGGTTTTTCATCGGACTTTCTTCCAGCAATACACCTTTTACATATAGTTTCCCTTCTTTTACTTTTCTTCCATTAACAGGAAGCGCCGGACAAAGAAGTGTATATTCCTGTCCCAGATATTCCATCACTGCATCTGCAACCGGTCCGATATTTCCCTCACTTGTAGAATCAAACGTTGAACAATACTTAAAATAAAATTTGGACGCACCTTTACCTTCCAGCCATTTGATTGCTTTTAAAGTATCATCCACTGCTTTTTCTTTTTCTATTGTTCTTGACTTGAGGGCAATTACAATTGCCTCTGTATCCATCGGAATTACTACATCCTGCTGTACTTCATTTAATAAGATTGTCTTCATCCCAGCCTTTTGTAAAAAACTGGCTGCATCTGACGCTCCTGTAAAGTCATCAGCCACACATCCCAATAATTGATTTTTACTCATATCTGCCTCCATAAGCCTTATTCGATATTGTAAGTTTTAATCTTACGCCATAAAGTAGAACGATCCATTCCAAGCAGATCCGCAGCCATGCCTTTTTTCCCGCCTGCTCTTCGCAAAGCTTCTATAATCTTCCCTTTTTCAGACTCTTCTTTATTTTTTTCAGTACTAATTTCTTCCTTTGCGATATTGTTTTCCAATTCACCGCCTGCTGAAAAAACATCTTCTGGATAAAGTGCTGTTTCCATCAAAATTTCATCTATCTGATTTTCTTCACACATTACACCTACTCTCTCCGCTATATTGCGCAGTTCTCTGATATTTCCCTCAAACTTATAATGTGCCAGTAAATTTGCCGCCTGTTTCGTGCATCCGGAAATATCTTTTCCGAAGCGATTGTTATATTCCTTCAAAAAATTATTAAATAATGGAATAATGTCTTCGCTACGCTCCCGAAGTGGCGGAATATAAATCTTCAACACATCTAAACGATATAGCAGATCCTGTCTGAATTCTTTTCTTTCTACCATTTGTCGTAAGTTTCTGTTTGTCGCAGCTATTATTCTTGCATCTACATCAATTACCCGGTCATCTCCGATACGCCTTACCTGTTTCTCTTGCAGAACTCTAAGTAATTTTCCCTGAAAATTAACCGGTATTTCAGATATCTCATCCAAAAAAAGTGTTCCTTTATGTGCCTGTTCAAAAAAACCTATTTTTCCACCTTTCCGGCTTCCTGTAAAAGCACCTTCCACATATCCAAACAATTCGCTTTCCAGCAAATTTTCCGGAAGTGCCGCACAGTTTACCGCAACAAATGGTCCGTTTCTTCTCTCACTTGCATTATGGATACTTTGAGCCATCAGTTCTTTTCCTGTTCCGGTTTCACCCACAATTAAAATATTAGACGCCACCTGTGCATACTTACTTGCCATATGGACGGCTTTTTCCATCAAATCACTTTTCCTCACAATATCCGAAAAAGTATAATTTGCTATCAGCCCTTTTTCCGACAATTTTTTGCGGATCTGTGACTCTATCTGCTGAATTTTCTTTACACTCTGACATGTGATTACGACTCCCACCGTTTTATCTCCAACTGTAACAGGTACATAATCAACAGACATCGTAGTTTCCTGCACATTTTGCAATGCATTATAAATAGGCTGCTCCGATTCCATAACCTTTGTGTAATATTCTTCGAAAAATGGATATATTTCTTTTAGTTTTTCTCCATGCACACTTCCACTTTCTGTAACGATCATCTGCAATATTTTCTTATTCGCTAATTCGATAATTCCTTTTTCATTAATATAGACAATTCCTTCATTTGATGTCTGTGTAATGGTTTTATAAATTTTTCGTCTTTCACGTTCTTTATAAATAGTCTCCATCATACGGACAGCTTCCTGCATCACCTGCATAATAGCCTCTTCACCAGTTTCAACAGTGACTGCATCTATTCCCACTTTTTGTGCTGCGGAAGTAATCGAATATCCACCTATAATATTGGTATAGCCTGCCTGTCTTACTTTCTCCACTGCCTGTGACATATTTTTAAATTCAGGGACTTCTCTTACGATAACATCTATCCCAGACAATCTGCTCAATGACTCTTCGTCATGATTATATGCAGAAGACACAATTACTGCAGCTTTCCTGCAATTATATTTCTCTTTAGAAATTAATAATGCCCGGATAATATCATAACCGGTAATTGGTATTTCAATTACCGGTCTGTCTGATTCTCTTTTTTTCAAAAGTGCTGCACTATATCCTCGTCCAATTATCAAATCATATTTTTCTTTCAAATTAGCCTGCTCTATTTCCTCCGCCCGGATTACACGTATATCCACCTGTAAATCCGGACGCAGAAAATGTTTGATATAGATACTTTTTGCTGTCTCCTCCAGCTTCGGATAAGGAACAACTAATAAAATTTTAAACATAATGTTTTACCTCTTTTATTTATTTTACCGAAGCTGTGACACTTTCAAATTAGATTTCCAATCCTTCCTTATAGTACTGATATGTTGCTAATCCGGAAAGATCCACATCTTCAGTCGTGATTGGTTCACCTTTCTTAACTTCTCGAAGCAAAGTTGCCCCATTTAACAGATAGAACGGTGCTGCCAGATTCGCCTTTTCTCTCTCTAACAGTTCCGGTACAAGACCATCGATCGAATGATGATGTCCGGCAACTTTTAATACAGTTCCTGCTGGAATATCTCTTTCTGCCACACCTGCAAGTACAGATATCTGTCTGCATTCTTCATGAGTTCCGATTCCCATTAAATCACCTAAAAGAATAGATACCGGTGTCTCTAATCCCATATAATGATATGGATAATAAACGCATGCATATTTTCCATTTCTGCTCATAACATGGCCTTTACTCTTTAAAATATCCCACATTTTTTCATTTTCACATTTTATGATTACAAATTCTCCACCGCAAAAGCTTGCTTCGTCTTCTTCTCTTAAATTATAGAAAACATCTACTACGCCTGTCTTTTTCAGAACACCTCCATCTTCTTCCGGAATAAAAATATTTGCCAGTTCACTTGCCTTTGCAATTGGATAACTTAAAAACGGAGATGCCGGAACCAGACCAGTTGCATTTGATACCAGATTCATTTCACAAAGATCTGCCGAAATGACTTCTGCGTATTTATCAAGTAATTTACGTCTTTCTTTTAATGTTTCAGTTCCTTCATATCTCCAGCATTTTCTCATCTCTGGAAGATTTTCACTTTCACTGACACCATCTGTATAACGTAATTCATTTGTTTCAGAATTCCATACAAAATCATATTCACTTGCTTTACCGGCAGCAATGATCTCCAATCCTAATAATTTTGCCCAGGAATATAAATCCAGAAGATTCCGCGGCTGGTCACCATTTACCAGAGAATATACTGCATTATTTTCAATTGCTGTCTTATTCAGAAGTGCACCACAAACACTGTCCGTCTCTTTAGAAACCATATACACATTAATTCCTTTTTTCAATGCACTAAATGCAGCATCTGAACTGACTGCTGTATTTCCGGTACATTCTACCAATGCAGTAATTCCACATTCCATAACCAGATGATAATCACTGACGATCAGTATTTTATCTTCGCCGGCTTTTGCAATTTCATCAGTATCTTTGCAAAGTACAATATCAGCTTCTTCATAGCCGACTTCTTTTAAAACCTCCAGGCACTCTTCTGAATGTCTTGAGCAGATTACTCTAAGCACCATATGTTTTACTTTTGGAATCTGCGCCAGAAGAGTATATCCATAACCTTTTGTTGCTCCAACAATACCCACTTTTGAGATTTTGCCTGATTTGTCATTTAATAAATTTGTGTAATCCATAACGTCTCGTCTCCTTTATTACAATTAAACTCTTTGTAATAAATTCAAAGCAAAAATCATGCCAACTTTATTTTTCAATAAAATTGGCTAATTTTTAACGTATTTTCATTTACACTGTCAATTTATATGTTGTTGCAAGGTGCAACACTGCAACATTTTCAATTTAGTTGCATCATTTTGCATCATTTTCAACATTTACTCCAGATCCCCTTCCCGGTAAGCACGAAGCAGCATCTTCAGCCCTTCAATGTCTTCTTTGATCTTCTTTCCGGTATCTGTATCTCTTACCATCAGACGTTCTTTCTCAGTCTCTACCAGCTCCGATTTTGACTCAATATCTTTATTTTCCGTCAATGCCGCAAATACACTCTGGAATGGCTGGTGTGACTTGATCCGGATTCCATGGGAATTAAAAATCAGCGTATAACCGGCAATGCCGGTCGTCTTGTGATAACTTTTGCAAAAGCCCCCATCGATCACCATCAGTCGTCCATTTGCACGCACCGGATGCTCGCCTTTTGAAGTCCGCACCGGTGTGTGTCCATTGATGATATGTGACCGCTCAGAATAAAGACCAAATTCATGCAAAATCATATTGCAGACCTTTTCTTCTTCATAGAACCGGTAATATGGGTTGGACTCCTCATGCCAGGTCGTTTCATCCTTCACATAAGTCCGCTCAAAAGTCTTGATATTTCTGCCTGACAGCGGTGATTTTCTTCCGCACCACAGATACCACATAAAGTCTTTGTCTTTTTCCTTCGCATCTTTTGACCATGCCCTTCTTGCAATGTGTTCTGCATAATCCAGATAATCTCTTCCGCAATAACGCTTCCTTCCAAATACAACGCCCTCAAAATTACCGCTTTCATCCAGTGGTACACAGCCATGATATAAAAGGTTATTGTTAAAGATCCGGTACATACTTCCTTTTTTGTACAGAAAATCAATGTGCTGGCGCAGACGGATGCTGTTCACAAATGCCATCTCAAGACCTTCGACTACCTGCTCTTCCTCTTCTGTGAGTTGGTATACATCCTCCAAATTTTCTGCCGCAAAATTGACTGTCGGGAAAGTCTCTTCTTTAATGTCATATTCCCTTCCGTCAATTTCCACCGTCTGACGCGCAACATCGACCTTGTGAAGCAGAAGCTTGTCCTCCATTTTGTAATCCGGATTGCGCAGAATCACCTGTCCTTCCAGTTTGAAAAGAAGTACTGAAATCTCTTTTAAGGCGGCCTTCATCGGATCAATGTCCGGATAAATCTTCTCTGCAAATAAAGTCAGCTTTCGGAGACTGATTCCATAGCTGTTTTCAAGGATCTTCATGTTATCGTATTTCAGATTGTTCCGGATGACCGTTGCAATGCAGGCTCTGCTTCCTGCCGCTGCCCCCATCCAGAGAATATCATGATTGCCCCACTCAATATCGATGGAATGATAAGTCATCAGGAGATCCATGATCCGATCTGCGCACGGTCCCCTGTCAAAAATATCGCCGACAATATGTAAGTGATCCACCGCAAGACGTTTGATCAGACCTGCCAGTACTTCGATAAACTCGTCTGCATTCTGAAGCTCAAGAAGTGTATCCAAAATATTGCGGTGATAGATAAGCTGATTGTCATCCTCATCCTTCTGCACATGAATCAGCTCGTCTAGGATATATGCATATTCCTTCGGCATCGCTTTCCTTACTTTCGAGCGGGTATATTTGGAAGAAAATAACCTTGCGATCTCAATCAGTTTTCCCAGAATCACACGATACCATTCTTCATTGTTCTTCCCTTCTTTTTTGATCAGCGCAAGCTTCTCAACCGGATAATAGATCAGGGTACAGATCTCTTCTCTGTCCAGATCAGATAAGGTATCTCCAAACAGCAGATCCACTTTTTCCCGGATCACGCCAGAACAGTTATTTAATATATGACAAAATGCTTCATATTCTCCGTGCAGGTCACTCATGAAATGCTCGGTTCCCTTCGGCAGACTTAAGATTGCCTTCAGGTTGATGATCTCTCGGCACACAGCCTGCTCTGTCGGGTACTTTTCTGCCAGAAGTTCTAAATATTTTTCATCTTTCATTTTCTTCCTCCATCCGGTTATTTTTTACTTTACATATCCAATAAATACATTTCCGCTTCCGCTTACAAGACCGTTCATCTCATCCGGCGTTGCGGAATGACGTTCTCCGTCTGCCGGATCCAGATAAGCATACTTCGCATCCGTGTATCCGATGACCAGTACCGCGTGATCCACACTGAGCATTGCGATCACCGGTGTCTCATGGCTGATCGTATAGCGGATTTCTTCCGGTGTACATCCGGTCAGATCAAACCCTTCTCCACCGGTTGCTTCTGTCAGGATTTCTGCCGGCGACTTTCCGTTTTCCAGCTCTGTTGATGCATTTATATCTTCTGCGCCTTCTAGCTTCAGTATCCGGTTCAGGCACGCTGCAAGCGTACTCTCACCTTCTCCTGTCCGGAACTCATCCATATTATTTACTTCATAAATATCCGGCGTATTTCCGGACTCCCATACATATTCCTGTGATGAAGAAATGACCACACCTTTTATCTTCTCCGCTTCCTGGATCGCATAAGATGCTTTTTCATACACCCCCTGCAGACTGCCAAGTGCATATACATAATACTGATTCTTTACCTTCGGTTTGTCAAAGCTGACAACCATCGGTTTATCAAACAATACCTGCTTTGGTTTTAAAATTTTTGCTTTGCTGTCTTTGATCCCATTTTCATAAGTAAGACGAACCAGAGTTCCCCGCAGATCATCATTGTAGGTCTCAACTGTGATATTGCTCTCTTCCTTCTCCTGATTGTTGGTAATATAATCTGCCGTTGTTGAAATATAGGTATTCTCATTTCTGTTTACCCGATTAAGTGTCATCATATTGTCTGCCACATAGCCATCCAGAATGTAAAAATCCTGTACCTCATAGGTCTTGGCTATCTCCTGTTTCTGCGTGATGATATCCACTTTATACATCGGGTACACACTCTGTCCGGATATATTGGTTCCTGCATCGTTTCCACGCAGCGTGCCATAGGCAAAATCATTCCGGATAAATCCGATCGGTTTGACATATTCGTCTCCTTCGGATGTAATATCAAAGGATTTGCCCGTCTTCAGATTCAGCACGATAATCTTCTGCGACTCATTGATCTTTCCGCCCTCACTCTGGTAAGCAAGCAGATGTCCGTCTGGTGAAACCTGATACTGCCCTTCCTCCAGATCTTTCACCAGCACCTCTCTGGTGTTGTCCTTCAGATTCACAAGATACAATGTACCATCTATCATTACATAAAGATTTTCATCAGAATTGCTGTAATATACAAATTTACCTAAATCCTCTTTCATCAGATAATATCCGTCTTCGCTAGGGACAAATGCTTTTTCCGTAACGGAATTTTTTTCTGCGTCAAAATAATAGACTGCTACACCTACCTGCCCTTCATGTACGCCGCGATTCATATAACCCACTACAGTAAATGTGGTATTGCCTTTTTCATCTACTGAAATCAGGCGGATATCATGCAGGTCGCATAATGTACGCACATCCATGTTTTCCGCATCTGCGAAGCCGAATACCAGTGACATTTCATCCTCTTTTTTATCATAATGCCAGAGCTGGTTATCCTCTATAAATGCTACAATGGTTCCATCTGTATTAGTCTCATACTCCAGGTCCGTCGGCGCAATCCCAACAAGAACACCTTTCTGGTTCAGCGCAGTTGTCTTACCATCAAATCTCTGATTCATCGTGCGATCATAATCAAGCAGATACTGTTGTGCATCTTCCCCGGTGCGGATCCGGAAGAATTCCTTTACACTGTAAAGCCGATCAGCATAATCAGTATCCCCGGTGCACTTTACCTGGTATTTGAGGACAAGTGATGTGTAATTCTCATTGCATTCCTTAATTTCCCAGTATACATTTCCCGATACCTGCGGTGCAAGCGAACCCCATGTCACCTGTGACTGTGTCGATGCAAGTGTGACCTCCTGATAGGTGGAGCTGTCCTCACTGGAATCTGTTTCCAAATAGCTTTCGACCTTATCACCCTGATTTTCGAGTGCCGCATTGTGGAAATCATTTGCGAAATCCAGGCTTTTCTTATAGTTGCAATCTGCCGAATTCTTGATCCTGGTATAAAAATAAATATTCTGATTATCCAGGTACAAGGTTACTTTCAAAATCCTCTCTTCTTTCAGGATCTTCGTATTCTTGAAATTTAAAGTTACTGTATCCTGAACATCTTTAATGGTTCCCTCCTGGATACATTTTTTCCCATTCAGTGTATATACCTGCCAGTAAACCTTCTGGATCTGGTTATCATATTTTGCAATGTTCATATCCAGCTGGTTATTTGTGACGGGTGTCAGTGTATCACGCATTGAAGTAAGCGTCATATCGCTTTTATATCCCGGCAGTGAGTTCACTTCATATCCTTCTGTCGTAAAGGATATTCTTGGCAATGTCGCACCTCCCATATCTGCACTCATATCAGTGTTGCCTCTGTTCGTCACATAACTGGATACGATAACTGCAAGAATAAATACAGTAGTCAGTACCCCTGTCTTTATTGCTATCTTTTTAAACATTGTAATTATAGTCCCCTTTATCTTAATCTGCTAAATTTATACTCCTTTTTCTCCCTCTTCATTCTGCTGATCCAATAATCTCCCCAGCATTGGATCGATGTGAAGCATTTCTTCACATGTGCGGATTGCCTCTGCATTTTTCCCTTTATTGCCCGTGTAAACGGCCCGTATCAAAATATTCTTCGGTGTATGCTCCATATCGATAAACTCCAGGATCTGTGTGTCATATCCCTCCCTCTTGAGATATTCCGCACGCATAGCATCCGTGACAAGAGCTGCCATTCGCTCTTTGATCAGTCCGTAAGAAAACAGCGGTGCAAGTGTTTCATTTGCAATCTGACGGTTCACTTCATGCTGACAGCACGGAACCGAAAGAATGACCTTCGCTTTCCAGCCAACTGCTTTTGCAAGTGCAAAATCGGTAGCGGTATCGCAGGCATGCAGCGTCACGACCATATCCACTTCATCAGAGCCGGTATAATCTGCAATATTTCCTTCCATAAACTTCAGTTTTCTATAGCCATATTTTTTTGCAAGCTGGTTGCATGCATAAATGACATCCGTCTTCAGATCCAGTCCGATGATCCGGATATCATAACCTTTTAACTCATGCAAATAATAGTAAATTGCAAATGTCAGATAGGATTTGCCGCATCCAAAATCCAGAATCGTTACTTCCCTGTCCTTCGGGAGCTCCGGAAGAACATCCTCGATAAACTCCAGGAAACGGTTGATCTGGCGGAACTTATCAAACTTTGTCCGCACGATTTCCCCTTCTTTTGTCATAACTCCCAGATCCTGTAAAAATGGAACTGCTTTTCCTTCCTCCAGGATATAATGCTTCTTCCGGTTGTGTGACAGATCAATCTCTTTGAACCTCCCGGTCTGAAGCCGTCTCTGAATCGTCATTTTCCCTTTTTTGCTGACCAGAACCTGATAGCGGAATTTTCTCGTCTCCATCTGCATCTGTTTGAATTCCTGCATGGCATTTTCAATATATCCTGCTGCTTCTTCTTCATTCAGATTGTGGTGAAATACCTGGTTGTTCCGGTGCTCTTCGCACTGGTACAAAATATTGTCTTTATGCTCCACAGGGCGGATCTTAATCTTTACAATTCCGCCTTTTTCACGTGGATTGCTGATTATTGCTGATAAAAATTCTTTATTTAAACTCTTTTTTAAGATATTATTCAATGATTCCATTTTAATTTCCCCTTACATTTTAGGTTATATGTACGAATCCAGTTTTTATTGTAAAGCGAAATAAAATAGAGCGCAAGGGAAATTTCCCTTACGCCCCATATTTACCTGTTACTGTTCGACTTCCTGATAGACATCTTCCGTTTCTTTTGGAACCGTGAAACGGATCAGTACCTTGAACAGATCTCCGTCGAGATATAACTCGAATTTTCCCCCTTGAAGCTTTGTCAGATTCTGTGCAATCGAAAGACCAAGCCCGCTTCCTTCCGTGCTTCGGGATACATCTCCGCGGATAAATCTTTCTGTCAGCTCATCTGCCGAAATATTCAGCGGCTGCTCTGATACATTCTTGATCGTAAACTGTACTTCCTCACCTGTCTGAACCAGATCCACGTAGACCCGGCTTCCCTCCATTGCATATTTTGCCGCATTGTTAAATACATTTGCAAGAACTCTCCACATTCGTCTGCCGTCTGCGTAGATTGTTGCCGGTTCGGTCGGAAGATTCATGATCATTTTCAGATTCCTTGCCTCAAATTTTTCTTCAAACTCTGCACTGGTCTGGTTAACCAGCTCAACCAGATTCAGATTCATCATTTCCAGGCTGATATTGCCACTGCTTACCTTGGAAGCTTCTACCACATCCTCGGTAAGTGTCTTCAGACGATATGCTTTTTCTTCCAGAACCTGAAGATAATTCCGGATCTTCGGATCCTCAAAATCCTCTCTCTTTAAAAGGTCCACATAATTAATGATTGATGTAAGCGGCGTTTTGATATCATGGGATACATTTGTGATCAGATCCGTTTTGAGGCGTTCATTTTTTACGCTCTCTTCTACCGCCCGGTCCAGTCCATCTCCGATCTTATTGATGCTGACTGCTGCTTCAAGCTGTCCGCCTTTGAGTCCATTTAACGGAATCTGATAATCAACCTGACCGTCTGCGATTGCTTTTACCCCTTTGATGATCCGCGCTCTTCCGATGGCTCTGCGCATCAGGCAGAAAAATGCCCCCGCCTCTGCCGCAAGCATTACGAACAGCCAGATTCCCGGCTCCCACATGGCGATCGCGATCCAGTGAACTACAACCAGTACTCCAAACAAAATCGCAGCTTTCCAGACCTCCCCCAGATGCCGGATTCCAATCCGGACGTATTTGATGATCAGACATAAAATACTGTTCTTCCACAAGGTCTTTGCCTTGATCCTTCTTACCATTCCAAGCCAGAAAGTAAGTCCTGTCATGCAAACGCTTACCGCAACAATCCCTGCAAAAATCAGTACCGATGTGCCATTGAAACCATCTCCGCTAAACCAGACTCCGTTCAGCAGACTGTAACTTAAACTGATTTCCCCGTAAATACATATCACCATAACTGCAACCGACAAAAGAATAAAGAGTTCTGTCTTCATTTTATCGACCCGATTTAACACAATGCCTTCTTCCCGGTTTGATCTGCCTGCAACAATTGTCAGCCATGCCAGAATTACAAGCATTGCAAATCCGGTTGCAATCGCAATCCAGAAGGTAAATCTTACCTGCGGTGCATACTCCTGATAAATCTTGCTCTCCTGATAAAAGTCATCCTGGATTGGATAGGAAGTATCTACCGCGAACACGCATTCGTAATTATCCATCCACATATTGCCACCGATCAGTGATTTCCACTGTGATCCGTCCATATCAATATCACTCTGGTACTCAGTAAGCTTTGGTGTGGCAACCGCATATACTCCCAGCTTTTTCATACTTTCCAGATTCTTTTCCCATTCATCAAATCTCTGATATGCAAGACGGTTGGTATAAACTTTTTTATTGTCCAGATCTACAATCATATATGCAAGATTGGTATTACCTTCTTTATATTCTTCCGTTACATACTGCCACGTCAAAAAACTATCCCGTACACTGTCCACAGTATTTCCAAGCATGGACATCGCATCACTTAACTTGCCGTTCCATCTGGAATCCTTGTTCACAACTTCCAGAAGATTCTTCGCGCCCACCGGTGCACAGTTTTCGGAAACTTTTTCTCCGTCATACCGCCAGCACTTTGTGTAGACCTGGCGATTTTCACTGTCCAGAATATTGCGGTAAATACTTGCGGAGCTCTCGATCCAGTCATTGATCAGAGAATCGATCACTTCTCCGGTGCTTTCCAGTGAATATTCATCTTTTGCCTCATCCATATTACCAAACTGAAGGTTCCCGTTTTTAAATTCTCGACGAAATTCTTTTTCATAGTAATAATGGTAGGTTCCGTCATCCTTCTGGCAGACGATGATCTCATCATCATTGTCTCCATCTGCCATCTTGGTCCCGTCTGCGTAGTACATCTCCTGATCGTTTTCCCAGTAATTCACAAGATCACCAAGACGGTATGCAAGCCCATTTACATTTTCATTTGAAATCTTACGATCTGAATCATATTCTTTCAGATCTACAATTCTGTTTTCATCATATTTTCCTTCTGTTTCAAAATTGCTGTCGTATCCTTCCGCAGCCGCAATATCATTTGCAGCACTCATCAGCTTGTCGGTAAACCCTTTTGACTGTTCATACTTCTTATGTGGCTTTTCAAACAGGATTCCTGCCAGATTATCGCCCGGATAACTGAATGTAAAAACCAGACATGTGATCATCACCACCGCTAAAATATGCTCCAGTACGATCAGGATTCCTTTACATGGTGCGCTCTGATACCATTTGTTATTCATAAGACCTCCTAACCGATCTTCTCTACCTTATATCCGACACCCCATACTACCTTCAGGTAACGTGGCTCTTTCGGATTGATTTCGATTTTCTCCCGGATATGGCGGATATGTACGGCAACGGTATTGTCCGCTCCGATCGCTTCTTCATTCCAGATATTTTCGTAAATCTGATTGATAGAGAACACCTTTCCCTGATTTTTAACGAGTAACAGTAATATATTGTATTCAATCGGTGTCAGCTTCACTTTTTCGCCGTCCACAGTCACTTCTTTCAGATCATCCCTGATCACAAGCCCCCCGGTCCGGAACTCACTCTGGTTGTCAGATCTCGCTGTACTTCCAAGCTGGGTGTAACGTCTGAGCTGGGATTTTACCCTTGCTACCAGCTCCAACGGATTGAACGGTTTGGTCATGTAATCATCTGCACCGATATTCAGTCCTAAAATCTTGTCCGCATCCTCTGATTTGGCGGATAAAATAATGATCGGGAGGCTCATGTTTTCCCGGATCTTGAGTGTCGCCCGGATTCCGTCCAGCCGCGGCATCATCACATCCATGATCAGAAGATCAACTTCATTACTTTTCAATACCTTGATCGCTTCGTCGCCATCATACGCCTTCAGGACTTCGTATCCTTCCTGCGTCAGGTAAATATCTATTGCTTCTACAATGTCTTTATCATCATCACATACTAATATTTTCGCCATCTTTTTTCACCTCCTCTATACTATACAAGATTAGCAGAGATTTTTTAAGAGATAGGGCTGGATTTTCTTAAGAATTTTTTGAGATTTGAAAATGTGGTGCGAGATGATCTATATTTGTCAGATACAGATTCTTGTGCAAGCACCAATCTGCACCTGACTCATCATATACGCAAAAAAACTCCCGGCAAGTTTTACTTTACCGGAAGTTTTCTCTTGTGAGGTAATATTTATGATTTCTACTTTTCGTCTTCTCTGTGATCTGCTTTTATATTGCGATATCCTGCGATCAGTCCAAATCCGATCAGTCCAACACCAACTATCAGAAACAGAATCGTCGCCACGATCATAACAAGCTGTTCATTACCATGACTTGTGGAAATCGCCCTGAACATCTGGTATGCCAGTGTCAGCAGATAAAACCCGGCCATTGCATAAATCGCCAGTCTTGCATTTTTCTTCCATCCGTCATTCTCCGGCATCTTATTCTCGTCCATAACATTTCCCAGCCTTTTCTTTTTATTTTCTTACCAGATATTTTCTCATATCAATTGCACATGCGATCAGAATAATCAGACCTTTGATCACATACTGCATATTCTGACTTACTGCCAGGAACTGCAGTGCAACGAAGATGATTCTCAGAATGAACACCCCTAAAACAACGCCGCTGATCTTACCGGTACCACCTACAAAAGATACACCACCGATTACACAGGCAGCAATCGCATCACACTCGTAGTTCAGACCTGTATTTGCCTGGTTGGAACCGATACGTGCAGATTCAATGAATCCAGTGATACCATACATGCATCCTGCAAGTGTATGTACCAGAATGGTTGTTCTCATAACATTTACACCAGATACATTAGCAGCTTCCGGGTTGGAACCAACTGCGAACATATTCTTTCCAAATGTTGTCTTATTCCACATGAACCACATGAATACAACTACAACACAAGCGTACCATACATAGTTCGGGATCGGAACGCCACGGATCTTTAAGAAACTTCCTGTTACAAAATTCTTAAAGGATTTGTCCAGTCCGGAAAGTGGCTGTCCGTTGTTACCGTTCAGCATAATGTACATCAGAAGAATTCCGTATACGATCAGCTGTGTTGCCAGTGTTACAATGAATGGATGTAAGTGGAATTTCGCTACGAAGAATCCATTTACCCATCCAACAATACCTCCGACTACGATTACGATCAGAATAACCAGTGGTATCGGAAGAACCGGAAGATCCGGGAAAATTTTGGTTGCATAAGTTACTGACTGCAAAAGTGATGCAGAAATACATGCTGTAAGACCTACAACACGTCCGGCTGAAAGGTCTGTACCGGTAAGTACGATCGTTCCTGCAATACCACACGCGATCGGAATGTTCGCTGCAGACAGCGAGATAATGTTAACAATAGATGCCACGCTCAGGAATCTGCTGTTCTGTGTGTAAGTGTAAATAACTGCGATAATGATCAGAAGATAAATCGCATTATTGATAAGTCCTTCTTTCCACGCTTTTGCCTTGTCTGCGGAATCCAGTGCTTTGTATTCTGCATAGCGTGATTTTATATTTGCAAATGCTTTCATCTGGGAAGCCTCCTTCTTTTTGTTTGAAAATTACACATACTTTGCTGCGTAAGTCATGATCAGTTCCTGCGTCGCCTCTTCAGCGTTAATCTCTCCGGCAAGTCTTCCACCGGACATAACCATGATACGGTCACAGATTCCGAGAAGCTCCGGCATTTCTGAAGAAACTACAATAACTACTTTGCCGCGGTTCGCAAGATCGATGATGAGCTGATAGATCTCATACTTTGCACCGACATCGATTCCTCTTGTCGGCTCATCCAGAAGCAGTACTTCCGGATCGGTAAGAAGCCATCTTCCAAGGATAACCTTCTGCTGGTTTCCACCGGAAAGTGCACGGATCTTTGTCTCCTGCGACGGTGTCTTTGTCCGCAGCGCATCAATATATTTCTGCGTATCTTCTTTCATGGATTTTTCACTCAGATAAAATCCTTTTTTGTGTCTCTTTAAGCTGGAGATAACGGTATTTTCACGAATGTTCAGGATGCCGAAGATACCGGTTGCTCTTCTCTCTTCTGTCAGAAGTGCAAATCCGTTCTTGATCGAATCCTGTGCATTCTTATTGCTGACTTGTTTTCCGTCAAGTTTTATCGTTCCTGATTTCCTGGTTGCAATTCCAAAAATTGTCTCCAGAGTTTCTGTACGCCCACTTCCGTCAAGTCCGGCAATTCCAAGAATTTCTCCTTTTCTTGCTTTGAAGGAAACATCATTCAGGATCGAATACATTCCGGAAAGGTGTTCCACTTCAAGCGCTACATCGCCCGGTTTATTTGTCTTTGGCGGGAACTGATTGGTAAGCTCACGTCCAACCATCAGGCGGATGATATCGTCCATCTCCAGATCATCTGCTTTCTCTGTTGCTACCCAGGTTCCGTCACGCATGATCGTGATTTCATCTGAAATCCGTTTGATCTCTGCCATTTTATGTGAAATATAAATGATTCCGCATCCTCTCTTTTTCAGCATCTCAATGATATCAAACAGATGCTCTACTTCCTGCTCTGTAAGGGAAGAAGTCGGCTCATCAAATACGATGACTTTTGCATTCACAGATACTGCTTTTGCAATCTCTACCATCTGTCTCTGTGATACCGGCATCGTACTCATGATCCTTTTCGGATCTACATCAATTTTCAATTCTTCAAATACTTTTTTTGTGTCGTCATAGATTTTTTTCTCATTTACCATGACGCCGCCCACTTTCGGGTAACGTCCGAGCCAGAGATTATCCATGACGTTTCTTTTGAGCGCCTGGTTCAGTTCCTGGTGAACCATTGCAACTCCATTTTCAAGAGCTTCTTTCGAATTCTTGAAATTAATCTCTTTTCCCTCCAGCTCAATCTTGCCACTGTCTTTATCATAAATTCCGAAAAGGCATTTCATCAGTGTTGACTTTCCGGCTCCATTTTCACCCATCAGTGCATGGACAGTGCCTGCTTTAACTGTCAGGGACACATGATCTAATGCTTTTACGCCCGGAAATTCTTTACAGATATCCGTCATCTGCAGTAAAACATCCTGTTTCATAGCTGTCCTCCTGTCTCTCATCTTCTAATCTCGCATACCTTTCGAACCTGCCACTATGCAGTTCCATCCGGCTGCGTCACAACTTTAGAAAAGGTGGCTGGCCAACCACCTGGCCGCCACCTTTATTTTTTACATTTTTATTTTCCTGAGTATTCCTGGTAAGGAATGAAGATCTTGTTGCTTACTTTATCAGAAATGTTGTAAGAATCTGTTCCATCCATCAAATCTTTTCCACCTACTGCATTCTTAGCAAGGTCTGCGATACAAGCTGCCATACCATCTGCATCCTGTTTAACAGTTGCTGTCATCTTGCCATCTCCGATCAGCTGTTTTGCTGCATCTGTAGCATCAACACCAAATACCGGAATCATCTTTCCGTCTTTGCCTGTTCCAAGGTTGTATCCCTTATCATTCAGAGCTGAGACTGCACCCTCTGCCATACCGTCATTGTTGCAGATAACAAGTTCGATCATGTTATTGCTTCCTTCGTTGTACTGGGAAAGGTTGGTTGTCATATAGTTGTTTGCTGCTGTTGCACTCCAGTTACCATCCTGGTCAACCTGGTATTTGTCACTGTTAGAAGCATCGAAATATTCCAGTGCCGGTTTGCCAGCTTCTGTGATGATCTTGTCTGCATCTTCTACAGCAAACTGTGTACGGTAAATAGCTTCTGCATTTCCAAGCTGTCCCATAAACATTGCGTAAGAGATTTTTCCATCTCCGTTGAGATCCATTTCATCAAAATGTTCTACCACATAGTTACCGATCATTTCACCCTGCATATGTCCTGCTTCCGGAGCGTCTGTTCCTACGAATGCACATTTGTCATAGCTTCCAAGTACATCTCCTTCTGTTTTGTCATCTTCGACTGCACGGTTAAAGAAGATAACCGGGATTCCTGCTGCTTCTGCTTTTTCAACGATCTGTGAAGAAGCATCTACAGAACCGGATGTAACGATGTTAACGATCAGTGCTGTAGCACCTGTCTGGATCGCTGTATCAATCTGTTCGTTCTGTGTTGTCTGGTTACTGTTTCCATCATAGTCCTGATATTCAACGCCCATCTCGTCAAGTTTTGCATCGAGTGCTGTACGGACAGATGCAATGTAAGTATCAGAATAGGTATAGTAGAATACTGCGATATTAGCGTCTGATGATTTCTTATCACTGCTTCCACCATCACTGTCACTCTTACCGGAGCCCCCGCATCCTGCAAGCATTCCAAGTGCCATCACACCTGCGAGCATCGCTGCTACAATTCTTCTTTTCATAATTTCGTTCCTCCTTGTATAACGTTTACTTGATGATACGAGTATAACAAGAAGGGAATAAAATACCCATGTGAAAAACTACGAGGGGTTTGTGAATTTCAACGTTTATATAAATTTTTACTTAATTTCGTCCATAAATGTTTCAAATGCCCAATTCTTTAAAAAGCTGTAGTCCAAATATTTTTCAGACTACAGCTTCTATACTTCCGAGCAGCTACAAACATTCCACCCGTTACTTTTCTTCAAATGAAAACAGCGCCTTCTGGCTCTTATCATCATACATATTTTCTCTTGTCACCAAAATACTGCTGGTTGCCGTCTCTTTCTTTTCCGGCTTCTGACCATTCAGTAGTGTATTGATCTGCTCAATCCCCAGGTATCCCATCGCATATGGGTTTTGGACGATCAGCGCATCTACATTTCCTTTTTCCAGCATCCCAATAGATTTTACGTTACTGTCAAACGCAACAACCTGCGTCCGCTCTCCGGCGCCAAGTGCTTCTACCGCATCCCCGACTCCAAGTGTTGTCCATTCATTAAATGTCACGATCACATTGATCTGCGGATTGTCAAGCAACATCCTCTCGGTGCCCTCTCTTGCATCGGTGATCGTAGACTTCACATTGATGGACGCCGTAATATTTGCCCGGTCATCATTAAGAACCGTATCCCGGAATCCCTTTTCACGAAGCTGCCCGTTCTCCGTACTCTTATCAAAATTTACGATTCCGATATTTAGATTTTCCGCCGGATTACCAAGCACTTCTTCTCCTGCCATACATCCGGCTTCATAATTGTCTGTACCAATATAGCATTCCACAGCCTCACTGTTTACCGGACTGTCCACAACCACAATTCTGATTCCTGCCTTTGCCGCACGGTCGATTGCTTCCGCATTCTTTTCAAAATCAATGGCAGAGAACAGAAGTGCATCTACCTGTTCCCGGATTGCCCGGTCTATCATTTCATTCTGCGCCTCATAATCTTCCTCACCGTCTCCATCCGGTCCTTCGCACACCAGATCCAGATTATATTCCGCACTTGCCGCACCGGCTCCCGCATATGCGGACTGCCAGAAAGAAGAATCCATGGATTTTGTCAGAAACACTACTTTTTTCTTCTCGATGACGCTATTTGTACTGCCTTCTTTTCCTTCCCAAAGTCCGTCACCCGTCAGGACAAAAAACAGAATTGCAAGTAGGATCACACCTGCACCAATTGCAATAAATGGTTTTCTTCTACTTTTTCTCATATTCTTCCTCCCTGACCTTCGGCATACGGATCGTCACACAGGTCCCTTCATCCAGCTCACTTGTGATATTCAGTCCATAATTGCTTCCAAAATAAATCTTGATCCGGTCATTTACATTCTTGATTCCGATTCCGGTACGGTCTCCCGGCTCTTTGCGCAGAATCTCCCGGCACTGTTCTTCCGTCATACCGATTCCGTTATCCTCCACCTGGAAAATAATATCTTCTCCGTCCTCAAAAATACGGATCCAGATCTCACCCTCATCGATCATCTGCTTTACACCATGATAAATTGCATTCTCGATAATTGGCTGCAAAGTAATTTTGTTACAAAGATACGAAAGACACGACTCTTCCACCTCAAATGAATAGGTAAATTTGTTCTTATATCGATAATTTTCAATCTTCAGATAACTCTTTGCATGTTCCACTTCTTTTTCGATCGGAATCAGCTCATGCCCTTTACTGATACTGATACGGAACAGCCTTGCAAGTGCCGTAACCATCTCTTCTGCATCTTCATTTTTCCCGTCTTCACACATCCATGCAATCGCATCCAGTGTATTATACAGGAAATGTGGATTGATCTGCGCCTGAAGCGCTTTCAGCTCTGTTTTCCGCAGTGTGATTTCTTCCTGTCTGACCTGCTCCATCAGCTTCTGGATCTTCACAACCATGTGTTCAAATGAGTTGGATAAAGTCGTGATCTCTGTAGTTCCCGCCATCGGCTCAAATACAAAATTTTCAGCATTTTTTTCAAACCGGTGCATGTCATCAGCAAGCTGCCTTACCGGTGCTGAGAACAGTTCTGAAAATGCCCATCCGAGAAGAAAGACTGCTCCCATAACCAGACACAGGACGATCAGAAGTCTGGATACCGCACTGCTTACCTTCTCCGTAATCATTTCATCTACATAGCAGACACCTACAATTTTCCAGTCACAGTTCTCCAGATTTTTCACAGTATAGATCGCCTGTTCCTGAATATGTGTCCCTTCTTTTAAATCCATTCCCTTCTCTTCTTTTAACCCGGAATAAATGAGCTGCTGCTGTGGATGATAGATCAGATTGCCTTTTTTGTCCGCAATATAGGCATAGCCGTGCTGCCCGATCCCTACATCATCAACATAATTGGCAATGTCAGAAAAACGGATGTCAATATTTACCTGTATACTGGTTCCGTCTTCTTTCTGAATCTTCTGGTAAACGGTTACAACCCATGGATAATATCCCTCAAACAAAGATTCCACATATGGTTTGGTTATACGCAGCCTGCCATCGTCATCTTCCATTTCGGTACTCTGAACAATGCGATAATTCTCTTTCAGCTTCTGCCCTCTGTTCCAGTAACGCAGAAGCTCCCCATCTTCACCACAGATTGTTACCGCTACTACATCGGAACGGATATTTACCAGATTCTGGATATATTCCTCAGAATGATTATTCTCATGACGCATTCTCGCCACGATCCCTTCCAGTATGATCCGCATATCCTGTGTATAATTCTCAACCGTATTCTGTACCTGTTCACAGCTCTGGGAACTGCTTGTCACTGCACTTTGCTCCATTGCATTCCGGTAAATCTGAACAAAAATAAGCGTTGCAGCCACTACCGAAGTCAGGACGATTCCCATTACCATTGCAATAAACACACCGGAAATAGATATATTCCATCCCTTGTGCTGATCTGCTTCTTTTTTACGCCTGTTCATGTTCCCTCCTGTATTTGTTCGGTGATACTCCAGTCAGCTTTTTGAAGCAGTGGCTGAAATAATACTGATCCTTATAACCACACAGCTCTGTAATCTCACCGATCTTCATACCGGTACACTGCAGAAGCTCCATTGCCTTTTCAATTCGTTTTTTCGTCAGGATCTCAACCAGTGAACTGCCTGTCGTCTTTTTTATCAGACTGCTGAGATAATTCGGCGACACCCCGATCTCTTCACTGATGATCATAACAGACAGATCCTGTTGGGCATAGCGGTCCTGTATGATCTGCACTGCCTGCTCGCAGATCACCTCGCTGCTCTTCTTTCTCTGATCCATAAGCATTTTTTTAGCCTCCATACACAGCATTTTTATGATCTGAAAATTCTCTGCCATACGTTCCATTTCACGCATCTGCTGCATGGAATATTTTTTCTGAAGAACTTCTACACCACATTCCCCGATTGCCATATAAATAACCTTATATACTGCCGCCCCAATCTCGGTCAAAAGTATCGTACTAAGTACCAGTGTATTCTTGCCTCCATTTCGCAGCTTCTTTTCCAGATCATCCAGATAAATCTCCAGATCCTCTGCCATTCCACCACGTAAAAAATTCTCCATCGTTGCTGTAATTTCCTGTATTTCTCCCTGTTCCAATCCCGATCCGTGCTCTGCATCGGAAATGAAATAGACACTGCTTTTATCCTTTCTGGAATAACTGAGCGCATTCATCGCCTCCAGATAGCTCTCTCTGCATTTTCCAAGAGTATTCACACTCCTGCTTACCCCGACCTGACAGCAATATCCCATAATACGCTCCACACTCTGAACAATTTCTTCTACAATAATATGTAAATACTTACCCATACCTCCCGGAGTCGTCGCGATCAGCGATACCACTCTTCCTTCCAGATGGCAACTTACATAATGAACATATTTTTTCAGGATCATATCAACTGCATTTACACTGCTATAGCTTGTCTGATCCTTTCCATTTGCATCACGGATTCCGGTTACAAGCACCACATACTGCATATTATCCGGCTTTGGATTACGGATCAGCTCACATTCCTCTGCCCGCTCAAGAAGTGCCTCTTCGGACACCCGTTCATTCTGAAAGCTGTCGAGCAAAAGCGGAATAAGGAATTGCGTCTTGCGGATATCCAGCTTCTCTTTTCTTTCTTTTGTAAATTCTTCCACTCGCTGATCCATGGCTTTTTTAATCTTTATCAATTCCGCCTCGATCTCTTTTGCTGAAATTGGCTTCAGCATATAACTTACAATATTATATTGAATTGCCTGCTGCGCATAGGTAAAATCATCAAATCCACTTAAAAATGCGATCTGTACCATCGGGCAAACTTCCCTGACCGCCCGTGCCAGCTCAATCCCCGATAAAAATGGCATCTTGATATCGGTAAGGAGCAGATCTGGTTCCAGCTTTTCAACCAGTTCCAGCGCGTCTGCACCATTTTCAGCTTCCCCGACCACTTCAAAACCAATCTCTTCCCACTTTACCCTGCGAACAAGACTTCTGCGGATTTCCTCCTCATCATCAGCAACAACAACTGTATATTTCATATTTCTCCCTTTTTCCCTTACTGTCAAACTTTCATCTGGTTACAGTTTCTCTTTTTATATTATAGAAGATTCATATCCACTTTTCCATAAATATATCTCCACTCAAATTTGTAAAATTCTACGATTGTATACACAACAATAGTATAAAAAACGGACAGGCTGAATAGCTTTTCAGTCTGTCCGCTTTTTACATCTTCTTATGCTGTTTTAAAAATTACATTTTTATAACGATTCAATGCAGTATAAAGGACTAATCCAAGCACACCACATCCGACAACTTCTCCGACACCAACTGTCAACATCATAAACGGAATCGGAAGTGCTACTCCATATCCGTAACGAAGTACAAACGGAACGATTACTGTGTTAGCAATAATCGGTGGTAACGGTGCAAGGAAACGGTTTTTGTTACGAAGCTGATAAGTAAAAAATGCTCCGATCAAAGTTGCAATGCTTCCGAAAATGATATCCGGCAGGATTGCTCCTCCGAGAATGTTTCCAACAATACATCCAACGAAAAGTCCAGGAATCGCTGCCGGTGTAAATACCGGAAGGATCGTAAGTGCTTCTGCAATACGTATCTGTACTTCTCCGAATGAAAATGGTGCAAATACATAAGTAAGCACCACGTAGATTGCAGCGATCATCGCTGCCTGAGTCATAAATGCTACATTCTTGTTCTTCATATGAAATTCTCTCCTCTAGTTTTGTTTTACGAGTGGAAGGTCACGAACACTCGATTCATTTTACGCCGGGAATCGGCGAAACCCTTGTAAGACCTTGTTTTTAGGGGTTTTGTAACGGGTGTTAGTATAGCATGGTGGGGATGAAAAATCAAGGTAAGTACCAAAAAAGTACCAAATCGCCAAAACAGCCTTACAATCTTACCGATATAAACGCTTACAACTCTGGCAAGAGACAATAAAAATAGAGGGATGTCACTCCCTCTAAAATACATTTGCTATCTTCTGCATTTCTTCTGCTTTAGTGTCTGGCAAAACATGACTGTATAAATCCATTGTCATTGCTAAAGAACTGTGTCCCAAAATGGTTTTAAGTACCTGCGGTGGCATTCCGGCTTCAATTGCTCTTGTTGCAAAAGTATGCCGGAATACATGACTTGTGATCCGCGGGAAATCATATCCGTCACTTTTTATTCTCTTTATGATTCTGTCAATTTCACCTTGAATCCGTTCCCGGCTGATTGGATCGCCATTTTCATTGCAAAATAAATACTGATCCATTCTCACAACTTTAAAATCCCAATATTTCCGCTGAGCCTCTATATGTTCCGTAATGGCAGCAGTCAGCGGAATATCTCTGGTAGAAGTTCTTGTCTTTGGTGTATCTTCAAAATAGCCTTTTCCTTCGATATATTTTAAAGTTCTACGAACATGAATTACATTTTGTTTCTTATCTATGTCAGAATATTTAAGTCCTTGCATTTCACCTTTTCGCATACCCGTCCGAAGCATTACAGAAAAAAAGTGATACAAATAACTCTCCTCGGCATATTTCATAAATAATTCCTGCTGCTCTTTCGTCATAGCCGTTCGCCCTTTCTTTGCTCCTGTTTGACGAGGCAATTCAGCCAATTTAACGGGATTTCTTTCTATCAAGCCATTCTTCATAGCTTGTTGAAGACAGCCGTTTAAAATGGCTGATACGATCTTAATACTTGAAATAGCATATCCTTCTTTTACCATATCATTATATAATTTCTGAATGTGTTCCCCTCGAATCTACGATAACTCTTTGTTTCCTAATCGGTCATTTATTGTACTTTTATAATACTTTTCATAGCTGGTATATGTTCCGATTTTCACCCGGTTTTTCTTATATTCTTCCAACCAAGTTCCATACCATTCTATCAGTGTAATTTTTTCTTTTGGAACGTAAAGTCCATGATCCAGCTTATATTTAAGCTCTGTCATATATTTTTGCGTTTCCGTAATAGTTTTTCCGTGTACAAGATAACGTTTGCCTTTATACATAAAACGCCCCTCATACCCTTCATATCTCTGCTGAATGCCTTTCGGGAGTTTTCGTCCTCTCTTATCTGTTGCCATATTAACTCCTTTCTGAACATAAAATTCAAATATTGCAATGAGTCAATATGACAGGTATAATCATATTGACTCTATACAGTGTGTGTATTGGGTTATTTCTGTTTTGCCCCGTGGTGTTGCCGCACTGTGGGGCATTTATTTTCCCTTTGTGATGAAATTTTTCGCTATATATGGCTATATGTCTGGTTTTTACTGGTTATTTACTTATTTTCTCCACTTCTAAACAATTCCTATATACCGAAAAATCAAAGGTTTTCAAAGGTTCTTCTATGCTCTGTCGGTCTTTTCTGCTGGGATACAGCCAGTGATATCCTCTGTATCGATCAGCTCAATTACATCTGCTATATTCTTCTCAAATGATGACATATAAGTTTGTACAATGTTTGCCCCCTGCCAGATTCCCTCCCGGTTTTTCAGCATGTTCCAGGCATCATCAACGCCTTTACCTGTTTCACAGGTTGCCTCATCAATTTTATGTAATACATAATTGATTTGCTCAAACTGAAGAATAAGTCCTGATAAGATCTCTATAGCGTTTGTCTGCCGGTCTTGCATTTTGATAACCATTTCTACTGCTGCCTCTGGATTTAGTGTCTGCTGTTTTTTATTCATGTTTCTTTTCCCTCTCTTTCTGTTCTTCAAAGTACATTCTTTTTACAAATCCATACACCATAGCAAGGTGGTTGGGATTCTGTATCTTTTCAAGCATTTGTATCAGATCTTTCTTTTTATCCATTTTTTCACGCTCTCTTTCTATGATTCCACTTATATAGGCTTTAGATGTCTAACCGCAATCTATATTAAATTCTCCGCAAAACGATGCACTATTTTTAATAGCCTTAAATCGTCGCAATTATCAGCAAGCCATTTGATTCTGTCTTTGTACCATTCAATTTCTTCCTGTTCTTGCTCTTTTTCCATACTGCTTGACCTCCCTATATGTCAGATTTCTTTAACAAAACTTAACAGTTTTTCACTGATTAGATTTTCCATTTCCTCACCATCCTCTATCCAACCGCCTGTACCTGTGATCTGCCAAAGAAACTTGCATTGTAACTTGCGCCATCTCCTTTGGAACCCCAGATCAGTGAACAGCCAAACAGTGCTTTAGATCCGTGTATTACCTCATATCCGAGCTTTTTCCATCCAACCCAAGTATTTTGTATCCTCGGTCACGTCTGCTGCCTCTTTGCTTCGTTTAATACGCTCTGCATTGATTTTCTCTGCTTTAGCAGATAACCATGCTCTGTGAAGTGCCTCTGCAAAGCTGATATTGTACCGGCGGTAATTTTTCCATGCATTCAACATGATTTTCTTCAGATCATACTTCATAACCTCTGTACTCCTTTCTCAAGGCTTACAACAGTCCCGGTAGATCTTAAAGCTATCTAAGGTATCTTGACCATCTCATTATCCCCTTACCCTTGCCCGGCGTTATACTGGTGTCTCCGGTACGCTTTCGCCACTTCGTTTTCACCCTTTGCTGTTGTGTTTTCCTTTGATGTTTTTATTATACTCAAAAATGAGTATACAGTCAATAATTATTTACTCATTTTTGAGTATTTTCTGTTTCTATAATACTCATTTCAAGTTATTATATACTCAATATTGATTTGAATTTTTTCTTATGTTATTATAATAAATAATGTATATCAAAAGGAGATTTTACAATGGCAGGTGCAAAAATTATTAAGCAGTTGTTAGCCGAAAGAAATGTAAGTGTTAATGAATTAGCCGAAAAACTTAATATAAAATCACAATCTATGAGCAATAAATTATATCGTGACAGCTTTTCGTTCCAAGAAATGTGCTCTATTTGTAATATTCTAAATGCTGACCTAAAAGCTATTACCCGTGATTCCCAAAAAGAATTTTTTGAATCCATTGAGCATGATTCTTAAAATATATTTGCTTTTTTAGAAAGAAGATTTTTATGAGTTTTGTCGATAAAATATTAAACACTTTTAAATTATCAGAAACTAAAACTACTCACCGCACCTCTGCTTTATCAACCACTGATAATTTATCAAAAGCTAAAACTATATATTTCAGAAATGGTCAGCTATATAAATTAGATCCACCAAATTCTTTCAGCTGGTATGATGCAAAGTTTTTAGTATCAAACGGGAAAAAATACGATTTAGAATCTATATATGATTTGCATAGATTACCAATTCCAACGTTTGATAGCATTGATATATTGAATGGTTACGGAATTACCGGAAGTTTGGAATATGTCCTAAAAATGAAAGCGGCTAATTTACGCAATAAAGGTTTAATTAAGGAATCTGATTGCTTATATAAAAGAATCCATCTTTTCTTAGCCGCATCGGGTAATAATTACAGGTCAAAGGATTATCTGGACTATTCACATATATTACTCACAGAATGTAAGTTAGAAAAATACGAACAAGAAAAACAATTTATCAATGAGTATTTAAAAACTATTCCCAATAAGCCATTTGAACTTCTTGATCGCAAAAAATTATTAGATCAAATTCTTGAAAACTGTGAAAAATGGCATACTGATTATGTAGTAATAGATGCATTTTGCGGTTGTTGTGCTGAATGCAACAAATTGCAAGGACGAGTTTATAGTATTTCTGGCAAGAGTAAAATTTTTCCAAAACTGCCAGATCACATCAGAGAATACGGTTGTATCCATCCGGGATGCCGTCATTTTATATCTGTATATTTTTTTGACAGTAATGTTAAAAATACTATTCACGATAAATTTGGACATGATGTTGATGCTATACAAGCCAGTCAACGCCCTTATATAGATGATCGTTCAACTGCTGAAAAGGAAGCTTATCTGAATTATTTAAAGCAGAAAGAAAATGAACGTCAAAAAGAAATTGATGAGCTTGAATATTATACCATTCTTGCCAAACTTCCTGACATTGCTCCAAAATCTTTTGGCGGATATCGGCGCATGAAAAATCAGCAAACTAAAAATTATCTCAAAATTGAAAAAGTAGCAAAGGAAAACGGCATCAAAATTTCTGAACGTTTAGAAAAATAGTCCAATCCGGTGTTTCACTGTTTTAGATTACTTCTATAGGCTTGGACAGTGGTAAACATTTCGTTCACCCCTTGCGTCCTGCTGCCAGATATGCTATATTTAAGACACAAAGAGGGAAACCGCAAGCGGCTACCCGATTATAATGTTAAGCTATTATGCAACAGCCGCCATTATTCGCAGTAATGGCGGCTATTTTCTTTTACCCTTGAAAATCTCATAACAAAGACCTACAAGGGCAACAATGAATATACTAAACTGAATCAGATCAGAATATGTAACCATCGTATCGCCCTCCTTTCTTTCGTCTGGAGGGTGCTTTTTTATCCCTCCGTAACAGAGGGTAGCCGCCTGGCTTTGGTTTCCCTGTCTGTATCTTACCATGATGGCAGCAGACAAGGCAACCATTGTATCATTATTATTTCTGAAAATCCGTTTCACTATATTTTTCAGCCGGGAAATCAGCCGGCATATTCTTTAGCAATAACATATCATTCAGTATTTTCAATGCTTTTCGCAAATATGCTTGATAATCCGTTTTTCGAGCCGGAACAGAAGCAAAAGTGCATATTTTATCATATCCACATCCTTCAGTAAGAGTTATGAATAATTTACTTGCCAAGCCCGGATTAGACTGTATTGCAGCCTGTAATATCATTATAAGATCTTCATTATCTGCATTTCTGCAAAACTGTACCAACTCTTTTTTTCTGCAATCTGTAATTAGATAATCTTTCATGTATGTTTCGCGTACTGTCATTTTTCACTCTTTCTAAATCAATTCAAATGGGTTTCTTCCTGTTACTGTCCTTAAACATCTTCCTTCTTCTAAAACCGCTCTTGCAATTTCTCTGCGATTCAGATATACAGGTACTTCTATTCTTTGTGTTCCGTTATTTCCGCTTTCTTCCCTTACAATCCGGCGGATCAGGCTTTCCGGTGCTTCGATATTATTACCGTTCTTCTGATCTCCGAGGACTGCCATAAATTCTTTATTCGGCGGGATGACAGCTCCCTGTGCCAGATATGGAACCATCGGCGCACTCCAATATCCAACATTGAATCCGACCGAACTAAAACCAGTCAGTTTTTCAAGCCAGTGTGGTAGGCTAATGCTCATGGAGTTTAGCGCGTTTGCGAAAGAGTTTTGCATGGTCTGGATTGCGTAAAGGAAATTATTTATGAATCTTATGATGCTGTTTATTGGAGATTTTACATATCCAACAAGGGCACTAAAACCGCTTCTGAAGCTTTCCTTGATCCTTTCAACTCCATCGGATAGTCCTTTTTTCATTTCATTCACTTTGCTTACGGCGCTGGATTTTATATTGTCCATTTTCTCGGTGACTAGATTTCTTATTTCCTCAAATTTTTTCTTTATTTTTGATAAGAAATCCGTAATTCCAAGTAAAAGCCCCTCGATGATATAGTGTCCTTGCTCTTGCATGACAGTTGATGGACTGTGGATACCAAAAGCATTTTTGAAGCCGTCCAAAATCGGTTTAAAGACATTGTCTACAATCCAACTTCCAATCCCCAAAAGAGCGTCTAGGATTCCAAGCAGAATACCGTCAACAACATTTCCTCCGGCTTCTTTGATTTTGTCTTCAAAGTACTGATATGCTTCTGATGCTCCTTGTGCGATAAGATTTCCTATCAGCCTTGCCAGTGCTCCGGTGATTGATCCAAGCGCATATCCTAATAATTCCAGTATTTTTTCAGCAATCGCAATCCACTGTATATTTGTCAGTGCATCTTGAATGTTTGTGACTATTTTTGACCAGTCAATATTATGGATAAACTCTATGAGCGTATCTAAAAAGTTTAGGACAAGGGTTGACGCCGCTTTTGAAAGCGCAGACCAATCAAGATTCTCGATGAAACCAACTATAACAGTCGGAAGTGCAAGAAGCTTGTGCCCGATAAATTGTCCTAATTTCGCCCAGTCGACTTCATATACAACACCGTTTACGCCCTCAGCAAATTTACTTCCGAGATTTTTCCAGTCAATTCCAGTGTAAAAAAGGTCTAATGTATTAACTATGGTATTGATTCCCGTACCTATAGTCCGTCCGAGAAGATCCCAGTCTATATTGTCTACAAGGCTATTAAATGTCCTTGTAAATGCAGTGACGAAATAAGTGACTGTCGGTCTGACATTATCCCACGATATTGCTTTTTTTACTTTTTCGAGTCCTCTGTTGATGGCAGATGCCATCATTTCTCCAAGTCCTTCAAAATCGCCAGACTTAATCAGATCTTTTATTTTTTGAAAGATTTTCTCGATATTTGATTCTATCGGGACATCCTCAAACATTTGGCTAGGATCGACACCGCCACCACTCGATCCGCTGTTACCGGATGATGCTTTGGAAGTCGTATCCTCAGCTGTGAATTTGTTAAGATCATCGAGAGGTGAAAGATAATCCTCTGCCGCTTTCGCGGCATCTTCAGTAGCGTCCGCCGCATCTTTTGCCGCAGATGCCGTATTCTTTAGGCTCGCTGCGTAATTCTTTTGTACCGCTATCGCCCTTGTGTATGTACTCTTTCCTGATAGGAAAGAAAAGAACATACTCACATAACTTGCCGCCGTAGACAGCATATCTATGAATTTAGATAGAATAGGTGCGACTACTGTGAGAATGGGTGCAAAAGCTGTTGCAAAGCTATTTTTTAACCGCTCAAGGCTACTCCAAAGCATAGAAATGCTTCCGTTTGTTTCGCCGGAATACTGAGATAAATTTTTAAACCCATCAACCAGAGCGCTCCTGAGTTTATTAACAAGTACATAAAGGCTTCTAATTCCGAATCCGTATTTAATAAGCGTTCCAAGCGACATTCCGAACCCGGAAGACGATTTCTTTGCGTAGGTTAAGGATTTCGCCGCATTTTTTCCAAACGTAGCAATACTGCCAAGTGCTTTCCCAACCATTCCGCCAATGCGCGATAAACGGCTTGTGTTTTCTGTTGCTTCATCTGTCCTTTGCGAATATTCATTTATTTTGTCGTTTATTCCGGTATAAGAAGTCTGAAGCTTATTATGCATATCGGAAAGTTTCCGCTCTGCCTGTTCGAGCTTTTCAGTATCGGACATAGCTTCTTTTGTACCGGTTGCAGTTTTAAAAGCCTGTCCTGTAGCTTCGAGGGTTTTTAGCTCTGCTTCTGCGTATTTTATTGTATTCGCAAGCTCTTCCATGTCGTAAGCCTGTCTACGATACGTATTGGAGTTTGTTTTACCTCCTCCGGCAATATAACGCTCCTGTGCTTCTTTCAGGCGGTTTAGCTTTGCAGTTGCCTGTTCGATCTGCGTCTGAATCTCGCGGTATTCATCGGTAGGAATCTTTTGGTTGCCATATTCAGCAACTTTTTTCCGTAAGTTTTCAACTTTCTGTTCCTGTGCTGCGTATTCGTTGTTCAGTTTTGCAAAAGCGTCTATCTGTTTATTCAGTGCCGCTTTTGCGGTTGCTCCGATATCATTTACCTTTTTTGCAAGGTTTCTAATCCTTGCTTCTGCTTCCTTACTTCCGGCTTGTATACCGTCAGTATCTATTTGGGTGTCTATTACTATCGTGCCATCCCGTTCTGCCATTCCTGATCCTTTCTACCGCTAACTTTTTGCGGTTAATGATTATCACTCCTATCGATAACCATGAAAATCTTTTAATATTTCATTTCCTTGATCCACAACATTCCATTTTTTTATCAATGCTGTGATCTGATTGATAAATTCTGCATATCCTGTTGAGCTAGGGTACTGTGTTCCGAAAACTTTCCAACAGCTTCCCTTACCAAATGCCTTTTCAAAATGCTTTGCAGCTTCCACTCTAAACTGTTTTTCGGCTGCTTCCTTATCTTTTTCATAAATAAGCTCGGCTTTCTTCGCTGCTCTTACAATTTTCCAATATTCTTCCATGATCCTGTCAATATCATCTAAGTCAAATACTATCTGCCCGTATCGGACATTGATTCTCTTAATTCTGCTCATCAGTACCTCCTTTCTTCTCGCAAATCTGCTGCCAAATCACAGCGAGTAAGCACATAATGATAAATAACTCAGCCAAAATGCCAAACTCTAAAATACACTGCATTAACTGCATACTCTTTCACCTCTTTCGCTATATAGTTTCGCTTGTACGGATTTTTTATATTTCATAAGACCACAGCTCGCCCTCTGTTTCATTTTCCGGGATCCTGACAATCAAATCATCACTGGGGTTGTATGCCTGTACAATCTGAATCAGTAAGTTTTCCAGAGCTTCTACAGTGCGAGCGCATAGTTTTATTCCCGCCACATGTTTCCAGGCGCTTACATATCCAGACGTTAGAAATAGATCTGCTACCAGTATGTTACTTTCCCATTTTGTCCGTACCTTTGCTATTTTTAATTTTCTATTTTTCCCTTTCTGCTTCAATTGCATCTGAACCATTGCTTCTTACCTCCATGAATGATAAAATTGTCACAGAGGTTGTCCTGCTGCCGTTTTTGACCGATGGCAGCAGGACAGTAAATCTGTTTTATTGTTTCGCAAAAACGTCTTCCTGCGATTCATTTAAGACTTTCTTTAAAAATTCATCTGTTTTCTTCCTGGCTTTCAAGCTTCTGACACTAAGTTCCGGCATTGGCACTGGTATAGAATGTCCTAAAATCCTACTTAGTGTCCTATCATCACCGGGTAAATCTTCCATTTTGTAATTGCTCGTGTAAATGGTTGAAAGCATATTTTTATCCCGGTAATCAACAAGCCTGAATATAGATACTCTGATCCAATCCTTTTCCGCTGCTTCCGCACCGATATCATCCAGAATTAGTAATCCGCAGTCCAAAATAGACCGTGTAACTTCTCTGTCTGCCTCATTTTTACTCTTAATCAACTCAATATATTCTGTGATGCTCACAAATTTTACTGATATATCACGACACGCTAAAATCTCATTTGCAATACAGCAAGCTAATAAAGTTTTTCCGCTTCCCTTTGTTTCTGAAAAAATATATAAGCCTCGTCCTTGTCTTCGGAAATCATCAAATTGTGTCACGAATGCATTCGCAACCCTTTTTTGTGGTGCTGTGTCTTCAAGGTAAACCGTCCAATCAAAATCCCTCGCACGTTTATAAACATATTCTGGAGGCATAAGACTAAGGCTTTTCCTCCGCTCCACATGCTCAGCCAACATTGTTCCATCTGGATGCCAAAAATCTTGAGTAATTCCGTATCCTTCCACGCTATACGACTCAATAACTCCTTTCGCGCCCTTTTCATCCACCGCAATAATCTTATCAATCGTTCCTTCCAGACATAAATTCCCGATATAAATCTGCTGCCGGTCGCCTATATTCCTCTGTCTCATCCGCATTACTCCTTTTGTTCAAATAATCTACAAACGGTGTATTAGCACCTAAAAATGTTGATCCCAACTTTATGTATCTCTCGTCAGTTTTCCGCTTTCTGCATTCTTCAGCATACTTGCTGGCAGCAGTTAATAATTCATCTTCGGAAAATCCATCATTAAGACGTGCATTGTAACATTGATATGCTTTTGCTTTTTCCTTCTTACGTGGGTATACACTCCAGAATGATTCAAAATTTGCATCATAAACACGCTTTTGCATCCCATGATGCACACATATATTTCTTTTATCTTTATCTTCTTCTTTATCTTCTTCTAGTATGCCGATATCAGACGATGGAATCTTTTGACTGTCAGACGATTTTTTTATTAAAGCTTTTTGTTTGGATCTTCTATTCGCCTGATATTCTCTGTCACGCAATTTTTTTCTTTCATAAGCATCTAAAGTCTGATGTTTATTCCAATTTGGAAGTGTGATGATTCCATCCAACCTTTCAATCATTCCAAATCTCTCAAAAATATCCAACGCCATTTTTACAGTCGCTTCTTTTCTTCGGAATATTGTTGCCAACATGCCATCTGTATACGGAATCGAATCACCCATAAGAAAAACTCCTGAATTGTTCGTCTTCCCGGCAAAGCAAAGCAGCTTAAACCAAATGACAATGATAGAATCACATTCTGGTAGACTCTCAATTAGCAGGATTTTTTCATCATCAAAAATGTCAGTTGTAATCTTGATCCACTTCACTTCACTCATCTTCAACAACTCCTTCTATTGACTGCTGCCCTTCCGGTGTCCTAAGTGCTTTCTTTGCACCTTTAGCCGCTTTCAGCGTATTCCATGCCCTTGCGTCCATAGTTTTTATAAACTCTTGTATTTCCTGCCGGTTTTTCGGCTTCCAGTATCCACGCCCTGCTCCTGAACAAATAATGGCTCCACGCTCTCTTTCCGATGAAATTCTTTGTCGCAACTCACGTGATGATCCGCAGCCGCTCATTCTCATCAATTCATCTGTAGTGATTGCGTTTTCTTTGCCAATCGGCAGCAGTGGATCAATAATGAAGTCTGTCTTGCCGGACTCTCCGTTTATATGTACTTGGCTATTTCTGTTTTGCTTTTGCATTATTTCACCCCTGTCAATGAATTGAAATACTGATCCGCTTTCCTTGTGTCGTATAAGATTCGTTTTCCCACTTTCATAGTACAGCCGCTCTCTTTACCTAATTTCATAGCATTGGTTCTACCGAGTCCCGTATAAACCATAAATTCTTCAATACATAAAAATCTAGGTTGTACCGTTGTTTCTGCTTTCGTTCTTTTATACATTTGTAATACCTCGCTTTCTGTTCGTCTAAATATATGATAATGTATCTTGCAGTATATAATCTAATGTTGTATAATTATATTTGTAAACAATAATTATATTTTTGGAGTATTATTATATTATGAATGAAGATATTTTGGGGTTGGAATATGATCTTGATAAAATGAAAAAAAATATTCGTGATTTAATGACCGATAGCCACATGACACAAGAACAATTAGAACGTAAAACAGGCATTTCACAATCACGTATTTCAAAAGTTTTAAATAGCAAAAAAAATTCAGACGCTTTTACAATTCAGCAGCTAGTTTCTATTGCACAAGTTTTCGGAGTATCTACAGATCAAATTTTAGGCTTAAACATACCTACTAAAGAAAAAAAGGAATCCGAAATAACACTTTTTGATATTCTTATAAAATTATTTGAAGTTGATAAACTTACAGCTTTTGAAATTAAAGAATATATTTTACCAGATGATCCAAAAGAACAAGATAATACAAAAAAGCAGACAAAGCATCAGCCGTATATTTTATTCAAAAATAATCAGATCAATAAAATACTTTCTGAATGGAAAGAAATAAAGTCACTCGGCTCAAATAGCGAAATGACAAAGCAAACCATTACTAATTTACAAAATTTATGGAAAGAAAATATTATAAGCAGAGCAAAAGGATGCCCTAAAAAATGGAATTTTAGAAGTAAAAAGGATGAACAAAAAGAAATCATGAATCGTATTTTAAACGACTATGAAAATTGTCCTTATCCTGATGATTTTTTTCCCATGCTATTTCCTGATGAGTGGGAACTACTTGAGGAATATTATAATTCTGGAAAATATATCTCTGATTTTCCAGAACACGAGAGCTTTATTACATGGTTATTGCCAAATATCCTTAAGTAGAAACAGAGTTCTCCTATTTTCAAAGAATATTTACCTTTTTGATAATAATTACAGCTAAGAACAAACTATTCGCTTGTGCTATCACCAAATCAAAATTTTATATTTTACCATTAACGTATCAATCAGTTCAAAGGGGGACGTATTTTGACGCCAATAGAATATTATCTGATCCGGTCTTTGATGTACCGGAAATATGAGAAGAAACGCAGAAAGTTGCAGAAAAAGCGGTACAAGAAAGCCAAACGGCAATATAACAGGGAGCTAATGAGAGAAAGCGCCGAACGTCAAACAGAATGGATGCAAGAACAAATTCAGAAGCACAAGGAAAAGAAAGAAGAAAAACGGAACAGAGAAGTTACTGACTACGGGTATGATTTGCCATCTTCTTACGAATATGTAAATGAGAAAGAACCGGAAACATCTTCAGCAAGCTCGTTCCGGTTCTTTTCGGATGACTTCGCCACATACATTTTGAATCACTGGGACAGGGAATTTGATGTTGTTCATTTTCTATTTCCAATTGTTTCCGTTATAATGCTTTTCATTTTTGTGCCTATATCCCGTTTTGCAGAGTTGGACGGCGTAAGGGTAACAACTGGTGCATGGCTTATTGGAAATTTGCTATTTTTCGTCTTATGGATAATGCCGTTTGACATAATTGTCTTTATTGCCAAAAAGCTTTCTGTCTTATATGTAAAATCACACTATCTTGAATTTGAAGAGGAAACTGACGAAGAAGTAGAACAAGATATTGCGGATAATATCGAAATACATAGCGACAATATACCTTATGCGGAAGAAAGCGACTTTGCAGACGATGCTTTCACGGTCGGCAAGAGAAGTAATGTCACACCAGAGAAAAAACAGGAAAATCACATTCCAAAGATTATTCCAAAAAAGAAAAAAGCTCCGTTCAACGTAGAAGCTTTTGCAAAAGAGTGTAACGCTTATGTGATAAAGCAGGAGCGACAGGAAGAACAGGAAAATTTACAGCATTGATATATCTTTTCAGAAAATGAGAGTGATCCAGTATTTGACCAACCATTATCTTATGTGATAAAATCTACTGCAAGTAACCAATCACCAACTGTCGCAATAGTCATATATGATATACGGCAGAAAAAAGGCGGATAGAATAATCTACCCGTCTTTTTTATTGCCATTGTCTTGATACAGCATATTTTATTCCATTATCAATAGATGTAGGTTTGTCTATTTTCTATAGCTGATATACATTGATTTGTTATACTGGAACCTTTAATTTGTTTCTACATTTTGACTATATATTCGGATATGACTGGTTTTGACAAGTTTTCAGTCGCTATCCTGTTATCCATTTTCGCACTATGCCCGGCTTTCCTTGCAACTTCTGAAGCATTTCCGCTATATATTCTGATATTTCAAGTTTTTTCAAGTTCTGCGAGCCTATTCTGCCAACTGATTTCTCACTATATCCGCTTCTTCTGTTGCTTCTGCTCCTATATATTCTAAAATATGAGGTTTTTTGAGGTTATTCCGTCAGAACAGCATTATCCTTTTTAAGTGATTCTATGGTCTTATCAGCCATTTTCAACGCCCTTGCAAAGATCTGTTCTGGTGTGTTCCATGCTTTTTCCAAGTCGATGAAATACTGTCGGATTTGCTTTCCCTCTGGTGATCTCTGAATCATGCAGATCTGTTTTGCCATATCGATAGAAAGATCTGCGTCTTTAGACGGTCTTCCGCCCTTTGGAGAGGTTTCGCTCATTTTTGAGCAAAAGTCTTTTCCATCTTCAAAACCATATTCACACATTCTCGGGAACCAATCTTTGAAAGCTGTCTTGATATTTAATTTCTCATGTAACTCTCTAGCTGATACTGTCGGATTCTCTGATTCATAGATTCTCGAAAAGCAGTCTGGCATATCGCTTTCAATAAACATCTCCTCAAAATTGAGGACATCTTTTCTTATGTTTTCGATAGCTCTTAGCACATTCATAATGTATTTTCATACCAATCCAGAAAGTACCAAAAAAGTACCAAAAAAGTACCAAATTGCATAAATGGTAATAAACAAAGATAAACAGAAAAAGCCTGAAAACACGCTGTTTTCAAGGCTCTATAAACGTAGATAACACTCTATAAACTTATTATAAAAGAAGTTTTGTTTTACGAGTGGAAGGTCACGAACACTCGATTCATTTTCGCACAGCAATGAGTCTGGCGGCCATGCTTGCATGGACATCTGACGAATGCCGCGGAAGGCACATACTGTAAGTATATGACCTTACGCCGGAAATCGGCGGAACCCCTTGTACGACCTTGTTTTTCGGGGTTTTGTAACGGGTGTTAGTATAGCATGGGACGGATGAAAAATCAAGATTTGTCCAAAATTTGTCCAAAATTCATTTTAGGTCTCAGAAATAATATGATACAACAGCTTCCTTGTCTGCTGGCAGCAGGACGCAAGGGGTGACCGAAATGTTCACCCTTATAATCGAGCCGACATTTTAATGTACCAGTCAAAAATGACTAAATTTTTCTCTATAAATCAGGAGCCCGGTCACCACTTTGGCGACCGGGCTCCTGATTTAAAACATAACAAAAGCGGGTGATGGGAATCGAACCCACGTATCCAGCTTGGAAGGCTGGTGTTCTACCATTGAACTACACCCGCGTGACTCTTATTATTATATTCATCATTCAACTGTTTGTCAACAATTTTTTTGTTTTTTTTATTTTTTTATTTTTCCACTTTTTCTTTCCCTTACTTCATTCTGATGTTATAATGAAGAGACTCAGTATACTGATAGGAGGGATTAAATATGAAAATTACAGAAGGCTACATGCCTTATCTTGGATACAAAACCTACTACCGTATTGCAGGCGAATGCTCCGGCAATAAAAAACCACTCATTCTGCTTCACGGAGGACCTGGTTCTACACATAACTACTTTGAAGTACTTGACCGACTTGCTGATGAAGGTCGTGCAATTATTTCCTACGACCAGCTCGGCTGCGGTAATTCTTATGTAGAAGGACATTCAGAACTCTGGTGTTCTAAAACATGGATGAATGAACTGATCGAACTCAGAAAATATCTCGGACTTAATGAACTTCATCTTCTCGGACAATCCTGGGGCGGAATGCTCTCAATCGAATACTTATGCGATCACAAACCAGAAGGGATCAAATCCGTTATTCTTTCCAGCACCCACCCATCTTCCAAATTGTGGGCCCAGGAACAACACCGGATGATCAAATTCATGTCCCAGGAAGATCAGGACGCCATTTCCAAAGCTGAAGCAACCGGCAATTTTGACGATCCGGCATATCTCGCAGCCAATGAACGCTTTATGCTTCTTCATGCCGCCGGCGTACCAAAAGACACCGATCCTGAATGCCTGCGCCGTCCAAAAAAAATTGGAACAGACTCTTATATCACCGCGTGGGGACCAAATGAATACACGCCAATCGGAAATCTCAGCAACTATGAGTACCGTGACAAACTGAAAAATATCAAAGAACCGGCACTTATCATCAACGGAACCAACGATCTGTGCACTCCACTGGTTGCAAAGACCATGTATGACAGTATCCCGAATTCACGCTGGGAACTTTTTGATGACTGCCGTCATGTATGCTTCGTTGAAGATACCGACCGCTATTGCAGGCTTTTAAATGAATGGATGGAGCAAAACGACTAAACCTGCTCAGCGTGATTGGATATATTGTTATCTTTGGCTCTTCACTTTCCATGTTTTTCTATAACCGCTCGTGGGCCAGCTAAAACAAATATCACTCTCTTTTTGTATATCAAAAAGTGCAGATCCCTGTGAAAATACAAATCTGCACTTAGCTCATCATATACGCAAAAGACGCATATTCCCGACAAAATTTTTGTTCAGGCATATGCGTCTTTTTGCACTTTTTACTGCTCTCTGAAAGTGATCTCACCCGTCTCACTGTCCATAGCTTCTACAATCGCAAGTGATTCCAGCGGATATCCAAGGTTGCGGATGATTCTTCCGCCGGACTGGAATCCTTTTTCGATCACAATTCCAATTCCCTCTACAGTTGCACCTGCCTCTGTAACCAGCTGAATCAGCCCCTGCAGCGCACATCCATTCGCAAGGAAATCATCAATAATGAGCACATGATCTTCCTCTGAAAGAAATTTCTTTGCTACAATTACCTGGTTCTTGCATTTGTGGGTAAATGATTCGACTTCTGCTACATACATCTCCCCTTCCAGATTGATGCTCTGTGTCTTTTTTGCAAATACAACCGGCACATGAAAATGCTTGGCTACAATACAGGCAATCCCAATACCAGAAGCTTCGATTGTCAGGATCTTGTTGATATTCTTATCTGCAAATCTCTTCTTGAATTCCGCTCCGATCTGGTCAAATAATTCAATATCCATCTGATGATTCAGAAAACTGTCCACCTTAAGAACATTTCCCTCTTTCACGATTCCATCTTTGACAATACGTTCTTCCAAAAAGTTCATCTTACGTTCTCCTCTTCCTTTAATATTCCATGTATTTTTTTCATTGTATCAGTCTGAGCCATGAAACGCAACCCTCTGCGCTATTTTACCAGAATCTTATAATCCTTTTCAAAAATATCGCCCGGTTCCAGTTCATTCCCCCACTCCCTGTTTTCCAGAATATGGTCAAAATCTTCTCTGTCACTTCTTCCATACCATGGCTCAATGCATACGAAAGGTGCATGTTTTTTTGCCGGAGACCAGATTCCAAAAAGCGGTGCATCAAATTCTACTTCCAGATAAACCTTTCCATCTGCATCCGCAAGACCGATCCTCTGTGCCTGATGATTTTCAATAATAAGTGCATCCTCATCAAATAAATGTTCCTCAAGCTTCAGACATTTTCCGAAAAGATTTAAGATTTTTGTCCGTGGACAAAGTGCACCTTCTTCATTCAGGATGCTGCTCGTGAGCGGTCCTTCTGTATCAAATACCAACTGACAATCCTCCTGCTTTTCTCCTTCTTTCAAAGGGCAGTTAAATGCCGGATGCCCTCCGATCGAAAAATACATCTTCTTATCATTTGGATTTTCTACTTTCCACATTACTTCCACCTGACGTCCGGAGAGTCTGTATCCTACTTTCAGAATAAAATGAAATGGATATTTTTCCAAAGTACTTTCTGTATCTTTCAGTACAAACCAAATCTCTTCTTCTGTCTGGCTCTCCAGATCAAATTCCATGTCTCTTGCAAAACCATGCTGTGACAGCGTATATGTTTTTCCTTCGTATACCGACTGCTTCTGCACATAATTTCCTACGATTGGGAAAAGAACCGGTGATGTTCTTCCCCAGAACTTTGGATCTGCCTGCCACAGATATTCCTGCTCTGTCTTATTGTCTTTTAGCGATTTCATTTCTGCACCTGCTGAAATAACAGTCAGTGTAAGTTCTTCATTTTTCAGTTGATATGCTCCCATTTTTATGCCTCCATTCCTTTCTGTATCTACTTTTCTGCCTCTACGCCGGCAAATTGCGTATTTAACAGAATCCCGGTTAAACAAAAAGCAGGAGAAATGCTGTAAATTCAACGTTTCTCCTGCTTTTCAAACACTGCCGCAGACCGGAATCGAACCGTTTTTCTTAATCTCAAATACTGATAGAAAGGGGCTTTGAAGACTTCATCACGGTTGCGGTGTTCAAAAAGTGTTCAA
>OHAC01000242.1_pt1 | contig 59063 bp, 56 predicted proteins | sample 1577051 | NCBI WGS metagenome assembly OHAC01 (sample SAMEA3541499, study PRJEB24748) | human gut metagenome | biome: human gut; feature: human-associated habitat; material: faeces | place: China | collected 2012 | reverse complement strand
CTGTAAAAGAGATGGGCAAGAACATCGCTATGCAGATCGCAGCTCTGAATCCGAAATACACCAGCCGTGACGAGGTTAGCGCTGACTTCATCGAGCACGAGAAGAGCATCCTGATGGCTCAGATCCAGAACGATCCGAAGGAAGCTTCCAAACCGGAGAAGGTGATCCAGGGCATGATCCAGGGCCGTATCAACAAAGAGCTGAAAGAGATCTGCCTGTTAGACCAGACCTACGTAAAGGCAGAGGACGGAAAGCAGTCCGTAGCTCAGTACGTAGCTCAGGTCGCAAAAGAGACCGGTGCAAGCATCACTGTTAAGGGCTTCGTTCGTTTTGAGACCGGTGAGGGCCTTGAGAAGAAAGAAGAGAACTTTGCAGAGGAAGTTGCAAAGCAGATGGGTAACTAATGCGAATTTCGCGTTTTCTGAACCTTTAAAATTGACAGCTTAGTAGAACTTGATAAGGAATATTATAAGTCCGGGAATCCAGTGTTTATGCGGGTTTCCGGACTTTTTCTTTGCAATTCTGACTGTGATATATGGTATAGAATAGATATCATAACTTAGTGCGGAATATTGCAGCCAGATATTTATTTTTGTACAGTTGTTGTACAAAAGTTGTATAGTACAATTTTTAACAAACTTGATGTCCGTTTTATAACCCATCGCGCGTAAAAAATTAAAAGACTTTATCCACTGGCAAAATTTGTACAGTTGTACACCTGTTCCTCAAAAAATTGTACACTAAATTGTATAGTAAAAATGGGTGCTGAAAGTGCCAGAAAGCCTTATTCTAAGCCATTTTTCAGCGGTGTACAAGTTGATGTTGAGAATTGATGAAGTGGGCCAGAACTGATTTTGTACAGCCAAAAGCTGCTTTTTATACTGACTAAACAAGAAAATAAAGTCACTGTTCTATCTATTCGTATAAAGTCAACTGCCGGTTGAATCCCTTCTCATCAAATATTTGCTAAAATAGACCCATACACAAAAGAGAAGGGACGGAGAAGATTAATGAACACATACGAAAATGTGGAGATTTTTGAAGATACGAAAAGGCTGTGCGAAAAGAATGAAAAGCTGAAAGCTTCTGTTGCAGAGTCAGTGAAGAATCAGAAATTGATTCTGGAAAGCGAGAAACTACCAGTTGTGGATAAGAAGCACTTTTCTGATGAAGCAAAAGTAGTAGTATCCACAAAGCGGACTTTCGAGGCGGCTTCTGGCTATGCCGGGCAGAAAGTAGCTGTGCACAGCTTTGCATCGCCATATAAGCCAGGCGGAGGAGTGCTTAGGGGAGCTGGTGCGCAGGAAGAGTGTCTTTGCAGATGCTCTGGACTGTATTTCTGTCTGAGTGTACCGGAACTGGAGAAGGGCTTTTATAGCCCGCACAGAAAAGCGAAAAATCCGATAGGTACTGCAGATATCATCTATACGCCTGCCGTGACTGTTTTTAAAACGGATACAGCAAAGCCACAACTGATGGATGAAGCTGCATGGTATGACGTGGATGTGATCACCTGCGCTGCTCCTGATCTGCGGGTAAAGAAAAGTTTCCATGATAGCCGAAATAATGTCACTCCTACAGTAAAAATCAGTGACAGGGAGCTTCTGGAAATCCATAAGAAAAGACTGTCCAGGATTCTGGATGTGGCTGCATTAAACGGCGCTGAAGTTGTGATTCTTGGAGCTTTTGGGTGTGGAGCTTATCAGAACAAGCCGGAAGTGGTAGCACGGGCTGCCAAAGAAGTGCTTCCAGAGTATCTACATGCTTTCAAAATCATAGAGTTTGCAGTGTACTGCCCACCGCAGAATGATATAAATTTCAAGGTGTTCAATAGAGTATTGGGCGGCTTGGAGAAGTAGAGGAGAAGTCATAATGCCATTCAGAAAGGTAAATGTTTCAGAGCAAATCGAACTGTTGAGAAAAACGGATCCAGATTTCAAAAAAGCATGGGACGAATCCCGGGTCGAATATCGGCAAATCGGGGAAATGGTTAGCATGCGCAAAAAAGAAAAATTCAAGACTGAAAAATAAAAAGGAACTCTTGGTCAGAAAATGGCCGGGAGTTTTTGGCTTAAGGATTGCCACAACTGTGGAAAATTGTTATGCTTATCTTACTTGATTCAGTAATTTTACATTGAAAATACAGAGGGAGCGAGTATGGGATTAATAGAAAAAGCACGCCTGGTTACGGATGGCAACAGCATTAAATAAGAAGGTTGGGATGATTTCATTCATCCCAGCCTTTTTTGCTGTTACAAATTTTAAGTTGTAGTCTTTTGTAAAAGCTTTTATGATTCTTTTTTCTTATCAACAAAAGAATCTGCTATTTCAAGGATAATAAGAATCATAACGGATGTTCTTCCACCAAACGAGAAATCGCCCATAGTAATAAAATCTCGTTCAGTAAATGCTAATAGAAAAGATAGGGCCAAATAAAATATTTTAATAAAGAACATATACTGTCTTTGCGTTTTGCTTTTTGACATTGAAAGTTTGTAATACATCCATCCCGAAATTAACACTGTCACTAATACAAGTAAGTTTTTTAAGTTAACCATTTTATTCCCTCACAGTTTTCTATTTGTTTCTTTCAAAATCATACCATAAAAACAATTTGTTGGAAATAGATGGAGAAGAGAATGCTCAATAATGTTGGTCTATGTTTTTACAATGCTCCGACCATGTTTAGCAATGTTCGAGGGATAATGAATGCCCGGAACGGCTAGCAACAGCAGAGTATCTGGTAATGAAGCCGGAGGCTTGTTCTCTTTTCCAGAACCTATCAAAATCGATTTCATTTTCAACCTGATCCTTCATATTCTAATTAGAATTTGAAAAGGAGTGTATTCACTATGAGAGACTATATGATTGCAGGCTTTGAAAACTTTGATTACGAAGCTGATTGTATTGAAAAATTTAGAGATAGATATGCCGAAGAAAACGAGGAAGCTTACGAGAAGAGCACTCCGACTGGAATTAAGGCTCTGGATGCTGCCATGTGCGGCGGGTTTCCAGATGGGCTGATTATTATGGCAGCCGGATCTAACCGTGGCAAGTCCACGCTAATTACACAAATTGCAGGCAACATTGCTGCAATGGGCCGAGATGTGCTGATTTTCTCACTGGAAATGGAACCGCAGCATCTATTTTTAAAGGAAACAAGCAGGCGTTCTTTCGTTGACAGCAACGGTGAGATGGGCATAAATCCGGACAATTACCGTCTGAAGGAACTGAGAGAAGGAATGGCGAAGAATTTTCCAGAGATGAACGATTATGCACGTGATTGCGTTAACAGGACCTGCGACCTGGTTGGAAAACGCATCCGAATCGTAAATAATTCTCATCCGCTGCTTGGCTATGAGGGATGGAAAGTAAGTACGATGGCTGCATATATCCAGGCATGCTATATCAATAAGGGAAAGAAAGCTCCTGTTGTGTTCATTGATTATCTGCAGCGTATTACCTCTGAGAGAAATGCCCCGGATAATCCGATAGAAGCATTGAAGATTATCACAACATCGCTCAAACGACTGGCAAGTGATTTCCATACTCCGTTTTTTGTATTATCATCCATCGGGCGTGCAGCATATAAGGATAAAGTCAATATCGGGGCAGCGAAAGGTTCTGGCGATATTGAGTTCGATGCAGATAATATTCTCGGATTGAACTTTGCAGGCATGAGCGAAGATTTCGATGAAGAAGAAGCTAAGCGGCAGAATCCGATGAAAATGGAGATCAACATCATTAAGCGGAGAATAGGTCGCCGTGATCGTAGCGTCAGTGATACCATCCCATTAGATTTCTTTCCAGATTATAGTTACTTTTGTTCTCCGGATGAGGTCCCAGAAGGCTTCAATTTACATGACCCTTATGTAGAAGAAATAAAGCCTAAAACCACTATCATTACCACTGGGGCTGGACGGACAAGCTGCCAGCCGAACAGGAAACCAAAATCAGACAAAAAAGGAACCAAAGAAAAGAAGGGGAAAAATAACTGTAAACAAAGAGAGTTTGCCCCAGACCAAACACCAGAGGCAATCCTCGCCAGTATGATAGAAAAAGATGCGGAAATAAAAGAACTGGAAAGAATGTGCGGATTTTGATTTCATTTTTTGATGTATCCACCATGTTATATATGGTGGATATTTTTCTGCCTAAAAATACTGAAAAGAAGGAGTTCTTTTATGAGTGGATTAAAGCATAATAACTGTAAATTTCTGAAATGTCTGGTGAGCACTGCTCCGCAGTTCCAGGAGTACAATCCGGATGTAGGGCCTTTTTTAGTCAATACCGGATGTGATGGGTCTTTTTGTGTAGGTTCGCTTCATACGTCACGCGAAATGCGCATGGTATTGCCAAATGCCTATGTCCGAGGAGTCGTTCAAGTAACAGCCTTTGATAAAGCCGTAATGGATGCGATTTATACCATTTGGACTGAGCGAAAGAATCCAGAAGATGTACAGTGTGAGTTATCGTTTCATGATATTTACAAAAAGATGAGCGGTGGAAGGATTACTGCTTTTAATGAGAAAACAAAGATGAAAGTTAAGTCTTCCGTTTATAAGCTCATGCTGACCACCTGCATTGTAAATATCACATCCGACCTGACTGCGGCAGTAGAAAAAATGAAGCTGACGAGTTGGGTTAAAAAGGGTTGTAAAGGTGTAGTCATAGAGGGCACATTAATTCCGGCAGAGTTTATTACGGTTAAGAATACAAATGACACATTTTCAGGTGGAATTAGGATTCTGAAATGTCCGATTCTCTATGAGTACGCGGATGCCATTGATCAAATCATTTGGATAGAAGAAGAGTGGCTAAGAGTACCATACTACTTTTCTGATAAAACAATTGCTGTTCGTGATTACCTCATCAGCTACATCCGCGGTATTGAACATAAACGCTCTGACCGCAGTAACTGGGTTGGTTACAAAACCATCTTTGAAAATGCCGGGCTGGAATGGAGTGAGAAAAAAGGAACTCAATGCAAAAATAGAAAATTTGTGAATGACATTCTGAAATATTACATTGATGCCAAAATCATCAAATCATTCGAGATATCAGAGGATAATTGCCGGGTGCATATTGTGCCAGTCTCAAAGAAAAAGAAAAGGTAAAATAATTTTAACCGGAGGGCTTAGGTCTTCCGGTTCTCTATTTTTTGAGGTGGTGCAACCTAACCTTTTGGAAACCAGATACCTAACCATATGGAAACCAGAACCTAACCTTTTGGAAATTTTACCTAACTATACGGAAACTTCTACCTAACCTTTTGGAAACCGTCCGCGCCCGGAGTTTGGCTTATTTCCGCCACATACGCCCGTTTTTGACCCGGAGTAAAATATCTATAAAATCTTAATAAAAGATTTTATAGATATAGTACGTGTCATAACGTGTAATTTTTTTTTTCAAAACAAAAAGAAGAACAAAAACACATACCTATAACAGGAAAGATTTTGGTGATGGAAATATATCCGTTGTAACAGATAAAAGTCTTTGTTCCTCAATGTGGCTGTTTGAGGAAAAATCGAAATTTTGAAAATTTAAAATTTTTGACGGTGGGATAAATGCAATGACAGGTGAATGAAACAAAGTCGCCGATATCGAAACTGACATAGGGATTTGGAAATGCCAATGTGGGAAAATGGAATTAGATTGTTGCATTGGAATTTTGCAGGGATAGGTCCGGAAATATAGTTTGCTGAGATATTGAAATGCGCTGGCTGATATAAGAGAAATGTAATGGCTGTTCAGATTAAATCTATTTGCTTAAAATGCTCGGATTTCAAGAGAAATAACTTCGTAATTTTGAAGGGTGTAAAACCACGGCCTACCGGCCGGCTCGGCAAAACTGATTGCTTTACTGTCGTAGGCTATGATAATGGCACCACTACTAAATTTCTCTTCCAGATATCTAAAAAGGTGATAGCTTAGATATTTCGATGAATTTATAAGCGGGGAGCAATACAGTTGGGATTTAGAGAAAACGCAGAGAGGTCAAAGTACCAGACAGTTCTACAGAACTGGTTTTGGTTTTTCATTATCAAATACCGGAATTCTGTCATAAGACCAGACCATCATCATCAAATTCAGTCCATATAACTGAATATCAGAATTTTATTTCATCGTAGAGTCTCCATATTCTAACTGTATATGATAAGAACAACAGAGACCCAGAATAGCTTGCACGGACAGTAAAATAAAAAGGGCTGCTTCGATGTGAAGCAGCCTTTTCTGGTATCCATGCGCAGGACGGGGAGGGCGGCTGCCCTGAATCAGCATGCCATTTTGCCCTACACATGAAATAGAATGCCCTGCGTTCAATGACCAGGTCTGCTTTTCAGGTGAAGATTTACTGGTGCAAGGTATGAAGAGAGGAACATGTGCGGAAGATATTTCGTAGACGATGAAATGTGGCGTGAAATTCGCAAGATATGCAAACAGATAGATGATTCCAAATTGCGGGTAACGGCAGGGGACGTGCGGCCGACAGATCTGGCACTGGTACTGACTGGAATGGAAAATATTCAGCCGGAGCAGATGCAATGGGGATTCACGAGAAAATATCAAGACTGGTTGCTGATTAATGCCAAGGTGGAAACCATACTGGAGAAGCCTATATTCAGAGATAGCGTGAGGCATTGCAGATGTGTGATTTCTGCAGCTGGGTTCTACGAATGGAATAGGCATAAAGAGAAAGTTACTTTTACGATGCCGGAATCAAAAATTCTTTATATGGCAGGAATCTGGCAGCCAACAGAAAATCATAGTCAATTCACCATTCTTACAACCGCACCGATCTTGTGCTGATAGAAAACTGGAATAACCGCGTACAGCCAGATGATACCGTATACATCCTGGGTGATTTCTGCTATAAAAGTGATAGAGCAGCAAAGTGGTATCTGCAGCAGCTGAAAGGACATAAAATCCTTATTATCGGCAATCATGATTGGCCGACCTTACAGGATCCGGAAGCCATGAAATACTTTGAGGATTCCCGTCCAATGATGCATGTGACAGACGGCAATAAGCAGATTTGCCTTTGCCATTTTCCAATTGCAGAATGGAATGGCTTTTCACATGGTTCCTGGCACATCCATGGGCATATTCACAATCGGAAGAACGAAACCTATGAATTTATGCGGACAAGAGAAAGGGCGCTGAATGCCGGCTGTATGATCAATAACTACGCCCCGGCAACCTTCTCGGAACTTTTACAAAATAACCAGAATTTTTGAAACGAAGCAGGAGAAACAGAGTATGCATATGAGTGAACTATATACAGGTCATCTGCATGTGGCAAGTAATAATTACACAGGTCGTGTATATGAGGATTGGCGTGAAAAATACTTTCGGAAACCAGGTGTTCTCATGATTGAGTACCTGGACAGTGTGCCGGACAAAGGTGCAGCATATTTGTTCCTAAAAGATCTGCCAGGAGAGCATCTGCATACCTCTATCGGCGATGTGCAAATTACAGGCAATATCATCCAGATCAAAACGACCAGGAGCCTTTACATATTTTTCATAGAACCAGAATGCTTATCGGAGAAAAATGTGATAGAATTAAGGAAACGAGTAGAAAAATGTTTTGATGATATGTAGGAGCGACAGTGAGAAAAGAGTTTGAAATTAATGGTTGCGTGGAAGTACCACCAGAAGTGACTGAAGATGAATTTTCAGAGGCGTTTTTGAAATTTATTGAATCAAGAGGGTGGCGTTTTGGCGGAGGTATCAAAGAAATTCAAAATGGCTGCTACGTGATGCCAGACAGCAATCTCAAGCAGGATATTTTAGATAATAAAAGCCCAGCTAAGCTGAAGCCCACAACTGCAAACTATTCCAGAGTGAAGGAAGGAATGCAGGTTGTACTGTACGATTTTACTTACGATGAAGAAGTTACATACGAAATGGTTTCCCAGAACTTTACGACTCAGTATACAGGTTTCTCTTTCGATGAAGATGGAAAATATGAACCTGTTTCAAAAAAGGTTTTGAGTACTGGTGGAAATGGGATTAATACAGTAAGCATAGAATCTCCATTGGGCAAGGCTCTAAAAGGACACCAGATAGATGATATAATTACGTACAAAAACCTTAGTGGGCAGGAAGAAAGATTTAGAATTGTAGATATCCGAAAAATATAAGCGGAAGAACCACCATAAGCAAATACGAACTGCTTTAAAAACTGTAAACTTATGCAATTTAAAGAATTGAGGTGATGGTCGGTGACGCTTTGTATTGTAGCAGCCGATATGGTCAGAGAATAAAATAAAACTTGGAGGTTATCATGGCTATATCGGAAAATAAAATAACAGCAGACAAAATAATTATATATATACACGGAAAGGACGGTAATTCATTAGAAGCTGCACATTATGAGCATTTTTTTAAAGAGGGCGATGTGGTTGGATTAGACTATAAAGCTCAGTCCCCATGGGAAGCTAAAGAGGAATTCCCTAAGCTTTTTGCTGCGGCTGCTCAAGATTATCAATCAATAGAAATTATTGCCAATAGTATAGGAGCATTCTTTGCCATGAATGCATTGATGAATGAGCGAATAGAAAAAGCTTATTTCATTTCTCCTGTTGTGGATATGCAAAAGCTCATTTTGGATATGATGACATGGGCGGGAGTGACAGAAAGGGAACTTCAGGATAAAAAGGAAATTCAAACAAATTTTGGAGAAACGCTATCCTGGAAATATCTCTGCTATGTAAAAGAGCATCCAATTATCTGGACGGTGCCTACATATATTTTGTACGGCGAAAATGATAATTTGACATCTTATGATACGATAGTAGACTTTGTTTCTAAGATAAAAGCTACTCTTACGGTTATGAAGGGTGGCGAACATTGGTTTCACACCAAAGAACAGATGGAATTTCTTGACAACTGGTTAATGCGGCTTGTATAGATGTGCATTACTATATCTGATTTTTTGAAGCAGAAATTTAATTTTTTCTGCTTCTCTTTCTGCCAAATTTCTTCCCCTTCTCCGCCCACATACAAAAAATATCAAAAACCCCATGCACAAAAAAGAATACCTTCCCCCACACACTTGCGACCGCCGGATGAATCTGTTATGATAGAGAACAGATGTTTGCATGAACGACCAACACACGAGGCCCTTTCCTTTTCCTTTTAGTTTCTTTTTATGGAAATTTTTATGGTGGCTTGGTGATAGGTGTCTTTTTGATATTTTTGTGGGCTATTTTATGCGATTGAGATTTTTTGTGAGAATTTTTATGCTTTTTTGATTGGATTTGGAATTTTATTTTGGAGGCTGTTTCCCATATTCTTTTTGTAGAAAAGTGGAAAAGTTTAGAAGAAGAAGGAGCAGAGAATATGCAGAAAAAAGTGGGATTAAATGATATGCGGGTCTATTTTGACATGGACGGAACCATTGCAAAATGGCGTGATGTTCCTGTTGAGGAAACCAGAAAGCCTGGATACTATGCAGATCTGGAACCAGAAGTGGAACTGCTGGATTTCATGCGGGACGCTATGAAGCGTGGGGAAAATATTTACATTTTATCCTCATACTATACGGATACCAGAGCTTTGTTAGAAAAGAAGAAATGGCTGGACAAGTATCTGCCGGAGATTGATTCCGCGCACTGCCTCTTTGTGCCGTACGGAAAGAACAAGGCAGAGTTCATCGAAGCAATGCTGCATCGGAAACTTTGTGTTGAGGATATCCTGATTGATGACCATACGCCGAACCTGCACCGTTGGGAAGAGGCCGGCGGTATTGGTTTGAAATGGCTTAATGAGATTAATGGAAATAACGGCCGCTTTGAGGGTGCCCGGGTGAGCAGCGCAGCGGAGCTTAGAGCGGTGCTGGACGGTGCCGTGGAAAGAAAAGCAGTGGGGTTTTAGAGAAAGTCAGGCGAAGTGATGACAAAGGATGAGTGGTATGCACAGCTTTTTGAGCGGCTGGGGAATTCGAAATTCCGAAGTAGTTTTCATCTGAAGCAGGCTGATAAAGAATACGTTCAGGAAAAAGGTATGGAGACGATTCGGCAGCACGCCAGGGATTTCATTGCAAAGCGGGAGGCTCCGGCTGTGATTCCAAACGATGGGAAGCAGACACCGATGCGTGGCCATCCAGTATTCATTGCGCAGCATGCCACAGCAACTTGCTGTCGGGAATGTATCCGGAAGTGGCATAAGATGCAGCCGGGAAGAGAACTGAGCCATGTGCAGCAAGAATATCTGGTAGATGTGATCATGGTGTGGATTCAGAAAGAAATGCAGAGATATGAGAAGCGGTGAGGTGGGATGCCCTGCCGCTTCTTTTTGATGTGCGGCGGTTTGCGGATGGGGGAATATGTGGTATGATAGAGGCAGTATGACAATGTTCCGTAAAAGAGAGATATACAAGATATGGGACAGCAGAAATGTTAGAATATACAGAAGAAAACCTGTAAGGGAGAATAATTGGTTATGGCAAAAAAAAAGATAATAGATGCAATGTGGGATGATTCCCCTGTAGACGTTTCCACGGAAGTGAATTTTATCTGGTCAATTGCGAATAAACTTCGTGGTACTTATCAGAGTGATAAATACAAGGATGTTATCATCCCTATGGTTATTATTCGCCGTTTCGAATGTGCGCTGGCTCCGACAAAACAGAAAGTCGTAGAACAGTTTAAAGCAAATCCAGCATTCCCGGCAAAAGCTATGTATCGCATTGCTGGTTATCAGTTTTACAATACCAGTGAATTTACCCTGGCAGAGCTTGTAAACGATGCAGATCATTTAGCAGCAAACTTTAAATCCTATATTCAGGGATTCTCTGCAAATATTCAGGATATCATCAAGAGTCTGGATTTTGATAAACAAATTGATAAAATGGATAAAAATAACCGACTTCTTTCTGTGGTAAAAGCTTTTTCTGAGTTAGACCTTAATCCGGTTACCATTGACAATGTGAAGATGGGCTATATTTTCGAGGATCTAATTCGAAGATTTTCCGAGAATGCCGAAGCTGGTGACCATTATACAGGCCGTGACATCATCAAACTGATGGTTAACATTTTGCTCGCTGAGGGATGCGATGATATTTTTGATGACGGAAAAGTTATCACAGTACTGGATCAGGCATGCGGAACCGGCGGTATGCTTTCCACGTCCTACAATTTCATCAAGCGGTACAATCCAACTGCAGATGTGCGCTTGTTTGGACAGGAAATCAATCCAGAGTCTTACGCTATCTGTCTTGCAGAGATGATGATTAAAGGACAGAATGCGGAAAACATCTGTTATCAGGATACAATGGTGGCAGATCGCTTCAAAGGTACCAAGATGCGCTTCGTGATTGAAAATCCACCTTTTGGCACGCCATGGGGTGGAAAAGATGCCGCAGAAGGAGTAGAAAAAGCAGTAACTGATGAGTATCAGAAAGGTTATGCTGGTCGCTGGGGTGCTGGGCTTCCGGGATCCGGAGACATGCAGTTGCTGTTTATTCAGTCTGCTGTTGATAAGATGGATGAGAAGTTGGGGCGTGCAGCAATCATTGAAAATGGAAGCCCGCTGTTTACAGGTGGTACGGCATCTGGAGAAAGCCAGATTCGTAAGTGGTTACTGGAAAATGACTTGATTGAAGCAATAATTGGCTTGCCGACTGATCTCTTTTATAATACTGGAATCGCTACCTATATCTGGGTACTCTCTAAGAATAAGAGACCAGAACGTAGAGGAAAGATTCAGCTGATTGATGCTACCGCGATGTTCCATAAATTGAGAAAGGCATTAGGAAATAAGAAGAGCGAAGTTTCGCCAGAAGACCGTTCTGCCATTACGAAGCTATATGCTGATTTTGCAGAGAACGAATACAGTAAAATTTACGATAATGAAGAATTTATTTACCGCGAGTATGCAGTGATGCAGCCGCTTCAGCGGAGCTATGCTATTACAGAAGAACGAATTGAAGCCATGCTTTCTAAAGGCAGTCTGTCTTCACTGTATGATGAAGCGAAGGTAGCTGAACTGGAAAATACGGAAGAATTAACTGGCAAAGATTTAAAGAAACTGGAAGCCTACCAGAATAATCAGCCTGTATATGAGGCTATCCTTGAGGCTTTGGATGGTGCGCTTTCTGATCAGGTTTATAATTGTCCGAAAGATTTCCTCCCGGTATTGACCGGAGTGCTTTCTGGTGCAACTACAGCCAAGAAACTTATTGAGAAAATTGCAGATGGGCTTTCCATTATGGATAAGAATGCTGAAATCCAGAAGGACAAGAAGGGCAATATCCTTTACGACAAGGAAACTAAGGACACTGAGATTGTGAAATTTGAGGAAGATATTGATACTTATATGACCCGTGAAGTTCTACCCCATGTGCCGGATGCGAAGGCATTCTTTGAAGAAAACCTGGACGCTAAGAAGCCAGTTATCAAGACTGGTGCAGAAATACCATTCACTCGCTATTTCTATAAATATCAGCAGCCTGTTGCCAGCGAAGAATTAGAAGCGAAGTTCATGAAACTGGAGCTTTCTGTTTCTGAGCGTATAGCGAAGCTTTTTGAGTAAGGCGGTGGTGATATGAGAGAAATGAAAGACAGTGAACTTGATACCATAGGAATAGTGCCAACCGATTGGACAATGATACGTTTAAAGTATCTCTGCAAGATTCAAACGGGTAATGAGGACACACAAAATGCCAACCCAGATGGTCAATATCCATTTTATGTAAGATCTCCGATTGTGGAGCACTGCGACAGATATACATTTGATGGTGAGGGAATTCTTGTAGCAGGTGATGGGGCTGGGGCAGGAAGAATTTTCCATCATGTATATGGAAAATATGCTGTTCATCAGCGAGTATATAGACTATCTGATTTTAAATACAATTCTGACTTTATTCATTATTATTTGAGTAATCTATTCCCACACGAAATGGATAAAGGGAGTGCTCAATCAACAGTACCTTCGATGAGATTGCCGATGTTGTTGAATTTTCCGTTTTATCTGCCTGACATAGAGGAAGGAAAGAAAATAGTTGCTTTTCTTGACAGCAAATCTGCTGAGATAGATGCACTGACTGTTGATATTCAAAAGCAGATTGATACACTGGAACAATACAAAAAATCTGTGATTACTGAAGCAGTAACAAGAGGATTGAATCCAGATATTGAAATGAAAGATAGCGGAGTTGAGTGGTGTCCACGCATCCCATCACATTGGCATTATATTAATCCAAAAGGATTATTTTCACTTCGTAATGATAGGGCATTTTCAGGAGATAGGCAACTTACGGCAAGTCAGGAACATGGTATAGTATATCAAGATGAATACATGGAAATGACAGGAAATAAAGTCGTGACAGTAGAAAAAGATTTTAGTATTCTTAAACATGTTGAGCCAAATGATTTTGTTATTAGTATGAGAAGCTTTCAAGGAGGCTTGGAATATAGTGAAAAAAAAGGATGCATTAGTTCAGCTTATGTTATGCTGATACCGAATAAAAGATATGTATACGCACCATTCTATCGTTGGTTTTTTAAATCCACCAAATACATCAATGCGCTTCAGAGCACATCGAATTTAGTTCGTGATGGTCAAGCAATGCGATATTCAAATTTCGTGAAAGTCCCACTGTTTATTATACCAATGAAGGAGCAACAGAAAATTGCGGAATATCTTAACAGTAAAATTACTTCTTTAGATGCGATCCTTACTCAAAAAAAAGAACAGCTTAAAATCCTCGCAGATTATAAAAAATCTATCATCTATGAGTATGTAACCGGAAAGAAAGAGGTGCCAGTCGAATGAAAGTAGAATTTTTGGAAGTTGACCCATGGGGACTTGTTCTTTGGATTGATGGCGGTGAATTTGTAAAAGCGAAATCTGATCTGGTGGAATTTTATAGTGTAGAGCAGGCAACAAGAGCTTTCGCCAGGCTTTTTGGATCAGAGTATGCAATTGACCGTAATCATTATGATGCAGTACTTACGTGGCTTGAAAATGGCGGCGATGTTCTTTTTGCAGGCATACCGGCTGAATATGGAATAGGCGGCTGGGTTGAAGCTTATGTATTAAATAACAATCGGCCAAAGCGCGTGATATATTGTGAAAATGGTCAATATACGTGTGTAAGACGTGGAGTTTTTAACCCTAATGCCGTAGAAAACATTAAAAAGCGCCATCAAGAGGAAATGAAGAAATGAATAACATTCTATCAGAAAAAGATTTTCAAAAATTCCTTCTGGAAAGGCTGGAACAGGATAATGGCTATATAGTCCGCAAGGCATTGCATTTCGACCGCCTCTTTGCGATGGATCGCGAACTGCTTATGCAGTTTTTAAATACCACTCAGTCGGATACCATGGATTATCTGCGGAAAATCTATAAAACAGATTTGGAAGATACTATTGTCAGCTTTATCAACGCTGAAAGCACGAAATCCCGCGGAAATCTAATTGATGTATTAAAGCATGGTATAGAAATTTCCAGCAAAAAACTGGAATTAATGTATACGAAACCAGCTACCACATTTAATCCGGACCTAACCAAGAAATATGAGCAGAATATTTTTTCTGTGATGGAAGAGGTATGGGCCAGTGATAAAGAACGGATTGATGTTGTGATTTTCTTAAATGGTCTGGCGATTATTTCATTTGAATTAAAATGTAATATGGCTGGACAATCCTATCAGGATGCCATTTACCAGTTCCGCACTGAGCGTAATCCGAAGACGAGATTGTTTTTATTTAAAGCCGGAACCATTGTTAATTTTGCGATGGATTTAGAGCAGGTTTATATGACCACCAAACTGAACGGAACCGCGACATTTTTCCTTCCATTCAATATGGGTAATGGAGAAGGAGTAAATGCAGGTGCAGGCAATCCAGTTTTTCAGAATAAATATAGCGTGTCCTATATGTGGGAAGATATTCTTACCAAAGATACAGTCTTGGACTTACTCAGCAAGTTCGTGTTTGTGGAGACTAAGGATATAGAAGATGAAGTAACGGGAAAAATCAAGCACTCAGAAAATGTTATTTTTCCGCGTTATCATCAGCTTGATGTTATTCGAAAGTTGCTGACTGATGTGCATGAGAACCGCAGCGCGCAAAATTATCTGATCCAGCATAGCGCAGGCTCCGGCAAGACAAACTCCATTGCATGGCTGGCTTATCGCCTCAGCTCTCTGCATGATGCAGACAATAAAATCATCTTTGATAACATCATTATTGTGACTGACCGGCTGGTAGTGGATCAGCAGCTGCAAAAAGCGATCATGCGTATGGAACATAAATCTGGCCTAATAAAGGTTATGGATGAAAAATGCAATTCTGCGGACCTTGCAATTGCACTGAATAGCAATACAAAAATCATTGCTACAACGATTCAGAAATTTTTATACATCGCAGATTGTGTGAAAAATTTAAAAGAAAAAACTTTTGCAGTTATCATCGACGAAGCGCATTCTTCAACGGCAGGAAAAGATATGTCAGCCGTTACAATGGCTCTTGGATCTGGAGAAGAAGCACGTGATGATGCAGAAGATATGATTGCATCTGAAATTCACAGGAGTGGTAAGCAGCCTAATGTTTCAATGTTTGCATTTACGGCAACGCCAAAACCAACGACCATTCAGCTTTTTGGACGATTGAATACCAAGGGCGAGCGGAACGCGTTCCATGTGTATTCCATGAAGCAAGCGATCGAAGAAGGATTTATTCTGGATGTACTGCAAAATTATACAGAATACTCCACGTTCTACCGAATTAATAAAGAAATTGAAGACGATCCGCGATGCAAAACCAATGAGGCGAAGCGACAGATTGCCCGTTTTGTAGAGCTGCACGATACCAATATTGCGCAAAGAGTAGAGGTAATCGTAGAGCATTTCCGCACTACGGTTATGCCGGAATTAGGTGGACAGGCTAAAGCTATGGTTATCACAGCTTCCCGGCAAGGAGCAGTAAAATATCGACAGGCATTCGAAGAATACACAAAGAAAAAAGGCTATAATGATATTAAAGCTCTTGTTGCTTTTTCTGGAAAAGTAAAATTGCCTGATGATGAAACAGAATACACAGAAACTGGTATGAATGGATTCCCTGAAGATCATCTGTCACAGGAATTTGATACAGATGCTTACCAGGTACTTTTGGTGGCAAACAAATATCAGACAGGCTTTGATCAGCCAAAGCTTTGTGCAATGTATATACTTAAAAAGCTGAAAGGCGTCAATGCGGTACAGACGCTTTCCAGACTTAATCGTATCTGTGCTCCGTACGACAAAAAGACTTTCATATTGGATTTTGCCAATACATATGAAGAGATCAAATCTGCATTTGCTCCGTTTTATACAACGACTCTTTTGGCAAATTCAGTAACTCCGGGAGCAATTTATGATCTGGAAGCAAAGGTGGATGCATATGCAATTCTTGACCCTACGGACATTGAATCTGCCAATAATATTTTGTATAGTCAGAAGATAACTGGAAGACAAAAGCAACAATTGACGTTTTATCTTCAGAAAAGTAAGAATCTATTAGAACGGTATGAGCTGGAAACACAGCGGAAAGCAGTAGCTAATATGCGTAGCTTTGTCCGTTTTTATGATTTTTTGCTTCAGGTATCCAGTTTCGAAGACAATGAGCTACATAAAAAATATAACTTCATATCGTACCTGCTTTCTTATGTGAATATCAAGCGCCCAGGCGGAGGATTTAACTTGGATGGTAAAATACAAGCATCGAATTTTGTCCAGAAAAAGGGAGAAGAACATAAGAAATCTAATCTGGTTGCCGACCCAATTGTGAAACTCCCAACCGCAGAGCACTTTGGAATGACGGAAGATAAAGTGAAGAGACTTTCTGAAATCATCGATGAAATTAACAGCCGTACAGGGATGCGCTTTGATCAAGATGTAGTCGTAAAATCAATGCTACAGATTCGTGACCTTTTATTAAAATCAGATAGATTAAAGACCAGTGCACGCAATAACACGCAACGAGATTTTGAGTTTTCCTATTTTGATGACATTGATGATGCATTGATTAAAGGACTTTCGCAGAACCAGGATTTCTTTTCTTTGTTGTTGTCCAATGACGAAATGAAACGGCAGGTACTTGGTATATTTACAGATGAAATCTACAAAAGTTTGAGAAATAGTAATTAACAGAGGTAAATAAATGACCAGACAGGAAGTATTTGATTATTGCCATAAGCAGTATAAGACGGGACCAGATTATCCGTGGAAAAACAACAATGCTGTACTGAGGCATTCAGATAATAACAAGTGGTATGGTCTGGTAATGACGGTTAATGCGAAGAAAATGGGAGTTCTCTGTGAGGATGAGATTGATATTTTGAATGTAAAATGCGATCCGATTCTGATAGGCTCGCCCCGTATGCAAGCTGGATTTTTCCCGGCATATCATATGAATAAGGACAAATGGATTTCTATTTGGCTGGCAAAATCTGGCAATGATGAGATAGTGAAGAATCTGATTGACTGGAGCTTTCAGGCAACGGCAGCAAAGAAAAAGAAGAATAGTAAGGGAATTTAGGCGGAGAGAAATCTCTGCCTTTTTCTTATACAGAATATTGAATTTGCTTACTTTTATGGTATGCTAATAATGATAAAAAAGATTAGGGGGTATAGTTCATGGGTGAAAAAATGGCAGTTGTTTCTTTGATTATGATTGTATTTGTTATTTGGATAATATACTCAAGTCTGGGAGATTTTTTACTTGAAAGAAAAGTGAATAAACATTCGTCAGACATTCATGATGATTGGTTAAAAAGTCATCATATATATGAAAAAGAAGAAAACTTAAAAATCGAGAAATGTGAAGAAAATGCAGATCAGATAACTAAAGAAAGATATATAAAGGGAGAGGATTATTTTTATGGTAAAAATGGTAAGCCGCAAGATTATCAGAAGGCTTATTTCTATTATGAAAAGGCAGGAGCTTTAGGGCACCATATGGATGCGCTGTATAAAGCCGGATACATACTTTATTATATATTAGATTTAGATAATAAAGCCTTTGGATATTTTAAAGCGGCAGCTTTGAAGGGACATATAGAGGCACAAAGATTATTGGGTGAGTGCTACATGTATGAAATAGGCACATCACGAGATGTCGAAGCGGCCGCAATTTGGTCATTGAAAGCAATTAAAAATGGAAGTATTTATGCATATAGAACATTAGGGGATGTATGTGCAGTAAATTCAGATTATGATGGTGCATATTATTGGTATAAAAAAGCAGCTGACCATGGAGATAAAAGTGCAATGTTAGATTTGGCTTTTTGCCATTATAATGGACATGGTGTAGAACGTAATGTTTATACTGCTGAAAGATGTGTATCTATATATAAAACAGCTTATAACAATCATGAAATTAGAATAACAGCGCGTGATAAAGGTAACATGGATGAAATTGAAGGTTGCATTAGTAGGACTAAAAATCGTATAGTCCAAATAGAACGTGAGGCTGAAAAAATGGAATTGGATATGAGAAAACGTCATGAAGAGGAGAAAAAACAATTAAGGGAAACTCCTATTACCGGTGATTTTTTTGCTCCGAATATGGACGGGTATTGTATACATATGCACAAATATAGTACATGCAGATATTGCGCAAGAAGAAGCTGGGAAGATGATCATTGGGAAGATGGGTATAGCTGTCGAATAATTAAGTATTAATTGAGGTAACTGGTAGTAGTTGTAGTAGAGAATAGCAAGGAAATTTAGGCGGAGAGAAATCTCTGCCTTTTCTTTTCAACCGCAAGTTGTTTGTGGGATTGTTGGTCTGTGATATGATAGAACATGATGTTAATTTCATTTGCGCTATTGCTGCCTCAATGTGAAAACAGATTGCTCGACTGCCTATGAAAACAGTGGTACGATTGTATCAGAAAAACAGAGGAGGCATAACCTATGAGTAAAAAACAAATAAATTTTGCAAAAAACTTACGGATTCTTCGGGATATAAACGAGATGTCACAGCAGGACTTGGCGGACCAGATCCACGTAGCGCGGCAGACGGTTTCCACCTGGGAGCTGGGCGGCGGGAAGCCGGATATCTATCTACTCTGTGAACTTTGTGAGCTTTTCTCTGTGGAGCCAACAAAAATGCTTTATGATTTTGTGCTGGATGCTGAGTCCCCAGAAAAGGGCCGGATGGTTGAGACAATGGAACCGAACCAGGATTTTACATACGAATTGACTACGATCACTGATGAAGATCTTGCAGAAATTGTTGATCTGATAGAGTATGATTTCACACGGATTATGGTAATCACATTGGCATTAAATCGCAAAGGGTATAAGGTAATTGAAGTCTTTGACAATGGATTTTCCGTGCTCACAAAATCAACCGATGATTCGAATGGGCTTTATGACGACCTCAGATACATTATCGACAGAACCATACATGGCGATGATGAAATTATTGAAAAAGAAACAGAAAGAATCTCAAATCGGATTGATAATATAAAGGCGGATGTGATTGATGAAGTGATGACAGAGCTTATTGGACGGTCTCCATACTCGTTTAAATACTACTGGGTGGACGAGACAGAGACGCCGCGGGGCTACGGGGATTCCGAGGAGCAGTGCCGCCAGCAGGCCAAAGAACAGCGGTGCAATCGGTATAGAATTATGAAATGTGTGTGAGTATTCGGGTGGTGTAGGACTATGAGTATAGGAAGTGATGTATTTGCAGCTAAAATCCTGCTGGATGATAAAGCTACAAAATGTGAAACATTAAGAAAATAACGAATAGGAATGGCGGTCTTGAAGATTGAAAAATCCCATACTATGTATTTAAATAGAATATTAGTTGTTGCCCAAATCGTAAAATGACTAAGAAAAATTGCATGATAGATCTGGTAAAACAAAGAAATTGGTAGGAAAACGTTTAATATTATTTAAATTATCATGTTATAAAACAGATCATGTAATAAGAAGTTTTGCAAAATTCCATAGTATGGAATTACGGTGAATTTTTAGTAACAAGTGGAATATTTTAATTAAGAAAATACTCAAAAATCAAGTTGCCGAAAATTCATATTATGTGCTTATTTGCGGCAAAAACTAAAAATATTGAAATTATACTTATCTGACCATCTTATGGGCAGGTTGGGTTAGGGCGTAGCCCTCCATTTAGCCTGGAAGGCTACCAGGCGCGGCTTTCAAGGCGTGCATTGCTGGCTATGTTTTTGGAGCGCAAAAAGCGGTTCATTTTTTGCGCCTCGGCGGGGCATCCGGAACTACCCCCGGTATGAACCGCCTATGCTCAATTTTTACCACTCCATAGATTTGCATAAAAAGGAACCAAAAAAGAAGCCAAATTGTACCTCTGCGGAGACCGTTTCCAGGGTGTTTGATAGAGCTTTCTGAGGTGAATCTGACCTATTAAAAATGGAGAAAAAGAGTACCATTTCAATTTTGAGGAAATTTCGATACCGGATTAATGTGTAGAAAACAGGTACCATTTTTCTGTATCATTTTATCCGCCACTTTTTCTTCTTCCAAAACCTCCAAAAGAAAATAAGCGGAAAAATAGCAGACAAAAATAGCAGATTAAAAATAGCAACGCAATTTTGTAGAAAACGTGAACCGGAAAAATCAGCAGAAACACACGACCCAATCTTACTGTAGAAAAAGGGAACCATTATTTCTGCTTCTCACAAAAAGAAAAGCACAAAAAATATAACCCACGCGAAAAAGAGAACCATAAAATCAAAGCAGAAAAAGATTTCTAATCCATTACCGGATCAATATGTAGAAAAAGGGAACCATTTTCAGAACCGGAATTCCGTACAGAGCCGTTTTAGAATGATTTCTGCCTCTTTTATGGGACCTATTTTATAAAAATGGTTCCTCTTTTCTACACTTGGAACTTCTTTTCAATATATGGTACCGCTTTTCAACAATATAGAATGGTTCCTCTTTTCGACATATGGTTCTCATTTTCACAAACTGCTACCTGAATTGAAAAATGGTTCTTCTTTTCTACTTATCAAAAAGGTACATAAAAGGATCCAGAACATACCGGAACTGAAGGAAGAGTAATAGTTACATATTTTTCTGGTACGCATTTTTGTTTTATGCATTTCTCCGCCAGCTTTCTTCTCCATTTTTAAAATAAAAAATACCAAAGAAGAAAAGGGAGCGGAAAAAGAGCCGAGAAAAAGAGCCGACAAAAGAAGCCGACAAAAAAACACCTGCGAAAACAGGTAACATAATTTCCGTACCATCAATTTTCAAAAACCATAATCCCATTTTCCTGATCCATCATTTCGGCCTCACGCACATTCGACCTGCCAGATTCAATTTCTTAAAATCCAATTTCCAAATTATCGTTGCAGCATTTCGGCTTTTCAAAATCAGCAGATCCAGATCCACCAGATCAATTTTTCAAAATAGCAAATCATAAAAATCAATTTCAAAAATTCTGTGGTCCAAATTTTTATCCGCCAATTTTCTTCTCTGAATTTTAAAAAATAAAAATATTAGAAGAAAGAGAAGCGGAAAAAGAGCAGAAGAAAAAGGGAACCATTTTTCTGCGTTCACATTTTTTGAAAAATCCAATTTCGGAATTCCAAACTAAACGAAAAAATTTCTGCTTCATAAAAACACGTTTCCCTAATCTAAGATTTTCAAAAATCAAAAATCCAGTTTTCAAAAATGAAAAACGGAAAAATGAATTTCAAAAATTCCGATGCGTGATTTTTATTCCGCTCATTTTCTTCTCTGAATTTTCCAAAATAAAAAAGAAGAAAGAGAAGCGGAAAATTTGCAGAAGAAAAAGGGAACCATTTTTCTGCAGTTATCATTTCTGAAAAATATTTTCCGCACATCTCATTCGGTCAGATTAATTTTCTGCTTTACCAAATTCCTGATCCGGAACATTCAATTTCCGCAATCGCAAAATCCCCAATCCTGATTCAGCACATTTAGATTCGCCAGATCATTTTTCTAAAATAGCAATTCAAAAAAATAGAATAAAAAATTGTGCGGAATGAAAACGGCGTAAGCCGGGTGCAGCGCCGGGGGCGCGAAGCAGTGGTTGCTGTGTGAGGTGATTGAGCTGTCGCAAATTTTGTGATGAGTGGATTAGATAATTTGATTTTAGGATGAGCACATATTTTTGATGAGATGACCAAGAATGAAAATAGAAAAATGAATCCGCCCTTTTTCCTTTTCCGAAAATCCAAAACGAAAACAAGCGGAAAACAAGCAGAACAAAAATCTCCCCTCTACCAATTAAAAATAATCCGCTTACACATTTTCCTCATCCATCATATAAAAACTTTCTGCTTCAAAATGCTGAGGCAAATATTTTTATTTTTCTTTTTTGGGGTTTTTCTTTTCTCCGAGAACGGCGGTCAGCCGGGTGCAGCGCTGGAAGGTTGCGAAGTAGATTTTTTGTGATGAGAATTTTTGAGGAATAATGGTATACTGGGAATATAGGAAGGGGGAAAGAGTATGGGATTACTAATTTTAATAGCACTGGCCTGGTACCTGATTTACCTGTATCAGAAAAAGCAGTACGAGAAAACAGAATATTTTCGGCAGACGGGGAATTCCTATTTGTCTGTCAAATTTGATAAGGGCCGGTATGGAGAATATCTGACTTATAAAAGTTTGGAAACTCTGCCGGGTGAAAAGAAATTTCTGTTTAATGTGTATCTGCCAAAACAGAATGATGAGACAACAGAACTGGATGCCGTGATGATTCATGAATCTGGAATCTATGTTTTCGAATCCAAAAACTATTCTGGTTGGATTTTTGGTTCGGAAGATCAGTATCAATGGACTCAGACGTTGCCAAATGGAAAGCGTGCCCGGAAGATAAAATTTTACAATCCGATTAAGCAGAACAAAACACACATTGAATGGATTCTAAAATTCCTGGGTGATGAAACACTGCCAGTTCACTCATACATTGTTTTCAGCGAACGGTGCGAATTAAAAAATATCCAGCTTAACGGAGTGAAGCAGCATGTGCTGAAACGAAATGAACTGTTTGCAGCTGTACAGCACAATGTTGCTATCTATGGATCAAAACTTGCCGGTTGGCGGATTGAAAAGTTTTATGATCAGCTCTATCCATTGGCGCATGTATCAGAGGCAGAGAAGCAGAAACATATCGATCAGATTCAGAAGAAGCAGGAACTAAAAAAGCCGGTCGGACAGATTGTGTCCAGCAATGTAATCAGCTTGGACAAATATAAAAATCCTGGGACCTGTCCGAGGTGCGGTGGGAATCTGGTGCTCCGAACCGTAAAGCGCGGTGAACGGAAGGGACAAACTTTTCTTGGGTGCTCCAATTTTCCAAAATGCAGATATATGGAAAAATCCTGATAGAGAAGATAGCAGAAAAGACTTGGAAATGCTTTTCTGCTATTTGTCTTTCTACTGGGAGTTCATTGCGCGATGATATTAAGCAGGGTAAAATACAGATACAGAATGAGGAGGTGAACGAGAATGATATTTTTAGGGGAACGCTATCTTTTCCATGTGCATACGTTCCGATGCAAGCATGCAGAAATGGTACCGGACGAAGAATATATTAAGAAATCAATTGACCTTGGAGCAACGGACATTTGGTTTACGGATCACGCACCATTTCCAGGCAACCCGTTTGGCGGGCGGATGAAGTATGAAGATATGCCGGAATACATTTCCACTCTTAAAAATCTGAAAGAGCGGTATCAAGAGAAAATCAAAATTCATATCGGGCTGGAAATAGAGTATTTTTCTGGATATGACGAGAACGGATATTACAAGGAGCTTTTCAGCAATCCAGATTTGGAAATTCTTCTGCTCAGTCAGCATATGGCAGAGGATCCAGAAGACAGAAGCCACTATACTTTTGAATGGCCGAAAGAACAGCTGCTGGACGATGAATATACAGCGCTTGGCGATGCGATGATTGCGGGGATGAAAGCAGGTTGCTTCAAAGTAGTTGCTCACCCGGATCGAATTTTCCGCCGCCAGAAAATTTGGAATCCAGAAATGGAAGTGGTTGCGGTACGGGTTATCGATGCGGCCGTGCAATGCGGATTGCCTCTGGAAAAGAATTGCTCCTCAATGCGTCGCAAGCATCATTACTGGAAAGAGTTCTGGAAGATAGCCGAAGAGAAAGGTGCTGAGATTGTTATCGGATTGGACGCACACAAGTTGAAAAGTCTTGAATTCGGGAAGGAAAAATAATAAGTCAACTGCAGGTTCATACACTTTCTTTGGAAAAGTAGTATAATAATATCTGCGAGCAATAACACAAAAATATTTCTGTCAAAAGAGTGGGATGTCCAAAATCGGCCCTCCTTTTCTTTTTAAATATGAAGAAAAAGAGCGAGAAAAATTATATAGTCAACTGGCAGTTGATATGGCTTTGTAGGGATGTGTGGTAATATGATTGTAGAACAGAGATGTTCCTCCCATTTGAAAGAGCTTGAGTTACAGGAGGGTGATCTGAAAAGGTCATCCTCTTGCTCTGTTTTGAGAAAATTATCCGAATTTGGACAATGTTGTTGCTGTATACAGCCATGGGTGGTATAAATGAAGTAGAAGTATTTATGGAGTTCGAAAATAACGGTGAGGGGGATTTACAAATGAGGAAGAAGAAAATAGTTACGTTGGCACTTGCAGCTACAATGATGTTTTGCAATTCAGTTCCGGCATTTGCAATTGACTTAAAGCAGTTTTACGGATTGAATTCAACAAAGATTAAGAAGGGACATGATTCTTCGATAGGTGATTACTATTATGCGTCAGGGAAAAAACAAAGCATCCCTGGCTGGGCATGGATTGATGGCTATTGCTATTATTTTACTAACAAAAATATGCGGGATAAAATCACTAATGGTACAACACCGGATGGATATACTGTTGATGAGCAAGGACGCTGGATGGTTAATGGTGTGGTTCAATATAATGGATACGGAAGTCTGCAGGTAGGAACGGATGCATTATATGCAGGAAAAGGCGATTTGGAAAGATGGAATGCCATATATGATTATTTAATTAATCTATATGCAAAGCAGCAAACACCTGATGATACGGTGGCTTTTTTATCACTTCGTGGTGGGCTTAGTGATGATATTAGTCAATATTGGCCATTTAGCACCAACCATATTATCTATAACAGAGATAAAAGTCCAATTACAAATGTTGAGGGCAACATTTATTATCCAGAGTATATAATTGCATATTTTGGTAATGGATGGAATGATTCTCCTGAATATTATTCCGATTATGGAGATGAGTGCTTGGAACTAACCGTAAAGGCAATTTGTGGTGATCATGCTGGACAAGAGCTGTTTAATGATTTAAGAAAAGCGGCAGAGCCAGCGGAAGGTGGTGCCAGAAATCAAGTTGTATATGATGAAAATGGAAAGCCAATCAAAGATGAGGAAAAATCTAAAGGTGGATTTACATATGTAAAAATGGAAAATTATCCGACATCTGGAGATGGTATTAATTTTAAATATATCGATATGGCTAAATGGGGATCTGGTCAGATGAAAACTGATTATGGGAAATCTATTTATTTACAAACAGGCACTAATGTTTATGATGACAAAGATTCTCATACACCTACAGAGTGGATTCTGGAGATCAAATAACATTTGGGGGATAATTATATGCGAAAGAGAAAGCTGTTTTTACGAGAAGCATTACTGGTCAGTGTGATAATGAGCCAGTTATGCACACCGGCATTTGCAACAACAATTCCAGAGGGATATAGCGATGTTGAAATTCAGCGAAGGCAAATGGCGTATGGGGCATATACAGAATCAGCACCTGAGGTATATAGTACCCCTTATAAATCCTTGTATTATCATGAATTGACACCAGAATCAGTTGCAATCATTGATGGATTTGCTGCCGAGCACATAAAAAGTGGAATGAATGATTTTCAAAAAGAAATGGAAATCATTAAGTGGTTAGCAGATAGAGTGCATGAGGACAAGGAATATACTAAAGATAGTCCAGCATACGAGAATACCTATATTTACCCAATAGAATTAGGATTTGGAACCTACGGTGGGTATGTTGATGCATTTAAGATATTGGCGATGGCCAGCGGGCTTGATGTTAAAATCGTTGGTGGATATGCGCCTTCTGATACAGGGCATCTGCACCGCAGACCTTGGAATTTAATTTGTTTGGATGGTGCTTGGTATAATGTTAATTTGTATAAAGCAGATCGAGATGATCAGCAAGATTTAGATTTACGGTGGATTAATTTAACAGATGAAGAAATGGCAAAAAATTATATCATCAGTTCACCGGATGTGCCTTCGTGCACAGAAACAAAATATGGAATCGGAGCAACTGAAGAGTATTGCAAACAAAGGGGCTGGCCTTATATAATTGCAGACGATCAGGCTGCAAACAATGAGGTCAATACATCAAGTGATGACCAGAAACAGTTTGAGGAACGCCTCCAGGCAGAGCAAGCAATTTTTGATGATGAGTCTTACAAGGCTTTTTATTACAGCAGTGTAAATCAAACATCTGGTGAAATTATTGATTATATTAGTAGTTGTATTGAGAATAAAGAAGAAAATATATCGTTCAAAATCTTTTACCCTGAGTCAATGAACAATGTAAAAATTTTTCAATCAGAAGGATCTAATGTTGGAATCGCTACACAGATTTCAAATAAAGTTGCGTCTGCGATAGATTCCAAATATAAAGGAAATGCATTCAAAAGCTCTGTTGGTCAATTAAGTCAAACCAGAGTCTATGAGGCAAAGAATGGGTATTGGATGACGTATTTATCACAGAAATTGCCTCATTATAAGAAAAAATGGAAAGCATAAGCAAAGGGGAAAAGGTATGAGAAAAAAATTTATAATGAATGTTGCAATAACGGCAACAGCAATGTCGATGCTATTTTCTAATTTGGTATTTGCATCGTACCCGAAAGGAAAAATAACTTGGAATCCAGAAAATAGTGAATATGGCTATATGGGTGCGTATAATAATATTGGCTATGGTGGTGTAAATGGTTGGAGATGGTTGTATATTCCGTCAGATAATGGGGAGAAACTTTGTTGTTATTATTTCCATGAGGGTTCTGTTATTAGAGGAGATTCTATTCCAGACGGTTATCAGGTTGATGATAAGGGACGGTGGGTTGTTGATGGAGTTGTTCAGACAAAACCATTAACAGTAAATAGCTACACAAAACCGAGCTTAGATTCGAATCTATATGCAGAAAGCGGTCTTTCATATAAAGCTCTTGATATTATGACAATGCGTCCAGATGATAGTATTGCTAAATATGGTGCCATATCACAAGAGAGATCCACTTTAAATGACGGTAAAACAAAGGAAGCTATGAGTGTTGAATATACCGGAAACATAAAAGCATCGATATACACAAATATGGATGGTTCAATGGGACAGTGTAGAATTACCGCAAGCAAAAGTGCAAGAGACTGCTTTGGTTATGCTCCGGCTTTTGAAAGTCCCGCCAATTTAGACATAGACGAGGCAATAAAATATTACACTGTCGTTGGCTTTAAAAAGGTGGATATTTCTGAAAATGTAAATGATGGTGAGTTTTATGTGCTCGATATGGATAATGAAGGAAATCATAAAGAACTTGTAATTATCACTGGTGGATATGGCATAAAGAGCAGATATGATAAACGTCCAGGGTCGGATCCTTTAATTTATGGAAAGACTATAAACATACGGCCTAAAGATATGGAAATTAGATTTGATTTAGAAGATGTGGCAATTAGGAGCAGGAATAATTAGATATGGAATGAGGTAATTGTTTCTGTTTCCTCTCAGACAAGGATAGAGCAGAGGGTGATCCGAAAAAGGTCATCCTCTTTCTTTTTTCTGACAGTTTTTGTTTTTTTCAATCCGCAATCAGTAGTATAATAGAAGAAACAATAAAGTACTTGGAGAGGTGCGATATTATGAGAAAATTGAATATGTGGTTGTGGAGTGTCTTATCAGCGGTAGCCTTAAGCGTATCAGTTTGCTCTGTTTATCGACGGTTAGGATAAAAGTTGTAATATTTTTCCAATCTGGCTGCATCGTCCTCCATATAAATAGTATCTCTAAGATCCATAATTTTACCAATTTTTTCAAAGTCCGGCATATCTTTTTCAGGAATAATTCGGTATGCAAATGCTGCTCTAATTTTGTCATAAAAATCCTTCTGCTCTGCATCTTTACAAACTTTGATGCGGGAATGGTAGATCTTACAAAATCGGAAAAAGAATGGATTGTTGATGTGGATGCATTCCTCACCCATACCAAATTCCGGCTCGAAGTAGCGCAAAAAGTTTTGGTGGTATAGCTTAATCAGGATATTTAAAAGGTCCCGGTTTGAAACGTAGCTGTCATAATTACATGTAAGCCCCAGGAGATGATCAGAGGAAACGTGCATATATTCAGACATTTTTATAATAAAACGTGGGACTGGAAATTCGCCGCCTCTGTATTTATAAACCATATTCTTGGCGGTGAGATGGAGCATTTCTTTCATTTCCACATTAGTGATTTTTCGTGTATCTTGCACCTCTTTAACGCGGGTATGAAACTCCTCATACTTTTTTATTTTTGATTCTCCCAGGGTTTCCAGGGTGATTTCTTTCCAGGCATCCAGATACCTGGAGTTTGGTTCACAGTCCAGGATTTTAGAAATCTTTACATACTGCAAAAGCAGTTTTTTAAATTCTCCAGCCAGTGAAAATGTTGGCAGAGAGATGTATGGCCAATCTTCGCTACTGGTTGGATCTGGCCTATCTGTTTCTGGAACATTTTTCAAAATTCCAGAAGATTCCGCAATATCTGCATCTATTCTCAACGTATCGCTGACCAAAATTCCCGCATCCATCATATGTTTCAGATAAAAGAAAATGTCGCTATAATCTTTTCCGCTTGTCATATCATCTGTAAGGCCAAGGAGGTAGTCGGTGGAGAGATGGAAGTAGTTTGCCATCGATACCAGAGTAGCGGTAGTCAGACGGCTGCCATTAAAGCAGGCGCGAATCGTAGAGCTACTAAGACCTGTTGCATTTTCAATTTTCAGGATAAAAGATTTTTTCATCCAATCATCAATGCCATGAGCTGTGAAATATTCTTCGAAACGCCCTTGGATTATATCTCTACATTCCTGCGCAGCCAATGCTTTTTCTGTTGGTGTGTTTGCCATTATATCAACCTCTTATTTTTATATTGGGTATAAATCATAATATTTTCTGATTCGATCTGCGTAGTCTTCCATATAACAGATATCTGCAGTTGTGCTTTCCAGGCCGATAGCATTAAATTTAGGCATATCTGCTGGCGTGATAATCGGATAGGATAACCGATACCGGATTTGCTCAAAAAAGTCTAATCGTTCCGCTTCAGAGCAGACCTTTGAGCGGGAATAATAAAGTTCACAAAATCTACAAACCACACTATTTAGTAAGATTACTTTTTCTTCTTGGTCATTTGGATGCTTGTATAAGTCGAAAAATCTCTGGTGGCTGAGCCAGATTAGCACGTCAAATATACCTTGCTCGGAAATAGCATGATTAAAATTGCAGGTTAATCCAAGTAAATGATCCGATGAGACATTTAATGCCCTTGATATTTTCTGAACCATGCTTGGTATTGGAAAATCACCTTTTCTGTACTTGGAAATGAAACCCAGGATCCGGCATGTGAAGAAACCAAAGCACATCTGTTATCCCTTGGTTTTCCGGAAGATATCTTGCATGACTTAAAGAAAGAAGATATTCTGGCGTGCAAAAATGCCAGACAGGTTCTGCTGAATCAAAGCGATGATTCGCTGCGGGGCAGGGATGGGCAGTTGCAGCTTGACGGCTTGGCAGTAGAACTGGAACAGGAAGGCCAGTGGAAGGTGATCCATCATTTCTTATGGAATGGAAATCCGGGCTTTCGCGGGACAGAAGCAGTACAGATCAATCCGGCATATCAGGAACTGAACGGGGGCTGGACCTCCCAGGGGAAACTTACCGGTCAGGTCCTTTACGATAAGGATGGAACTTCTTACACCGCAGATTATAAAATCTTGCAGGACGAAAATTACGATACCGGCATGAATGCTTTCTTTTACGGAAGTCAACAGAATGCCAGCATTTTCGCGGAATTTTCCTTGCCGCGGAGTGGGGAAAACTGTCGCGGATACGTGGCCTATGAAATCAAGGCAAAGGAAAGTGACTGGTGGATTGATTCCTGGCTAAATTATACCCATCAGAAGACCATCTGGCAGTATCCGGTCATCTCAGCAGCCCAGAACAGAAGACAGGGCGGCTGGCTGGACGAGCGTGTGTTCAGTACTGTGCAGGATGCGCTGCAGGTGCTTCCAGAGGGGGAAAATGAAGGCTCTATCGGTTCATAAACTCGAAAAATTGGATGTTATTGGGAGAAATATTATGACTGGGAATATGATAGGGTTTGTTATATGGGCGATGGTTGGCGTTATTATCATTAGTCTTGGAATAAGAGCATATCTTTCAGGAAAAGTGGCTGACTTTTGGGCAAACATAAAATCTATATCTGTAAATGATATAATGGGCTACAATCATGCGGTTGGTAAGCTGTTTGTTATTTATGGAGCAATATTGATTGCATTGGGATTACCGCTGCTTTCAGGACAGAATTCTCCATTTATTTTACTGTCAGTATTGGGAGTAATGATAGAAACAATAGTAATCATGGTGGTTTACAGTTTGTGTATTGAAAGAAAGTATAGAGAACAATAGTTTTTGCTCGTTCAATTTTATTCTGTATAATCTGTTGTTATTTAAAAATAAAAATGCTAAAATAAAAGTAGTTAAGATATTATCTAAAATAGTATAAATTAAGCTATTTTGGATAATATATTATTTGTAAATAAAGGCGGTGAAAACGAATGGAACAACTGATATGGGAAACAGCGGAAGAATTGGATCAGAAGCTGGCACAAAGGGTAAGAAACATCCGAAAACGGCGTTCCATTTCCCAGGAAAAATTATCCTCTATGAGTGGTGTAAGCTATGGCTCTATCAAAAGATTTGAAGCTACCGGACAGATCTCCCTGATCTCACTGACCAAGATTGCTATGGCCTTGGATATTGCAGATGAGCTTAGGAGTATTTTTACACAGGTGCCATATAAGAATATTCAGGAGGTTATTAATGAAACCAAATAATGCATTGCAGGTTCTCTACGATGAAAGGCTCGTTGGAACGCTGGCGATGACTGCAGACCATAAAGCGGCATTTCAATATAGCGAAGAATGGCTTGAACATGGATTCCCGATCAGTCCATTTTCTCTTCCACTGAAAAGGCAGGTTTTTGTTCCAAACAAAGACTATTTTGATGGACTTTTTGGAGTATTTGCGGACAGTTTACCAGACAACTGGGGAAGATTATTGTTGAACCGACTACTGCGCGCCCATGGACAAAATCCGGATAAACTTACAGTTTGGAGCGGCTGGCTATCGTTGGAAAATCAGGAATGGGGGCGCTTACCTATTATCCAGAAAAGGAAATGCAGGAAAAACAGGGCCATAGTAATCTGGATGAACTTGCGGAGCAATGTCAGAAGCTGTTGAATACAGAGTATTCTGATAAACTGGATGAGCTATATCGCCTGGGAGGTACCAGCGGTGGAGCCAGACCCAAAATTATGACAACTATTGAGGGGGAAGAGTGGATCATTAAATTTCCGGCCCATGTAGATGGAAGAAATGCTGGAAAGATGGAATATGATTATTCCTGCTGTGCCAGACAATGTGGTATTGCCATGTGTAAGGCCAGATTATTTCCATCAGACAAATGCGAAGGGTATTTTGGAACAAAACGATTTGACAGAATGATGGATAATGGCAGTCAAAAACGAATCCATATGTTAACCGCCGCTGCTCTTTTGGAATTAGATTTCGAACAGCCAAGTCTGGATTACCACAGTTTGATGAAGCTGACGAAAATTTTAACCAGGGATCATCCAGAAGATGTGAACAATATGTTCCGCAGGATGTGCTTTAATGTGTTCGCTCATAACCGAGATGATCATTCTAAAAATTTTACGTATCTATACCATGAGGCAGAGGATTGCTGGCGGTTGAGTCCTGCATACGATCTCACTTACAGCAATACCTATTACGGAGAACATACAACCACAGTGGATGGAAATGGGCGCAATCCAGGAGAAAAGGAGATTCTGGCAGTTGGCATTGCCGCTGGGATGGCGAGAGCGGAATGCAGGAGAATTATGAACCAGATCAAGGATTGTGTGAACCAGATGCTGGGACAGTATCTTTCTTAGAAAAATGGAGTACAATTGCAACTTAAGGAAGTATCACAAATATTTTTCACCCCATATGGCCATTTCATAATAAATCTTGATGAAATTGTAAAATATCTATAATTTGTACTATAAATGAGCAAGTTCGTGATTTTGCATAAAAGAAAGACACCTTGAGTTCGATTGTGTTGTATAATGAAAGTGACCAAACCAACATTTACAGCATTCACGAAAGAAGGTGTCTCCTGCAAATACTATACATCATTCAACATTCATATACAACCAGTTTAAAAAATTAGATTTATGCAAATCATATTCTAATCGAATGATCAATCATCTTAGATAAAGATAAGAGTGGACTTTATGAAGTGGGCAAAGCAACTGAAACCATTACCATTCATGTCGCAACCAAAGATGGATATGAGGTATCTGAAGTTAAAGCTGGTAAGGCAACGGCATCTCTGGTCAAGAATGCAGATGGCACATATTCTGTAACCATTCCGGCAGGTGGTGGCGTAAATATCGAGGCACTGATCAAGGCAATCGAGACAAAGGCTGTATATACATCTTCTTCTGATGACGATGACAGTTCCAGCAGCAATGGTACTCCTTCTACCTGGGGTTCCAATGGCACAAACTGGACTTTCACCAAAGCAAATGGCCAGAAAGCAAAAAATGAATGGCAGCAAATCAGCTACAACGGCACCTTATACTGGTATTATTTTGGGGCTGATAAGAATATGTCCACTGGATTATTTACAGATGCAAGCGGTCATCAGTATTACCTGAATCCGACAGATGGTGCTTTAAAAGGAACCATGGCTACTGGCTGGGTAGAAGTTAATGGTAAATGGATGTTCTTTAATGATGGAAGCGTGGCAGATCTTCCGTTAGGTTGCTATGTAGCAAGCATGGTAAGATAGCGCATATCTATACAATAATCAAGGAGTCTGAGAAAACCTCTCAGGCTCCTTTTCACATTCAAAAAAACGAACTCAGTTCGTTTTCTAATTTCTTATCCAAATGTTCCCGCCACCGCTGTAATAGTCACCTCAGTGCGCGGATTTTCTTTATCCAAGTATACGCGGCTTCCATCCGTAGAAACAATGATTTTTGCATTATCATCAGCTAATACACCGTAATGAACCAGAATATCGTGCAGCGCTTCATTAAGGTTGGTCAGATCCACACGCCGTCGGGTCGGCATATAAAATTTTGCGGATACATTGACTGGCTGATTAATGCCAAGTGCTTTTAGAAAAACGGAGCAATCTTTCTCATAATGCCCGTACTGCGCAGACGGCCGTACAAAAGGCGTTTTCTTTCCACCAGAGTTGTTTTTCCAGCAGATTTGCTGGTGATTTTTCTTGGTGATCGGCGGAAGCGGGATAACAATCTGAATACTCCCGTCGGAAAGTGTTGTGGTTTCTGTCATAGAATAAGTCCTCCCATAGTTTGATATACAGAATATGGCGGACGGATGGGAAAATAAAATCACTTTCAACTGGCAGTTGATTTATCGGGCGGGCAAGGTATGGTAAGGTATAAATAGGCGCTAATAGAAGATATTTAGAGAGGCGTGCACCATATTAATATAGAAATCACTGAAAGGGGCGAATAGAAATGCTTGCAGATAATACATATTTAGGAATTTTGCGGGCTGCAATCAATGTCCAGACCGGAGAGCCACATACAGATTGGCGCAAATCGTATGTCAATAGGAAAGGATTGATAGTTATTGATCCATCGCATAGCGTGCCGGGAAAATATGTAGTCTACCTTTTTATGCCGTTTTATAACTATTTTCACACTTCCAGGGGAGATCTGCAGATATCGGAAAAGAAAATCAGAATAGAAACGGTGCATAGCATCTATGAGTTTGAGATTGAGCCAGGATGTGTTCCGGAGGAAGAAATACCATTTTTGCAGGCAGAAGCAGAATGGTACTTTACAGGAAAAGCACAGATTGGAGATTTCTACTTTCCACAAAGTCCAGAATATGTCGAGGCGGCATCATGTCAGAGATTAAAGAAAGGGTGAGGAAAATGATATACTATACAAGTGATTTACATTTTGGACATCGAAATGTTATAAGTTTCGATAAGAGACCATTTGCGGACATTGACGAAATGGATCAGTGCCTGATTAACAACTGGAATGCCCGTATCCGACCAGAGGATACCGTCTATATTCTTGGCGATTTCTGTTACAAGGGCGGAAGGGCAACCAAGTGGTATCTTCAACAGTTAAAAGGTCGCAAGGTACTGATTGTTGGCAATCACGATGGGAAAACCTTACAGGATTCAGAGACAATGAAGTATTTTGAGGATGCAAGGCCAATGATGCATGTGACGGATGGGGACAAGCAGATTTGTCTCTGTCATTTTCCAATCGCTGAATGGAATGGTTATTACCACGGTAGTTGGCATATCTACGGTCATATTCATAACAGAAAAAACGAGACATACGAATTTATGAGGACCAGAGAAAAAGCGTTGAATGCCGGTTGTATGATCAATAACTATGCTCCGGCAACCTTCTCGGAACTTTTGAAAAATAACCAGAATTTCTGGAACGAAACAGGAGAAAAAGCAAATGCATATGAGTGAACTATATCCAGAGCATCTACACATAGCAAGCAATAATAGTACCTGTCGTGTATACGAAGACTGGCGCAAAAAATATTATCGCAGATCAGGCTAACCAGGAGCCTTTATATATTTTTCATAGAACCTGAATGCTTGACAGATGAAGACATGAAAAAACTAAAAAAGCGAACCGAAAAATACCTATAAGCAATTAGTCTGAAGCAGAAATTTTCTTTTCTGCTTCTTTTTCTGCAAAACTTCTTCCCCCTTTTCCACCCACATACAAAAAATACCAAACCCCCATGCACAAAAAAGAATACCTTCCCCCACACACTTGCTACTGCAGAACGAATCTGCTATGATAGAGAACAGATGTTTGCACAGGTGACCAACGTACGAGACCATTTCTTTTTCCTTTTAGTTTCTTTTTATGGAAATTTTTATGTGGGCTTCGGTGAGAGGGGGCTTTTTGTGGCCTGTTTATGGTTTGAGTATAATTTACCCGCACGGATGTCGTAACCTTAGTGTTACAATTTATGATAATAACAGCTGTACGATTGCTGTGAGAAGCGTCATTGCTAAACATAACTTCTTTAATCGGAAAAATGTGAAATGTTAAGAAGTGAAAAGATTGTTTTGAAGTTTACAAAATTCCATACTATGGAATTGAATAGAAAATTAACTGTTGCCATAATTGCAAAATAACTAAGAAAAATTCCATGTTAGATTTGTTAGAGTAAAGAAATGGGTAGTAATACGTTTAATATTATTTAATTATCGTGTTGAAAAATAGATTATATAACTTGGAACTTTTATCAAATTCCATAGTATGGAATTATTGTAAATTTTTAGTAATATGCAGAAAATTTCAAATAAGAAAATACCCTAATATTAAGTTGCCGAAAAGTCATATTATGTGCTTAGTTGCGGCAAATAATAAAATATGCGTTTGTAATGGAGAAAAAGGAATCACATAATAAACTATATGAAAAAGAAAATATAAAATTAGAGCAGAAATGGATTTCTAAATTCAGTATTGTGATATAAGTAGAAAAAGTAAACTATTTTAATTGCAGGAACAATGTTTGAGAGTGTTATAGAAGATTTTCTGCATCTTTTATAGGAAATCTAAAAGGAAACAGTTTTTCCACGGGTGGTTCTTGTTTTCCAAATATAAAAATGGTTCCTTTTTTCGGCATATGGTTCCTATTTGCAATTAATGGAACATGAATTTAAAATATGGGTTTTCTTTTATGCCTTTCCATGAAGAAAAGAAAGTACAAAAGAAGCTGAGAAATAAATACGTACGAAAACAGGTGCCATAATTGTTGTTCTTCAAATTTCAAAAATCAAAGTACGAATTTTCTAACTGATCAAGTACATGTTGTTTTAAAATATATTTTTTCAAAAAGGTAATCCGAAAAAAGAATAAACGGTTTGGTGAAAATGAAAACAGCGTAAGCCGGAGGCAGAGAATCTTGAAGAGGGAGCAAAGCAGAAAATTCAACCTGCAGTTGATGGCCACATGTGCGGATTGGATGTATAATAAGCTTGCTCAAATAATAAATTTTTTTCATAGAAAGAGCCGTACTTGTAAGGTAGTGAGATGAGGACTCTTTTGGAACTTAGAAAAAGAAAATGTCCAAATATTGATAATATAGTTGCTGTATACGTTATAGCATGGTATAAATGGAGTAAAAGATATGCTATAATACACTCATAAGCAAAAGAAATAACGATACAAAAAAACACCAATAAAAAATCACAACAGAAAAACAAACAAATTTCAGGAGGAAAAGAGATATGAAAAAGAAAGGATTTGTTACTTTAATGGTAGCAGGCGTAATGGCAATGAGCTCCGTTATCCCGGCTTTTGCACTGGATGTGTCTCAGTATTACGGACAGGATTCCACTGAGATCCGGACAGGACATGACGCGGATATGGGAGAATACCATGTTGCTGCAGGACATAAAAACAAATATCCAGGCTGGGCATGGATTGATGGCTATTGCTATTATTTCACCAATAAAAACATGCGTGATAAAATTACGAACGGAACGACTCCGGACGGATACACTGTCGATGATCAGGGTCGCTGGACGGTTGATGGGGTAGTGCAGTACAATGGCTACGGTTCGCTCCAGGTTGGCACTGATGCACTGTATGCGGGGAAAGACGACGATGCGCGGTGGCAGGCAATGAGAGGGTATCTGGAAGGGATGTTGGCCGAAAAATGGTATTCGTATGATGATGCAGTATCTTTTGTATCAACTAATGGAGGTTTTAGCTTTAACTGGCCGCACACTATGGCAATGCTGATTCATAATACAGAAAATGGAGACTATTTGTCAATGAGAATGGGCAATGGATGGAATGACTCTCCAGAAAGTTATTGGAATTCTAGAGGAGAAGCTATTGAGCTCCTGATTAAAGCTATGTGTGGGGATCATGCTGGCCAGGAATTGTTTGATGCCATGAGAAAAGCAGCTGAACCAGCAGAGGGCGGACCTCATAACGATTTAGTATTTGATGAAAACGGTAATGTAGTTGAATATAAGGACCCTGAAACTGGATTCACCAAGGCAAAAGCGGTTGCATATCCGACGTCCGGAGATGGTATTAATTTTAATTACATCGATATGAATAAATGGGGATCGGGTCAAATGAAAACCGATTATGGCAAATCCATTTATTTAATAGCTGGTAATAGACCTGTCGATAACATCGCATCTCACACTCCAACCGAATGGATTCTGGAAATCAAATAATCAAAAATCATCAAAATAAAAGGGCCTTTTCTGAAAAATCAGGGAAGGTCCTTTTAAATGATATCCTACTCATTAGTTAATTGTATGTTTAGTAGTTGATCAAAAAATACAGACAAGTTGCAATGTCTTTGTAAAGAATTTCCGCCAAGCATAATGAACTGCCAGGTTTCTTTGTAATTGCCTGGTACACAAATATCTTCCGTATGCAAAAATTTTAAAAATTCTTCCGGATTATCTCTGTATTTAATCGCGGTTTTAAATGCAAGATCGTCCTTTTCTTTGTCGGATAGATTATTAGACAAATTGTGAAGCACATGCTCTAGATTCCTGGAAAAATAGTATATCTCATAAATGTATTTGCTTGGCAAACGATCCATTGTGAAAAGTCGATACACGATGTTTCGTTTGCTAATATTTCTGCGAATCAGACGATCTCTATCTTTTGCCATAATCTGGCTGTCGGAATATGAAGTTACTCCATCCTCCGACTCAACAATATGCTGTGTATCTACAAACGCTCCATCTGTATCAATAAGTTGAATTACCTTCCAGATATCAGATTTTTTGATAAATGAATTACGTCGCAGATAATCATTCACTTCCTTTTCGATCCTCTGAACTATATACTTAGGAGTCATATTTTCATCCGCGGTCATGTCTGTTCGCACAATTTCGAAATCAATATTTTGCAATTTTAATATTTTTTGAAATACGAGAGCAAGTGCAGCTTTGTCCGTTTTACCTTCCACAAGAACCAAAATAAGTTTTTTAGTCATTAATACCGACCCTCCCTGCTTCTTTAAAGGCCAATTCAATTTCATACAAACTGGTATCTTGATAGAATTTTTCTTTCTGTCCACCTAATTTGATAGTTCTCATATAGGAAAGGCGCTTATTTTGTGTGTTCTTAATATAGTTTGTTCTAGAATAACGGTTGTCTGGATTTACTGTTGTATAAATTAGATAATTTCTCTCTAGTACTTCCAATGGACGCAAATTATGAGATGTAAAAATCAACTGACCCTTTGCTTCTTCTTGCACAGCCTGAAGATATTCGCCGAGTAAATATTCGTAAATTCCTGAGTCTAATTCATCCACAACCAAGCAATAACTTTCCTGATTGTAACAACAGACAAGGTTGCTGCATATGGATATAAGTTTCTTAATGCCGGCAGATTCGTATAAAAGCGGGATACGAGACTGTCCACGGATACTAATCAATTCAAATTGAATTCCATCACTGCCATCTTCCATCAATTTGTCAAATGGATGGTATATTTCCAACTTTAAGTCTGGCACCAGCGAACCTAAAACGATATTAATCTGCTTAATATTGTTTTCAAAATATGGGAACAGTTCCTTTGGCAAAATATTGACATCTGTCAGTCGTACCATAACTCCAGACATACTTCCAGCCAGAGACGCTGGCCATTTCATATTCATAGGAATCGTGGTTAAGTTTAACGCAAGCAATCCATAATGAGCATTCTCAATCACCGCCAGATAATCACGTCCAAATCGCTGCAAAACGGAAGAAACCTGATAAATCTTATACGGGTCCCCCTTTGCCTTAGAAAAAACTTCCTGTGCTTTAGCAGAAAATAGAAACGATGTGATTTCTGGTAATTGTTTCTCATCATTAAAAGATTCAGAAAGCTGATGCGCAACACTTAATGAAACCATGTCTTCTAAACGCTTCTCGAAATAACGAAAACTAGCAATGGGAGTAAACAAACTTTTTCCCCCGCGAACATATCGAAATACTGGTGTAAGTCGGCGACTACTGTCAGTGTCAAGATTTTTTTGACTCAGTTGTTCCAAGCTGATAACCAAATGTCTGTCAGCCTCTTTCAATAGATGAACTTCGTATTCAAATTGATGCTGCGCGTTCTCAGTCTTAACATGAAAGCGATATCGAACGAATGCCTCTTTCTCTCCGTAACGAATGAATTGCAGAAATGCATCTGGGATTTTTTTCCCAGATAGCAAGGCTTTCAACAGCACCATGACATCGACAACAACCGTTTTGCCAGAGCCATTCTGTCCATAAATTCCAAGAATACTTCCTTTCTCATTATACTGATAATCACCAGTAGCAAGATTGATTTTTCCATATGCTACATTTTTTATATTGTGAATTTCAATTTGTTCCAATCGTACAATATTTGTCTCCATAGAAAATACTCCTTCCTGTGCAAATCTAATTTCATTATATTCTACATGATACGGTTTTACAACATATAAATTCAAAAATGTTAAAAATTTTAACGATTATGAAACAGGAATGCACATGTAGTGATAAAATAATAAGGTAATTATTTGTATAAAAAATAAATAGTTTGTATGTTTCGCTCCTTTCCATTATGCATAAATAAATATATCTACAATATGAGAAATGAAAATCTGAATGAAATACCATTGTATGCTCCCCAGACTATATTATCCTGCCAGACATTCTCCATATTATATATAGATTTTCACTTCTCAAAAAGGAGGATGCAAAAAAATATGAAACGAAGATTAAAGCAGATTTTCGTAGGAGCTTTGTCTGCAGTGATGTTATTGCCAGGCGTTAGATTAATGGATACGTATGCAGCTGACACATATTTTACAAGAATAGGTAATGTCCTATATGATTCTTCAAATACAAAATACTTTCCTAATACAATGGGCGGTGCAAAAGGATATTTACCAATAGAATTAGCAAAAGAAATGCACAATAAAAAAGCCATTGCAAATGGATTACTTAAATTGCCAGGAATGAGAACCGATCAGGGCAACAAAGGTCGTAGTGCTGCGTTTCGATATGCTGGTTTTAATTCCTACATTGGATCATATGCAGAAACATTGGTCAAAGTAGCTTCCGTGCAGACAACACCTGCGGGACCACGATGGTTTGTCCCACCAGTATCAGTCGGGGATTCACACAGATTGTCATTTCGCTATGCGGGTATGGTAATTAACGGATCTCCTAACGGCAATACGGTCCCCGTGATAGCCGGTACAAACCCATATTTTCCGGCTGATACATTACAGCAAAGCTCAAATGGTGGTCCTCAGGTTGATGCAACTGTATATGAGGTCACAACAACAGATGATGAAACAAGATATACTGGAAGAAATCAAGTTGTGTATGGTGCTACTGGTGGTGTAGAAAAGTTGGAATTTCTCGAAACAAACGGTATGTATGGGACATCCTATTTCAAAGCCACGGCTAGCGTCAAAGACAATATGCACAGCGGTTTTAATGACAGTCCAAAAGCCGCCGAACTTGCTTTTACTAGATGGGTGGAAGAAGACGCATCAGGATATGGTGCCGCATATAAACAGGAAGCAGAAGATTGGATTAAACGAACTGGATCTTCTTTAAATTGGTGGCAAGCATTAAATAGAATATTCCAAATTAATGGCGATCCATATGATAAAAATCAGTCTCTCTACTTTTATATGGTGCGTACCTCTGGTTTTTACACAACGTATACATTAGGTGGTATAATCGAACGTAATGTTTCGCCAACCTTATTTGCTATTAAAGATGAAGAAACAGGGCAGATTTTAACTGAGTCATACCGAACAGTAAATGACATTACGTCCGATGATGGTGTCTTAAATGAAGTTATGGGTAAACCAGCAGAATTAATACCAGGTCATCATTATACTGTAGAAGCAGTTATGACTTATTATTCTACCAAACGAAGTTCGTCCAATTCAGCTAGAGACATTCAATTTTATGCAATTAACTCAGGACCAGAAGCAAGCCCAATTAATATTGACTCTTCTATGATGAGCGCATACAGCAAGCTACCAGATGAGACGGCAATTATACATAAAAGCCCAACGGATGGTAAAAACTCTGGAACTGTGGCTCAAACCTATGATAACACAGAAGTACGAGATGATAACATCAGAGAGCAGTATTATTACAATGGAGCAGCGTTTGCAAGCTTGAATTTCACAGTCCCAGAAAACATCCAAGATCAGCAAACCGGATATTTGGTTGTTGCCGTTCCGCAAGCAGCATATGAAGCTGATGATAACCAATGTCAAACAGATGATACCCTATACATCCGTTACCTGATTAAGAAAGATACAATTCCAGGGGAAGAAACTCCTCAGAGTGACGCTTTCGGTGATATGAACCTCGGTATGCCGGAGTACCGTCAGCTGCATTACATTATTGAAGAAGAGGAAGAAGACGATAGCGATGACAGTGGTGATGAAGGCGATGGCGGTGATTCTGAGCCAAAAATCGTCGATTATGAAGTTTGGTCTGATTACGGCTATTACCAGACAGAGGACCAGGCAAGCATTGTAGATAAAAAAGAAAACAGTACACCTGAATCTCCAAATAATAAGGACATTTGGGCCGCAAATATGGTAGGAGATGCAATATCACAGCCATGGTGGACTTATCATGATCGTATTTGGCCTGATCAGACAGAGGATCTGGAAAATAAGTGTTGGCTGACCGATGCAAATGGAGCATGGAATCAGTCCGGAGAATTCCTCCGAAGCTTCAGCGGAGAGAATATTTTCGGTTTCGGTTTTCGAGTTTCAAGATCCAGAGGTAAAAAAGATTCTATATTAAATGCAGCAAAAATTAATGTGCAAATATATGGCGTGAGCCCGGATACGGGAGAAGACGGGGTCCTGTTAAAAGAATATACCGACGCCACTCATGACTACAAGGAACTGAAAACAGGCAGCATTGGTGTATACCAGTATGCCGATACATTCCTGCAAAATGTAGTTTCCAGTAAGGCAATTAATACAATCGAAGATTTCCCAAGACTTCGGGTCAAGGCAAGGATTAGCGATGATCATGGGGAATCCGGAATCTTTACATCATATAAACGGGAACCACAGCAAAACTCCTGGGAAGAAGAACATGATACCGTAGATCGTACCTTTGCTTGCGAAATGGACGATATGCGTATCATGGAAGTTGAACTAAAAGATTCGGAAGGTATTGTTGTTTATCACGCAGACCGTTATGATTCCGATGCAATGGAAGAAATCGTCAACGGATATTACGATCGTGAAGAAGATCTCTACATGAAAGTAGTAGTTGAGCAGAATATCGAATCCGGCCATTCGGTAAAGGATCCTGCGATTGACGTATACATCGTTGGGACCAACGAGGATGGAATGGCTGAAAAGATCTACATTGATACCACGTATACACTGGAAGGTGTAGAAATGGGACAGGGCGTACGTGTTACTTATGACGGAATTGCATTCCGCCCGAAGGCAGCGCAGAAGCTCGATATCAATGTTTCCATCAATGAAAAACACGGAGAAGATCAGTGGAGAGAGAATATCTGGGATGACGATGATGATTCTTTCCAGAAAACACTGGAAGGAACCACAGCAGACCTGGCACTGTCTCAGGATATTGAAGCCTACAACTCAAAGAACAACCAACAGGATTATCTGACTTTTGCTGAATATCTTTCCTTTAAATTTAACATCCGTCACATCGGTAATGGTGATAGACAGACTGCAGTAGTTGGTGGTTCTGAGATAAATCCATTTGCAAAAGTAAATGTAAAAATTTTCAATGCAGATGCACTTACATTAAATCCTCAGGATTATACATTACTATACCGTATGGCAACACAAGACCCGAAAGCAAACAATGCGCTTATCATGGAAGGTGATATTGTTGCTCAAAGCCGATTGTATCCTGGTCTTGGATCAAACGGATTTGCTTCTCATGTTCAGGCATGGTTCAAAAATTATATTGTACAGTCGTATATTACTGCGACAGGAAATGTAGCTGCATACGGACATATTCTTGTAACCGGAAATATCGACGCAAGACATGACGCGAACCATACGAATATCCGAGACAATACCGTTGACTACGTTCAGAAAGAATTCTTCGGTGAAAAGAATTTTAAAATTGTAGATATCGGCGTAAGCTCTAGGAACTCGATATCCGATGATACAGGACTTGCTGTGCAGGTCGCTATACAGAACGCAGCATCATCTTACAATGATCAGACAGTAGTGGATAAAACGTATCTGGATATTTATATTGATGATGAGCTGAAAAAGACAAGTGAAGTAGAAATACCGGTAGGAGATACTGTTGTTACAGAAATCATTTTTGATGATATTGATTTATCAGAGTGCAAAGTTGTAGAAGCCAGAGTAAACACCGGAAAACATCAAACTCATTACGAATATGTATTGCGGAAGACTGATGCTATTTTTCTGCCTGCCAAAATCTGATAATATGCGCTATAATCCTCCGCCTTTAATGGCTTTTCTCTATACGGATAATTGAAGATTTAGAGTACCTGCAAAGATGCTCTTATTGTCATGCAGTTTTTAAAGTACAACTATATCTGAAGTGCATTCCTGGAATTCATTCAAAAACTTCAATTTTAGACTTGACTTGTAATAATTAGTCTTTCTGATGTCGTATTTTTCATATTTATAATATGGAGATTGTTGCGAAGAATAAAATTCAACTTGGAGTTCATTCACGGTTGAGTGGGGGTGAGGTATGATTGAGACAGAAATTAGGAAGGAGTGAGGATGTTGAAGGACGAGGAAAAGAGAAAGATTTGTGAGACGATGATCTACCTAATGGATCCGTACAGGATTGAGGCCATGAAGCGATATTTTCCGGAGATTGGGAGAAATAAGGCGCTTACAAACAAATCCTGTGAGCTTGCAGATCAGGTAGAGGCGCTGGAACTTACGGATGGACAGAAGCAGATAGTTGATAAGTTGATGGCAACGATGGAAGATTTGCACGATACGCAGCTGTCGATCATCTATGCGGCTGGTATTATTGATAGTCTGGTTTTTATAAAGGAACGAGGCCTGCTGGATAAGGTTTTCCGGTGCATGTAGCCAATGTGGTATACAAATAAACAACACATAAGACAAGGAGAAATTTATGATGACAGAGAACATTTACGGGGCAACTGTGCGGCAAAAGATTTATGACATCGGCAGTATTGCTGCAGACTTACAACTGGAAGAGTGTCGGGTGGCAATGGCTGCCGGTATGAGCTACCCTGAGTATCAGTCCCAGAAAAGTCGGCTTATTGCTAATGCGCTGGAGCATTGGATTCAAGCAAGCGTGAAAAAGGTAATGACAAAAAACATGGGCTTTACAGATTTGGAAGCTGATCAGCGCTTAGTTGCTTATGGCCTGAAAGAGTGCCTTGAAGGCAGCTTTCTGAAAGCTATTCCAGAAGATATCTATGATCTTGCTGCTGATGTCGTCTCCGTTACTAATCTGATTGGAACAATCGAGGAGGATGGCTTTTATGTGGATTGCCGATCTCATGATGCGGACGGGAATTTAATTCCAGAGGAGGAACTGGAAATTTGTGAGTAGAAGAAGATTTACTGATATTCAAAAACATTCAGGGAGCGGAGAAATTCGCTCCTTTTTACTATGAAAACGAGACAAATAGAAACTGTCTGAAAATTTCTGATAAAGTTGCACGGTTTTGGAAAAAGATGGAGAATTAGCATCTACTATATATAGTTTCAGAATATAAACTTATACAAGATATTGTAACTTGACAAGAAATTCAATTGGCAAATTCTATGCTAGAATTTGCCAATTGAACAACCAAACGGTAAAATATAATTATAAAAACAAAGAAAAAATCAAAAGCCGGCTGATGTAGAAAGAGGAACAATGAGAATAGTGGATCGTAAAATGACTGGAAGGCGTATTAATAATTTGATGCTGCAACAAGGTTTTAGCGTGTTACGTTTGCAAGATCTCATGGAGTTGGAATCTTCTCAATCTATCTATAAATGGCTCAGCGGAGAGACCATTCCAACCGTGGATAAGCTGGTAAAGCTCTCTCAGATTTTTAATTGTAGAATTGATGATATTGTAGCAACGAAAAAAGCTGAGGTGGAAGAGTGATTTGGTCATATGGATGTAAAAATCTTTAGCGTCCAGGAGATAAGGGACGTTCAGTCATGATGAGGTGGTGCATCGTGTCAAAGATGATTAAGACGTAGGGGCAATATATTCAACATTTTTATAATTAATTAAAGAACTCAATTACCATATTATAAATAGAAGCAAATAAATTAATATGGAAGGAAAATTAATTATGAATAAAAATGTTTGTTCCAATAATGTAATCGAAACTGAGGTTGAATGTTACTTATCTCGGATATCGATAGGGTTTCCGATCCTTGATCAAGTTTTAGGTGGTGGAATAGCACCAGGACTAATCCTTTGTGAATCTTTGAGCGATTTTTCTGGAGATGCAATTGGGGGACAGCTATTAGATAATTTCCTTTTCGAGGGTAAAGACTGTTTGTATTTGTCCTGTGAAAAAAGTGAAAAAGTACTAATTGCACAGTCTATTTCTCGGAAAAGTTTTAAGATTGGTGGAAAGTCAGGCGGGATAACGGTAAGCGAAATGCAAACGCGATCTGTAATGCTAAATGAAACAAAGCAGGATGTTTTAAAAATAGCGTTAGCACAAACCGAAGCAGAAAGAAAAAAACTTGTGTTTCAAGATATGAGCGGCGGAAAAGTAGACGTAGTTAAATTAGAAGATTACATAAAATGTAATTGGGTCATTGTTGGAAAAAATGTCCCAGTAATTATGCTCGACTGCTGGAAAGGTAGCCATATCTATAGGAATCAATATTGTCAGTTAAGAAACTTGGCGATTAAATATGGAGTTCCTATTATATGCGTGGTATATACGGACTGGCTTAGTTTTCATACTGGAGTTAATACCGTCGAATTTTCAGATGTTGAAGAAATTGCGGATGTAATTCTAAGATTGCGGTATCGCGGAATGGGAAGAAAAGGATTTAATTATAGTTGCTCATTAAATAAAAATCCAAAAGAATTGGAGATTGTTTTGATTAAAGACAGATTTGGAGGAAGTGGTGTTTTATCGTTGCTGGATTTTTATCCTGAGTATGCCTTGTTTACTGAAGCATCAGAAAAAGTAATGAATAAAAAATGTGGGCGAAAACAACTATCCAATAAGGCTATTCTTAAGCAATATCCTGATTTACAGATTGTGAATATAAATTTTTGATGATTTTAGTTCTCTCAATTGAGTACATATTAATTTGTCAGTTTAAATCATAAAGATAAAATGAGAATGATAGGAGTGTGTTTACCAATGAAGAAAAATGGGTTATCCGAGAATATGAGATTACAAGCAGAGGTGTATTTTGAATTTGTTAACGATATGCAAGCCAGAAAATATGAGCTTGCAACGGATGAAGAAGTTAATAAAATTTCCGAAGAATTAATTAGAAAAAATCATAAGGCTTATTTATGGTTTAAAAAATAAAATTGTTCAATATAAGTTGTTTTAATTTCCTATTAAATGATTACTGTTGAACTGCGTTAAGGTTCTTTTGTAAAATACGATTTCAAAACTATATAATTATATATAGAAGAAACAGGTCATGGCGTTAATGCTGTGGCCTGTTTTTCTTTTTTGTTTTTATATTTCTCTTTTTTTATTTTTTCTGCAAAATTTCCAATTTTTTCCTGGATTTTGGGGTGAAAGTGCATTCGGTGAATTTCTGAGTTTCCATATTATAAATAGGAAGATATATTGGAAAGAGAGGCAGATACCTATGATACAGCACGATTTACTAAGTGGCATCAGAGATGGACCGAATATTTCAATCTGCAGTAGGCATGGTTTTGCAACCATATGATCTAAAATGAATATATAGGAAAAGGAGATTTGAATTATGATTGAGGAAAAAGCTTTATTAAATGTCGATGAAACCTGCAAATACCTTGGATTGGGTGATACGATGACTCGCCAGCTGATGCGGAAAGAGTATTTTGGGCTTCGCATTGGCTGTCGGCTGTATTCCAGTAAAATCTTGCTGGATAAGTGGATTCTGGAGCAGGCAAAGAAAAAACATTAGGATAGTATGCGGGGCGGCTGTAGTCGCCCTGCTGAATTTGGAAGGAACAGAGAAATGGGAAAAGATTTAAACGGGAAAGAGCTTGGCAAAGGTATCAGCCAGAGAAAGGATGGTTTGTATGTTGGCCGAGCCAGCTGTAATGGACAGTCGATTGTTTTGTATGGGAAAAATTTTCAAAAACTCAAAAAGGAGTTAGAGGATAAAAAGAAATTGGCAATGCAAAATTTGCCAGCAACAGATGTACAGTACACGGTGTCAGAATGGTTTGATATGTGGTTTGCTACATATAAGCTACCCGTTATTCGAGAACAGTCAGAGCAGCCAATGAAAAGTAAGGTAAAATATACTTTTCTTGATCGGATCGGCAATATGAGACTGATTGATGTTAAAAGTATTGATGTGCAAAATATTGTAAATGATCTACTTGATGAAGGTAAGTATGCTTATTCATCGGTATCGGAGGCTTTCGGAAGACTACGGGAGTGTTTTGAGAGCGCAGTTTATAATCATTTGATTGCAACTAACCCCTGTATGGGGGTTGTGATGAAACGAAATGAGAATAAGGCTTCAAAGGAAATTCGTTTTATGGATAAAGCGCAAATTAAAGAGTTTTTGGATGAAATCAAAGATGATTGGTGGTATGAATGCTTTTATATCATGATTTACACTGGACTTAGAATTGGCGAAGTCGGAGGGCTTAGATGGGAAGATGTCGATTTTGAAAACCGCTGTATTCGTGTTAAACAGGCGTTGATCAGTGTAAGGAAAAAAGGCGAGAGAAATACAAAATTTGGACCTTTAAAGACAGCCAATTCCTACCGAACGATCCCATTTATTGGAGATGTTGAAAAAATGCTTCGTAGGCAGAAGAAAAAAGATGAACAACTCAGAAAGATATTGGGCGGGAAATATCCAGGTGATGATAATGTTCAAAATTTGGTTTTTTACACACAAAAGGGGACTCCGACATCACGATATGCTGCCGAACATGCGTTAAATCGAATCGTAAAACGTATGGATGTTCTAAGAGCGTATAAAGCAAAGGCAGATGGAGAGGCATTTGTTCCATTCATAAAACTTCACCCACATGCTCTTCGTCATACCTTCTGCAGCTTACTTTATTTTTCAAAAGTTGATCCAAAGGCTTGCCAACAGCTCATGGGACATGCTAATATAAGTACGACACTAAATATTTATACACATCTGGGTGGAGAGGCGGTTTCAGAAGAACTTCGGAAAGTCGAAGACCTGATTGAGGCGGAAAAAGTCGTATAGGTATACAAATATTTTTTGTATAGTAATATAGAGGTTATGCTGGGATTTGGCTTATTTACTGGTGATTCAGCGTTTGGTTGCAAAGCAGATGGGTAACTAATGCGAATTTCGCATTTTCTTAACCTTTAAAATTGACAGCTTAGTAGAACTTGATAAGAAATGTTATAAGTCCGGGAATCCAGCATTTATGCGGGTTCCCGGGCTTTTTCTTTGTGAATTTCGCTGTGATAGATAGTATAGAATAGATGTCATAACTTAGTACGGAATCTTGCTCCAAACTGGAAATTATAAAATTACAGTCTAAAACAGGGCACATCTTTTACTGCAATACTTTATTCGTGAATTTCCAAGGGAAGATTGTCAGGATCATAAAAGAATGTCATTTTTTTGCCTGTGTAAATATCGAGTCTGATCGGCTCAGTTATGATGCCCCTTTTATTTAATTCTCTTACGGTATTATCGACCGAGTCTACAGCAAAGGCAAGATGCCGAAGACCGTAAGCCTCTGGATAACTGGGGCGTTTCGGACAATTTTTAATGATGAAAAGTTCTAATTCCATATCATCGAGTTGAAGGTCAATTTTGTAATCATCACGTTCTGGTCTGTAATTTTCTCGAACGATAGAAAAACCTAACAAATCCACATAAAAGTGCTTTGATTGCTCATAGTTGCTCCCAATAATGGCAATGTGATGAACTTTTTTTAAATTCATGGTGTGTTTACCTCTCTCCAACTTTCTGATTTGTTTCTCCCCAAATTATACCACAAAAACAATTTACTGGAAAGATGGCGGAAAAGATGACATTACAACATTGTACAATGTTTCGGCAATGTCTGGCGTAATATGATGGCGGGTGAGATGATTAACGCCCGGAACGGGCAGCGACAGCAGAGCATCTGGTGAATATGGAATAAGGAGCCGAGGCAGATTGAAATTCCAACCTCGGCCTTTGTGATTTTTACAGATTAATATCAAAAGAGAGCGCCATAGTTTCTGTTTGTCCATCACATATACTATTAATCTGAAAATGAATCGTCAGCTTCTGACCGGTATAAGCGTTCGATATATCAACCGCCTCAAAACTTTCGCCGTTGATCATTTTTCCGGCTGCACTCGAAAATGCGTAGAAATCACCAATGAGGGATTTTACTTCCTCCTTGGGTTTTAGATGGTAATCAGTGCAATGGAGTTTAGAAAGAGTTGCCTGTTTTGTCATTCTCGCCTTTTGCCCTTCCAGAATGAAATCATTCCCAGATTGAGAGGAAAATTCAAAGGTAGCGTCTGTAGTGTTTTGGTTCAGCAATGAATATGCTACTTCCAGGCTGTATCCTTCTGGCTTGTATTCTCTATGAAGCGTTATGCTGTTTACAGTCAGCTGTATGCCATTAATTGTAAACATAGCATCATCAAAATAATATGTTTCATCTTCTATTAATTTGGAAGTGGTACTGTTATCTGTTTCTTCGTTTGCAGATTCAGTTTCAGGTAAAGATTCTGGAGCTGATGTATTTTCCTCATTTTTCATATCAGCAGATTCTGATAACGCTTCTGTCTGGTCATTTATGGTATCTATGGTCTTATTAGTATCGGTTTTGCTGGCATCTACCTTTTCCATAGCAAGTTTAAAATCTGGGCTGGTGGCGCTGTAGAACACTCCGAATGCAATGAATGAGACGATTACCAAAACTACCCAGAATATAATGTGCGGTCCGATATGATTACTCTTCACCAAAGGAATATTCTTTTTAGCATGGAAGACATCCAATTCAATGAGAAGACCAATCAGCCAAATCAAAAATAATGATGCGCCGCTCATTTTGTATAAGAATAGATCTATCCCAGAAGCATCAATACCAGACTTCATGAATAGTGATGTCAGCAAACACAATGCCAGTATTACAACAGCAATCCATAAAAAGACTTTCTTGCGCTTTTTCAATATGACAAGCCCCCTATCCCTGTAAATTCTTTCTTATGCTTTCATTCTATCATAAAATACAGGGCGTTGCACAAATACCATATAAAAACCGCATATTGCCTAAATTTCCCATCTTGACATCTGTAAGGTAAAAGCTTAGAATAAAACAGAACGGATGTTCGGCTGTGAGGAGCGGATATGAAGAGGGTCATTTTTCATGTAGATGTAAATTCAGCTTTTTTATCGTGGGAAGCCTGCTATCGGATTCATCATCTGGGCGGAAAACAGGATTTGAGAAAGATGGTAAGTGCTGTGGGCGGAGATCAGGAAAAACGGCACGGTATTATCCTTGCAAAATCCATCCCAGCAAAGAAATTTCACATCCAGACTGGAGAAACGGTTGTTTCTGCAAAAGAAAAATGTCCAGATTTAACATTGGTACCGCCAAATTATGATCTCTATAATAAATCCTCAAAAGCCCTCATAAAACTGCTCTCTGAATACACAGACAAGATTGAACAGTACAGCATTGATGAAGCGTTTCTGGACATGACCGGTTGCTGTGATGATTCGGAACGAACAGCTCATGAAATCAAGGACAGAGTGCACGCACAACTGGGTTTTACTGTTAACATCGGAGTTTCGGAGAATAAACTTTTGGCAAAGATGGCTTCTGATTTCATGAAACCAGATCGAGTTCATACACTTTGGAAATCAGAAATCCAAACGAAGATGTGGCCTCTTCCTGTGAGTGAATTGTTTTATGTTGGACATGCGTCGCTTAATAAACTTCGGAAGTTGGGAATCCATACAATAGGTGAATTAGCTGCAACAGATCCTGGCATTTTACAAGCTCACATGAAATCGCAAGGTCTGCTTATATGGCAGTATGCCAACGGAATAGATGAAACCGCAGTGATTGCTACACCACCGCCTGCCAAGGGCTATGGGAATTCCCTCACGACCCCGCAGGACATTACAGAGCCAGGCATCGCAAAGCAGTATCTCTTATCCCTCTCCGAAACCATTGCCGCCCGGCTGAGAGCAGACAGCGTAAAGATTGGCGTTGTTTCTATCAGTCTCCGAGACTGGGATTTGCGTTTTTATGGTCATCAGATTACACTCTCTGTGCCAACAGATCTTACCATGGAAATTTACCATGCCGCCTGTCAGTGCCTATCAGAACTATGGGACGGCACTCCTCTGCGGCACCTCGGAATCCACACCAGCAGCGTCACAACAGACCAATATCGTCAGATGCAGCTATTCGATACCGTGGACTATGAAAAAGCAAAAAGAATGGAAAAAACGGTGGATCGGATTAGGAAAAAGTATGGGATGGATAGCATAAAGAGGGCATGCTTTTTGCCGTCAGCAGGAAATATGGAAGTGGATCATATGGCTGGCGGTATCAGTAGAGAGAAACGAACGGTTGATTATACGAAGGAACGGATATTATAATAAAAGGAGGCAGTTGATGGGCATGCCTGGATTTGCAGATGCGACTAAATATGGAATTAAGGTGGACAGTGGGATACCACGGGGGACTATGTATCATATCGCCTGCTCAACCTGGTTCACAGCGACCGGTAAGGCCATGCCGCAGTATTTCAAATTTGAGGACGATAACGGAGACATCCAGACAGTTCGAGATATTCTGGTGAAGTATACAGAGGATAAGAATTATTCGGGAATTCCGAGCCGGGAGTACGGCTGCGAGGCTGTGATTGGCGGGCTGATCCGGGAATTCAAGCTGATTTTTTATTTAGAGGCCTGTAAGTGGGTGATGCTGGTGTGAGGTAATGATATGTGCGGAAGATATTTTGTAGACGATGAAATGTGGCGTGAAATCAAAAAGATTTGTAAGCAGATAGATGATTCCAAGCTGAAGGTGACGCGCGGCGATGTGCGCCCTACGGATATGGCGGTGGTACTGATGGGAATGAAGGAGGTGCGCACGGAACAGATGCAGTGGGGATTTACCCAGCAGTATCAGGAGGGGTTACTTATCAATGCAAGAGCAGAGACAGTTCTTTCTAAACCGTCTTTTCGGGATAGTATGCGGCATTGCAGATGCGTGATTCCTGCAGCAGGTTTTTACGAGTGGAACAAAGCGAAAGAGCAGGTCTCTTTTAGAATGCCCCAGTCAAAAATTCTCTACATGGCCGGGATCTGGCAGCCAACTGCGAAAGAAAAGCAGTTCACCATCCTGACAACATCTCCAAATGACTCTGTATCCCCTGTCCATGATCGGATGCCGTTGGTACTTACATCGGAAGAAATCATACCTTGGATTCAGAGTTTTGATGCGGCAGAAAAGCTTCTCACGAAAACACCTCCGTTTTTGGAGCACAAGCAGGAGTACGAGCAGTTGTCACTTTTTATCATATAGCGTTATTTGATCTGCAAAATAAATAGCCAATAAAATGCCATAATATCGGATGTTCTTCAATGACGGCAGTGTGGCAGATTTACTGCTTGGCTGCTTTGTAGAAGGCATGACCAAATAGATCATATGGAACTGAAAACGAATTCAGTATCTGGATAATTTTTTCCCCCTTTTCCATCCACATACAAAAATCCCAAAACGCATGCACAAAAAAGAATACCTTCTCTCACATACTTGCTACTGCCGGATGAATCTGTTATGATAAAGAACAGATGTTTGCGTGAACGGCCAACGCAAGGACCCATTTCCTTTTTCGTTTCTTTTATGGAATTTTTATGCTGACTTCGGGAAGATGGTTCTTTTGGGTTGGGATTTTATTTTGACAGCTGTTTCCCATATTCTTTTTGTAGAAAAGTGGAAAAGTTTAGAAGAAGAAGGAGCAGAGAATATGCAGAAAAAAGTGGGATTAAATGATATGCGGGTCTATTTTGACATGGACGGAACCATTGCAAAATGGCGTGATGTTCCTGTTGAGGAAACCAGAAGGCCTGGATACTATGCAGATCTGGAACCAGAAGTGGAATTGCTTGATTTTATGCGTGATGCCATGAAGTGTGGAGAGAATATCTATATTCTGTCTTCATACTACACGGATACCAGAGCGCTGCTGGAAAAGAAAAAGTGGCTGGACAAGTATCTGCCGGAGATCGATTCCGCGCACTGCCTCTTTGTGCCATACGGAAAGAATAAGGCAGAGTTTATCGAGGCGATGCTGCATCGGAAACTTTGTGCTGCGGATATCCTGATTGATGACCATACGCCGAACCTGCACCGCTGGGAAGAGGCCGGCGGCATTGGTGTGAAATGGCTCAATGAGATCAATGGAAACAACGGCCGCTTTGAGGGTGCCCGGGTGGGCAGCGCAGCGGAGCTTAGAGCGGTGCTGGACAGTGCCGTGGAAAGAAAAGCAGTGGGGTTTTAGAGAATCATTAAGGAGCGTTAGATAAAGCTATGATTGAGATACGAAAGGCAAGAGACGGCGAGGAACACCAGGTTCTGGATTTTTACTATCAGCTGGTCGATACAATGAAAGGAACTCCTTATTGTCCAAAATGGGAAAAAGGCGTTTACCCGGTATTATCGGATATCGCTGGCGCAATAGGGGCAAACACTTTGTATGTTGCTACAGAAAATCATGAGATTATTGGGGCATTTATTTTAAATCATTCCCAGGGAGAAGGATATCAGTTTGTGAACTGGCAAACGAAGAATTCAGATGATAGAATTGCTGTGTTACATTTACTCGCAACAGCGCCTGCATGCCAGGGAAAAGGGGTAGGAAAAAAGCTGTTAGGGAAAGCAGTGGAAGTTTGTAAAAATCAGAAAGATATTGCAATCCGTCTGGACACATTACCATGGAATGTGCCAGGGAAAAGATTATATGAGAACTTTGGCTTCCAGTACAAAGGCGATGTAGAACTTAATTACCCGTCAACAGGAAAAATCGCTTTCAGTATGTACGAATATGTTTTATAAAAGCAATACCAAGAAAGATGGGAAGGCTAATGACAAAAGATGAATGGTATGCGCAACTGTTTGAACGGCTGGGAAATTCGAAGTTTCGCAGCAGCTTCCATCTAAAAGAAAAAGATAAAGAATATGTCCGGGAAAAAGGGCTGGAGACGATCCGGCAGCATGCTAGAGATTTTATTGCAAAGCGGGAAGCTCCGGCTGTGATTCCAAACGATGGGAAGCAGACTCCGATGCGGGGCCATCCTGTGTTTATTGCGCAGCATGCTACAGCAACCTGCTGTCGGGAATGTATCCGAAAGTGGCACAAGATGCAGACGGGAAGAGAACTAAGCCAGATTCAGCAGGAGTATTTGGTGGATGTGATCATGACATGGATTGAGAAAGAGATGAATGAGCGGTAAGGAAAATCCTTGCCGCTTCTTTTGTCTTTCGGGAATGTGGTTTGTGTGATATGATAGAAGCCCATTCGTGACCTTGACTTGCTTACGATTGAGATAGTGAACGATATGTACGCAGAAAGCGGAAATGATGAGTATAAGGGATATTCGCAGATGGCCACGCAGAAGGATTTCGATAGGTTTTAATAACAAACACTTGCTTGATAGAGATTTGCGGTACATTGCTATTGACATGAGCTGAGTTAGGCTTTACAATTCCTATATAGAGATTTGCGGGACAAAAATGGAGGTGTTATTATGGCTAGACCAGGTTACATGTCAATCTATGCTGATGAGCGGACTCAAGGAATATTTGATGAATTTTGTAGAATCAAAGGAATAACGAAATCAACTGCACTAACAGAAATGCTAGATATTTATATGTTGAGCCAAGACGAAGAACTATATACGGAATTAAAAAAGAAGGCGCTTGGAATAGAATCGGCAAGACAGATGATTGCAGAAGCTTCTGATGTGAGGGAAGTTAATGATTATGTTTTCATGAAGTTGGCAACAGCCTATGATACAGAAGGAAATACACTTGATGGCGAAGAAACGATTGGAGTTTATATTAAGAATTGTGATAATAACGGTTTGGGATATACTTGGTTTTCTACACAATCGCTTCATTCTGGAATGCAGAAGAAAAAGGTTGAGTTTTATAATCGTATAATTAAAAAAGGTGAAATTGTAAAAATTCTTTTTGCAGTTAGTGGAGATGAGAATGATATAAAATACTCTGCAAGGATTCTTGAAATTGTTTCATCAAGAGATAATATTAGATGTCCAGGTGATAAAAAAGCTGTCCCAGAGGAGTTTGGAGAAAACGAGACCGGAAAGATATGGATAAAAATAACTGATATTAGTGAAGAAACAAAGTTAAGTGCTAATATGATGGTTGTTGGAAGTACGGGTAGTAATCTCAAGCAAGTTATAAGTAACTCACAGTTTCATTTTGGATATGTTAATATTCCAGAGGAGTGATTTAATGAAAAGCGAACAAGAAAAAGATAATGCAAGCTCAAAAAATGGGGTGGCTCCGTAGTCTCTTCTCAAAACCGCAGATATATTCCAATTAGTTTTCTCACGCCCGACGTAATTGCCAGCAATAAACTATATCTTATTCCAAACGCAACATTATATTTATTTGGTGTTTTAATGTCTAATGTTTATATGTCGTGGATGCGTGTGGTTTGTGGACGGTTAAAAAGTGACTATAGCTATTCTCCAGCTGTTTATAACAATTTCCCATGGCCAACGCCGACCGAACAGCAGAAGAAGAAAATTGAACAGACGGCTCACGGAATTTTAGATGCACGTTCTCTTTACCCTGACAGCAGCCTTGCGGGTCTCTATGATGAACTGACAATGCTGCCAGAACTCCGCAAAGCGCATTAGCAGAATGATAAAGCAGTTATGCAGGCGTATGGTTTTGATATTCGGAGTACGACAGAGAGCAGCTGTGTTGCAGAGCTGATGAAAATGTATCAGGCATTAATGAAAAAGAAGGCATAAGAAAAATGACCAGGAAAGAAGTATTTGAGTACTGCCGTAAGCAGTATAAAACAGAGCCGGATTATCCGTGGCACGACTGGAATGCGGTGCTGCGTCATTCAGATAGTGGCAAATGGTATGGCCTTGTTATGGAAATTGACCGGAGTAAAATAGGTCTGCCAGGTGAGGGCGAAGTAGATATCCTGAACGTAAAGTGCGATCCAGTTTTTGCAAGCTATCTTCGCCAGCAACCAGGATTTTTCCCGGCCTATCATATGAACAAAACACAGTGGCTTTCGGCTTTGCTGGAAGAATCATTGAATGATGAGACGGTGAAGAGCCTTATAGACTGGAGCTTTCAAGCAACGGCGGTAAAGAAAAAAAGAGTATAACCGATCAGAAGGGACTCGTTATAATAAGAAACTGAAAACAGCAAGAAAGGCATCCAGAAATGGGTGCCTTTCGCCAATCTCATGAAGCTCCGTGTCGTTTCTAATTCTTCCGCAGTTTTTTGTCTGTCACATCCCGATTTGCAAGAAGCACGGATGTAACATTTCCATCCGTATCATTCATGAATGGTTCCATTTTTGCGGAATATATGAGATAATAATGAAAGCATCAATTATTTATGAAGAGGACAGAATTGGTCACTACCACCTGAAAGGACTGGGGTTTTGCCCACAGCAACGAAAGGATTATTTCATGAAAAGAAAATTGAGACTTCCTGTAGGGATTGAAAGTTTTGAAGAAATCCGACAGAACCAATATTACTATGTCGATAAAACAAAACTGATCGAACAGTTATTTGACAGTCTCGGCAAAGTCAGCCTATTTACGCGTCCGCGCCGTTTTGGTAAAACTCTCAATATGAGTATGTTGAAAAGCTTTTTTGAGATTGGAACGGACCCATCGTTGTTCGATGGGCTATATATTTCCGGGAATCGGATGTTGTGTGAGAAACACATGGGAAAATACCCGGTTATCTTTCTCTCTTTAAAGGGCGTAGAGGGTTTGAATTTTTCAGAAGCAAAGCAGAGATGCATTCGCCTGATTAAACGGGAAGTAGAACGATTCTATGCTTTAAAGGACAGCGATCATCTTTTGGATATCGATAAGAAAAAGTATCGTCAGCTTCTTGAAATGAGTGCACAGCCGGAAGACGCGGATATCGTCATTTGTTCCATTAAGATCTTGTCCGATCTTCTATATAAGCAGTACAATAAAAAGGTTGTCATCTTGATTGATGAGTATGATGTACCGCTGGATAAGGCATTTCAGCATGGCTATTATAGAGAAATGGTGTATTTTATTCGTGGATTACTCGGGGAAGCATTAAAGACCAATGATTCACTGAATTTTGCTGTCCTGACGGGATGCCTTCGTATCTCGAAGGAAAGCATCTTTACGGGGCTTAACAACTTTAAAATCTTGTCAATCACGGATACGCGATTTGACGAACAATTTGGTTTTACTGATGCGGAAGTGCGAAAGTTGCTTTTAGATTATTCTCTGGAAGGTCGTTTTGCAGAAGTGAAAGAGTGGTACGATGGGTACCGTTTTGGAAAAGCAGATGTTTATTGCCCGTGGGATGTTATCAACTTTGTAGATCGAGCTAAAGATGACCCGGAAGCCATCCCAGAGGCATATTGGATCAATACAAGCGGAAATGATCTTGTCAAACGATTTATCGATAAGGCAAACAAAACTACAAAAAATGAGATTGAGCGCCTAATTGCAGGTGAGACAATCGAAAAGGAGCTTCGTCTGGACCTTACCTACGAAGAGATTGATCAGAATATAGAAAATCTTTGGAGCGTGCTCTTCACGACCGGATATTTGACGCAAGTCGGAAGAATGGGAGATGAATCTTACGGTCTGGTTATTCCGAATCGGGAGGTCCGTGAAGTTTTCCGGCTTCAAATAAACGAATGGTTTAAAAGGTCAATCTTCAGCAATGCAGAGCGGCTGACAACCTTCTGGAAAGCGCTTGAGGAAGGAAATGTCGAAAACATCGAACAGTATTTAAACCGAATCCTCAGTAATTCCATCAGTGTTTTTGATACAAAAAGGATAAATGGAGAAAAGGAAAACTCTTACCATAATCTCCTCGTTGGTATTCTCACTGGAAATGCAGAGTGGCTTGTGAAATCAAATATTGAGGCGGGAGAGGGCTTTGCGGATATCATTGTGGAAACGGATGATCCGGATGCTGGAATCGTTATCGAACTAAAGTATGTGAAAAGCTTTAACGAAATGGAGCAGGCGTGTCAGAAGGCACTTACCCAGATTCATGAGCGGCATTATCAGGAATATCTTTTAAATGATAACCGAAAAGATATTCGTTTATATGGCATCGCCTTCTGTAAAAAGCGCTGCAAGGCAATGACGGAAGTGTTGCCTGTCAAATAACTAGAATCACAAATATACGACGAACAAGAGACTATGAGAAAATCTCTGTAAATTAGATTCTTCTATGATAATGAAGGGTGAG
>OHAC01000239.1_pt1 | contig 59440 bp, 55 predicted proteins | sample 1577051 | NCBI WGS metagenome assembly OHAC01 (sample SAMEA3541499, study PRJEB24748) | human gut metagenome | biome: human gut; feature: human-associated habitat; material: faeces | place: China | collected 2012 | reverse complement strand
TGATCATGCAGCCTAAGGGGGGATTTTCTCCCCTACCCAGTTACATATATCAGTTTATTATAAAATGCTTAGATTTTTGTCTTGACAACTGAACCACTATATTGCAAAATACGTGAAGAGTTGAGGCGTTTTTGTATTAAATTAAAATTAGGGAAAAGGCATGTGAAATACGATGATGAAAAATAACTATATAAAACAAAAAAGAAAAGATCAAAATCCGGTAAATCATTGGAAAATTTTTGAGGGACGGTTGGTATTCCTTCTGGCAATGGTGATTTTGTTTGTTGTTGCATATACTTTTATTTTACAACAAGCATATACCAAAACTGCTCTGAAAACAGAAATTGAACGAGATATTTCCAGTGCAGATGCGGTTCATAAGCTGGTAAATGACAGACTGGGACGAAAAGATTTTAATGAAATAAAAAGTAAAGCTGATGAGAATACAGAACTATTCAAGAATATGTCGACATATATGAATGAAATCAGAACGCTGAATTCTACGAGATATATTTACACAGCAACCAGAAATGAAGACGGTAGATTGATTTACGTTGTAGACGGACTGGATCCATCGGCTGGTGACGTCAGACATCCAGGAGATCCGATTGAAAAGGAGATGGTTCCTTATATAGAAAAAGCACTTTCTGGAAAAACAGTATATTCTCAGGATATTGTTGATACAACATGGGGACCTATTTTTACAGCCTGTTATCCTGTGACAGCGGAAGATGAATCTAATGAAGTGATAGGTGCTTTCTGCATAGAAATGGATATGCAGAAAGCGTATGGAATGGTTGAGAAGACGAATAAGTTAAGTATTGTACTGGGATGCATTACAGCGTGTATTTTGTTAATATTATGTACCTGTGGATATTCTGTATATAAGAAGCAAAAAGAAAATGAGCAGAAACAGCAAAAACTGTTGCAGGAAGCTGCAAGACTGGCCGATTCAGCTAATAAAGCAAAATCAACATTTCTGTTTAATATGTCTCATGATATTCGTACCCCTATGAATGCAATCATTGGATATGCAGAATTGGGAGAGAAACATTTAAAGGAGCCAACTATATTAGAGGATTACTTTGAAAAAATATTATTGTGCGGAAAGAAAATGCTGCATTTGATTGATAACATTCTTGAATTAGCACGAATCGAAAACAACCAAGCAACGCTGGATGAAACAATAACAGATGTTTCTAAAAACTTTGATTTATGTATTGATATGTTTAGGAAACCGATAGAAGAAAAACATCAAACACTGAAAGTCAATAAGAACATTCGATATCCATACCTGTATATGGATGATGCAAGATCATCTGAAATTACGATTAACATTTTGAGTAATGCTGTGAAATACACGGGTGAAGGCGGTAACATAAGCTGTACATTGAACCAATATCCCGGCGAAAAAGAAGGTTGGAGTGTATTAGAGCTTATCATAGCAGACAACGGAATCGGAATGTCAGAAGAATTCCAAAAACATATTTTTGAATCATTTTCACAGGAACGATCTTCGTCAGACAGCGGAATAGAAGGTAGCGGACTTGGCATGGGAATCGTGAAGAAACTGGTGGATTTAATGAATGGCAAGATCACAGTTCAGAGCAAACCGGGAGCAGGTTCTACTTTTACAATCACGCTTCCATTAAAAATAGCAAATGCGGAAGAAAGGAATCCGAAACATGCAGACGGTCAGTTGAATATCAAAAAACTGGAAGGAAAAAGGGTTCTTCTGGTAGAAGATAATGACTTGAACGCAGAAATTGCAACGGAACTTTTGACGGAAGAGGGAATCATGATAGAAAGAGCGGAGAACGGCGTTGCATGTATTGATATGTTTAACAAAGCAAAGCAAAATTACTACAGTCTGATTCTGATGGATATTCAGATGCCGATTATGAACGGATATGAAGCATCCAGGAGAATTCGAGAACTGAAAGACGGTAACAAATCGCAGATTCCAATTGTTGCAATGACAGCAAATGCGTTTGAAGAAGATAAGAAGATGGCTTTGGCAAGTGGCATGAATGATCATGTTGCAAAACCAATAGATATGAATGTATTATTGCCGACTATTATGAAATATATGTAAAGGAAGAAAGAAGGACACTGATTTTGCAGTCAGTGTTCTTTTTACATATCAGTCGACTAAAGAAAAACATTTTATAGTTGTACATTATCTCGTTGAGAAGGGCAAATCTGTGAACTTTGTTCACTAAGCAGAGCAGTGAAATTTTGACGAATGATATTTAAAGTCTTTTGCTTTTTCAGTAATTCTTGTTTCTCCCGGACAGTAGCAGCCTGGGATGTGTTCATTGATAGGATTCTGATATATAATCCGAAGCATATTGAGATTCAGTGAGAACTTCCGGATGAAGTAATAAAGTTCATAGAAAAATGAGTAGGAAAGACCGACTATTGCTTGTTGAGCAGTAGCCAGTCAGTTTTTTATTAAGTCGCCTTAACTGCGTCATAGCTATCCTCCATGGCATAAGACTTATTTGGATGTGTGACTTTCAAGGCGTAAATTATCACGCCTGATCCAAAAAGGGCAATGGCTGTGACGGCTGCAGGCCAACCTTGCAGGGTGACATTGAGGTGCGTGTTTTTGATAAGTGTAGGGATGCTGTCTGCAGCTTGGATGAGTTTGTTTTCCATATTGGAGTCCTCCTTTTGATTTGCTGTGATTTGTAGTTTTCATGATCTTATTTTAGTACGAACATTCTCTAATAGATAGAAGCAAAAGTAATATTTTTACAGCCCCTTTATTTGCGAGAAAATATGTGATATCATGTGATTACTCTGTTATTACACGCCCCCTAAAAGGGGCTATGGGAGAAAAACTTTGGAAAAAATAAATATATACGTGCCTGAAAACATCGGAGCAATGATAGAAAGTGATGCTACGATGTTCGAGGTGTATAAGAAAGATGGAAGAACCATCAATAAGAACAGATTTTTAGGAATGCTTATTATTGGTTATTATAACGACTATGTGACAGAGGCAAAGGCTGCCTATGATGCAATATTATCAGCTATAGATACTAACAAGGTGAGTATCAGAGATAAGGAACGTATTGCCGATAGTATCCTTAAAAATGTTGTTCTCCCAACGGTTCCTTTACGGAAAGGAAAAAATCCTGCAAAGCTATCTTTGAAACCAACAAAGGATACAGAGGCTTTGATTCAACAGATTCTCCTAGACCTTGGGGGATCAGATTATATATCACAGTACTTTTGCAGAATGTTTATGAGCTACTGTGAAAAGCCGTTCAGCAAAAGGGAACAGATAATTTTCAAAGATAACTATGAGTCACTACAAATGGCTTGTAGTGCGAGACGGAGTATTACGTTTAGAACAATATGGAATGAAAAAAACATACATGAGGTTATTCCTTATAAAGTTGTGACTGGCCCGGAGGAAATGTTTAATTATTTGTTATGTGCTGAATACAATCAAGATAAGGGAGTACAGGAGGCGCGAACTTATAGACTAAACAGAATAGACAAAATAAATTATGGTAAAAGCATGGGGGCAATTGATAATTCCGTAAAGCAACATATGAAACTTATGCTTCATTATGGACCACAGTACATGATAAACAGTGATGAAGAAGCCTGCGTCAAGCTAACGGCAGCTGGGGTGAAGTCCTTCAATCGTATCTACTATGGAAGGCCGCAGTACGAACGGATTGAGGAGCATGAAGGCTGTAATTACTATTATTTCAGATGTTCAATGGACCAGTTGTTTTTATATTTCAAGAGATTTGAGGGGAAGGCCGCAAAGATTATATATCCAGAATCACTTAAAGAAAGAATGATGAAATTTCATTCAGAGACTTTGAAGAATTATGAGGAAGAATAAAATGATGGATATTTTTAAAATGATTTCAGATGGATCAAAATATATCGCCTGGTCTCATTTGGGCAAGACATTCGATAAATATATTGACGAGGACAAAGACGAATATTATCTCTTAGTCCCAAATCAGGATGTAATGGACAGGTGGAGTATCGGAAGGCTGTTCCAGAAATATCATATGCTTGAGTTGTTTGAATTGTCCAATTGCTATTTGGGGTCGTTCAACGAACCGTATATGTATTGGCATATTTCAAAAAGAAAACCTGAATTCGTAAAGACCGCTGTGATTTATGATTTTGCGCATCCATATAGGGATAATGAGAGTTTCAATGGATCACTTCGTATACCGGATAAGTATACGGATGGATATAAAAGATATATAGCGTTGATTGAAAAGTGGATAAAGAACGATGAAATGCCAGCGGGTGAAAAACATAGCTATGAGTTTAACTTGATCAAATATTCAGAGTTTGATAATTCTAAACCTTATCCCAGATTTTATCGTAAGAGTAATAATGAGATTAGAGAATTACTTAGAACTGCTCAAATTGTACCCTTAAAAGAACTTGCTGATGTGGTTTGGGCTACGGCAGTTAATGGAGGTAATGATGTTACCAGAGTAAAATCATTGGATCCAAACAAAGCTCCTGCATATCCATATATACCAGAATTGCAGTGCATCGATCATTTTATATCTACACAAAAACTGCATAAGGGAGATATTGTTGAATTAGGTCATCAATTTTTTTTGGTGGATAAAGAAAGCGACTTTGATCTTTATGCACCAATGGGAACTAAGGTCATTCGTGCAAGAAGTGTATGTCCTGAATATCTATATTTATATCTTAATAGTCGAACGGCAAGGAGAATAACAAATACATATAGAGTACCATTAGGAGATTATTCATCTACAAGCCTTGGAGGTTCATTAGAAGAATTCCCCGTTATTGTGCCAGAGAAAGAGGAACAGTTTTATAAGGAGGAATTTCATAAAATTTCTGCTCCTGACAAAAGATTCTACGTTATACCTGAGGAAGAAAGTGATGTAGAAACACTCGAACAGGCACTTGCGGTAGAGCTGATGGAAAAGATAAAACTGAACAGTGAAACTTTGGTTAAAAAACAAATAGAAGAGGATGTTAATGAGTTGAATATATGTTTTAGTAATAGGGCATATAAATCTACACTGATACTTGCAGGATCAATTATGGAAGCATTATTGATTGACTGGCTTTCAGAAATTAGAGGAATTAATTATTTCGAAGAAACACTGCGCAAAAGGAAATATGACAAAATCAATAAGTGCTATGAGACAGATAAAAACGGCTGTTACATTTATATGGATAAGACTAGAGCAGATCTAGCTGATTATATAGATGAGATAAGGGATATTAAGAGGCCTGAATGGATGGAGGAAGCAGAAGAGGCTCATAAAATTAGAGATAAAAGAAATCTTGTTCATGCAAAGCTTTGTCTTAAAAAAAGCGCAGAAATCAACGAGGAAACTTGCAATGAGGTGATAACATATCTGAAGAAAATTATAGAATCAAGGTGGGCATAGAGTTATAGAATATGCCATCCGGAAAAATGTCCGAAAAAACCTTTAGACCTATCTTGACATACGCTGACGAAGCTCACCACAGTTCTGCTGCCAGTTACAAACGCATCATGGACTATTTTATCCCTCGTCTCTGGCTTGGAATGACTGCCACACCGGACAAACGAAATGACAATCTGGAAGGAAGAAATATTTATGAAATTTTCAATCATCAGATTGCTTATGAAATCCGTTTGCAAAATGCAATGGAAGAAGATTTACTCTGTCCTTTTCACTATTTTGGAATTACAGATCTGGAAATTATCAGTGACTGTGGAAAATCATCGAAAGAGAAGATGGAGAATTTCCGGTATTTAACTTCGGATACCAGAGTCTTAAATGTTATGAAGCAGGCTGAGTTTTTCGGGTACATTGGAGAGCGTGTCAAAGGACTTATTTTCTGTAGCCGAATTGATGAAGCAAAAGAATTATCCGCCAAATTCAACGAAAAGGGATGGCGGACGATTGTTCTCAGCGGAAGCGACTCAGAATCAGTGCGTGAAGACGCAATTGAACGCCTTACGGGAGATGACAGCAAAAATGCATTAGACTATATCATTTCTGTTGATATATTTTCTGAAGGTGTAGACGCACCGGAGATCAATCAGGTTATCATGTTGCGTCCAACAGAATCACCAATTGTATTTATCCAGCAGTTAGGACGTGGCCTTCGAAAAGCGGAAGGAAAAGAATACGTGGTCGTACTGGATTTTATTGGAAATTACCGAAATAATTTTATGATTCCAATTGCCCTGTCCGGCGATCGCAGTTACAATAAGGATAATATCCGCCGTTACATAACAGAAGGCGGCAAAGTAATTCCCGGTGCAAGCACGATCCATTTTGACGAGATTTCCAGGAAACGAATCTTCCAGGCGATTGATAATGCAAATTTCAGCGATATTAAGCTGATCCGCGAAAACTATACGAATCTGAAAAATAAACTTGGACATATCCCAGCACTTGCTGATTTTGACAAATATGGTGAAATGGATGTTTTGAGGATTTTTGACAATAACAATCTAGGATCGTATTATAAATTTCTCGTAAAATATGAGAAAGAATACAAAATCCGTTTATCTGCTGACGAAGAAAAAGTAATCGAGTTTGTTTCAAAGAAACTGGCAAGTGGTAAGCGAATCCACGAACTGGAATTGCTGAAACGTTCATTGAAATATCATCACGGTCTGCTTGGCCTTTTGCAGGAGTCACTTTCCGAAAATTATCAGCAGTCCATGGATGAGAACTGTGCTGAGAATATCGTGAACATGATGACTAATCATTTCCCGACAAACGCTGCGCAAAAGACTTATGCAAACTGTGTTTTCCTCGAAAAAGAAGAGAATGACTATGCCGTTTCAAAGACTTTCGAAGCAATGCTGCAAAACCCAGATTTCTATCATAATTTTAGAGGAATTAGTAGACTTTGGTATTTCGCGGTACCATGCAAACTACTGCAATCGCTATCAGAATACAGACCTGGTATTATATCAGAAATACACATATGAAGATGTCTGCCGACTGCTGAACTGGGAAAGAAATGAAGTCCCTCTCAACATAGGTGGTTATAAGTTCGATAAGAAAACAAAGACTTTTCCGATTTTTATCAATTATGATAAACAGAATGATATCAGTGATACTACTAAATATGAAGATCATTTTGTAGGGGATAACCATTTGATCGCTATTTCCAAAAGCGGAAGAACCATTGCTTCAGAAGATGTACAGAATTTTTTGCATGCAAAAGAACGGGGAATTGATGTTCAGCTTTTTGTGCGAAAAAATAAAGATGATAAGATTTCCAAAGAATTTTATTATCTTGGACGCGTGAATGCGACCGGGCAGGTAAAGGAATTCGTTATGCCGAATACGGATAAGACAGCAGTGGAGATCGAATGGGTTCTGGATACACCGGTGAGAGAAGATATTTATGAATATATTGTAAATGGATAAAACGAAAACACTTTAACACTACTATACAACAGGAGATAACTACCATGAAAACAATCAGAGTCGTTGCAGCAATCATTCTTGCTGACAATAAAATATTTGCAACCCAGCGAGGTTATGGAGAATTTAAAGACGGCTGGGAATTCCCCGGTGGAAAGATCGAACCAGATGAAACGCCAGAACATGCCATCATAAGAGAAATTAAAGAGGAATTAGATACGAAAATCGAAGTCATTCAGCTACTTGACACCGTAGAATATGACTATCCAAAATTCCACCTATCAATGGATTGTTTTATCTGTAATGTAAAATCCGGCGATCTGATCCTAAAAGAGCATGAAGCTGCCAAATGGCTCACAAAAGAGACTCTTTACAGCGTAGACTGGCTTCCGGCAGATCAGGCGCTGATTGGAAAGATTGAAAATTATTTAGAGGAGCATGCCTAATTATGCCATTACAAATCGTCAGAAATGATATCACCAAAATGTCCGTAGACGCCATCGTCAATGCCGCAAATTCCTCCCTGCTCGGCGGCGGTGGAGTGGATGGCTGCATTCACCGTGCAGCAGGGCCCAAGCTTTTAGCGGAATGCCGCACTTTGGGCGGCTGTCAGACCGGAGATGCAAAGATTACAAACGCCTATGATCTGCCTTGCAATTATGTCATTCACGCAGTAGGTCCTATATGGAGAGGCGGACAGTTTCATGAGCGGGAGCTGCTTACTTCCTGCTATGAAAATTCCTTAGCACTTGCAAAAGAAAAACATTGTGAAACCATAGCATTTCCACTGATTTCTTCCGGAATTTACGGCTATCCGAAAGCTCAGGCGCTGAAGGTTGCAATCGACGCGATCAGCGCATTTCTTATGGAAAATGATATGACAGTATACATCGTCATTTTTGATAAAGCAGCTTATCGGATCAGCAGCAAACTATTTTCTGATATTGCATCTTATATCGATGATCATTATGTAGAAACACACATTAACAAAACATCCGAAGCAATGAGGCGCCAGAAGCAGTTCCGGGAAATGGATCTCTGTGAAAGCATATCTTTACCAGAGCCATCAAATGTACCGTTAAGTAAGGCTGCAACTTTGGAAGATGCCTTGCAGCAAATGGATGAAAGCTTTTCTGAAATGCTGCTTCGGAAGATTGATGAAAGTGGAATGACCGATTCTCAGTGTTATAAGAAAGCCAATATTGACCGGAAATTATTTTCCAAGATTAAAAATGACAAGTACTACAAACCATCCAAACCGACCGTTCTTGCATTTGCACTGGCACTTGAGCTTCCGCTTCCGGAAATTCAGGATATGCTGATGAAAGCAGGATTTGCCCTGTCTCATTCCAGCAAATTTGACGTAATCGTTGAATATTTTATCTTGAAGCAAAATTATAGTATTTACGAAATCAATGAAGCACTCTTTGCCTTTGATCAAAGTCTGATTGGAGGCTAAGAAGAAAATAGTTTGGCAATTTGGCACATAGCGTTGTTCACCTGATATGATTCTGTAGAAATTTTCTGATCCATAAAAAAGTGTCGCTTTTCATGCGACCATTTCCCCTGAAAATGGCAGTATCCTATAGTTACAAACAAAATAAGCCATTACTTAGGAGGAAATTTAGTATGAGAAAAAATCTGACAGAAGTTGTATTTATTTTAGATCGCAGCGGATCCATGAGCGGACTGGAAAAGGACACCATAGGCGGCTTTAATTCTATGATTGAAAAGCAGAAAAGAGAGGCAGGGCAGGCGCTGATTTCTACCGTGCTTTTTAACAATAACAGTAAAGTCCTTTATGACAGAGTAGAGGTGCAGAAGATTCCCTCTATGACAGAAGACGATTATTCTGTGTACGGCTGTACGGCTCTCCTGGATGCGATCGGCGGTGCTATCCATCACATTGGAAATGTCCACAAATATGCGCGCACGGAAGATGTACCGGAGCATACCGTTTTTATCATCATGACAGATGGTATGGAAAATGCAAGCCATATGTACAGCAGTGATAAAGTAAAGCAGATGATTCAGCGTCAGCAGGAAAAATATGGATGGGAATTTCTCTTTCTTGGCGCAAAGATTGATGCGATTGAAACAGCCAGTCATTTTGGAATTGACGCAGATAAAGCTGCCAATTATCAATGTGACTGCGAAGGAACTGCATTGAATTATGAAGTATTAAATGATGCCATATCTGCTGTTCGGTGCAATGCAGCACTTGATTCTAGTTGGAAAAAGCGGATTGATAAAGATTACAAAAAACGCGGGCAACATAGCCGCGTAGATTGATGAAACACACAAAGAGCAGGGGATGAACTTTCCAAAGTTCTTTCCCTGCTCTTTCCACATTCATTTATTCCATCACTTCTCCGATCACCTTCATCATCTCATCCACCCGGAACGGTTTCATAATAAACCCATCCATCCCGGCATCCAGCGCATGTTTCCGGTCTTCCTCAAATGCATTTGCAGTCATGGCAATGATTGGAATCTGTGCCTTCTTCACATCTGCAAACTGACGGATTTTCTGTGTCGCTTCGTATCCATTCATCCGTGGCATCTGTACATCCATCAGGATAAACTGATATGTGCCTGCTTCCTTATCTTGAATTTCTTCCACACAGGCGCATCCATCCGGAACCCAGTTCACAAGAATCCCTTTATTTTTCAAAACTTCCATGGCAATTTCTGCATTTAATTCATTATCTTCCACCAAAAGTACATGCATTCCGTCAAGACCTATTTTGTATTCCTTTGCTTTATCTGATTGATGAAGCTGATTTTCCGTTGCAATCCGAAGGGGAAGTGAAATCTGTATTTTGGTTCCCTGACCGGAATTACTTTGGATTATCACATCACCATGCATCAGATCTACCAGTTTCTTCACAATCGCAAGTCCAAGCCCTGTTCCTTCAGTCTTGCTCTCGGTAGAAGTTCGCTCTCTTTCAAATGCCTCAAACGCATGTTTCTGAAATTCTTCAGTCATACCGATTCCGGTATCCTTTATCGTGAATTTGTATTCGGCAAATCCAGGTGCGATCATTCTCTGGACGCAGCTAAATGTGATCGTTCCTCCCGCTGGGGTAAATTTAACTGCATTATTCAGTACATTTACCAGTACCTGCTGCAGTTTTGTCGCATCACACCATACCAGTGGATTCTCTATTTGATCCTCAACTTTGAAATCAATCATTCCCTTTTGGATGCTGTATTCGAGCATCATTTTCAGATTTTCTTCCATTTGCTTCAGGTCAGTTACCATCTCCACAATTTCTGCCTTTCCACTTTCGATTTTAGACAGATCCAACACATCATTGATGATCTTCAGAAGAATCTCACCAGATGCCTGAATTTTGGAAATTGCATTTTTTACAATTTCTTCATCATCCGGATGTTCTGCAATGATATCAGAAAATCCAATGATCGCATTCATCGGGGTACGGATATCATGGGACATATTTGCAAGGAAAGCATTCTTTACCTCACCGGCTACTTTCGCTTTCCGTGTCGATTCTTTTTCCAGTTCCAATGCTTTGGACAGTCTTTTCCGGTGTTCAAACTCCATCTGATCTTGCTGGTGCTCCACCATGAACAGGTAGGAGAGCAGTGCTCCGATTACCAGGCAGTACGGTTGGAACGGATATGCCCCATAAAGTGGAATGATATAGGTATTTACCAGAATTCCGATCAGTGGGACTGCTGAAAACAGTGCCGATTTTATGAGATATCTGACACCCTTTGTATTGTTCATGAATAAAATAAAGAATGTCTGTGCAAATGTATAAACGTAATAAAACAGATTGAGTACGGCAAACACTCCGAAAAATGTACCGCGTATATAGGTCCGGTTCCGTGAAAATCTCCAGACAATTCCCGTCGGAACTGAGAGAAGCACCATCAGAACCAGGAGAATGAACGGAATCATTTCCGCAAATCTTTGCTTCTTTGAACGGTTAATCCCCATATAACTCTGCATAAACAAATGCCACACATATGGCATGATTACATAAACCAGATAAAAGAAAAACACAACCAGCTTAAACTGCAAAAAGTTTCCTGACTTACCTAAGAGTTCTTTCATAAACAATGCATCCATTAACACATAAAGCTCTACCATGCCAATAAAGATCATCGTATATTTTTTACTCGGGCTCCATGTAATATAATACCGGATCCTTAAAAAGATGATCGTCAGTATTATCATCATAAATATTGCGTTGCTCAAATAAATACTACTCATTTTCCAGTCCCTTTTTTCTTTCGTTTTGTCTCATTATTTCTTTCATTATTGTATACTTTTTCTATGCGTTTCGCAATCCATATGTTATACTATTGAGTAAAGGTATCTCAAGGAGGATTTTACAAATGAAAATAGCAGTAACATACGAAGGCGGATCTATTTTCCAGCACTTCGGAAAGACAGAAACTTTTAAAATGTATGAGGTAGAAGACGGAAAGATCACTTCAATGCAGATTGTTCATGCTGGCGGCGCCGGACACAGTGCGCTTGCAGGATTCCTTTCTGAGCAGAGTGCAAATGTTCTGATCTGTGGCGGTATCGGAGAAGGTGCACAAGAAGCGCTGAAAGAAGCCGGTATCAAAGTTATATCCGGTGCAACAGGAGAAGTAGATGCGGCAGTGAATGCCTATCTTGCAGGAGAACTGGAATCTGCAGGTACAAATTGTGACCATCACCACGAAGAAGGTCATTCCTGCTGTGGACAGCATGAAGAAACAGCAACAGAAGAAGCTTCTGCTGAAGAAGAACATTCCTGTGGCGGACACTGCAGTGGATGCAGCGGATGTGGTGGCGCACATGTGCCGGATTTTGAAGGTCCGAATGTCGGAAAGACCTGCCGTACCCATTACAGAGGTACCTTTGATGATGGTACCCAGTTTGATTCTTCCTATGACCGCGGAGAGCCATTGGAATTTGTATGCGGAGCCGGACAGATGATCCATGGTTACGACAAAGCCGTTGCAACAATGGAAGTAGGACAGACCATCAACATCCATCTGATGCCGGAAGAAGCTTACGGCATGCCGGATCCACGCGCCATTTTCACGCTGGAAATCGCACAGCTTCCTGGATCAGAAGATCTGGAAGTCGGTGCACGTGCATATCTGACCAACCAGTATGGACAGCCATTCCCGGTAACCGTAACCGAAAAGACAGAAACCAACATCACATTTGATGCCAACCATGAGATGGCTGGAAAAGAACTGAACTTCCAGATCGAACTGGTAGAAGTAAAATAGTAAATATGAAAAGTGATTTAAGCGCTCCTTTTATTTCGTCATAAAGGAAGCGCTTAAATACTAAGATTATATTTTTGAAAATTGATAATTTAGACAACGGAAGGGAGATTTGCCCGTGCTAGATTCAGAATTAAAAACATATCCATGGAATCCAACCGTAAAAAAGAAAGCCCGCCGCGTGTTCATGCTGAGATGGTTGTTCGTTATCCTGGCTGCCGCTGCAATCTTTTTTCTGACCTATCAGAAACTCACTACCAATGTCTGGGGACTTACGGCTTTCCTTTGCCAGCTTCTTGCCGTTATCGAACTTGCTTTCGGGCTCCAGTTTGTAGAAGCCGGATGGAGCAGAAAGACATCGAGTAGAATGCCACTGGACGAACACTATGAGTATGCGCTTTATATGTATCATATACAATCTGTCCGCGATCTTGCTACGAATAACCGCATGCTGCTCCTGATTGCAAGCCTTGAAATCCAGCTTGGGAAATACGATCATGCTACACAGACAATTACACAGATTTCTGTTGGAAAATGCACACCAGTCCAGTTAAAACAGTTGTATTATATGCAGATCTTACTGGCAGCAGAAGTGGGAGATACTGATACAAAAAATCAATTTTTAACCCGTTATACAGGAATTTCTGACACAAACGGTGAATATCCATCTGAAGCAGAACTTACCACCTGGATTGAAGCAGAAGAAATGGACAGACTTATTTCTGCATTAAAAAAATTCACTCCGACAAGAAAAGAGCATATCCTGCGTACCTGTCTGATTACAATCGTTCTGGCATACAGTACCTTTTTCTACGGTGCATGGTATGGTATCAATAAAAGCGCAGGATATGCAATCCGCTATTATTTTGCTGAAATATCCGTCATCTGCGTTTCCGTCACCTTGTCCTGCCTGCTGATCTGGGGCATGATCTGTCTGTATAAAAAGCAAAAAAGCCTTCTTAATAGGAAAGCAGCCAGACGAATAATTGCCGTTTCTTATGCCGCACTGACTCTTTTCTTACTTTCTCTGATTGGTTACAGCTTTTTAATTGTGAGCTTTGGCGTAGAAGGAACGGAAACCGTAACCGGTCAAGATCAGCATTATATTTATCTTTCCGTACAGCCTGATTACGGCATCGCTACACAGTACCGAACTGATAACCTGATTTATATGCAAAAAACGGGTTTGTTTTTGCCGAATACAGACACTTTAACAGAATCCTCTGTACCGGATTCTGACCCGAATGATTCGGAAACACAAGATAGTAGTACCACTGATTCTACCGAAAATTCTCCGGCACAGGAATCCCAGAAAGCTTCACCGCTTCAGGACGAAATGCGTGCTGTGTATCAATATATCCAGCAACAGAATCCCCTTCCGGATATGAGTTTCACTTACACGGCAAATGCAAAGGGAGAAAATTACGCGATCCTCTCTGAGACAACAGAAGAGAAGGATGGCACAACAGTAAATGTCAATTACTGTCTGTATGATAACGGTTCTAAGACAGATGAAAATAATAATACTTTCGAAGAATTGGTTCTGGAAAAGGTATATCCGGATGGTGGATATGAGACAGAACTGGTTGATTTCTATCTGGTAAATCCGGAGACTTTGGAAGTTATAGATGAGCAGAAATCAAGCTGGTAATTCTATTTATCCTATTTAAAAAATACTTACCAAATGATAAAATAAAGTAAAGAGCAGAGTCATTCGAAGGTATCTCTGCTCTTTTACTTTATATTTTCTCCTCAAATAATGTCAGAAAATCCTGTAATTCCGCCGGCATCCTGCCTTTCCTCCATGCAAGAAGAATTTCAGTTGTAAGATCAGCTCCAGTAATATCATATGCTTTTAATTTATTAGTGAGCTTCAGCATAGACTCCGGAAGAATCGCAATTCCCAGTCCCTTTTCTGCCATCGTCATTGCAGTGCGGGCATCCTCACAGGCAAAATAAATATCACAGACCAGTCCGGCACCCTCAAATGCGGCAAGCATATATTTGCGGTAGCGGTGGGAGAGGATTAAGGGTTGTTCGGAAAGTTCCCGCAGACTGATGGATGTATGTCCCTGCAACAGAGGGTGATCAGGAACTGCCATCACAAGCAGCTTCTCCCGGGAAAGAGACTTGGTTTCACAGCCATTTAACACAATTGGTGTGCGGAGTGTAGTCAGATCGATCATTCCATTTTCCAGCTGATCTTTCAGTGTAAATGTAGATCCTTCATGTACATCAAAATGAATTTGAGGATATTTTTTTGCAAAGTAAAGCAGATATTCGGACATCATCGATACAGTGGATGGTGTGATACCTATGTGCAGGGTAGCTGCCTGACCGGATTTGACAACCTCCTGTTTGGTCAGATCTGCAAGCATCAGAAGATTACCGGCCTGCTCATAAAGCGTCTTTCCGGCATCTGTAAGCGTAATTTTCTTTGTACCTCGTAAAAAGAGTGATACCTGTAATTCTTCCTCCAGCATCTTCATCTGATAGCTCAGCGGTGGCTGGGTCATGTGAAGAACTCTTGCTGCACCGCTGATCGTTCCGGCATCTACGATCGCACGAAAATATTCCAACTGTCTGATTTCCATAAAAATGTAATTCATCTCCTGATTATTTAAAAATGAAAATGTATTATCCATATGATTTTTATTGAATTATCATATAAAAACAATAATTTACATATATATTACATCATGTTAGAATTAAAAAGCAAGAAAAATAAAAAGGAATGAATTTACAAATGAAACGAGTCGATTTTGAAAATGGAACGATAACCAGTAATATCCTTGGAGCATCGCTCCCGATGCTGGTTGCCCAGATTTTAAGTTTACTTTATAACATTGTAGACCGGATTTATATTGCACGTATCCCGCACATCGGAACTGCAGCACTTGGTGCAGTCGGTCTTTGTTTCCCGGTAATTGTCATCATTACCGCATTCAGCAATCTATTCGGAAGCGGCGGTGCACCATTATTTTCGATTGAGCGCGGCAAAAATGAGCCACAGGAAGCGAAAAAAATTATGAATATTTCTTTTTCCATGGTCTGTATCTGTGCCATTGTACTCATGGTAATTGGCTTTTTATTTGCCCGCCCGATCCTGGTACTGTTTGGTGCCTCAAAAGACGCTCTGATCTATGCATATCCGTACCTGATGCTTTACCTGATCGGAACTCTGCCTTCTATGATTGCAACCGGTATGAACCCGTTTATCAATGCACAGGGATATTCAACCATCGGCATGCTTTCAGTTACCATAGGGGCAGTAACGAACCTGCTGCTTGACCCGTTGTTTATTTTTGTGTTCGGGCTTGGCGTGCGCGGTGCCGCAATTGCAACGGTCATTTCTCAGACACTTTCTGCTGCATTTGTCTTTTTCTTTCTTACAAAGAAAGCAGAACTGAAAGTGAGACTCCTCAAAAAAGAGGAACTTGCCAGCTGTACAGCTTATGCAAAAAACATTGTAAGCCTGGGAACTGCCGGATTTATCATGCAGTTGACAAACAGTCTGGTAACGATTGTCTGCAACAATGTACTTTCCATCACAGGCGGAGATATCTACATTTCTGTTATGACCATCGTATCCAGTGTCAGACAGCTTGTAGAAACTCCGATTTATGCAATCAACGAAGGGACTTCGCCAATCCTGAGTTACAATTATGGTGCAAGACGCCCATGCCGTGTAAGAAAAGCCGGTGCCATGATGGCACTTATGATTCTCGGATACACAGCTGTGATGTGGTGTATTATCATCATCGCGCCGAAAACCCTGATCGGAATTTTCAGTTCGGATGCTACGTTGATGAAAGATGCAGTTCCTGCCCTGAAGCAGTATTTTGCAGCGTTTATCTGCATGGATATGCAATACATTGGCCAGACGGTCTTTAAATCCCTGAATAAGAAGAAGCATGCAATCTTTTTCTCACTACTTCGGAAGGTATTTATCGTCGTGCCTCTGACATATCTGATGCCGTATGCCCTGCATATGGGAACAGACGGCGTATTTCTCGCTGAGCCGGTTTCTAACGTCATTGGTGGAGGATTATGCTTCATCACCATGTTACTTACCGTATTGCCGGAATTAAAGCGTATGGAGCGGAAGAATGCGCTCTATGAGACAGGCACGATCTTATAAATGCATAAACCACTGTCAAGCTGTAGCAAATTTCGTTATACTGAATTATAAATCTACAATATTTCAGGAGAAAATGACAAATGAACAGTAGAGAAGTAATAGAAAATGTACAAGCAGATCTCTTTGCAATACAGGATCTTGCTTATCGGGATTTTCAGGCAAAACTGATGCCAACAGTCAATAAGGAAACCGTCATCGGTGTGCGGACTCCTTCTTTGCGCGCATACGCAAAAAAATTCGGTAAAACAGACAAAGTTTCTGTATTTCTTGAAGTGCTTCCACATAAATATTATGAAGAAAACAACCTTCATGGACTGCTGATTGAACAGATTAAAGCGTACCCATCCTGTATTGCCGCACTGGACCGTTTTCTCCCGTATATAGATAACTGGGCAACCTGCGATATGATCGCGCTCCGGACAGTAAAAAATCATCTGGACTTATTTATCCAGGAAGTCTGCCGCTGGATAGCATCGGATCACCCTTATATCGTCCGTTTTGGAATTGGAATGCTGATGCGGTATTATCTGGATGAACAGTTTAAACCGGAATATCCCAAAAAGGTAGCCGAAGTTAAATCGGACGAATATTATGTAAACATGATGCGTGCCTGGTATTTTGCTACCGCTCTTGCAAAGCAGTATGACCAGATCATTCCTTATCTGGAAGAGAAAAGGCTGGACACCTGGACACATAATAAGACGATTCAGAAAGCAATTGAAAGCTACCGGATCACGCCGGAACAGAAGATCTATTTAAGGACATTAAGAGTAAAAAAATAATAAAATGCCATCATCATATCAGTCACATCGATGAAATGATGATGGCATTTTATTATTCACCAATTTATCATTTGTAAAAATTTATCCATATTGGGATATTATTTAACCGTACTTTGACAATTTACGGTTCCCGCAATTTTACCACATTTGCAGCACTACGTCGTCTGTCTTCATCGATTGCAGCGTAGTGCTTTTTCGTTGTATTGACATCTTTGTGCCCCAGAACATCCGCTACCAGGTAAATATCCCCCGTTTCCTTATAAAGGGCAGTACCATAGGTACTTCTGAGCTTATGTGGCGTGATTCTTTTATTTGTAATCTGACTGGCATACTTTTTAACCATATTTTCAACCGCCTGCACACCGATCCGGCGTCTTTGGGTTGATAAAAACAGAGCATTTTCATAGCCAGCAAGGGGCGTTACCGCTTTACGGTATGTCTCCAGATAATTGCGAAGTGCTTTTTCCACCTCTTCACCAAAATAAACAACCATCTGGCTTCCACCTTTTCGTGTCACCATGACCCCATTATTGTTGAAATCCACATCTGACAGGTCCAGTCCAACTAACTCCGATACTCGAATACCTGTTCCAAGTAGAAGAGTAATGATCGCAATATCACGTTCTTTCGTCTTATTATAATAGGAGAGTGCCTGACCGGTTAATTTGGAACCACAGGATTCCACATAATCCAAAAGCTTTGCAACCTCATCGGTATCCAAACGTATGATCGCCTTATCATGTAGCTTCGGCATATCTACAAATAAGGTCGGATTTTTCTGAATTATCTGTCTTTTAAAGAAATAATTATAAAAGCTGCGTAATGCAGACATTTTGCGAAATAAGCCGCGTTCAGAGTTTGTGACCTGTTTGGTTTCTTTGGTATGAACATCTGTAGTATCATAGACCTTCAGATATTCCAGATATTCCTCAATATCAACCGGCTGAATAGCTTCCAGATCCTGTACCTGAAAGTCCTTAATTGAGTGATGTTTATAAACAGGATTTTCTTCAATTAAAAACTGAAAGAACAAACGGATGTCATATGCATACGATATTCGTGTCTTTGGTGATGTGGTTGGTTCAATGGCACGAAAATAATCACGTGCAAAGTCAGGCATGGTGTTTAAAACACCACGAAGACGAATAGTATTATCAATATAAGTTTCTTCCTGGTATGTTTTTGTATCAGATGGCATGATCCTAAGAACCTCCTAAATTCCATAAATTTCCCCGATATAGGTATGATTATAGCATGGTTTCGGAAGATTTGTCTATATCTTTTGGAAAAATCGGTATTTGTCGTATAGATTGGTTATTCAAAATACTGCTGTCCCAAGACAACTTTTTGCCAGGGACAGCTGATTATAATTACTAGCACGGTCTGTTTCCTTTTTCAAATGGATATTCAATCCCCCAGTCTTTTCTAAGTCCATCCATCTGTTCCATGATGCGAATACTTTCTTCATGCGGCATTTCCATACATTCAAGTTTTCCTTCACGGATAGCCTTCATAGAAGCACGTACTTCATATTCAAACCCAGTGATCTGTTCTGGCATTGTAATTTCCCTTACAAATTCCCGATCCGGTGTATATACTTTTACCGCTGTAATATCATTAATATTTTCCGCAATCAGATACCCCTTGGTCCCATATATCATACCATATTGTTCTGTACCGGTAAGTGCACTGCTTTGTATAGAAGCCATCGATCCATTTTTGTATTTCAGAATAATGGAATTCTGTGCATCCACTCCACTGTCAAATTTTACACAGGAAGAAAGCGTTTCTTCAACATCATCGCCTAAAACCATGCTTGCAAAATTCAGTGGGTAAATACCTACATCTAATAGTGCTCCACCGGCAAGCTTCGGATCGATCAGACGTTCTTTTGTATGCATATCATATCCGAGATTTGCTGAAATCCCCTTTATTTCTCCGATTTCACCACTTGCAATAATATCATCGATTATTTTACGGGATGGAAGGTATCTTGTCCAAATTGCCTCCGTAATAAAGACTTCTTTTTCCTTTGCGAGAGCAAATACTTCTTTTGCTCCAACAGCATTTACAGTAAATGGTTTTTCACAAAGTACCGGTTTCCCATGATTGATACAAAGTTTGGCTTGTTCTATATGAAACGGATGTGGTGTCGCGATATAAATCAACTCTACTTCCGGATCATTTACCAGTTCTTCGTATGAGCCATACGCCTTTTCAAATCCCCATTCTTTGGCAAATTTCTGCGCTCTGTCAAGATTTCTTGCAGCAATGGCATATGCAGCCGCATCGTCCATACCGTCCAGTGTTTTCGCCATATTTGCTGCAATTCGCCCAGCACCGATAATTCCAACTTTCATCTGTTCCATTTCTTTACACTCCTTTTTTTACATATTATTCTACATAGAAATCCATCCAAATGCATTCGCCACAGAACTGATCAAAATAATCAGAACAAAGATTGGACACAGGTATTTAATCATAACAGCAAAAATCTTCTTTCTGCGGAATGCACTTTCTCCATGAATAATCTCTTCTTCTATCTTCTTTACCCCAACAACTCTAGCTACCAAAAGACTTGTCATCAGTGCCGCGATCGGCATCATTACCGAATTAGTCAGGAAATCAAAGAAATCCAAGAACTGCATACCAATAATTTTCACAAATGCAAGTGGTCCATATCCAAGTGAAGATAAACTTCCTAATACTATCATGATCACACCAACAAGCACAGTAGACTTTTTACGACTCCAGCCGATTTCATCTTCAAATGTAGATACTGCACTCTCTGTCAATGCGATTGAGCTTGTCAGCGCAGCAAAAAGAACAAGCAGAAAGAACAGAATTCCAATTGCTGTTCCCAATCCCATATTCTCAAACACCTTTGGTATTGTAATAAACATCAGTGCCGGCCCTGCCTGTAACGTATCCGGATTTCCACCTGAAAACGCAAATACGGCTGGGATGATCATAAGTCCTGCCATAATTGCAATCGCTGTATCAAATACTTCTACATTTCTTGTAGAATCTTCAATCGAAATATCTTTCTTCATATAAGAACCAAATGTGATCAAAATTCCCATAGCGATCGATAGGGAATAAAACATCTGTCCCATAGCAGCTACCACAGACATCCATGAGAAATTCTTTGGATTTGGCACCAGAAAATACTTCACGCCTTCCATTGCACCTGGTCGTGTTACTGAGTAAATGGAAATGATCAGCGAAAGCACGATCAAAATCGGCATCATAAACTTTGAAACACGCTCAATTCCATTCCGAACACCTGCATAAATAATAATCAATGTAATCAGACAGAATATGATAAAACAGATTTCTGTAGAAAATCCATTTGAAATAAACTCTGAAAAATATCCATCTTGAGCCAGACTACTGCTGTTCCCTTTTACATATTCCAAAAGGTACTTGATAACCCATCCTCCAATTACAGAATAATATGGTACAATCAGAACCGGAATAATCGCATTAATCCATCCCCCAAAAGAAATCCATTTTGACTTTCCGAAAGATTTGAACGCACCTACCGGACTTTTTCTTGTCATACGGCCAATTGCTGATTCAGCAATTATCATCGTATAACCGAAAGTAAGGGCTAACAGAATATAGATAAGCAGAAAAATTCCTCCGCCATATTTTGCCGCAAGATAAGGAAACCTCCAGATATTTCCAAGACCTACAGAAGCTCCTGCTGCTGACAGTACATATCCTAATTTACCAGAAAATGTACTCCTTTTTTTATGATTATCCATAACAAAATCTCCTCTTTTATTCTAAAATTAAATACACTCATTTGATTTTATCATGATAATCCTTTAAAGTCACTAGTAAAATCAAGTATAGCCTTAAAAATATAAAATAAGTTTTGTCTTATAATTAATCTTCTTCGCATCCATTATTGCACTCTCTTTTTGATTATACTACTTTCTGATTGTGAAATAAATCTCTGTCTGCTGTTTTATATTAAAAATAATTTCTTAGTATAAAATTAAAAAGTCCGGAAAGACTAAGACGGGGTGAGCGATGGGATCTTGGTTAGAGACCTTAAGAATGTCTTAGTCTTTTAGACTTTTATAAAAAATAGAGTGTATATAATGTGCTATCAGGCAGATTATTCGCTGCTACCTGACAGCACAGATGGTCTTTAATAAACAGAATCATCTCCATAATACGAAACAACCAGATAGTCTCCTTCCTGGAGATTATTCCTGTCTTTTAAACTTAAATGATTTGCTTCTGCCAGCTCATCCATATATTCATATATGGAATCTTCTGTTCGTCTGTATCTTTGTGCAATGCTCCAGAGTGAATCTCCTTTTTCAAGCTGGACACTTTTATAATATCTCTCTCCGGAAGGTTCTTCAGCTTTGCTATCGTGCGCACTGGAGAAAAAGCTTCCAAATCCAAAACTCAATGACATAACCATCACCAGAGCCGCAATTCCTGTCACAAACCGTCTGATAGAATTCGTCTTACGGTGCTTTGCATAATGACAGTGCTTCTGTCCTTTTGCTCCTGCATGATATCGATCTGCATACATATCTTTTCTTTTCTCTGATCTCATGATAATTCCTCCCTTTTCTTCTGTAATCTTTTCAGTTCTCCTATATACCAGAAAGCATGTTCCCGAACAACTGTTCTGTTATCAATATACAGCAAGAACATACGTTTGTCAATATGCAAATCGAACGTATTTTCTAAACATTTGTTTGCTATTTTTTCTTCTGTATGATATGATAATTTTAATAGTTCAGATAATACTTCAAATTGATATAGATACAGATTTAGGAGGTCTTTTATGAGTAAAGGTAATATTAGCAAGAAACAGGAAGAGATACTTGAATATATTAAGTCCCAGATCCTGCAACGTGGTTTTCCACCGGCTGTACGTGAGATCTGTGATGCTGTGAATCTGAAGTCAACTTCTTCTGTACACTCTCATCTCGAGACTCTTGAGAAGAACGGATACATACGACGTGACCCAACCAAACCACGTGCAATCGAGATTCTGGATGATTCATTTAATCTCACAAGACGTGAGATGGTTCAGATTCCGATCGTAGGCCATGTAGCTGCAGGAGAACCGGTTCTTGCACAGGAGAATATTGAAGATTACTATCCTGTTCCTACTGAATATATTTCATCAAATAAAGAACTCTTTATGCTGAAAGTTCAGGGTGAAAGTATGATAAATGCCGGTATACTGGATGGAGATTATGTCATTGTGGAAAAGCAGGCAACTGCAGAGAACGGTGACATGGTTGTTGCTCTGATTGATGACGGTGCAACGGTAAAGACGTTTTACCGAGAAGAAGGTGTGATCCGTCTTCAGCCGGAGAATGATGCAATGGAACCATTTATCCTTGAAGATGTTACGATTTTAGGGAAAGTTGCTGCTGTTATGCGCTTCTTCCGTTAATTTTAAAAAAACAGGTGATTACTTGCAGAAGCATCTCAGATAGAAGTGCTTTTTGCAAGTAATCACCTGTTTTTTATATATGTTCTTCTCCATATCCCTTTTTTTCTTACTATCATAAATATTTTTTCAAATGCATCAAAAAAGCCGGATAAGATGTACAGGTATTCTCAACCTGTCATCTTATCCGGCTATTGTTTCCATTGAACAACTCACCCTTCGATGCTCGTATCTATATATGACATATTCAGATGATTCAGTCAGTACTGTTTTATACTATTTTTTTGCAAGTTCGTACATTGCTGCTGCCGTAATCTGCAGTGCACGGAGAAGCTTTTCTACTTCCACATGTTCATCTGGCTGATGGATCACGTCTGCTTCACCTGGAAATACCGGTCCGAATGCAACCATGTTCTGGAATTTCTTTGCGTAAGTTCCACCACCGATTGCAAGTGGTTCCAAGTGCTCGCCAGTCTCTTCTTCATATACATGAACGAGCTTTGTCACCAGTTCAGAGTCTTTTGGTACATAGAGAATTTTGTGGTTATTTTTCCGGAGCACATCGAATGTGTAACTGTTGATATGATTGATCAGTGTATCATCAACAACTTTCGGATCTGCATTTTTTGGATAACGGACATCTAATGTAAAATAGGTCTCTTCTCCATCATAATAAACAATACCAAGGTTTACGGTTGTCTCACCAGTTTCTTCATCCACATAATGTACTCCCAGTGATTCTCCATTTGTCTCCGTTCCGATCTCTTTCAGAAGAAATTCCATCAGTTGCTGGAATTCTCCACCAAATTCATTCTCTTTCACTGCATTCAAAAGAAGAATTGCTGCATTTACACCAAGATGCGGGGTACTTCCATGTGCACTTCTTCCCACCGCTTCAACGATTGTTTTTCTGTTTTCATGCGTCACAGTGATTCCTTCTGTCTCTGCTACCTTAATGTCTCCTTTTACGATCAGTTTACAAGTTGGAATCACGACATTGTCAGCAATTCCACCACCAAAATATTCCACTTCGATATGACCTTTGTCATAAACCTTAGAACCGCCTTTGATTCCGGTCGTTCCTTTTTCACAGAAAATAACAGGAAAATCTGCATCCGGAGTAAATCCGATCGTCGGCATCTCATATCCGTTCTCTACGTAATACGCCGCGCATGAAGAGCCACATTCCTCATCAGATCCAAAAATAACACGGATTCTACGGTCAATTGGAAGATTCAGGTCACGGATCGCCTTCAATGCGTAAATTGATCCAATGATCGGTCCCTTATCATCCAGACATCCTCTTCCCCAAAGAATTCCATCGTGGATCTCGGCACCATAGGCAGGATAAGTCCAACCGGTATCGCCAGCCGGTACAACGTCTACATGACCAAGAACGCCTACCATCTCTTTTCCTTCTCCATATTCTACCCAGCCTATACGATTGTCTGCCTGCCCAACCTTGAAGCCAAGCTTGCGGCCAAGTTCAAGGGCATCTTCCAGAGCAGCCTTCGGTCCCGGACCATATGGCGCGTCTGGCTGTGCCTCACCACGCACGCTTTCAATTCTCATGTTCTGTTGGATTCCAGCAAGAATTTCATCCTTCATCTCCATAATCCTGCTGTTTAATGCTTCATAACTCATTATTACATTCCCCACTTTCTTGTGTATTCCATCTGTATTCTATTATACACGATACATCTTTAGAAACCAAATAATAATTTAACAAATCTGCTCCGAATCCAGCACGATCGTAAATGGACCGTCATTTAAAAGAGATACCTTCATATCCGCGCCAAAGCTTCCTCTTTCCACAACCGGGATCACTTTCTTACATTCTTCAATAATATATTCATACAGTTCATTTGCCATATCCGGTGCACCTGCCTCAATAAAACTTGGGCGGAATCCTTTTTTACAGTTTGCATATAAGGTAAACTGGGAAATCAGAAGAAGTTCTCCATCCACATCCTTCAGGGCAAGATTGGTCTTTCCGTTCTCATCTTCAAAAATGCGAAGTCCTGTCAACTTCTTTACCATTTTGTCTGCAATCACCCTGGTATCATCCTGTGCCACTCCGATCAGCACCATAAATCCTTTCCCAATCTTTCCGATCACTTCTCCTTCTACCGCAACCTCGGCATGTGTTACTCTCTGAATTACAAATTTCATGTTTTCTTGTCTCCTCTTTCTTCTCTTTATTTGACACTATAATGCCTGTGTTCCGAAATTATCAGAACATAAGTATTTTGCTACAGGTCTAAAAAACGGGGGATTTTTATTTCCCCCGTCTTATAACATTATAATCGCTGTTCTTACTCTTCCAAGCTTGCCTCTAATTCAAGAAAATCTTTGATAGCTTTCACACATCCGTCAACACCAAACTTGGAACTGTTTATACAAATATCATAACTTTCGGCATCGCCCCATTTTTTGTTGGTATAATAATTGTAATAGCTTGCCCTGCGTTTATCTGTCTTATGTATCAGATCTTTTGCTTTGTTATCTGTCAGTTCATTCAGCTTTGCTACATTTTTAATCCTGTCTTCCAGATCTGCATGAATGAATACACTTAGTACATCATCCCGCTCTTCCAGTGCATAATCCGCACATCTTCCTACCAGTACACACGGCCCTTCCTCCGCAATCTTTTTGATCGCATCAAACTGCGCAAGGAAAATCTTGTGATTTAGTGGCATTTCATTGACAGAACCGGATGCAAATCCCATAGAATATGTATCCATTACCAATGAATAGAGAAAACTGTTCGTCGGTTTTTCATCATGTGTCTCAAAAAGCTCTTTGCATATCTTACTGTCCTTTGCTGCCCGTGACAACAATTCTTTATCATAAAACTCAATTCCCAGTTCATCTGCCAGACGTTTTCCAATCTCGCGTCCTCCGCTTCCAAACTGACGACCTATTGTTATAATTGTATGTGTTTTACTCATAAACGTCACGCTCCTTTGCAGGTCATTATTCCATGATTATCCTATACATATTATATAACAATTCATAATAAATGTATAGATTTTCATGACATTTTGCGTAGTTTTTTCAATAAATTTTCAAAATATTCCGGAAGTGGGGCATCAAATTCCATATATTTTCCGGTTCTCGGATGGATAATTCCAAGAATTTTCGCATGAAGTGTCTGCCCCTGTAGTGTCCACGGACATTTTGCCGGACCATATACACAGTCTCCAAGCAACGGATGATGGATACTTGCCATATGCACACGGATCTGATGTGTGCGACCGGTTTCAAGCTCACAGGCAATATAAGTATATTCGCCAAAACGCTCCAGGACCCGGTAGTGTGTCACTGCATTTCTGCCATTTTTCTCATTGATACTCATTTTCTTCCGGTCAATCGGATGGCGTCCGATCGGCGCATTCACAATACCGGAATCCTCTTTGATATTACCGTGTACAATCGCATGATAAATCCGCTTAATGCTGTGCTCTTTTAACTGTTCTGCAAGGATCTGGTGTGCGGTATCATTTTTACATACCAGAAGAGAACCGGTAGTATCCATATCGATCCGGTGTACGATTCCCGGACGCATTACACCGTTGATTCCTGAAAGCCGGTCTTTGCAATGATACATGATCGCATTGACCAGGGTTCCGGTATAATGACCTGCTGCCGGGTGCACTACCATACCTTTCGGCTTATTAACCACCAGGATATCATCATCCTCATAGAGAATATCCAATGGTATATTTTCCGGCAGGATATCCGGTTCCGTCAAATCCGGTATCGTAATCTGAATTTGATCTCCTTTTGCAACCTTATAGTTAGATTTGATTACTGTGGAATTTACCTTTACATTTTTTTCTTTTATCAGTTTTTGAATATAAGAACGGGAAAGCTCCGGCACTTTCTCTGTGAGAAATTTGTCGATTCTCTCCCCTGCATTTTCTTCACTCTGAAATTCTTTAATCTGCATGTTTCTGCTCCTGTCTGCGCGAATAAATAGAAAAATCTTCGTCCTTATAATAAAAAAAGATCAGCAGAACCAGAACGATAAACGTCATAGTCACATAAATATCCGCCACATTGAAAATCGGAAAATCAATCAGTGAAAAATAAAAAAAGTCAACCACATATCCTCTGGTCAGACGGTCAATAAAATTCCCGATTGCTCCGGCTGTCAGAATGATCATACAGATTCTGAGTGGCAGATATCTTTTTTCTACCGGAGTTCTGCCATAAAACCAGCTCACAATAACAAGGATCACAACGGTCATGATGACAAAGAACCATCGCTGGTTCTGAAAAATTCCAAATGCAGCTCCTCTGTTTTCAAGATAATGCAATTCAAAAACATTATTCCACAACACAAATGCAGACTGATCCTTCAAATGTGCAATTGCCAGAAGCTTTGTATACTGATCCAGAAGCACCAGGATTACGACTCCAAGTGCTGCAAAAATATATTGTTTTAACCCTGGTCTGTTCTTCATATGCTCTCCTTTACTGCTAATGCTATTAGATATACTTTCGGATTGTAACATAATAACGTCCTTTTTTTGTCTCGGAAAGAACTCCTTCGTACTGAAAACGTCCCATCTGTCTTACGGAAATGATATCGTTGTCCTTTACATGATATCCATTACTGGTAATCAGCTTTCCGTTTACGTATACACGCCCAGCCTCAATCAATGCAGTAAGTTTACTTCTGGACGAAGAAAAAGCCAGTGAAAGAAGGGAATCCAGGCGTACTGATGCAACAGTCCCCTTAATCTCTTCGTACTTTGGCTCCCATTTAAAATCTGCATTTTCTACTTCTACGGCACGAACGGTTGTATGACGTACCCTGGTCAGTTCTTTTACAAGAAACTCCGTCAGTTCCTGATGTACAAACACATAAGCTTCCTTATCGTGAATCAGAATATCTCCCGTCTTTGCCCGTGTGATCCCAAGGTTCAGAAGTGCACCCAGATAATCTCTGTGTGATAATTCCTCAGCAAATTTCGGCTGCAGCGGACTGATCTTCAGAATGCGGATCGGATATGTACTGCGGATACTTTCCTCATCCATATACATATAAAAAGCATCAGGTAGAAATGCTGCCATCTGACGCTCTGACGGATCATACCCGCCAAAGGTCCTGTATGGAACAGGGAAAGAATCCTTCGGCGTAGTATGTAATATATTCAGTTCATTCAGGTTCAGGAAATCGGAATACATAATGATTCCTCTCTGATAAGCATTGTTAGACAGCTCAATCAGACGTTTACGAAGTAAAGTCTCTTCTTTTTCCATACCCTGTCTTCTTTCTTCTAGTAACGGTTCTGGATCGGCACATCGAACGAAGTATTCAGAAGATCCTGCATATCGCCGGAAATATCAACATTTGCCGGTGTTACCAGAAAAATATAACTTGAAATCTTCTGAAGATTACCATCAATTGCAAAAGCAGATCCTGATGTGAAATCAATAATTCTCTGCGCGATCTCAAGATCCATACCTTCCAGATTCAAAATAACAGTTCTTCCCGCGAGAAGAGTCTCTGTAATCTCGCGTGTATCATCCATTGCGTTTGGTTTGATTACACAAACTTCCATTGCAGGAGCATTTCTGCGTGTAGAAGGCTGGCGCATCGGGGTGACTTTATTTGAACGACCTGATTTTTTAAGCTGATAATCTTCCTCTTCTTCTTCGTAAGCAGCCGGTTTATCTTTCTTTCCAAAAATATTCTTTTTTGGCTTCTCTTCTTCATATGACTCATCTTCAAAATCGTCATCTTCATCGTAGAAATCATCATCATACTCATCATCGTCGCCGTTTAATTTCATAACGTCTAAAAACTTATCTAATACTCCCATTTTTCTTATACACTCCTATCTGTGGTATCTAAATCTGATGAGCATAATTTCGCTCGCCAAAAATTGCTGTCCCTATCCGAACCATGGTGGCTCCCTCTTCTATAGCAACTTCAAAATCATTGGTCATCCCCATTGAAAGAATACTCATGTTAACATTATCAACTTTTTCCTTTGCAATGTCAACAGATAATTTTCGTAAGTTTGCAAAATGTATACGATTTTCTTCCGGGTTTTCTACAAACGGAGCAATTGTCATCAATCCTTGTACTTTTATGTGTTGAAATCTGACAATTTCATGAATAAAATCCATAACTTCCTCTGGCATCAGACCGAATTTTGTATCTTCTTTTGCCATGTTTACTTCGAGAAGCACATTTACAACAATACCTTTTTTCGCTGCTTCTTTATCAATTGTTTCCGCAAGACGAATAGAATCAACAGAATGGATCAGCTCTGCCTTATCGATGATATATTTTACTTTGTTGCGCTGCAGATGACCAATCATCTGCCAGTGAATATCCTTTGGCATTATGTCATATTTTTCATCCAGTTCCTGCACTTTATTTTCACCAAAATAACGGCAACCGTAAGCATACGCTTCTTCCAGCATTTCTACCGGTTTGGTCTTGCTGACAGCAATCAGTGTTACATCCTCCCGTTTTCTGCCGGAGCGTTCGCATGCAGCGCATACACGTGCTTCCACATCTTTTAAGTTTTCTGTGATCATTTCTTTCACTCCATTTCTTATTGACTTACTATCTGATTATCCCGAACAGAATCTCCGTTCAGGGCAATATGATCATAATTGGATAGACTGTAGCTGTTTCCTTCTGCAATAATATAGTATTCATCACTCTCACTCAGGATCTGAACCTGCTTGAATACAGCATAGCCTTTATTGACATTATAAACTCCTTTGATGCTTTCGGTTTTCAAAAGATCCATCGTATCGGAAGATTCCGGCAACAAAAGAGTATCTCCTTTTTTCAGATTCTCTGTATCCAGATATGCAATACCCGATTCCGTATCCTCGTTAATGATCGTCACCGGAATAAATTCCGTTGTCGTCTTTCCTTTTTTGGTCGTCTGCCTGTAGACACCTTCGTTCTGAGAAGCCCCGCCGCTCGTGATATAATCTATCGGAACAGCATAACAGTCTTTCTCCGTTACCGAGGTTTTCGGAATCTTAAGCCCGGACTCGTCTTCTAGGATCAGTTCAATATTCACGAACCGTTCATCTGCATACCGGATCATGGAATCCTTAAAAGTAATATTGGCATAAATATCATTTTTCTTTTCCGTAAGTCGCATAGTTCCCCACAGGTCCTTATTATCCTTCAGGAATCTGACCTCAACAGAAAGGGAATCTTCCCCGTTCATTTTTTTCTGGAAGGTTTGTGCCAGATCAGAGGTCAGGCGTACAGTTACCGTCCACTCTTCATCTGTGACCAGGCGATATACCGGCTGCCCTGCATCAATCTTCTGGTTGCCTGAAAGCTCTGTGACACTGTAATTTGCCTTATCAAACATCTCATCCGTGATATTATCTGTCGTCAGATTTTCATAGCCATCTACCGAAAGCTCCACGATTCCGTCATCCGGGCTTTGAAATGCATCTACATTTCCGGACTGCAGAATAGAATTCAGCTGTGCAACCCTGCTCTGTGTCGTATTGTTCTGTAAGATCGCTGTTACTTCATTTTTCAGATTTGATGCCGTCTTAAACTCCTCCGGTGAATAGGATTCATTAAATCCCTGTGCCTTCAGCAGAATACTGTTCCATTCATCTGCATTCAGGGAAACTTCTTCATTGCTGTCCTGATCCGTCTGTGTCTCGAGCTTGGAAGACGTAATGGTGTAAATATTGGTTCCAAGTGCAACCTTCTGTGCATCGTCTACAAAATAATTGACATATCCGCTTTTTTCAGCATTTACCACCGTTTCTTTTCTGAGAACCATTCCGGTAAGATTCCTGTCTTTTAAAATGCTTCCTTCCCGTACCTCATATACACTCACTCTATCTTTTGTAAAATAGATCAGAACGGTAAAAACAAGATACACAAAAATAATTCCAAACAGAATCGTACCAATATTTAAATGTCCTTTTCGTTTATATTTCTGGAGGCTGACGACCTCCGTATTCTTCTTTTTCCCAGCCAAAAATCAAGCCTCCAAATCTATTCGGATTTTAACAGGCACAGTGCCGCACCATTCAGATAATCACAGCACCTGCCCTGATACCTGCCTTCCTCTTCCATCTTCTGCAGCAGTTCGTCCCTCAGCCTCCACCAGCTGCATCCCCAGTTACAGAACACCGCATCTTTCTCAGGAATTCTTGAAAACATTCGTTCTACTGCCACGGTTTCCGGAATCTGTTCAAGAAACGTAATCACTCTTTCAAAATATTCTTCCTTTGAACATACCGTTATTTTACCATTTTCATACCAATCGCACAACCGTGTATTTCTGGCAATATAAAGCGAATGCAGTTTCACAATATCCACACCAAGCGCAGTAAGGATTCTTGCAGTCTCTTTTGCATCCGCTGCCGTATCTCCCGGAAGATTAAGAATCACATGGGTACAGATTGAAATACCAGTATATCTTTTAATCCGCAGTACTGCATCGATAAATTCTGCAAGACCATGTCCCCTGTCGATCATCTGCAGTGTATGATAATTTGCTGTCTGTAATCCAAGTTCTACATTCATCTGAATTCCGGTCATCGCGCGGATATCTCTCATAATATCAAGATACTCAGCCGAAACACAATCCGGTCTTGTGGAAACAGATATCTCCACGACACCCGGAATCCTGGTAGCCTCCATCAGATAACTGCGAAATCTGTCCGGAGGAAGAAAGGTATTGGTATAATTCTGAAAATATGCAATATATTTGTTGGCATGGTATTTTCTCGTGATCATCTGTCTGGTCCGTGTCAACTGTTCTGTGACAGAAACTGTAGTCGCCATTGCCTCAAATCCGGTTCCTGCACCGGCACAGAATGCACATCCATCTCCGTCAAGACGGTTCGGACATGTGACCGGAAGGTTCACCGGAAGCTTGTATACTTTTTCACCATATTTGTTTTTCAGGTAATCCGAATATTTATAATATAACATATTTTTCCTCTCATTTATGAATAATCACAAAGTTTTAACACATACTAACCGTATAGAATCGTATAAGGAGGATATTTACATGAAATGGTTTGATAATACAGCACTCACCGTCGTGATCATCGGTGCTGTGAACTGGCTTCTGATCGGTATATTCCGTCTGGATCTTATTGCCTGGCTTTTTGGAAACATGTCATGGCTCTCACGTATCGTCTACACGATCGTCGGACTGTGTGGACTCTACCTGATCAGTCTTTTTGGTAGAATCGGATCCATGTCCGAATCTTAATACGCCCAGGTAATGTACCTGATACCATCTCGGTGTATTTTCTACATGCTTGAAAAAAAGAAAGGGGCTCCCAGACAAGAGATGCCCCTTTTTGTGTATACGATAAGATTCACACACCACATTTACTGCTGACCAGACGGGATTGCCTCGATCAATGATGTCATATCCTCATACAGAACCGGTTTTTCTGAGGCTCCCATAACAATCGATATGTATGGATTGTCACTGGAATCTTTTTCCATCAGAATCAGACAATATCCTGCTTCATCCGTTGTCCCGGTCTTCCCACCTACGATCGTAACATTCTCCGGCACATCCACCTCTCCCTGCGCATAGAGATTGGTCGGTGTAAACAACGCCTCCTGACTGTTACCGTCCACATCTGTATAATATGCGGTATATGCTTCACTCTGTATGATATTTACAAAATCTTCATGCTTTATGCACTCATTAAATATCAGATAAAGGTCATACGCTGTTGTATAATGATTGTCATCATGCAGTCCGTGCGGATTCATAAAATGAGTCCCGTTCGCCATCAATTCCTGGGCTCTGCGGTTCATCATATTAACAAACGCTTCTTCTGATCCACCTACATATTCCGCGATTGCAGTTGCTGCATCATTTCCAGAATACAAAAGAAGAGCTCCCAAAAGATCCCTGAGTGTCCAGACTTCTCCTTTCGCAAGGCCGCACACCTGTGCATCTGCCGGAAAACTGGATGCATCTGCGTTTCCACTGATCGTCACCTGGTCATCCAAATTTGCATTCTCAATAGCGAGAAGTGCCGTCATGATCTTGGTTGTACTGGCAGGATACAGTCGTTCATGCGCTTTGTAAGAATATAATACACGTTCTCCTGTAAGATCAAATAATGCAGCACTGTGCAATTCAGTATCTTCTGTATAGCCTTCTAACGCCACATCATTTTGTGCTACACACAGCTCCTCTGCATAAAGCTTTCCCTGGTATAAATCCTGATTATAATTTTTAAGTTCATATGCTGTCACAGGTGTTGCTCCTTTTCCTCCGATGCAACCACCTGTAAACAGACTTATCGATGCCACACATACCAGTGCGGCACTTTTTGCTCTACTTATACATCTCACGCCAATCCAAGTCTCCTCTGTCTAATGCGAGTATAATGATTTCTGCCGTTGCAAGATTGGTAGCCATCGGGATGTTGTGCATGTCACAAAGACGAATGACATCATTTACATCCGGTTCATGTGGCTTTGGATTCTGTGGATCCCGAAGAAAGATCAGAGCATCAATTCCATTCTGTGCAATCTGCGCACCGAGCTGTTGTTTGCCGCCCAGCGGTCCCGCAAGATATTTGTGAATAGAAAGATTAGTAACTTCTTCGATCAGCCGGCCGGTTGTACCGGTCGCATACAACTCATGCTTGCTCAAAATCCCACGATATGCAATACAGAAATTCTGCATCAGTGTTTTCTTAGAGTCATGCGCAATAAGTCCGATATTCATTTTCTCAGCTCCTTTTACTGATATTTTTTAGGCTGAAGCCCTATATTTAATACAATGCCAATTCCCATATATAAGCTGATAAGCGAAGTCAGTCCGTAACTAACAAACGGAAGGGGAATTCCTGTATTTGGTAAGATCCCTGTTGCCACGCCGATATTGATAAACGACTGAAATCCTATCTGCGCGGCTACACCGCAGCAAATAATCCGCCCCGCCAGATCTTGTGCCCTGAGTCCTATCAATATGCATTGTACTACAATCAATAATAACAGACCAATCACGATACAGCAACCCACAAAACCTAATTCTTCACCTACAATTGCAAAAATAAAGTCTGTCTGTGGCTCAGAAATAAAATTTCCGTTCTTCACGGATGTGGTTGTATTATTATTCAGTCCTTTACCGGTAAGCTGTCCGGAACCAATCGCCATAATTGCATTATTCTGCTGGTAAGCTTCATCACTTGCATATTTCTGCGGTTCCAGCCATGCCAGAATACGCTTTTGCTGATAATCGTGCAGAAATGGCTGATTTGGCTGTACAACAATACTGATAAAAATAATCGTAACCGGAACCAGAATCGCAATCAGGGTTCCGATAAATCGATAACTCAGTCCCGCCAGATACATCATAGCACAAAAAACAAGCGCTATGGATAAGGTTGTTGAAAGGTCTGGCTGAAGAACGATCAGGATCAGTGTTGGTGCAATCAGTCCTACTGCTTTCAGGATGGTTGCAGCACTGTTCAGATCATCCTCATGATTCATCAGAAATTTTGCAAAGAATACGACAACCAGTATTTTGCTGAGCTCTGATGGCTGAAAATTCGTCACTCCGATATCGATCCACCGCTGTGCACCATTTACATTGGTTCCAAACAGCTTTACACATACCAGTGCAATGATATTGATCCCGTATAAAATCCAGTAAAAGTTCAGAAGCCATACATAGTCTATCATCGAAAGAATGATCATCAGGATCACTCCGGCGACAAGTCCTATGATCTGTCTTCCCTGTACTGCCTGCTTTGCACTTCCGATTACCATAACTCCAATAATCGATATAGCAATAACAGAAATGACCAGACCGAATTTCACATCTTTTAAATGATAAGGTTTTGTCTTTTTTGGTAATCTCACGATTTTTCTCCTGTCAAGTTGATTCTAATCTGTGAACGTGTTATTTCCACTTTAAAATTATCTTCGGTTATCTTCATGTATTTTCCGATTGTGTGGTATAATTCTCCGCACAAAAGTTCATAAGTATCTGGCTGACACTGCACCCGGTCCGAAACAAGAAGGCTTTTCAAACGTTCTTTTGCAATGCGGACAGATGAATGGTGCATACCTCTTTCAAATACATGCATGATACATCCTCCTAATTTCTTTTAAACATATGGGAAAGTTTGTAAAACAAACTTTCCTGTTTATCCAGATCGAGAAATGGCACTTCTTCACCGGTTATACGCCGGCAGATATTGGTATATGCTTTTCCTGCCAGCGAATCCATATCTACAACCGCCTCTCCCTGGTTCGTTCCGATCACGACCTGTTCATCATCCGGAATTGCTCCGATCAGATCGATAGGAAGAATCTCTGTCACATCTTCTACTGACATCATCTCTCCTCTTTTCACCATATCCATCCTGATACGGTTAATAATAAGATTCAGTTTTTTCATGTGATTCTGCTCCAGCAGCCCAATGATGCGGTCAGCATCACGAATGGAGGATACTTCTGGCGTTGTCACAACAAATGCTCTGTCAGCTCCGGCAATCGCATTCTGGAATCCCTGCTCAATCCCTGCCGGACAATCCAGTAAAACGTAATCAAATTCATCTCGAAGCTCATTTGTAAGCTTGATCATCTGCTCCGGTGTGATCGCTGACTTATCCTTTGTCTGTGCCGATGGCAGCAGATACAGATTTTCATGACGCTTATCACTGATCATCGCCTGCTTCAAACGGCAGCCACCTTCGATCACGTCGACCAGATTATATACGATCCGGTTTTCAAGTCCCATGACAACATCCAGATTCCGAAGACCCAGATCCGTATCGATCACCAGTACCTTTTTCCCGAGCCTTGAAAGTCCGGCACCTATATTTGCTGTCGTTGTTGTTTTTCCGACACCGCCTTTTCCCGATGTCACTACAATAATTTCACCCATTTTTCAGATCCTCCTACCACTCTAAATTCTCCAGTGGATCGATATAAATGCGCTTGCCGTCAAGACGGGCGATACTTGGTCTTACGGTTTCGTCCTGAAGATATGTATGTGTTGATACAATATCTGCAATCTTCATTACATGCGGTCTCATCGACAACGCCGTAATAAACGCATTCCGATCTCCTGTTGCCCCGGCATGTACCGTTCCCCTTACCGCACCCAACACAACAATATTGCCCTTGGATACTACGGTTGCACCAAACTCTACATCGCCAAGTATAATAATACTCTGTTCTGTCTCCAGTACCTGCCTTTGTCTGAGCGTACCTTTGTAGAACTGACCTTCTTTTCTGGTTAAACTGTTAAGAGAGTCTTCTACTACTTTTTTGTATAATCTTTCTGTATTTTCATTAGCATCAAAAATACAGACAATATGGATATGAGCGACATCAGTGATCAGACCAATGACCTCTTCTTCCTGTGGTTTTGTAAGAATCCGCCCTTCAAACGTAACCGCCATGGTCGCATCTTTGAAAAAGCGGGCAGATTCGGTAAATTTTTCTCTCAATTCCTTCAGAATCTCTGTATACTCTGCATCAGGATCCATATGAACAATCAGACCGTATTTATTACTTTTAATGATGACTTTCTGTTTCATACCTGTGATCCCCCTCAATCTAGTCTCCATGTGTCGATGATGAACCTGCTGCTGATGCATGCCCTGTGATCAGCTCATCACGGCTTGTCTCTCCATAATAATAGCGCATCAGGTCTCTTCCAATCTCTGACGGATATAAAGATTCATAACCATTTTTGATACGGATCGCAAATGCGACTTCCGGATCGTCACTTGGCGCATAGCCAACAAACAGACCGTGATCCGGATGTGTAGTACTCTGCTGTGCCGTACCGGTTTTACCTGACATTGTAATATTTCCCAGCGAAGAATATGTACTGTTGCTGGTAACAACTGCCCGCATTCCCGACTGAACAGCATCCCATGTATTTCCGGAAACACCCTCTATCTGGTTCAGCACATCCGGTTCGTAAGTTTTTGTTACCTTACCATCCTTATTTTCCACATGATCCAGAAGGGAAAGATTATAAACAGTTCCTCTGTTTGCAATTGCTGTAACATATCTTGCAAGCTGAGTTGTCGTATAGTTATTAGTACCCTGACCGATTGCAGAACGTACAGAGTCCTGATCAGATACCTGAGGTGACGATTCCGGAATTTCGATTCCTGTTGTCTGGTTCAGTCCAAACATAGTCGCATATTTCAGAAGCGTCTCACATCCCTGGTCAGAAGAATATCCCGACTCGCTGCTCTTTGCATTACTGAGCATCTGGTTTGTAAGTCCCAGACGGTATCCAACTTCATAGAAGAACATATTACAGGAATGCTGGATCGCACTCGTCACATTCAGACTTCCATGCGACCCCGGATAAATCCAGCATCGTGGACTCGGTGAAATTTTTTCATAGAGTCCGCCGCAACTGATATACGTACTGGTATCAATGACATCTTCTGTCAGTCCGGCAACAGCAACCAGTGGTTTGTAAGTAGATCCCGGTGCCGTCTTCTCCTGCGTCGCATTATTATATAACGGTGCTGACTGATCATTTAAAAGCTTTGTATAATAGCCTGAATCCATGGTATTTGCAAGCCGGTTATTATCATATCCCGGGTAGGATACACAGGCAAGAAGCTGTCCGGTCTTCGTGTCAGTTACTACGACCGATCCGGTAGATGGTTCCAGTCCAAGCTGTCCCGGTGTGATTTCCAGATCTTCAATCTTGGAATACATGAAATCATAGGCGGTCATTGTACCATCCGCAAGCTTATTATAAACATCTGCATCATAATTCAGAATTCCCTGCTCATAAAGCATCATACCAATCTGGCTTCCTGTGATTTCTTCATTGCGTATCATATACTTGTAGATCAGTTTGTCAAATCCGGAATCCTTAGGAAGATTTGCACTGATATACGCCAGAATCCCCTGATATACTTCATTCTGATCCGAATACTCACTGTCACTGTTCATATAATCAGTCAGTTTTGATGTATCGATCCAGTTCTTGGAGATCGCATAATTCAGATAAGTATAGAGACTGATGCTCTCATCATTTTCCCACGCAATATAGGTAGAATCATTGGTATCAATCGAATCTTTCTGAATGATTGCTGCATTCTGGGTAAGTACAGTACTGATAATATAACTGAGATATGCCTGCATATCCTCATCACAGTCTTTATATGCCGGCGCACCTGAATCACTCAGCTGTGCCATCACATCTGCAAGCACTGCCTCCTTTTTGGAGGAAAATGACGCATACACACTTTTCTCAGTCTCCCCGGCATCCGCAGCTTCAAAATGTCCCACATTCAGAATCTCATTGGAAATAAATGCATTGTAAACATCACCAATCGGTATCTTCACATCACTTCCCTCTTCTGCCTGTGTACGGTCATAGGTCAGAGACGTAGTCAGATTGGAAAGGATGATTCCGGCAAGCTTTTCTTCCAGGAGATCATAAGCTGCCTTTTGCAGATTGGCATCAATAGAAAGATAGACATCATTTCCTGCCTTTGCCTTTTTCCCCTGCTTGGACTCAATGACCTTTCCCACACTGTTAACATAAAGTTTGATTTCACCTTTTTCACCCTGAAGTGTTTTATCCAGTGTCTGCTCCAGCCCTGCTTTTCCAACCACATCCGTAAGAGAATACGAGTCCTGCTCCTTTTCATCCAACGCATCATATTCATCTTGTGAAATCACACCCGTATAACCAAGAATAGACGCAAAATATTTGCTGTCTGGGTAATAACGGATTGAATCCTCTTCAATATTAACTCCCTGAAGAGTATCCAGGTTTTCCATAATAGCAGCTGTTGTACTTTCACTGACATCACTTGCAATCGTTGTAGCCACATACTTCTGATAGCGATTCAGTCCCATAGAATACCGGATTGTTACCAGCTTCAGGATTTCTTCTTTGGACAGCTTCTGTTCGTCCAGTCCATAACCATAGGTCTCATCTGTACAGAGATAATGCATCAGATCTGCCGCACTGTATGCCTTCTGCTTGTTACTGAGCTTATCAATGGTTGCTTTTCCAAACACATCCGCAAGGAACCGCAGACGCTGCACCTCGCTTGTCATGGAATAAGCATATTCTCCATTATCATTGAGAATAATTTTGAAATCATTGACAATAGAATCTCCATTCGATTCAACAATACTGATCACTTTCTCAATTGTTGCATTGATGATTTTATTTTTCTCTTTAACCGTATCATAGTCACCGTTGTCTTCAATCGTGACGGAATATGCGAGCTTGTTATCTGCCAGAACCACTCCGTTCCGGTCCAGGATACGACCTCTGGTTCCCTGTACCTCTTTTGTTTTCTGGATCTGAAGCTTATAGTCATCCAGATATGCCTGTCCGTTTACGATCTGTAAAACAAACACACGCTGTATCAAAATTGTAGAAAGCACAATAAACACAAGCATCAGCACAAACACTCTAGATTTTACCAAGTCGATAAACCATCTTTTCAGACGATCCAATAAATCAAACAAATCTGCTAGCACTCCTTTTTTCTTCTTCTTCAAGTCTTCGGTTAATATGCAGAATGATCTGATACAGAACAAGTGTAACCAGAATCGTGTAAACCAGTTCCGGCATGATCACATGTCTCAGATAATTCAAAAAATGGAAATCACTTTTTAACATGAATAAAAGGACATAAATCACCATACCATATAGAAACTCGCTGCCGGCAATAAGTGCCAACGGGAGTTTGATGTCTTCGTCATAAAATACTCTCTGGAAAAATCCGTTGCCATATCCGATCAGCATATAGATCAGCGCATAAAATCCAAGCAGATTTCCACCTAGTATATCTTTTAAAAGTCCACAGAAAAAGCCGATGATCATCCCTTCTTTTTGTCCCCTCATAAATCCAAATGAGGACGTCACGATAATCAGGAGATTCGGAATAATCGAGGCAAACGCCAGCTTTTGAAACACCGTTGTCTCCAGAAGGAAACAGACAGTGATCAACACAGCACAGATCAGGATCCTTTTAATCTTTTTCATGTCTATTCGCCTCCATTATCGCTTCCACTTTCACCTTTTCCATCGATCAGATCCTGCTTTGTTGTTGTAATAACAAGAACTTCCTGTAATTCCTTAAAATCCGTAGCAGGAATGATATATCCGGATCTTGTCAGGTTATTGGAATCTACATTTACCTCTGAAATATATCCAACCAGAAGTCCCTGCAGATATTTGCTGCTGATATTCGATGTTACAACCTGTTCTCCAACCGCCACTTCATTTTCATTATTGGCAAGCTGTTCAAATTTTAAAAGTCCGTCCTGCACCGTCTGCAGATCTCCGCTTACAATACATTTGTCAAAGGTTGTCAGGATCATGGCACTTACATTTTTATCATCGATAATCGAACTTACTGTTGCCCAGTTCGGTCCGACTTCTGTGACGATCCCAACCAGTCCGGTTCCAGATAGGACATTCATATCTTCCCTGATCCCATCATTGCTTCCCTTATCAATCGTAAATTTCGAAAACCAGTTGCTATTCTCGCTGGCGATTACATTCGCAGCAACTTTCGGATAATCCGCTGTATTCTGATCCATCTTATATAGTTCTTTATATCTTTCCAGCGTTGCTGAATTCTGCTGCAATCGGTTATTCTCAGTCGTCATCTCTTCCAGGCGGGATTTCAGTTCTTTGTTTTCTTTTTTTATTTCCTGAAGTGTTGCAAAATTCTCTGAAACATCGCCGATCCACATCCCGACACGGTTGATTCCTTTCTGCATCGGCACGATCGTGTAACCTGCTGCCCAGGAAAGCGGTCCTTTCCCGGACTCTGCAAATCCGGAAAGTCCCATCAATACAATACATATGATAGCAAGGATCAGCAACCAGTATTTATTTGATGTTGAAAATTGATTCTTTCTTTTCATCTATCTTATCCACCTATAATTTTCATCCAACATTGAGTACGAAAGTTTTTTAAGTTCTTTTGAATTGATCATCCGTCGCAGCCCTTCTACTGCACACAGATCTGGCTTAGCAGCCACATGCACCGGATATCCAGTCACAGCTTCTATGTACCGGTCAAGCCCCGGTAGCCTGGAAACACCACCCGTCAGACAGATTCCATTCTTTCTGATTGAACGGGCTACCTCCGGTGGGGTCCGTTCAATCAACTGACCAATCTGCGAAGTACAGGTTTCCAGAGATTCTTTCATCGCAGCCCGTACCGCACTGCTTGGGATTTCCTGGTATCTTGGTACACCAACAACCAGATTACGTCCGGCAACCACCATGGAAGCTTTTCCGTTTCCGCCAAGCACTCCAAAACGTTTTCTGAGAGCCTCGGCTGTCTGTCTTCCGATCAGAAAATCATAATTCCGGCGGACCATATTCTGAACTGCCACATCAAATGTCATACCACCAATCTTAAGCATTTTATTAAGTACCATGCCACCTGAACCTACTACAGATAATTCGGTTGTAGCCGCACCAAAATCAACGATCAGCATCCCTTTTGTCTTCCGGACATCAATTCCCATTCCGATACACTGCGCAACACCGCGTTCTACAATACTCACTTCTTTTGCCTTCGCCGTTGAATGAACAACCAGATCAAAAAACGCCCGTTTTTCAACTTCTGTGACATCCGTAGGTACTGCGATCAGATATTCTGATCCTCTTGTAAAACGGCGCTCTTTCTTCAGCAGATTCTGAAGAAGATACTGCATATCCGTAAATCTGCTGATTACACCTTCTTTCATCGGAAACACCACTTCAATATTTCCCGGTGTTCTCTCGAACATCGCATATGCTTCATCGCCGACAGCCAAGATCTCTTTTCCGTCCACAATAGCAATTACATTCTTCTCTTTCCACGTATTGTCCTGCTTTTTATCATACACCTTGATCTCATAAGTCCCGAGATCAAGACCGTAAATATTTCGCGCCATAATCTAAAGTTCCTTTCCATACTACTTTTCCTTAAGCAGCTTCTGCTCTGCGAGTGATACATAGCAGTTATCACCAATAATGATATGATCCAGAAGTTCAATTCCAAGAAGGCTTCCGCCCTCTCGGATTCGCTGTGTCACAAGAATATCTTCCCTGCTCGGCATCGGATCACCACTTGGATGATTGTGCAACAATATAATATAGACTGCGTTCTTTTGCAATGCCTCTATAAAAAGCTCTCTCGGGGAAATTACGGACATATTTACTGTCCCTCTCGAAATTTCGCTTTCTCCGATCAGTCTGGAACGCGTATTCAGCATCAGCAATTTCAAATGCTCCTGCCTGTAATAGCGCATATCTTCCATATAATATGCTGCAATTGTATCCGGTCTTGAAAAATCCAGATCTTCTCTGGCTGAAAGCTGGGACATTCTCTTGGAAAGTTCACAAAGGCATAAGATCTGAATAGCCTTTACTCTTCCGATTCCACTGATTTTCAGCAGTTCTTCTTTTGTCCAGCTTTGAAGATGGGCTTTGGCTTGTGGCTGTGTACCTTCTCCGGGATAAAAAAGCTTCCTGGCAAGATCCAGTGCACTCTCTCCCTTTGTTCCAGTCCTTAACAAAACAGCGAGCAATTCAATATCTGTTAAACTGCCCGCCCCAAAGCGTTCACATTTTTCATATGGCCGCTCTTCTGATAACATTTCTCGAATGGTATTTTTTTGATTCATCCTTTTGCAGGATTTGTTGATTCACACCAGACTCTCCACCCTTGTATATGGGATGCTTTATACATCCTATAAGAAACGATAAATGAATATGGAGATAATCACTCCAATAATGCTTGCGATCGTGATCTTAATCGTAAGACCAAACGTAATAACGACAAGTCCGAGGTTCAAAACAATCGGTGTCTCTACCCCGAAAGTCTGTCCATAAGAAAGCCAGCTAAGTGCTGGAACCCCTTCTGCAAGCACACCGATAAAGCCACCCAGAACAATTCCTGCCAAAATCAGCAGAAATAACGCCCAGGCATTCTTACTTCCGGCTCCTCTCATCTGTACTCCTCCTCTTTTGAATCACAAACTGGTATCATTTTAGCATATTTTAAAAAACGTGTATAGACTTTTTAAATATTATTTTTTTCTTAACACAGCTGTTTTCTATAAAAACGGTGCATATTTTTGTCGAATTTTCTCTGCGATTTTAATACCGTCTGCTGCCGCCGACGTAATCCCGCCGGCATATCCTGCGCCCTCTCCGCAAGGATAAAGTCCTCCAATCACGCTTTCCAGCGAATGATTATCTCTTACGATCCGTACCGGCGAAGAGGTTCTGCTCTCCACTCCGGAAAGAATGGAAAGAGGATGCGAAAAACCTCGAATTTTCTTGTTAAAATCTTCCATCCCATCCACCAGCGCGCTACTGATCTTTGCCGGAAAAATCCCCGCCAGATTTGTTTCTTCATACGCACCCTTCATACATGGCTCATGTCCCTGATACCAGACTTCTGCTTCGGTCTTTTCCTTTTCTTTTCCGGTCACACTCCGGTAAAAATCCCCGTATCTCTGTACCGGAATTTTCCCTTTTCCTGCTTTGTAAGCTGCCTTTTCCAGTTTTCTCTGGAATGCAATTCCGGCAAGCGGATGGTCGCTTTCAAAATCTTCCGGTGTAACCGTCACAACGATTGCGCTGTTGGCATTGTGGCTGTCGCGGGCATGATAGCTCATTCCGTTGACCGCAAGATATCCCTCCTCCGAAGACGCATTAACCACATAGCCTCCCGGACACATACAGAACGAATATACACCTCTTCCATCCGGCAGTTTTGCAGTCAGCTTATAGGCTGCTGCCGGAAGAGATGCCTTTGCATCCCCATACTGGGAATGATTGATCAGCTCCTGCGGGTGTTCTGCACGTACACCAACCGCAAAGGATTTTGCCTCCATCGGAACCTTTTTCTCGAAGAGCATCGCAAAGGTCTCCCGCGCACTGTGTCCCGGTGCCAGAACCAGCGTCTCCGTCTGTATTTCTTCTTTTTCTTTTTTCAGAAGATCTTCATATACGATTCCTCTGATCCGCCTTGTATTTTCCGTAAAAAGGACCTCTGTCATCTGTGTATGAAAATGGATTTCACCACCCCACACAAGGATTTTCTCACGCATATTTCTGATCACAGTCCGTAGAATATCCGTTCCAATGTGTGGTTTATTCACATAAAGAATGTCTTTTGGTGCTCCGTTTTCCACGAAAATTTCCAGCACCTTACGATTGCGCCCCACCGGATCCTTGATCAGTGTATTTAGTTTTCCGTCTGAAAACGTCCCTGCTCCGCCTTCTCCAAACTGCACATTGGAATCCGGTTTCAGCACCCCCGTCTTCCAGAACTCCTCAACATCTTTCTGTCGCTCTTCTACCGGTGCCCCCTGTTCCAGAAGAACCGGCTGATACCCATATTCTGCAAGAAAATACGCACAGAAAAGTCCGGCAGGGCCGCATCCGACAACTACCGGACGTGACTTCAATTTTTCGTTGCCTCCTGCCGGAAAAACATATGGCATTGCTTCATGGAATTGCACATTGCCTGCACGCTTTTTTCGGGTAAGCATCTTCAAAAGCTGTTTTTCATTGTCCGCTTTTACATCCACAGTATAGACATAGAACAGATCCGGCTTCTTTCTGGCATCCAGAGACTGCTTGATAATCTCATAGCTCTGTACCGCTTCTGTCCTGCACATCAGTGTGTGCACAATCTTTTTCTTCAAATCCTCTTCCGTATGCGTAACCGGAAGCTTCAGCTGACTGATTCTAAGCATTTGCCGCTCCTTTCCCTGCCAGATAACCACTGGTCCATGCCCACTGCAGATTGTAACCTCCGCAGATTCCATCTACATCCAGAATTTCTCCTGCAAAATAAAGTCCTTTTACAAGCTTCGACTCCATCGTGTCCGGATCAATTTCGCTTGTATCTACACCACCCGCACAGATCTGCGCCTGTTCAAACGGATTTGTCTTATCAATATAAGTACGGAAATGCTTACAGATCCGGCAAAGTCTTTCCAGATTCTCTTCACTAAGGTCATGCACCGGCATTGTTCCTGAAATTCCAATTCTCTTAAGCAACGCACCGGCAAGCTTTTTGTGGAATAACCCATTAAAATACTGTTCCATCACAAGACCATCCAGCCTTATCTTCCGTTCCTTTAACATCTGCAAAAATTCTACATCTCCAAAATCCGGCATAAAATCCAGTTCTGCAAAAACTTCTTTCTTTTCATACAGACCTCTCGCTGCATAACGGCTGATCTGAAAGACCGGAATCCCGGAAATACCATAATCCGTAAGCTGCAGCTCGCCGATATCAGAAGCCGTTTCTGTCCCATCGATAAAAACCGTTACTTTTCCATGAGTACGAACGCCTGCGACTTGCCGGTACAGCTTTTCCCTGCACCGGAGCTGTACCAGAGCCGGGACAACCGGAACCAGCTTATGTCCCAGCATTTTTGCCAGGTCATATCCACTTCCGTCACTCCCTAGCTTTGCAGCTGCCTTTGATCCGGCCGCAAGGATCACAGCCTCACCGGAAATCATTCCTTTTTTCCCATCTTTTGAAAAACTGATCTGAAAACCATTTTTCTTTGGTATGATCCCAAATACGCGAACTCCGGTATGAATCCGGATCTTTGCCAGTTTCAGCGCAGACTCCAGCGCTTCCCTCACTGCCGAGGCTTGCTCGGACCAGGGATACAGATAGCCATTTTTATCCTTCGGATAAATTCCAAGATTTTTAAAAAAAGACGTTGTCTCAGGCTCAGAAAATTTTCCGATTGATTTCCATGCAAATCCGCTATTGTCACTTCGATAGCAGGATGAATCCTGAAAACGATTGGTAAAGTTACATCTGCCATTACCCGTCGACAGTATTTTTCTGCCAATTATTTCATTCTGTTCCAGAAGCAGTACATCTGCGCCGTTCTGCGCCGCCGTAAGTGCAGCCATACTGCCAGCTGCTCCGCCGCCGATGATGATGACTCTTTTTTTCATTCTATAATTCCTTTACAATTCCTTTTTCATATAACTTCTGAAGAGACATTAAAATACCAAGTTTTGCATGCGCCCAGGTGAGACCTCCCTGAAAATATACTGCATACGGTTCTTTGATCGGTCCATCTGCACTCAGTTCGATGGACGATCCCTGTACAAATGCCCCTGCCGCCATAATCACATCACTGTCATATCCCGGCATTGCCCACGGTTCCGGTGTTACATAACTGTCAACCGGTGCTGCCGCCTGGATTCCCTGACAGAATGCAATTACACCTTCCGCACTTCCAAGTGTTACCGCCTGAATGATATCGTGGCGTTCCTCTTTTCCGTCCGGTACAACTGCATAACCAAGCTTTTCATATACATTCGCCGCAAAAATAGCACCTTTTAATGCACCTGCAACAACAGTCGGTGCAAGGAAAAGTCCCTGATAAAACGACTGCATCACACCAAGTGAAGCACCCACTTCTTTTCCAAGTCCAGGAGAAGTAAGGCGGTAAGCACACTGCTCGATCAGATCCTTTCTTCCAGCCACATAGCCACCGATCGGGGCAAGTCCGCCGCCCGGATTCTTGATCAGGGAACCGACAACCAGATCCGCACCCACATCACTTGGCTCCTTTTCTTCTACGAATTCACCATAGCAGTTATCCACCATACAGATGACTTCCGGTTTGATCTTCTTGACAAATGCAATTGCTTCCCCAATTTGATCCACAGAAAAACTCGGTCTTGTCTGATATCCTTTGGAACGCTGAATCGTGATCAGCTTTGTTTTCTCGCCAATCGCTTTTTCAATCGAATCAAAGTCAAAGCTTCCGTCCGGCAGCAGGTCCACCTGGTTATAGATTACTCCATATTCTGCAAGGGAACCTGTGGATGGGCGGATTCCAATGACCTCTTCCAGTGTGTCATAAGGCTTTCCTGCGATGGAAAGCAGTTCATCACCAGGTCTTAAATTTGCAGAAAGTGTTAAAGCAAGTGCATGGGTTCCACAGGTAATCTGTGGTCTTACCAGCGCATCTTCGGTATGAAAGACATTTGCATACACCTTTTCCAGCGTATCTCTTCCAAAATCATTGTATCCATAGCCAGATGCATAGTTAAAGCATTCTGCATTCACCCTTGCTTCCTGCATGGCATGAATGACCTTCAGCTGGTTCAACTCTGCCATCTTATCGATCTTATCAAAACGTTCTTTCAGTGATTTTTCAATTTTTTCTCCAAAGTCATGAACTTCCGGTGAAATTCCGGTCTGTTCATATAATTTCTGTATTTTCTGACTGATATCCATTAGTCTATAATCTCCTTTTCTTTCAGTATCACAAGCATTGCCTGCAAAATCTTCTCTTCATCGTATCCGAATTCCTCTTTCTGGATCCAGTTCACATCCCGCTCTCTGCGGAACCAGGTCAACTGACGTTTTGCAAAATGACGGGTATCCCTTTTCAGGATCGTTACCGCTTCTTCAAGTGAATTCTTTCCATCCAGATAATCCAGAATTTCCTTATATCCAAGTCCCTGCATTGAAACCATTTCCCTTGTGCATCCTCTGGTCTTTAAAGCAGTCACCTCATCTACAAGCCCCTGCTCCACCATCAAATCCACACGACGATCAATCCGCTCATACAAACGGCTACGCACATCATTCAGAACAAAATACGCAAACCGATACGGGGAATCCTTCTCCCGTTCTGCTTCATTATGTTCGGAAATCTTTGTTCCTGTCTCATGATAATATTCCAGAGCACGAATCACCCGTTTTACATTATTTGCATGAATTGCATCTGCCGACTTTGGATCCGCTTCCCGTAGCCTGTCATGGAGCGCCTGCGCACCATGCTCCTTTGCATACGTTTCCAGTTTCTTTCGATAGGCAGTGTTTTCTTCTCCCTTTTCAAAATCAATGTCATACAAAAGCGCCTGGATATAAAATCCCGTGCCACCTACAACAATCGGAATACGTCCTCTCTTATAGATCTCTACCATTGCATCTTTTGCCATCTTCTGAAAAACAGCTACATTAAATTCCTCTTCCGGATTAAGCACATCGATCAGATAATGTTTCACACCTTTCATCTCTTCCGGCAAAATCTTCGCGGAACCAATATCCATGTGCCGGTATACCTGCATCGAATCCGCCGAAATGATCTCTCCTCCAATTGCTTTTGCAAGGCCAATCGACGCAGCCGTCTTTCCGACAGCAGTCGGGCCTGTCAATATGATCAGTGGCTTTTTCTTCTCTGTCATCTGTGTCATGTTCTTCTCCTACACAATACGCTTAAATTTCTTTTCCAGTTCCCGCTTTGTCATCGCAATGATCGTTGGCCTGCCATGTGGACAATGATATGGATTATCCAGGGACAACAGTTCATTGATCAGTTCATCCATTTCTGCATAGGACAGCTTCATATTTCCTTTGACAGCCGCCTTGCAGGACATGGACGCAATCTTCTCATCAATCAGCTCTGGTTCCAGACTGGTCGATAACCCATCCGACAGAGAATCCAACATTTCAAGAAGTAGTTCCTTTTTGGCGATTCCAAACAGATTATCCGGAATTGCGCGAACTGCGTACTCGTCACCACCAAATGGCTCAATTTCAAACCCGATTGCCGTAAAGCGGTCTTTAAATGTCTCCAACACATCAATCTCCTGCATAGAAAGGCTCAGGATGATCGGTGGGCTCAAGTATTGTGAAGTATACTCTCTCTTCTTCATTCCTGCAAGGGCCCTTTCATAAAGGACTCTTTCATGTGCGGCATGCTGGTCTATAATATAGAGGCTGTCACGATACTGGATCAGCCAGTAGGTTTCAAAAACCTGTCCAATGATCCGGTATTCCTGTCTTGCCTCTTTCTTTAAAATCTGCTCTTCAAACAAATCTAACTGTTTTACTTTTTTTGCTTTCAAATCCTTCAAAAACAGATTTGACTCTGTTTTTTCCGGATCACGCTCTGTTTTTTCTTTACTTTTATCAGAATACGCTCTGTTTTCTGTTCCTTTATTCTGGATATCTACAGCCGGATTTTCATCTAATGCAGCCATCTTTGACTCTTTAGCACCGATATTCTTCTCTTGCTCTTCTTTTGCTTCTGCAAGGTGACTGGCATAAACCCGCTCCCTCATCTTCTGCATAAAATAATCCAGCTTTTCGTCACCGGTTGAGACTGTCTTTTCTGTACTTATCTGTGTCTGAAGTTCTGCTGACGGCATCTCTGACTGCGACCAGGATTCCGCTCGCTCTGCCCCCTCCTGAACGGAACTCTTTCGCATCTTGGGTGAAGTGCCATCTGTCCGATATGGATTCCCCGCATCTCTTATAACAGTTTTCTTTTCCTGTCTTTTTTCAGACATTCCCGGTACTTTGATCTCAGACATTTCCACTTCCGGAATCAACTCCGGCTCATGCAGTCCCTTACTGATCGCCTCATAAAGCAGATTGTAAATCCCCTGCTGGTTACTGAACCTAAGTTCCATCTTGGATGGATGCACATTTACATCAATTTTTTCCGGATTGATCTCAATCTGGAATGCAACAAACGGATAACGATGCTGCATCGTAAAATCTTTGTATCCATCTTCAATCGCTTTTGCAAGAATACTGTTCCTTACATAACGCCCATTGACAAAATAATTTTCAAAATTTCGATTTCCACGGTTAATCACTGGCTTTCCCAGATATCCGGACAGCCTTACACCATCTTTTTCAAATTCCAGTGGGATCAGATTGTTCGCAATTTCCCGTCCGTAAATGTGGTAAATGACATCTTTCATCTTCCCGTTCCCGGAAGTATGCAGCTTTACCTGTCCATTGTTGATAAACCGGAAGGAAATATCCGGATGCGAAAGGGCAAGTCTGGTCAGCAGATCACTGATATGGCTTGCCTCTGTCATCGGCGTCTTCAGAAATTTGCGTCTGGCAGGGGTATTAAAAAACAGCTGACGCACCAGAAAGGTCGTCCCATCCGGCGCTCCGGTCTCCTCCGGCGTTCTTCCTTTTCCGCCTTCTATGATATATTTTGTCCCAAATACGTCTTCTCTTGTCTTTGTGATCAGTTCCACTCTTGCAACTGCCGAAATACTCGACAACGCTTCTCCGCGGAACCCAAGAGAAGACAAATGTGTCAGATCCTCTGCACTGCGGATTTTGCTGGTCGAATGGCGCAGAAATGCATTTTCCACGTCCTGTTTCGCGATCCCACAACCATTATCCGTAATTCGTATCAGAGAAATCCCGCCCTCTTCAATCTCCACAGTCACCGCTGTAGATCCTGCGTCAATCGCATTTTCCACCAGCTCTTTCACAACAGAAGCCGGGCGTTCAATCACTTCCCCGGCTGCTATCTTATCAATTGTAATCTGATCCAGCAATTCTATATGCGGCATTCGATTCTTCTTTCCTTTCTCTTATGGATCAGCCTACCATCTGTTCCGCAGCTTATTCTGCAGCTGATACAGTTTGTTCATGGCATCCATTGGCGTCATATGGCTGATATCCAGTTCCTTTAACTCATTTAACACATCATCATCTTTTACGGTATCAAACAGAGAAAACTGTGTCAGATCCACCTCATCCAGCTTCTTCTGCGTTTTTTTCTTCGTCTCACTTCCCTGTACCGCAATATCCTTTACTTTTCCGGTAATATCCGCTGTCACCAGCTCTTCTACGATCTCTTTGGCGCGGTTAATGACCGGATCCGGCACTCCTGCAAGCTTTGCGACCTGGATACCATAACTCTTGTCTGCTCCACCCTTTACGATCTTACGCAGGAATACGATATCATCACCTTTTTCCTTGACCGCAATACAATAGTTGTTGACATTGCTAATCTTGCCTTCCAGCTCGGTAAGCTCATGATAGTGGGTTGCAAATAAGGTCTTTGCCCCAAGAAGCTTGCTGTTGCTGATATACTCGACAACCGCCCAAGCAATACTCAATCCATCAAAGGTACTGGTTCCTCTTCCAATCTCATCCAAGATCAGAAGGCTCTTGCTTGTCGCATTTCGCAGAATATTTGCCACTTCGTTCATCTCCACCATGAAGGTGCTCTGTCCGCTTGCCAGGTCATCTGACGCTCCCACACGGGTAAAAATGCGGTCCACAAGTCCAATATTTGCTGAAGACGCCGGCACAAAGGATCCCAGCTGTGCCATCAGTACGATCAGCGCAGCCTGACGCATATAGGTGGATTTTCCAGCCATGTTTGGTCCGGTAATGATGGAAATGCGCTGTTTTTTATCATCCAGATAAGTATCGTTGGCAATAAACATATCATTCGGGATCATCTTTTCCACCACCGGATGTCGCCCATCACGAATGTCGATCACGCCCTTTTCATTGATCTTTGGCCGTACATAGTTGTTGCGCTCGGCAACCAGTGCAAGAGAAGCTATCACATCCAGCTTTGCAACTGCCTTTGCTGTTCTCTGTATCCTGGTCAACTCTGCTGCGATAGTATTTCTCACCTCACAGTAAAGCTCATATTCCAGTGCACAGAGTTTATCCTCTGCTCCCAGAATCGTATCTTCCAGCTCTTTCAGTTCTGGAATGATATAACGCTCCGCATTGGCAAGGGTCTGCTTTCTTGTATAATAATCCGGAACCAGATCTTTGAACGAATTGGTAACTTCCAGATAATAACCGAATACTTTATTATAACGGATCCGCAGGTTTTTAATCCCGGTCTTTTCCCGTTCCTTGGTCTCCAGATCAGCAAGCCAGTTCTTTCCTTCGGATTTTGCTTTTCGAAGACGATCCACTTCTTCATTATAACCGTCTTTGATGATTCCGCCTTCTTTCATGGCAAGTGGCGGTTCTTCCTGAATCGCCCGTCCGACCAGATCACAAAGTTCTTCCAGCGGATCCAGTTCTTCATAAATTTCTTTTAAAAGGTCACTCTCCATATCCTTTAATATACATTTTACCGACGGGAGCATGGAAAGGGAACTCTGAAATGCAATCAGGTCTCTTGGATTTGCTGACTGATAGGTGATTTTCCCGACCAGACGCTCCAGATCGTACACCGGATTCAAATATTCCCGGATTTCTTCTCTGCAAATAGCATTGTCCTTCAATTCCGCAACCGCATCCAGCCTTTTGACAATGGATTTCTTGTCGATCAACGGCTGTTCTACATATTTCCGAAGGGTTCTCGCCCCCATTGCCGTCTTTGTCTTATCCAGTACCCACAGAAGGGATCCTCTTTTCTGCTTTTCACGCAAAGTCTCAACCAACTCCAGATTACGCCTTGTAGCACTGTCCAGAACCATATAATTACCCGTTGCATAACGTGTCAGACGGCTCATATGAGACAGGGAATTCTTCTGCGTCTCTTCCAGATATTTTAAAAGCGCACCGGACGCGATCATCCCACATTCATAGTCCGAAAGTCCAATTCCTTCAAGAGAAGCCACCTTAAAATGTTCCTGCAAAGTTTCCCGGCAGAGCGCATCATCAAAATACCATGCTTCCAGTGAATAAATTGCCATATGCAGACGGTTTTTCAGATCATCCAAATCCAGTCCACTCATGTAAAATGCTTCATTGCAGACAATCTCAGACGGCATAAATTTGTAAAGCTCATCCATCAGTTTTGTCTGGGAATCCAGTTCTGTCACCAGATATTCCCCGGTTGTAACATCCGCAACCGAAAGTCCGTACCGGTCTGCCATATAGACAATACACATAATGTAATTGTTCTTTGTTTCATCCAGTCCCTGAGTATCCAGGTTGGTTCCAGGTGTTACTACACGGATAACTTCCCGTTTTACAATTCCTTTTGCTGTTTTCGGATCTTCTACCTGCTCACAGATTGCTACCTTATAGCCTTTTGATACCAGACGGTTCAGATAACTGTCAACTGCATGGTACGGGATTCCGCACATCGGTGCCCGTTCCTCCAGTCCGCAATTCTTTCCAGTCAGAGTAATTTCCAGCTCTTTGGATGCTGTGAGAGCATCGTCGAAGAACATTTCATAAAAATCTCCTAAGCGGTAAAAAAGGATACAATCCTTGTATTCCTCTTTTGTCTGCATATATTGCTTCATCATCGGTGTTAATTCATTACTCATATCAAAATCTCCTTATTTTATAAGGGTTTCAGCGTTTGTGGTATGCTAATTTGACCATCTTTTGACCAAATTTGTAAATCCTGATCAATTGTTGCATTTGAACGGAATGAATAATTATGCATATAACCTGTATATTTATTAAACTCGCTGTTAATAAATACGGAGTCCGGATGTGTATAATGTTTCATCATATCAATATCATTATGTCCGGAAATAAGCATTATAGACGCTGGATCCATATGAGATTCATAACACAATGTAATAAACGTATGGCGGAATAAATGAGGATGAATATTGGAAATATGATATTCCCTATTTTCTGTTAGTGCCTGTTGTTTTTCATGATTATTCATTATGGAAGTTATCCGTCGGCACTCTTTTTCTGCCTGTGTCGGCATAAAACAATTTCCCTCTTGTGTCGTAAAAATCAATTGAGGATAATCATTTAATAACAAATTTTTAATCCCCCACTTTTTTTGTACTTTCTTTTGTCAGCAAGCTGTTTTTCGCGCCAACTATATAACGCATCAACTGCCGCCTTGAATAGAGGGATTTTTCTTATACTTGCGGTTCTTTTTGGAGATGTAATTTGCTTGATGTAATAAGGTCTATCTAGTTTGTTCCCGTTGTCATCGTAATAAACAGGGACAATATTGATTGTTTTATACACATGGAGATAGTTGTTTTGAAAGTCAACATCTTTCCATTCCAATGCACACGCCTCTCCAATCCGCATTCCTGTAAAAAGAAGCAGCATATATAATTCGTAATATCGAGTATCTCTTGCTACATCAAAAAACCTTATGATTTCGTCGTTTGTCATGCGTTTCAAATTCTGTCCTGCTATTTTGACCGGTTTGAAGTTTTTATTCGTTATTTCCGGATAAACAATCCCTCTGCATGGATTGAATAAAAGCATTTTTCCGATTACAGCTCTTTCAAGACAGCTGGATACGACAGAAACAGTAGAACGGATAGTGGATTTTTTATAGCCTTTGTTAGCTAGTTCAATAACCATATTTTGAACATGCGTGATTTGAATATCTGCTAATTTCATATAGCCTATATATTTTATACACCGATTATACGAATCGATATAATTTCGAATTGTTGTTTTTTTTATCCTATTTACGATATAGAGTTCCATCCATTTTTCAAACCACTGATTTAGAGTTATTTTGTGTGTGTCTATATCTAATCCGTATTTTGTTTTTTCTAATAATTTTCCCTTTTCTTTTTAACTTCTTTTAAAGTATGACCATATAGGCATATCGGTTTCTTTCCTCCTCCAAGTGATATGCGTGTTTGATAACGCCCATCTTTTCGTTGGGTAAACCCTTTTCCTAATTCTTTGCCTGTTAGATCTTTTCCCATGACGATCACCTGTCTTTTCTTGACCCATGGACAGGTACTTCATCCGTTTAATAGTATCAAATTTTAATGAGCTTTTCAAGAAGCTCTTTTTGGGTACTATAGGATAAAATACTCAATGCCGCACTTGATAGTCAATCCATTTTTCTAATTTTTTTTGTGAATTAAAGTTCTTTTTCCTATTCGCACCATCATTTTTTGCTCATAAGCTAAAGAACGCATTGTTTTTTCGGACACTCCTGTTAACTTGCAGGCTTCTTTTACTGATAAAAGAAGTTTTGGATACCTGCTTTGGGTCAGGTGAAGTACGTGTATCCATGCCCAGAAGTCTCTGAACAATTTCAAAATCACGGTCACTCACCAATGGCTCATGATTTTTCTCAATCCGGATCCAGTCATCTTCCGGTTTCACATAAGTCTGCTTCACTTTATGGTTCGGTGTTGTCCTTTTTCCCTGCACAAGATTTCCGATATAAACCTCGTTTTCCAGTATCCTACGGACTGTAACAGAACTCCAAAGTGCCTGTTCTTTCTGCCGGAAGCCAGTTTCATAATGACTGCCGCTGCTGATTTTATATTCAAATGGGGAAAGAATACCCAGTTCATTTAAACGATTAGCGATCGCATCCTGACTCATTCCCCGCAGCTTCATCTTAAAAATATCCTGTACTACACTGCCTGCAGATGGGTCAATCTCTAATTTATGCTTATCTGTCTTTGTCTTCCTGTATCCAAATGCTACAAACGGAGTCACGCATTCGCCTTTTTTCCTCTTAATCTCAAGATTACTCCTGATCTTAATAGAAATGTCACGGCAATAAGCATCATTGATTAAATTCTTAAATGGGATAATGATTTCGTCTGCCTGATTCTTTCCCTTGAGACTGTCATAATTGTCATTGATGGCAATAAAACGCACACCAAGAGCCGGGAATAATCTCTCGATATACTTCCCGGAATCAATATATTCCCTTCCAAATCGTGATAAGTCTTTTACCACTACGCAGTCTACAATCCCACGCCGGATATCTTCCAGCATTGCCTGGAATGCAGGGCGCTCAAAATTAGAGCCTGAGTAGCCATCATCAACTCGGACTGAAACAACTTCAATATCTTTTTTGTCTTTCAGGAAATCCAGAATCAAAGCTTTCTGGTTAGAAATGCTGTTACTTTCCAGTTTTGCTGAACTGGAAATATCGCCATCTTCTTTAGATAATCTGACATAGATGGCGGCATGATAGATTTTATTGATATTCTGATACATATCTTACCTCCTTTTATTACGTCAGAAAATCCATGTAATAAAAGGGGGCTGCATAATTTGTCCTTACCGACATTCTAACACAGTCCCCTCAATCTTGCCAGTACTTTTTCAGACACTCAGAAGCATATTCTCAAATGCCTGCTCCATAGATATACCGTTATTGGCAAATCTGACTTTTACTTTCATATTGCCGATCCGGACCAAATATGGATTTCCTACTTTATTCAGAAAAATATCTCTCCGTTCCTGAAGCGATTTATTTCTGTCTGCTTTTATCATCCGTAGATCAGTCATTTCATTGATATCTACATCACTGAAATCCTACTCCAGATAGTTTCTGTATTCCTCTGCCGTCATGCCCTTCTCCTTCCATTCCCATCTGAATCTGTACTGCTTTCAGTACCCGATCCAGGCTCCACTTGTTCACTCTTCCGCATTTCTCAATAATACATTTCGTAGAAATGCTCATAACCTGTTCAGCCAGTGCCAGGCTTCCTTTTCGGATTCCCGTCATATCATATTTGCTGATAAATACATGCGTTGGCAAATACCGTTTCTTATAAATTCTTGATGTCAGCGGAACTACCGTTATGACTGAACTGTATGTATTGGCTTTATTATTACTCACTACGATCACCGGTCTTACTCCACCCTAAACAGATGTTGTAGGAAACATACCGAGATCTGCCCATAAAATATCTCCTCTGCGGATTGTCATTTGTCCTCTCTCCAATCTATTATTTTTATTTGTAAAGCATCCATAGCGCTATATTGGCTCCACAGGAATACGGCAGAGTTTCTTTCCCATAAGGAAAGCTCTGCCGCATAACCTCTATAGCCAATTTGATTATTAAACAGTGCTCGCTCGATTCTATTTATCCTCGATACCCCGAATCGTTACTCCCGCATATGAGGAAGGGAATAATAACCTGCCCGGATGCATAGGATGCATACTCCGGACCACAACCCGGAAACTCTCGTTTCCAGGCTCCAGCAGTTCATAGGTTTACCAGTTACAGACTTCTCAGGGTCTGCAAGTGTATCGCATCTCACACATGTCATCGCATCACCAGCCTGCCGACTGGCTTTGGTCAGTGCTTTTTCGCAGTATTATTAGCTCAAAAAAGTTTTTTACGTCTTATAATCCTATAGCGGCATCTTCCTCGTGCTCACTGTATGAAATGTCACATCAGTTATTATTGAATATTCAGTTATCATGGTTCATTTTAGGAAGTCCTTTAACTTCCTCTAATTACTAAAGTCAAATGACTTTGGCAGATGCAAAAGATTTTGAAAAATTTTTAAAAAAATTTATTCATATACATTTCACGCATCTTATTAAGAGTGGATTTCAGCTTGTATGACAGCATCTGTCTGGAAATCCCCATAATCTCCGCCATCTGTGTCTGTGTCTTGTTTTCAAAGAAAATGCCATAAATAATCATGCGTTCCTCTGAGTTCAGTTGATTGATCACTGTGTGAATATCCTGCTGTTCCATTTTTGTCAGTACACAGTGCTCCACATCACAGTTCAGATCTGGAAAATCCTCAATCATGAAGCCTTCTCCATCAATGGACTGACCGCTGTAAGGTACTTCTCTCAGCATCTTATCCACAACCTCACCCAGTTCATTCTTAATCTCAACTTTTTTTGCCTTGCTGCTTCTGTAAAAATTGTTCATCGCATACGCAACTTCTTTTGTAATCTCGATCATTTCTCCATCAATATTTGCGTAATACTTTCCTTCATAAAAATATGGGTGTTCAATATACATATCCGTTCCTCCTGAATTTGAAATCTTGTTGCTCGTTTCAAATCCAGAAGGCGGACCTCTGTTTAGGATCATGCCTGCTCCGCCTTTATCCTGCCGGGATACGCCCGCAGTTATTGGCTGAGAAATTCAGGCACGAAAAAAAGCCCCAGTAGTTTTTTCTTAACTACTGAGGCTTTCGTCTCTTTCTTGTATTCAGTTATCTATGCCTTCTTTCATCAGCATAATCATTGTATCAGGATAAAGTTCACAAAGTATCCGCAATACATTCCCATAAGTTCATGTCATTATTGAAATTGTACATATTTCAGTATGAAAAGTTCACCATTCAAATTCTGATTATTATTTCTCCACATACTCTTCTGCCATATGTACTGCCATAGCACCATCTGCCACTGCTGTTACTATCTGACGAAGTAACTTTGTTCTGACATCTCCTACAGCATAAACACCCGGAATACTCGTTTCAGTGTTTTCACCTGCCACAATATATCCTTTATTATCCAGTTCTATCTGATTATCTAAAAAATCTGTTGTCGGTTTTCTTCCTATACTCACAAACAGGCCGTCACATTCTATAATGTTTTCTTCTCCTGTAACTGTATCTTTCAACCGCACACCAGTCAATCGTTCTCCATAAATCAGTTCATTTACTGTATTGTTCCATCGAAACTCTATATTTTCAGTTTTCATCAGCTGGTCATGGTAGATTTTCGTTGCACGTAATGTATCTCTTCGATGAACAATGATGACTTTCTTAGCAATTCGACTTAAAAGAACAGCATCTGATACAGCAGAATTTCCACCACCAACAACCACCACGATCTTATCTTTATAAAACATACCATCACAGGAGGCACAATAAGCAACCCCATGACCTATCAATTCTTTTTCTTTAGCGAGACCAAGTTCTCTTGGATTTGCTCCAGTAGCAATCACTACTGTTTTCCCAATATAAATTCCCGAACTAGTTTCTACTCTCTTAAGCTTTCCTGTTAAATCCATATTAAAAACTTCAGCATATTCACTTTTAGCGCCAAATTTTTCCGCCTGTTTTTGCATTTTCTCTGCCAATGAAAATCCGTCAATTCCATTTTCAAAACCAGGATAGTTATCAATCTGCCAGGTCAATGACATCTGACCACCTGCAGATAATTTTTCTAAAACAATGGTATCAAATCCTGCTCTGGCTGCGTATAATGCTGAAGTATACCCTCCAGGTCCTCCCCCCACGATAATCATATCGTAAACATGATTTTCATTCATACAGCAGTCCTCCTTTTATTTTTCCAATGCTTCATTAATAAAATTCTCTATCATTATTTTTGATTCAGGTGCAACAATAGAATCTATTGCCTTTCCATTTCGATATAAAACCAGCGTAGGAATCACCTCAATCTTTTCAGCTTCTGCAATCTGTGGTTCTTCATCAATATTTACTTTTCCAGCAATAAGAATATCGCTGTATTCTTCACTTATTTTTTCATAAGCCGCTCCAATTCTACGGCAATAACCACACCAAGGTGCCCAGAAATCAACCAAAACCGGTTTTTCCTTATGAATTAATTGTCCAAACTTTTCTTTATTTATATTTATAGATGTCATATTTTTCAACTCCTTCTCCTATTTGAACTTAATATACCCCAAATAAGTGCTTGCTTCCGTGATGATATCACAGAAAAGATAATTTACTTTATTACACTTCTTTTTATTTCTATTTATGGCATATGCCAGTTATATAATTGACGCATCTAAAAAAAGCAAGTATACTATGTTCGTAAAGGAGATAACGGTTATGAACTTCGAAAATTGTTTTCCACTATGGAATGACTTAAATACAGCACAGAAAAAAATAATTTCAGACAATTTAATCACACAGTATGTAAAAAAAGGGACAATCATTCACAATGGAAACCTGGATTGTACTGGATTATTACTGGTTAAATCCGGGCAGCTTCGAACTT
>OHAC01000236.1_pt1 | contig 59862 bp, 48 predicted proteins | sample 1577051 | NCBI WGS metagenome assembly OHAC01 (sample SAMEA3541499, study PRJEB24748) | human gut metagenome | biome: human gut; feature: human-associated habitat; material: faeces | place: China | collected 2012 | reverse complement strand
CGGAAAACAGGATCCTAAGGATGAGGTTATTGCAAAAGCAAAGGATGTTATTGCAGATAAGCTTACAGGAAATATCGTAAAAGAGATTTATGTTCCGGGACGTATTGTAAACATCGTAATGAAATAAAAAATTACCCGGTATTTTGCACAGCCATTAGATGGCCGGCAGAATACCGGGTGATTTTATTTTTTGAGAACATGTGGTGGAAGTGATGGATCACTTCCGCGAAGCTTCTGCATACCGCGCTGGATCGCATCCTTGGAATTTTTCCAGTCGGCATCTTTATTTTTATAATCATATTTTTCGATGAACCATGCAACATCTTCATATATGCGGTTCATGTTTTCGTGCATTAGAGGGAGCACGATATCGTAAAATTCTTTGCGCTTATCACCTTTTAAATAAGTGTCAGCTCCTTCCAGAACCACTTTCAGGTGATCGAGACAAAATCCTTTTGTGTTCTTTAATTTTTCTTTTAGTTCAGGATCCTTTTCATACATAGTGAAGAAGGTCTTCATGTATGCATTAAAGGTCTTGTTTACGCTGTCACATATAAAGCAGGTTGATTCACGTTTGTTAATCCAGTCCACGATGGAATTGGAGGAGGCGTTTGCTTTTTTGAAAAGACCGCTCCTTTGCACTGAATCAGGCTTAAAGTTCTTAAATTCTTTGTCCATCTCCTCAATATGGCGCATGTACATGGTTTTTAGTATCCAGGCGTTTCCGAGTGAATTGCCATAGTCAAACATTTTTTTGAAATGTGCACGGCAGAAGCCCTCCTTATCGGTCATATCGCGTATGTCAGCCTCCATGTAAGAGGCACCATGACCAAGTACAAAATCCATGACGTGATCCTCAGTGCGTTTTTCTATATAGCAGAAGGGGCATTCGCCGGCATTGTTAAAGGCGTCTGATATGGGGATAGTGTGTATTTGTTCTTTCAAGGTAATACCTCCGGGGTCATATTTTTTTATTTAAAAATCCTCTGGTGTGTAGCTCTCATAAAACTTGATAAAGGTCTGCAGAGAGGTGGAAAGCTTTGAAGACTCCTTGTAAGCAAAGCCAACCTCACGCTTGTGGATTGGTATGCCGAGAGGAATTTCAATCAGGGTACCGTCAGCAAGCTCCTTTGAAACTATGCTTTTTATGACGCAGGCCACACCTACGCCTATTTTGGCAAAGTCGATGAGCAGGTCCATATTTGATATATCTATAGAGTCCTTTACGTGTATCTGGTTCTCCTGCAGATAATCATCAATATATTTACGTGTCATATTGCCTTTATCGAGAAGCATGAGAGTAGAGTTTTGCAAAATCTCGCTCTTTTTGACACCACGGGCGCTTAAGTTGCGCAGATAGTCCTTTGTAGTGACAAATATATCTTCGATGTTGTCCAGATAATAGAAATTGAAAGTCTTAAGGGATGCTGGTTTTCCAATCAGACCTATATCTATTTTGTCATCATCAAGGAGCTTTAAGGTCTCATTGGTGGACTGACATTCGATTGAGATGCTTATATGAGGATTTCTGTGTATGAATTCCTTGAGGTATGGCAAAAGCATATATTTGCAGAGTGTTGAGCTGACACCAATCTTAAGCTGGCCGACACCGAGCTCTATTGAGCGCTTCAGCTTTTCCTCCCCCTCATTTAATGCCTCAAAGGCCTCGCTTACATGATCATAAAGAAGCCTGCCCTCATCGGTCAAGACGACACCTCTGGAGCTTCTGGAAAAAAGCTTGCATTCCAGTCCGTCCTCGAGCTTTTGAATTGACTTGCTGATGGCAGGCTGGCTGATATAGAGCTCCTTGGCTGCCTTTGATATATTGCCGGCATTGGCGACAGTATAGAAAATCCAGTAAGATGAGAGATTCTGGTTCATTTGTACCTCCTGTGGTTTGTACTTTTAATGGGCTGTAATCGTTGCTTGTCACAAAAAGGGTGTGAACATCAACAAATCTGTGTATATTATACCATGAGATTTAGTTATGGTAAATATGTTTATTATGTATTTTTATTATGGTAAATCATATGTTATGATGTCTTAAGTAAACTTGATTCAGATACAATCATAATACAATATTTTTATATGCTAGGAGGAATATAAGCATGGGAATGACAATGACACAGAAGATTCTTGCTGCACACGCAGGTCTTGACTCTGTTAGTGCAGGACAGCTCATTGAGGCTGATTTAGATCTTGTGCTTGGAAACGACATTACCTCACCTGTAGCGATTCATGAGATCAATAAGATGAAGGTAGAGGGAGTGTTTAATAAAGATAAAATCGCACTCGTTATGGATCACTTTGCACCAAACAAGGATATCAAGTCAGCAGAACACTGTAAATGTGTTCGCGAGTTTGCCTGCAAAAACGAGATTACAAATTACTTTGATGTAGGAAAAATGGGCATCGAGCATGCACTTTTACCTGAGCAGGGACTGACTGTAGCAGGTGATGTGATTATAGGAGCTGATTCTCATACATGTACATACGGAGCTTTAGGAGCATTTTCTACAGGCGTGGGTACAACAGATATTGCTACTGGTATGGCAACAGGTGAATTGTGGTTTAAGGTACCAGGGGCAATTAAATTTGTATTAACAGGAAAACCAGGACCATATGTAAGCGGTAAAGATATTATTATTCATATTATCGGTAAAATCGGTGTTGATGGAGCTTTATATAAATCAATGGAATTCGTAGGTGATGGAATTAAGAATCTCTCTATGGATGACAGATTTACAATGGCGAATATGGCAATTGAAGCAGGTGCTAAAAATGGTATCTTTATTGTAGACGATAAGACAGAAGAGTATTTGAAAGAGCATACAAAGAAAGAGTATACAGTGTATACGGCAGATGAAGATGCACAATATGAACAGGTTGTTGAAATCAACCTTGCAGAAGTACGTCCGACTGTAGCGTTTCCACATTTACCGGGAAATGCCAAGACAATTGATGAGATTGAAGCAATGGAGCCGATCAAGATTGATCAGGTAGTAATCGGATCTTGTACAAATGGACGTATGGAAGATATGAGAAAAGCAGCAGCAATTCTGAAAGGACACACGGTTCATCCAGATGTGCGTGTGATGGTAATCCCTGCTACACAGAAGATTTATAAGGAATGTATTAAAGAAGGTCTTCTTGATATTTTTGTAGATGCGGGATGTGCTGTGAATACGCCAAGCTGTGGACCTTGTATGGGAGGTCATATGGGGGTTATGGCAGCAGGAGAGAAATGTGTTTCAACAACAAATCGTAATTTTGTAGGTAGAATGGGACATGTTGATTCATTGATTTATCTGGCATCACCGGAAGTTGCAGCGGCAAGTGCAATTGCAGGATGCATCGCTAATCCAGAGAAAGTAGGTGACAAATAATGAAAGCAAAAGGACATGTATTTAAGTATGGGGATAACGTGGATACAGATGTTATTATCCCAGCAAGATATTTGAATTCATTTGATGCACAGGAACTGGCAAGCCATGCAATGGTAGATATCGATCCGGATTTTGTAAAAAAAGTACAGCCGGGAGATTTGATCGTAGCAAATAAAAACTTTGGGTGTGGATCATCCAGAGAGCATGCACCGCTTTGTTTAAAAACAGCAGGTGTAAGCTGTGTTATCGCAGAGACATTTGCAAGAATTTTTTACCGTAATGCAATTAATATCGGTCTTCCAATCATCGAATGTCCAGAAGCAGCAAGAGGAATCGAGGCTGGAGATGAAGTAGAAGTAGATTTTGACAGTGGAAAAATTTATAACCGTACAAAAGGAAAAGAATTCCAGGGACAGGCTTTCCCAGAGTTTATGCAGAAATTAATCGCAGCGGGCGGACTTGTAAACTATACAAATAGTAGAAAATAATATGTGAGGATGAAAAGATGAACTTATTATATAAGAGTACACGAAACGCAGATAAGACAGTAACAGCTTCTCAGGCAATATTAAAAGGTCTTGCAGAAGATGGCGGTTTATTTGTGCCGACAGAACTTCCAAAATTGGATGTAACAATGGATGAATTAAAAACGATGTCTTATCAGGAGACAGCGTATGCTGTTATGAAACAATTCTTAACAGATTTTACAGAAGAAGAATTGAAACATTGTATTAATAGTGCATATGACTCCAAATTCGATACAGAAGTAATTGCTCCGCTTGTTAAAGTAGGCGATACATATCATTTAGAATTGTTCCACGGAGCAACCATTGCATTTAAAGATATGGCATTATCTATCCTGCCACATTTGTTGACAACAGCTGCAAAGAAAAATAATGTCACAAAAGATATTGTGATTTTAACAGCTACTTCAGGTGATACTGGAAAAGCTGCTCTTGCCGGATTTGCAGATGTACCGGGAACAAAAATTATTGTTTTTTATCCAAAGAATGGTGTAAGTAAAGTACAGGAATTACAGATGGTGACACAGAAAGGGGATAATACTTCTGTTGTTGCAATCCACGGTAATTTTGACAATGCACAGAGTGGAGTGAAAGCACTTTTTGAAGATAAAGAGTTAGAAAAAGAACTCTCAGATGCAGGATATCAGTTCTCATCAGCGAATTCAATCAATATCGGACGTCTGGTTCCGCAGGTTGTTTATTACGTATATGCTTATGCAAAACTACTTGAAAATGAAGAAATTGAAAATGGAGAAGAAATTAATGTTACAGTTCCAACAGGAAACTTTGGAAATATTCTTGCTGCTTATTATGCAAAACAGATGGGAGTTCCGATTGCAAAATTAATCTGTGCTTCTAATGAAAATAAAGTTTTGTTTGATTTCTTTAAAACAGGAAAATATGATAGAAACAGAGAATTTGTTTTGACTTCATCACCATCAATGGATATTTTGATTTCAAGCAATCTGGAAAGATTGATTTATACAATTGCAGGACAGGATGCTAAGAAAAACAGTGAGTTGATGGAAGCTTTGAAAAAAGATGGTGTATATGAAATCACTCCTGAGATGAAAGAAAAATTATCTGATTTCGAAGGTGGATATTCTACAGAAGAAGAAACAAAAGAGACAATTGGTGCAACTTATAAGTCTACAGGATATGTGATGGATACACATACTGCTGTTGCAGCGCATGTAAGCAGAGCATATCGTGATGCAAGCAAGGATCAGAAAAAGATGTTGGTTGCGTCAACAGCAAGCCCTTATAAATTTGCAAGAAGTGTAATGACAGCAATTGATGAGAAATATGATGAATTAGAAGAATTTGCATTGATCGACGAACTTGAGAAGGTTTCAGGAGTAGCGATTCCGAATGCAATTGAAGAAATTCGCAACGCACAGATTCGACATACAAAAGAGTGCGATGTAGATAAAATGAAAGAGACCGTAAAAGAAATTCTCGGTGTAGAGGAGTAAAAAATGAATGACGTATTTGGATTTGTAAGTCTGATCGTATTAGGATGTGGTGTATATACATTATATGCATATATTAAAATGAAAAAAACAGGCGAGATCAATGAGATCCTTCTGTTAGGCAATGCTTATGTTGCGAAAAAATGTAAAAATAAAAAAGCATTTCTGGAAAAGGCACTTCCGTCAGTACTTGTGTTTGGTATAGTTACAACAATATACGGTGTAATAGATATGATCAATTCATTTGTCAAACCAGTTGGAATAGTGGATACAATTGCAAATATTTTATTCTTGATCGTACTTGTTGGCTTTTTGGTTTATACTACAAAATTAAAAAAACAGTATTTTTAATCTGAAGTGGTTATAATTTGCAACAATTTCCAATATCTTGATGTTGTAAAAAGTATGTAAATGAGTTATAATACTCTCAGAGAAAAAATTACCTGAGATGTTCGATAACCTTGTTGTTTTGAACCTACATTACTTTAAACGGGACTCTCAAATCTCTGTAATATGTCAGGCCATCATTATGCAGTGGAAGACAGAAAAGCAGATGCGGACGCCCACCTAGCAGAAGCTAGGAGTCAGAAGACAGGGAACGGCATTTTGGGGATATACGAAAGAAGAGGCAGTCAGTAATGGCTGCCTTTTTTGTATATTAGGTGAATAAGTAATGCATAAAAATTCAGAAAAAATATTGACAAGAGTACCAGATAATGGTAACCTTGTGCTATGTAATAGAAAAAAGCTATGAAGAGGATTATTACATTTATATCTGAATCCAGAGAGCTGCTGGTTGGTGAAAAGCAGTTGAAAGAATAGATGGAACTGGCCTCGGAGCGGCTGCCCCAAATTCTGAACGGAGAAGTTCAGGAGAGTAGACGCAGACGGAACCCAACCGTTATCTAGGGTAGATATATCGCTTCGTATATGAATATACAAAGCCTGTATCTGATAAGTGTATGAAGTAACATTCATGAATAAGAGTGGTACCGCGTAGGACTTGATAAATAGCAGTCTTTCGTCTCTTGCAAAGATATTTTGCGAGACGGAGGACTTTTTCTTTTGCATAAAAAATATAATGGTATGTAAAACGAGGAGGAAATGAATCATGATGAATCACAATAAGTACAAAAGACAGTATTATATGCCGCCAACTGAATGTCTGGATTGGACGAGAAAAGAATATGTAGATAAAGCTCCAATCTGGTGTAGCGTGGATTTACGAGATGGCAATCAGGCATTGGTGATTCCAATGAGTCTTGAACAGAAAGTAGAATTCTTCAAATTACTCGTAAAGATTGGATTTAAAGAAATTGAAGTCGGATTTCCGGCAGCATCTGAAACAGAATATGAATTCTGCCGTACTTTGATTGAGCAGAATCTGATCCCGGATGATGTAACCATTCAGGTGTTGACACAGGCAAGAGAACATATTATCAAGAAAACATTTGAGGCAATCAAAGGTGCAAAAAAAGCAATTGTACATGTATACAATTCAACATCTTATGCACAAAGAGAGCAAGTATTCCGCAAGTCAAAAGAAGAAGTAAAACAGATTGCAATTGATGGAGCTGCATTATTAAAAAGACTGGCAGATGAAGCAGGGCAGGATCTTTATTTTGAGTATAGTCCAGAGAGCTTTACAGGTACAGAGATGGATTATGCAGTAGAAGTATGTAATGCAGTGCTGGATGTATGGCAGCCGACACCGGAAAGAAAAGCAATCATCAATATTCCGGTAACAGTACAATTATCTTTGCCACATGTTTACGCAAGTCAGGTGGAATACATGTCAAAGAATTTGAAATACAGAGAGAATGTAATTCTTTCTCAGCATGCACATAACGACAGAGGTTGTGGAGTCGCAGATACAGAGCTTGGACTTTTAGCAGGTGCAGACCGTGTGGAAGGTACATTGTTTGGAAATGGTGAGCGTACAGGTAATGTGGATATTATTACAGTTGCAATGAATATGTATGCACAGGGCGTTAATCCGGAACTTGATTTTTCTGATATGCCGGGAATCGTAGAACAGTACGAAGAATATACAGGTATGACAGTAGGGGAAAGAAGTCCTTATAGTGGAGCATTGGTGTTTGCCGCATTTTCTGGTTCACATCAAGATGCAATCGCAAAAGGAATGAAATGGATTGACGAAAAAGATCCAAATCATTGGACAGTTCCATATCTTCCAATCGATCCTACTGATGTCGGAAGGAGTTATGATGCGGATGTTATACGAATCAACAGTCAGTCTGGTAAAGGCGGTGTTGGCTATATTCTGGAAACACGATTTGGCCTTAATCTTCCACCAAAGATGCGTGAGGCAATGAGTTATGCAACGAAGAGTGTTTCGGACCACAAGCATGCTGAACTGCAGCCGGAAGAAATCTTTGAATTATTTAAAGAAAAATTTGAAAATATCACATCACCATACAGCATAAATGAAGTACATTTCCAACAGAAAGATGGAATTACAACTCAGGTTACTTCTACATATGAAGGAAAAACAATTACAACAGAAGCAACAGGAAATGGTCGATTGGATGCAGTAAGTAATGCTTTAAAGAAAGCTTATAATTTAGATTTCTCATTGGTAACTTACCAAGAACATGCTCTGGAACAAAGCTCAAGTTCACAGGCAATTGCTTATGTAGGAATCCAGACTCCAAGTGGCAAACTTGCATGGGGAGCAGGAGTGAATCCAGATATTATCCATGCATCAATCGATGCATTGATTACGGCAATCAATAACCGATAAATAAAAATTTATTTCTATATTAAATATAACAAAAACGGGTTTGGTCATGCTGACTGAACCCCTTTTTTAAGGCACAAAATCTGGCAAAGAGCTACAAAACAGTCCTTGAAATGATATACTTGAATATTTTTATTGGGTATGCTATTCTATTAAAACTGAATGCGGTGTGGATTAAAAATACATAGCTGCGAGGAGATTTAGAGTTGTTACAATAAAATGTAATGATAGATGAGGAAGTATATGAAAGAAAAATTTAATCGAATAAAAGGATATGCGCTTCGTGTTATGGATGTGGTGAGCTCACATCATACAGGAGCTTATGCTGCTCAGGCAGCTTATTTTTTCGTCTTATCCATGATTCCAATCATTTTGTTATTGTTAACGATGGTACAGTTTACCTCATTAACAAAGGATTATATTATGAATGCTGTACTGCAGGCATTTCCAACGACAGTAGAAGGGCTGATTGAATCTATAGTGGATCAGGTGTACAGCCAGTCTGGCACAATCATTCCAATCACAGTTTTAGTGGCGTTATGGTCGGCAGGGAGAGGAGTACTGTCGATTACAAATGGACTGAATTGCGTATATGAAAGCAGAGAAACACGTAATTATGTATATTTGCGAATCAGAGCATCATTGTATACAGTGATATTTTTGGTGGCAATTATTTTGTCACTTGCTTTATCTGTGTTTGGTAATCGGATTGCAATTATGTTAAATCAGCATTTTCCGGTGTTAGTCAGATTAATTGATACGGTTATTCGAAGCAGAACTCTGATTACATTAGGTATTCTTACATTATTCTGGGATATGGTATATAAATATTTGCCAAACAGAAAGAATATAGGGAAAACAACAATGAAGAAACAGTTGCCAGGAGCAATATTTACAGCTTGTGCATGGCAAGTGATTTCGTTTATATTTTCTATTTACCTTGATATATTTACCGGATTTACAACAATGTACGGAAGTCTTACAATGATCATTTTAATTATGCTCTGGCTCTATATGTGTATGTATGTAATTTTGCTTGGAGGAGAAGTAAACGCCCTGTTACAAAGGGCAATCAAGATGTTTGCACATGAGAAAGAAGAGGAATCATCAGAAAATCAAACTTGACAAACAGTATGAATATGATAAAATATAGGGGTAATTTTGAAAAATAAAATGAACATAAAAGCGAAGACCGTGTACAGTAGAGAGCTATCTTCTATCAGAGAGAGAAAATCATCGGCTGAAAATTTTCTTGAGTTCAGATAGTAATTGAATTTCCCACGTTAGCTGTGTTTTTGAAAAATAAAGTAGAGAACACCGTAAGTTGTACGTTACACAAACAGAGTGTCTAAAAGTTATAACTTTGGGAAACAGGGTGGTACCGCGAGTAAAATATAAGCTTCGTCCCTTTTTGGGATGGAGCTTTTTCATTTGAAAGGAGAAAAATGATGAAAGAAAGATTGGAACAGATCAGAAAAGAAGCAATTGAAGCAATTCAGGCTTCTGATGCTCCAGAAAAATTAAATGATGTGCGTGTTAAATTCCTTGGGAAAAAAGGTGAGTTAACAGCTGTATTGAAAAGTATGAAGGATGTTGCTCCAGAAGAACGTCCAAAAGTTGGTCAGCTTGTCAATGAGACAAGAGCTGCAATCGAGCAGATCATGGAAGAGACAAAAACAAAGATGGAAAAAGCAATCCGTGAGGAAAAGCTGAAAGCAGAAGTAATCGATGTTACACTTCCATCTAAGAAAAATAGTGTAGGACATAGACATCCAAATACAATCGCATTGGAAGAAGTAGAAAGAATCTTCGTAGGAATGGGATATGAAGTAGTTGAAGGACCAGAAGTAGAGTACGATCTGTACAATTTTGAAAAATTGAATATTCCGGCAGATCATCCTGCAAAAGATGAACAGGATACATTCTATATTAATAAAGATATCGTGCTTCGCACACAGACATCTCCGGTACAGGCACGAGTGATGGAACAGGGAAAACTTCCAATCCGTATGATCGCACCGGGAAGAGTATTCCGTTCTGATGAAGTAGATGCAACACACTCTCCATCCTTCCATCAGATTGAAGGTCTTGTAATCGATAAAAATGTTTCATTTGCAGATTTAAAAGGTACTCTGGAGGTATTTGCAAAAGAATTGTTCGGACCAGATACAAAGACAAAATTCCGTCCACATCATTTCCCATTTACAGAGCCAAGTGCAGAGGTGGATGTGAGCTGTTTTAAATGCGGTGGAAAAGGATGCCGTTTCTGTAAAGGATCTGGATGGATTGAGATTCTCGGATGTGGAATGGTTCATCCACACGTACTGGAAATGTGCGGAATTGATCCGGAAGAATACAATGGATTTGCTTTTGGTGTAGGTCTGGAACGTATCGCATTATTGAAATACGAGATTGATGACATGAGATTATTATATGAAAATGATATTCGTTTCTTGAAACAATTCTAGTTGGCAGGTAAAACAAACATAAATAAAGAGGAAAATTGTTTTTGGCGAACAGAACAATAAGCGAATAATGAAATAATAAAAAGGAGATTTAAAACATGAATACTTCACTATCATGGATTAAAGCGTATGTGCCGGATTTGGATGTCACAGCGCAGGAATATACAGACGCAATGACTTTATCAGGAACAAAGGTAGAGGGATTTGAAGAATTAGATGCAGATTTGGCTAAAATTGTTGTAGGTCAGATTGATAAGATTGAAAAGCATCCAGATGCAGATAAACTGATAATCTGCCAGGTAAATGTAGGAACAGAACAGGTTCAGATTGTAACAGGTGCCCATAATGTATTTGAAGGTGCAAAGGTACCGGTAGTTCTTGATGGAGGACGCGTTGCAGGTGGTCACGAGCCTGGACAAAGAGTAGAGGGCGGAATTAAGATTAAAAAAGGAAAACTTCGAGGAGTAGAAAGCTTCGGTATGATGTGTTCAATCGAGGAGCTTGGTTCTACAAAAGATATGTATCCAGAAGCTCCGGAAAATGGTATTTATATTTTCAAAGATGATGTAGAAGTTGGGGCGGATGCAGTAGAAGTGCTGGGACTTCATGATGTTGTATTTGAGTATGAAATCACATCAAATCGAGTAGATTGCTATAGTGTTGTAGGTATCGCAAGAGAAGTGGCAGCAACATTTAATAAAGAATTTAAGCCACCGGTCGTAACAGAGACAGGTAATCAGGAAGATGTTAATGATTATGTAAAAGTAACTGTAGAAAACACAGAGCTCTGTTCTCGTTATTGTGCAAGAGTTGTAAAAAATATTAAAATCGGACCATCTCCGGAATGGATGCAGAGAAGACTTGCATCAGTTGGAATCCGTCCGATTAATAACCTTGTAGATATCACAAACTATGTGATGGAAGAGTATGGCCAGCCGATGCATGCATATGACCTTGATACACTTGCAGGTCATGAGATTGTTGTGAAAAATGCAGAAGACGGACAGAAGTTTGTTACATTAGACGGACAGGAGCGTCAGATGGATAAAGATGTTCTTATGATTTGCGACGGCGAGAAGGCAGTAGGCATTGCAGGTATCATGGGTGGAGAAAACTCAATGATCACAGATGATGTAAAGACAATGCTTTTCGAAGCGGCATGTTTTGATGGAGTAAATATTCGTAAATCAAGCAAGAGAGTAGGACTTCGTACAGATGCTTCAGGAAAATTTGAAAAAGGACTGGATCCAAACAATGCAAAAGCGGCAATTGACCGTGCATGTCAGCTGATTGAAGAACTGGGAGCAGGAGAAGTTGTAGGCGGAACAGTTGACGTATACAGTAAGAAGAAAGAACCTGTTCGTGTACCATTTGATGCAAATAAAATCAACAGAATGTTAGGAACAGACATTTCAAAAGAAGATATGCTGGCATATTTTGAGAAAATTGATTTGGAATATGATGCAGATACAAACGAAGTGATCGCACCTACATTCCGTCATGATTTATTCCGTCTTGCAGACCTTGCGGAAGAAGTGGCAAGATTTTATGGATATGATAACATTCCTACAACACTTCCAAATGGAGAGGCAACAACAGGTAAGCTGACATTTAAACTGAGAGTAGAACAGGTTGCAAGAGATATTGCAGAATTCTGTGGATTTAGCCAGGGAATGTCATATTCATTTGAAAGTCCAAAGGTGTTTGATAAATTATTACTTCCGGCAGATTCACCATTGCGCCAGGCAATTGAGATTATGAATCCATTGGGAGAAGATTATAGCATTATGAGAACAACATCTCTTAACGGAATGTTAACTTCACTTGCTACAAACTATAACAGAAGAAATAAAAATGTTCGTCTGTATGAACTTGGAAATGTCTATCTTCCTAAAGCTCTTCCGGTTACAGAACTTCCAGATGAAAGAATGCAGTTCACTCTTGGAATGTATGGAGACGGAGATTTCTTCAATATGAAAGGCGTTGTAGAAGAGTTCTTTGAGAAGATTGGAATGAAGGGACGTGAAAGCTACGATCCAAATGCAGGAAAAACTTATCTGCACCCAGGAAGACAGGCAAACATCTTGTATGATGGAAAAGTGGTTGGATATTTAGGAGAAGTTCACCCGGATGTTGCTGATACTTATGGAATCGGAGAAAGAGCATATGTCGCAGTGATTGATATGCCGGTTGTTCTGGAATATGCAACATTTGACAGAAAATATACAGGCATTGCAAAATATCCTGCAGTTTCCCGTGATTTGAGTATGGTAGTACCAAAAGAAATTTTGGTTGGACAGATTGAAGATGTTATTGCAAAAAAAGGTGGAAATTATCTGGAAAGCTTTGCTTTGTTTGACCTGTATGAGGGAGCTCAGATTAAAGAAGGATTTAAGTCTGTTGCATATTCAATTGTGTTCCGTGCAAAAGATAAGACTTTGGAAGAGGCTGATATTACAACAGCGATGAATAAGATCTTAAAAGCATTGGAAGAAATGGGAATTGAACTTCGTAAATAAGAAAGAGAAGGGACAAGTCATTGAAAACAAGTGATTTTTATTATGATCTGCCAGAGGAACTGATTGCTCAGGATCCTCTGGAGGATCGTTCTAGTTCTCGCCTGCTTATATTAGATAAAGAAACAGGTAAGACAGAGCATCATATATTTAAAGAAATTATTGATTATCTGAATCCGGGAGATTGTCTCGTGATCAATGATACAAAGGTAATTCCGGCTAGACTGATCGGTGAAAAGATTGGTACAGGAGCAAAGATAGAAGTACTCTTATTAAAACGTAAAGAAAAAGACGTTTGGGAGACACTTGTAAAACCTGGTAAAAAGATGAAAGTCGGAGCACAGGTGAGCTTTGGTAACGGATTGCTGATTGGAGAAGTTATTGAAGTGGTAGAGGAAGGAAACCGACTGATAAAATTCCATTATGAAGGAATTTTTGAAGAGGTTCTGGATCAGCTTGGCGAGATGCCGCTGCCACCATATATCACACATCAGTTGCAGGATCGTAATCGCTATAATACTGTATACGCAAAAAACGAGGGGTCCGCAGCAGCTCCGACTGCAGGATTGCACTTCACACCAGAACTTTTGGATGCAATTCAGAAAAAAGGTGTTGATATTGCACGTGTGACTTTACATGTTGGGCTTGGAACATTCCGTCCGGTAAAAGTAGAAGATGTTACAGAACATCATATGCATTCTGAATTTTATCAGGTAGATGAAGAAGCAGCTGAAAAAATTAATCGTGCCAAAGATGGAGCAGGGCGCGTTATTTGTGTAGGAACAACAAGCTGTCGTACGATTGAGTCAGCAGCAGATGAAACCGGTCATTTGAAACCATGCAGTGGATGGACAGAAATATTTATTTATCCGGGATATAAATTTAAAATGTTAGATTGCCTGATCACAAATTTCCATCTTCCAGAATCAACATTGATTATGTTGGTGTCTGCACTTGCAGGAAAAGAACATGTGATGGCAGCTTATGAAGAAGCAGTAAAAGACAGATATCGTTTTTTCTCGTTTGGGGATGCGATGTTTATAAAGTAAGTAAAATATAGAATGTTTACAATAAACCCTCCTTTTGCATATGATATGCAGAAGGAGGATTTTCAGAATATATACAGAGATGGATAAGAAAATTAACGTATTAAGTTTTACAAAAAAAGGAAGTCAAAAAAATAAAGAGCTGTGTAGTTATTTAACAGAACAAGAGTATGATTGCATTGGATATACAATAAAACGTTTTTCTGCGGAGTGTGATTTAGAACCCATGCCAGAATATTTGTCCTTATGGATTGGGAAAAAATGGGGGAAAGAAGATTTTATTTTTATTGGTGCAATAGGGATTGCGGTGCGTTTGATCGCTCCGTGGGTGAAAGATAAATATTCAGATTCTGCAGTGTTGGTGATGGATGAAAAAGCACAGTATTGCATACCAGTCCTATCCGGTCATGTCGGAGGGGGAATAGCGCTTGCACACATGATAGAAAACTGTATGGGTGCAAGGCCGGTTATTACGACAGCGACAGATGTACAGAAGAAATTTGCAGTAGATGTGTTTGCAAAGAAAAACAGACTGCAAATTACAGACAGAAAACTGGCAAAAGAAATTTCGGCAGCTGTTTTAGAAGAAAAAAAGATAGGATTTTACAGTGAACTTGGTTATAAAGGGAAAGTGCCGAAAGAAGTCGTGTGTTGTGAATCAGAAAGAGAATTGGATAAATTTGAATATGGAATTATTGTGACAGCTCAAAAAAAAGAAGAAAATCAAAAATCGAATAGATTATATTTGCTTGCGAAAACATATATTATAGGTCTTGGGTGCAGAAAAAACATATCTTATATAAAATTAGAAAAAGGACTTCAGTCTGCATTAGCACAAGTTCAAATTGATTTAGCTGAAATTTTAGCATTTGCAAGTATTGATCTAAAGAAAGAAGAACCGGCGATACAAAAACTGTCGGAGAACTATCAAATTCCATTTTTGACATATTCAGCAGAAGAACTGAAAAAAGTAGAGTGTGTCAGTAGCAGTTCAGAATTTGTGGCATCGGTTACCGGTGTTGATAATGTATGTGAGAGAGCTGCAAAATATTGTTGCCCGGATGGAAAGATGATATTAGATAAACTGAAATTGGATAGTATGACGGTAGCTATTGTACAGAAAAAGATGGAAGTTTTATTTTAAGAAAGAACAGGTTTTGGCGTGGATAAGAACGATAAAGAAGAAATGGAAATGTGCAGGATTTTGATATTTTCCGGAACAACAGAAGGAAATCAAATCGCAAAAGCAGTATGCAGACTGCCGGCAAAGGTTTATGTCAGCGTTGCAACTGAGTATGGAAAAGTGTGTGCAGAAGAACAGTCCGAAGCTGAGATTATAGCAGGGAGAATGGATCGTGAAGAAATACAAAAATTTTTAAATTTATATAAGATAGATATTGTGATCGATGCAACCCATCCATTTGCAAGAGTGGTGACAGAAAATATACAGAAAGCATGCGAGAATGGAAAAATAAAATATATCCGTTGTGTCAGAGAAGCGAAAAATGAAGCATTTGAAAATGAAAATTGTGTCTGGGTAGAGAATGTCGATAAAGCAGTTTCTTATTTGCAGGAGACGAAAGGAAACATATTAATTACGACAGGTGGAAAAGAACTTCAAAAATATACTCAGCTTAAGGATTATCAAGACAGATGTTATGCGCGTGTGCTTTCAACAAAAAATTCTATGACAGATGCGGCCAAACTAGGATTTGAAGGCAGACATTTAATCGCCATGCAGGGACCATTTTCAACAGAAATGAATATTGCTTTGATTCATTATACAGAAGCAGCATATCTGGTGACAAAAGAATCGGGAAAAGCAGGTGGTTTTGATGAAAAGATTGAAGCAGCGCAAAAAACAGGCACAAAATTAGTTATTATACAAAGACCGATAGAAAATGGGTTGAGTGTGGAACAGACAATTTCCTATTGCATGGAGAAAATGTATCCTTTTTCATGAAAAGTTTTGTGAAAAGAAATGAAGATAAGGGCATAAAAAGAAAAAAGTTGTTTTTAGATAGAAAAAAAGCTATAATAAGGAACGAATTATATGTAAAAATAATAAGAACAACGAGCAAACAGGATACAACAAAAGGAGACAAAGACTATATGTGTGGATTTGCAGGATTTGTAGGAGAGGTTGAAAATCGTGAAGAGGTTCTGGAAAATATGATGAATACGATTATTCACAGAGGACCGGACAGCGAAGGAAAATATGTGGATGAAGATGCGGCGCTGGGGTTTCGACGTCTGAGTATTATCGACCTTTCTGAAGTTGGCGACCAGCCATTATATAACGAAGACAGAAGTAAGGTACTTGTATTTAATGGGGAAATCTACAATTATCAGGAACTGAGAAAAGAATTAGTGGAAGCAGGACATGTATTTGTGTCGAATACAGATTCCGAGACATTGATACATGGCTATGAAGAATGGGGAGAAAGCCTGGTAGAACGTCTGAGAGGTATGTATGCGTTTGTAATCTGGGATACAAAAACAAAAAAACTATTTGGGGCAAGAGATATTTTTGGGATTAAACCAATGTATTATGCACAGATGAATGGAACATTGATGTTTGGTTCAGAAATTAAATCTTTTATGGAGCATCCGAAATTTGATAAGATTTTTAATGAAGATGCACTTGGAAATTACTTGTCATTTCAGTTTGTTCCGACAAATGAGACATTTTTTAAAGGTGTTTTCTGCTTACAGCCGGGACATTACTTTACTTATGAAAATGAAAAGATGGAGATTACACGTTATTTTGAACCGAATTTTACAGGAGATACGACAAAATCATTTGAAGAAATCGTAGATGATATTGAAGCAGTGATGAAAGAATCTGTAGAGATGCATAAAATCAGTGATGTAGAAGTTGCTTCCTATCTTTCAAGTGGTGTAGACTCTAGTTATTTAACCTATTTAGGTCAGGTTGACCGTACATTTACAGTTGGTTTCGATGAAGGAAAATACAGCGAGATTCAGGATGCAAAAGAATTTGCTGCAAGTATTAATATGCAAAACGATGCAAAAGTGATCAGTCCGGAAGAATATTGGGATAAATTATCTGATATTCAGTATTATATGGATGAGCCGGTAGCAGATCCGGCAGCAATTGCATTATATTTCTTGAGTGAGGAAGCTTCGAAAAAAGTAAAGGTTGTGCTTTCGGGAGAAGGGTCAGACGAGCTGTTTGGCGGTTATAATATTTATTGTGAACCATTGGAACATACAAGCTTTAATAAGATTCCAATGCCGATTCGAAGAGCACTTGGCAAATTTGCAGAGTATTGCCTGCCTAGAGGAACAAAGGGAAGAGGCTTTTTAATGCGCCATGGAAAAACCTTGGAAGAGCGTTATTTTGCAAATGCAACGAATATTTTTACAGAACGTGAAGCTAATAAAATTCTAAAGAAGGGCTGTGAACCTCAGATTCAAAAAGTGACAAAACCATTGTATGAACGTGTACAGGGAAAAGACCCGGTGACAAAAATGCAGTATGTTGATATGCATCTTTGGCTGGTCCATGATATTTTGATGAAAGGTGATAAGATGGGGATGGCAAATTCTTTGGAGGTCCGTGTTCCGTTTTTGGATAAAAAAGTACTGGAGCTTGCAGAAACATTGCCGTTAGATTATAAAGTACGTGCACCAAAGACAAAAGTAGCACTGCGAGGAGCAGCTGAAAAAGTGATTCGCAGTAAGACGGCAGAGAAGAAAAAACTGGGATTCCCAATTCCAACGCGTATCTGGCTAAAAGAGGATAAGTATTATAACCGAGTAAAAGAGATGTTTCAGTCAGAAGCAGCAAACAAATTCTTTAATACAGAACTTCTGATCAAAATGTTAGATGACCATAAGAATGGAAAGAATAAAAATGAAAAAACAGACAATAGCAGAAAAATCTGGACAGTTTATATTTTCCTTGTATGGTATGACAGATATTTTGAACATGGCAAACCGGTTCATCCGGAAATGGCAGCAAGATGATTTGAATAAACAGGGGATGTTGATATGGAGAATGGAACTGTAAGACCAAATAAGAAAAGCTTTCAATGGTCTAAATTATTTGTTCAGAATCCGCAATATTTTGACTATGATTTATTAATGATTCTGGTTTTCTTAATGTGTTTTGGGCTGGTGATGCTTTATAGTACAAGTGCATATAGTGCAAATGCGGATTTTGGAAATGATATGTTCTATTTTTCAAAGCAGGCAATTATAAGCGTGGTTAGTTTTGCATTTATGTTGTTTGTATCAAAACTAGACTATCATGTGTATGGTGCTTTTTCCTGGCAGATTTATTATATTTCCTTGTTTTTGATGCTGCTGGTAAAAACACCGCTTGGAGTTGAAGCATATGGATCAAGAAGATGGCTTCAGCTTCCCGGCAAGATGACATTACAGCCATCAGAAATTGCCAAAATTGCAGTTATTTTGTTAATCCCTTATGAAATCTGCAGGCTGGGTCCTAAGATTCAGTCAAAGAAAGGGATTGAACGAGTTTGTGCAGTTGGAGCAGTTGCAGCAGGTGGTGTAATGGTTCTGACAGATAACTTAAGTACAGCGATTATTGTTGCGGGGATTACAGGGATATTAATATTTGTTGCACATCCTAAGATAAAACCATTTTTGAAGCTGATTGCTGCAGGAGCTGTAGTTGTTGTGGTTGGACTTTCATATCTTTCGGCAAATATTTCAAGTAGTGAAAACTTCCGTCTGAGACGAATAATCACCTGGCTTGATCCGGAAAATCATGCAGATGAAGGTGGATTTCAGGTAATGCAGGGATTGTATGCAATTGGCTCCGGTGGATTTTTTGGAAAAGGTCTTGGAAATAGTACGCAAAAGCTGGGGGTAATCCCAGAAGTGCAAAATGATATGATTCTGACAATCGTATGCGAGGAGCTGGGGGTGTTCGGCGTAATTGTCGTTCTCGTACTGTTTGGGTTACTTTTATATCGCTTGATGTTTATTGCAAAGAATGCACCGGATCTCTATGGCTCATTAGTTGCAAGCGGAATCTTTGCACATATTTCGCTTCAGGTTATTTTAAATATTGCCGTAGTGACCAATATGATGCCGACAACGGGAGTTACATTACCATTTATCAGTTATGGAGGTACGTCGATTTTGTTTCTTATGACAGAGATGGGAATTGCACTTGGAATATCTCGTAAAATTAAATTGAAGCAATAAGATAGGTTTCACAAAATTTCACAAAATGGAATGAAAAAGCTCTTTTCAATCACTTAAAAGTATGATATATTATAATGTAGTATTAAAAACTACATGTGATAGAAATTTATCACACACAGTGTGATTTGGGAGGAACTACAATGAGTTATAGAGTGATTGTTGACAGTTGCGGAGAACTGACAGATGAGATGAAACAGAGCGGAATGTTCGTATCAGCTGCATTGACTATGCAGGTGGGAGAAGATCATATTATAGATGATGAGACATTTGATCAGGCAGATTTTTTAAAGAAAGTTGCTGAATGTCCGGAAAGCCCAAAGTCTTCTTGTCCTTCACCGGAGCAATATCTGGCGAAGTATAATTGTGATGCAGATCATATTTATGTAGTTACATTATCGGCAGAGCTCAGTGGTTCTTATAACAGTGCTCAGTTAGGAAGGAATTTGTACTTTGAAGAGTATGGAGAAAAAGACATCTATGTATTTAATTCTCGTTCAGCATCCATAGGTGAAACATTGATCGCATTAAAGATTCAGGAGTGCGAAGAGGCCGGGATGGATTTTCAGACAGTGATCGATACAGTAGAAGCTTATATAGAAGGGCAGCATACTTATTTTGTACTGGAGAATCTGGATACACTTCGTAAGAATGGAAGATTAACAGGAATCAAATCACTGGTTGCAGGCGCGTTGAACATAAAACCGGTTATGGGATCAACACCGGAAGGTACGATTTGTCAGAAAGCGAAAGCTCGCGGAATGAAGAAGGCATTAGTTAAGATGGCAGATTATGTTGAACAGGAAACAGAGAATGCAAGAGAAAAAGTGCTGGCAATTTCACATTGTAATTGTGAACAGAGAGCAAAAGATTTTGAAAAAATATTATTAGAAAAGATGGAAGTAAAGAAGAGCATCATCGTGGATACAGCCGGAATAAGTTCTATGTATGCAAATGATGGTGGAATCATCGTTGCGATTTAATAGATGAAAGGAAGGTTTATATGAGTCAGGAGAAAGTAGATCGATATAAACAGGAAAAAGCAAATAGAAAAAAGAATATCCGCAAACAGAGGGTTATGGGTGTTGTAAGAACATGTGTATTGTCGCTGGCAGGCTTGGCATTAGTCGGATGGTTAGGATATTCTGCATATGATACATATGAGTCAAAGCAGGAAAGAGAAGTTGCTTCGGTTAATTATGATGCGATTAACAGTTATTTATCAACAATTTCTCAGTAAGATAAGAAGTAAAGAAGAGACAGAGAAGAAAAAAATCTTTTCTGTCTCTTTTTTTGTTGTCGTGTATACGACAAAAAGGTTCAGTGGATATTTTTTAGTTCTAATTTTTTTCACAAAATAAGGGGTTGAAAAAGGGTGGGAAGTGGTTTACAATGGTTCTAAGTGGTAGGAAGTGGTGAATTGTGGAATAAAGTGGGAGAAAAGTGGAGCCCATAAATTCTAAAAAGGAGTTCTTAATGTTACTAGGAGAGTTTAATCACAGCATAGATGAAAAAGGCCGATTGATTATACCAGCCAAGTTACGTGAAGATTTGGGCGATAGCTTTGTAATCTGCAATGGACTGGAAGGCTGTTTATTTGTGTACTCTCAAGATGAGTGGAACAAATTTGTAGCAGAACTGGAAACCTTACCACGGATGAATAAGGATGCCAGAATATTCAAGAGATATTTCTTTGGAAGTGCTTCAGAGGGCAGTTTCGATAAACAAGGGAGAGTTTTAGTACCGCCGTCACTCAGAAAAGCAGCACATCTTGAAAAGGACGTTGTCCTTGTGGGAGTTCAAGATCGTGTGGAAATCTGGGATAAAGGACTTTGGGAAGAACGCAGTATGGTCAGCGAAGAAGATCTGGATGCAATTGCAGAACGAATGGAAGCAATTGGAATCAGGATATAATGAGTGGTAGTGAGTCAGGAGCGTGTTTGTACGGTTATGACGAACGGCGATCATAAGAGCTGGTAATATGATGCGAAAAGATGGAGGAAGATATGGCATTTAAACACAAATCAGTATTACTTGAAGAAACAGTAGATGGTCTGGCAATTAAACCAGACGGGATCTATGTAGACGGAACGTTAGGCGGAGGTGGACATGCATTTGAAGTTTGCAGTCGTCTGAACGAACAGGGGAGATTTATAGGTATAGATCAAGATGCAGCAGCGATAGAAGCTGCAAGCGAAAGATTACGTGACTTTGGGGAGAAGGTTACAATAATAAGAAGCAATTATTGTGAGATGAAGTCACGGCTTCATGAAATTGGTGTAGATAAAGTTGATGGTATTGTGATCGATCTGGGAGTATCGTCATATCAGCTGGATACTGCAGAAAGAGGATTTTCTTATCGAGTAGATGCTCCGTTAGATATGCGAATGGATCAAAGACAGCAGCTGACAGCACGAGAAATCGTGAATACGTATAGCGAAGCAGATCTTTTCAGGGTGATTCGTGACTATGGAGAGGACAAGTTTGCGAAAAATATTGCAAAGCATATCGTAATAGAGCGTCAAAAAGCACCGATTGAGACAACGGGACAGCTTAACGAGATTATTCGTCATGCAATCCCAATGAAATTTCAAAAGACAGCAGGACACCCATCAAAGAGAACATTTCAGGCAATTCGTATTGAGTTAAACAGAGAATTGGATGTTTTAAGGGAATCGCTTGATGATATGATCGAGATGCTTAATCCTGGCGGAAGAATATGCATTATCACATTTCATTCTTTGGAAGACAGAATTGTGAAAAGTGCATTTCGAAAAAATGAAAACCCTTGCATATGTCCATCGCATTTTCCGGTATGTGTATGTGGAAATGTTTCAAAAGGAAAGGTCATTACAAGGAAACCAATTCTTCCAAGTGAAGAAGAATTAGAGTATAACAGCCGTTCTAAAAGTGCAAAGTTACGTATTTTTGAACGCTGTTAGCAAAATAAAGGGAGTATATCAAATAGAATTTCATCAGGAGGGGAGAGCCTGGTGAAAGAGAAAGGCAAAAAGCAATGGCAGATATAGGACGTATGAAGACGTATAGTAAAGCAGAATATTATGCCGGACAGCACAGAAGAATGTATGTCTACGGAAGTGCAGCTTTGCAACCGGAAACAGTGCAAAAGCAGATAGAAAAGCCGAAAAAGCAGAGTGCAAAAGCTAGTCGTCAGGTGCGTAAGAATCGAAAACGTGCACAGAGTATAAGTCCTGTATATGCTGTCTTTCTGACAGGAGCAGCAATTTTTGCAGTATGTATCAGTGTTATGTTTTTGCAGTTGCAGGCAGAGGTTGTAAGTCGTTCGGAAAATATTACGGCATTACAAGAAAAACTTTCAAATCTGACAGAAGAAAATGATACAGCTTACCGAAGTGCAGAAGATGCTGTGAATCTGGAAGAGGTTCGCGATAAAGCAATCAACGAATTTGGAATGGTATATGCAGCCCAGGGGAGCGTGGTGGAATATACAGGTCCAGAGAGTGATAGTGTAACGCAGTATAGTGATATACCAAAAGATGGTGTGTTAGCAAAATCAAAAGATGTGTCAGAATAAGGTAAGAAGATGGCAGTCAAAAAGAATAAAAAAAACAATTATCAATTTTTAACAAGAAAATTTCCAAAAAGAATGCAAAAGAAGCTGGTAATGCTATTTATGGCAGTTATACTGGCTTTTGTTGTTCTTATAGCAAAAATTACATATATCAATGCTTCAAAAGGAAGCAAATTTACAAAAATTGTTTTGGATCAGCAGACATATGACAGCAGGGTAATTCCATATAAACGAGGAGATATTGTCGATCGAAACGGAACTAAGATTGCGACAAGCGAGAGAGTATATAATGTAATACTCGATGTTTATGTAATGACTTCCAAAGAAGAATATATCAATCCTACAAAGAAAGTATTATCGGATTGTTTTGGGATAAATGAAGGGGATGTAGATCAAATTATTTCTGATAACCCGGATAGCAGATACCAGATACTTGCAGAAAATGTAACTTATGAAAAAGCACAGGAATTTAAGGCAATTGAGGAAGATACAGAAAACTATCCAAATGTAAAAGGAATCTGGCTTGAGGACGATTATAAGCGTAGTTATCCATATGCTACATTGGCGAGTGATGTGATTGGATTTTCTACAGTAGATAATATTGGAGCACTGGGGATTGAAAGTGCATATAATGATGTTTTAAATGGATTGAATGGAAGAGAGTATGGTTATTTTTCTGATAATGCATCATTAGAGAGAACTGTAAAAGATGCAAAAAATGGAAACACGGTTGTTTCGACGATTGATGTGACATTACAGAGCATTGTAGAGCAGTGCATTAAAGAATTTAATGAAGAACATACCGGTGAAGAACGTGAAGATGAGTTGGGAAGTAAGAATACTGCAGTGATGATTATGAATCCAAATACCGGAGAAATTCTTGCAGAGGCTTCGTATCCGAATTTTGATTTAAATAAGCCAAGAGATTTGTCTGCTATTTATTCGACGGAAGACTGGAATGCAAAAACAGAGGATGAGCAGCTTGACGCGATGAATGAATTGTGGCGTAATTTTTGCGTTAGTGATGCATTTGAACCAGGCTCGACGATCAAACCATTTACAGTGGCAACAGGTCTGGATACAGGAGCAATTAAAGGGGATGAAACCTATGTGTGTGGAGGATATCTGCATGTAGGAGACTGGGATATCCGTTGTCATCTTACTTCCGGACATGGAACAGAGACAATTGCTGATGCTGTAGCAAATTCTTGTAACGTTGCACTGATGGAAATTGCCGAATCGATAGGTGTTGAAGACTTTATTCGATATCAGCATATTTTCGGCTTTGGGGAATATACCGGAATTGATCTTCCGGGAGAGGCTTCGACAGCAGGATTATTATTTACCAAAGATAATATGGGGGATACTGATCTTGCGACCAGTTCATTTGGACAGAGTTTTAATGTTACAATGACGCAGGTGATAACAGCGTTTTCATCTCTGGTAAATGGCGGTAATTACTACGAGCCACATATTGTAAAACAAATTCAGGATGAAAATGGAAAAGTCATAGAAACGAAGAACCCGGTTTTACTTCGAAAGACTATTTCAGAGCAAACGTCAGAACAGGTAAAGACGTATTTGAAAGCTGTTATGGATTATGGTACGGGTAAAACGGCAGAAGTGGAAGGATATAATATTGGGGCAAAGACAGGTACTGCAGAGAAGCTTCCGCGTAACAATGGAAAGTATGTATTATCCTTTATTGGATGTGCCCCGCTGGATAATCCGGAAGTAGTGGTATATGTGGTGATTGATGAGCCAAATACTGCGGCACAGGATGACAGTTCCCTTGTGCTTGGGCTGGCAAAAAAAATCATGTCACAGGCATTCCCGTATTTAAACATTACAACAGTAGAAGGATATGATCCTGCTTCGGCTCAGGAAACAGAAGATTCATCAGATGTAACAAATAGCGATGAGGAAACAGGGGATTATTCGGATTATGAGTATACAGATTATGATGCATCGTATACAGACACCTACAGCAATTGGGATGGTGCATATATAGATGACACATATACCCCGGATTTTACAGATTGGACTTCGGGCTATTATACAGAATAAAATATATTCGCTTACGAGATGTGAACGAAGAAGCATAACCTTACAGAAGACATAATATTTTATATAAACTGTCTTTTGTAAGGTTTTTTTATGAAAAATCGTACTTATAATAAGAAAAAAATAATGATTGTTTTTTTCGCGGCTGTTATTATGATCATAGCATTGCTTGGCCGAATGATTTTTTTGATGATATTTGATGCAGAATATTATCAGAAAAGAGCAAAAGAATTACATGAAAGAGAACGTAAGATCAAAGCTGCTAGAGGAGAGATTTTAGACCGGAACGGGGTGGTTCTTGCAACAAATAAAACAGTTTGTACAATATCGGTGATACATAATCAGATAAAAAATAAGGAACAGACAATACAAATGCTTTCAAAAGAGTTAGGTCTGGAAGAAGCATATGTCCGAAAAAGAGTAGAGAAAATTTCTTCTATGGAAAAAATAAAAACAAATGTAGAGAAAGATGTTGGAGACAGAATACGCAATCTGGGTTTAGACGGAGTGAAAGTGGATGAGGATTTTAAACGGTATTATCCATATGGAGAACTGGCATCGCAAGTACTGGGGTTTACAGGCGGTGATAATCAGGGAATTATCGGACTTGAAGTGAAATATGAAGAATATCTAAAAGGAATTAATGGGATGATTCTCACAATGACAGATGCAAGGGGAATAGATCTGGAAGGAGTGGCGGAAGACCGCAAGGAGCCGAAATCGGGGAATACATTAGAAATTACGATGGATTATAATATACAATCCTACTGTGAGCAGGCGGCAGGGAAAGTAATGGAAGAAAAAGAAGCCGATGCTGTGGCAATTATTTTGATGGATCCTCAAAATGGAGAGATTTATGCGATGGCAAATGTCCCGGAATTTAATTTGAATGACCCGTTTACATTGTCTCCAAAGATTGATACAAGTGAGCTTACAGATGAAAAAAGGCAAGATTTATTAAATCAAATGTGGAGAAATCGGTGTATTAATGATACCTATGAGCCTGGCTCAACTTTTAAGGTAATTACTTCAGCAGCATGTCTGGAAGAAGGTGTTGTAACAGTGAATGATACCTTTTCGTGTCCGGGGTACAAAATAGTGGAGGATAGAAAAATCAGATGCCACAAAGTGGGAGGACATGGTCTGGAAACATTTACACAAGGAATTCAGAATTCATGTAATCCGGTATTTATGGAAATAGGTTTGCGATTAGGTTCTGATAAATTTTATGATTATTTTCAAAAGTTTGGGCTGTTAAAGTTGACAAATGTAGATTTGCCGGGAGAAGCAGGAACAATCATGCATAAAAAAGAAGATATTGGATTAGTAGAACTGGCGACGATGACATTCGGACAATCATTTCAAATCACACCGATACAATTACTTACAACAATAAGTTCAATTATAAATGGTGGAACTCGTATTACGCCTCATTTAGGAAAGAAAGTTTATAATTCAGATGGAAAGGTAATAAAAACACTGACATATCAAAAGCAAAAGGAAATAGTATCAAAAGAAACTTCAGAAACTATGAAAATGCTGCTGGAAAGTGTTGTTTCAGAAGGGTCCGGACATAATGCATATTTGGAAGGATATCGCATAGGAGGAAAGACTGCGACTTCCCAGACTCTTCCGCGAAGCTCAAATAAATATATCTCTTCATTTGTGGGATTTGCCCCGGCAAATGATCCGAAAGTGATTGGAATGGTGATTATATATAATCCAAAGGGGATTTATTATGGAGGCACAATTGCGGCTCCGGTACTAAGAGATATTTATGATAATGTTCTTCCATATTTGGAAAAACAGGAAAAATAAAATGCAAAAATGCTGTCCATAATCTGGTGAGGTTGAAAATCCAAAGACTATGAGTTATACTATATAAGATATGGCGAGAATTACAAAAGAGAAATTTCTCGCTGAACCAAAGAGATGAAGAGGTGTGAGTATGGCAAATCATGTAGTAATTCCAGTGTTAATATCATTCGCATTAAGTGTGATCATGGGACCATTTGTAATCCCGTTTTTGCGAAGATTAAAGATGGGGCAGACAGAACGTGTTGACGGAGTTCAGTCACATTTGAAAAAAGCAGGAACGCCGACGATGGGTGGCGTTATGATATTAGGAAGTGTAGTGATCACTTCACTGTTCTATGTAAAAGATTATCCGAAGATTATCCCGGTATTGTTTTTGACAGTTGGTTTCGGTCTGATAGGTTTTCTTGATGATTATTTAAAAGTAGTTATGAAACGTTCAGATGGATTGTTTCCAAAGCAGAAGATGGCATTGCAGATTGTAGTGACAGCAATATTTGCTTATTATGTAGTAAAGATTGCGAAGATTCCGCTTACAATGCTGATTCCATTTTCGGGTGGAAAATATCTGGATATTGGATGGCTTGCTGTTCCGCTTTTATTTATTGCGGTAATCGGAACTGTAAACGGAACAAACTTTACAGATGGGCTGGATGGATTAGCATCTAGTGTAACTGTATTAGTTGCAACATTTTTTACAGTTGTTGCAGTTGGAACAAAGAGCGGAATTGAACCGATTACTTGCGCGGTAGTAGGTGCTTTACTTGGATTTTTATTGTTTAATGTATATCCGGCAAGCGTATTTATGGGAGATACAGGTTCACTTGCATTGGGTGGATTTGTGGCAGGTGCTGCATATATGATGCAGATGCCGTTGTTTATTATTATTGTTGGTTTAATCTATCTGGTGGAAGTGGCTTCTGTCATTATTCAGGTCACATATTTTAAAAAGACAGGTGGAAAACGAATTTTTAAAATGGCTCCGATACATCATCATTTTGAATTGTGTGGATGGTCAGAGACGAGAGTTGTTGCTGTATTTTCTATTATTACGGCAATATTATGTTTGATTGCACTTATGGGGGTATAAAGATGGACATAAGAGATAAAAATGTATTGGTGTTTGGTTCTGGAATCAGTGGAATAGCAGCAAGTCGTCTGCTTTTGAGAGAAGGTGCTGATGTAATCTTATATGATGGAAATGAGAAGCTTGATGCAGAAACCATCAAAGAAAATATTTTACATGATGAAGAGCATGGAGTAACTTTGACCGGCGATGTAAAGGTTATATTAGGGGAACTTTCCAAAGAGGTGATGGAAAGTCTTGTACTTACTGTGATGAGTCCGGGAGTGCCAACAGATCTTGAAGTTGTGAACCAGATGCGGGAAACGGGTATTCCAATCTGGGGCGAGATTGAACTTGCTTATGTATATGGAAAAGGTGAGGTGCTCGCAATCACAGGAACAAACGGAAAGACAACTACAACTACATTACTTGGGGAGATAATGAAGAAATATCAGGAACATGTATATGTAGTGGGAAATATTGGAAATCCATATACAGAAGTAGCACTGGATATGACAGAGGATTCTGTGGCAGTAGCAGAGATGAGTAGTTTTCAGCTGGAAACAATACATACATTTCGTCCGAAGGTCAGTGCAATATTGAACATTACTCCAGATCATTTGAACCGTCATCATACAATGGAAGCTTATATTGAAGCAAAGAAGAATATTTGCAGAAATCAGACAGCAGATGATGTGTGTGTATTAAATTACGAAGATGAAGTGACAAGAAAATTCGGGGAAGAGATTAAAGCGAAGGTTCTATATTTCAGTAGTCAGCGTATATTAGATAGAGGTATTTATCTTGATGATGGCGATATTGTATATAGTTACGATACAGATGTTGCAGTAACAATCTGTAATGTGAAGGAACTTCAGCTTCTGGGAACACATAATTATGAAAATATTATGGCAGCAGCTGCGATGGCAATTGCATACGGTGTGCCTGTGGACCTGGTTCGAGAGGTGATTAAGTCTTTCAAAGGCGTAGCTCATCGAATTGAATTTGTAGCAGAGAAGAATGGTGTAGCTTATTATAATGATTCCAAAGGAACGAATCCGGATGCGGCAATCAAAGGAATTCAGGCAATGAATCGTCCAACGCTTCTGATCGGAGGCGGATATGACAAAGACTCGTCATACGATGAGTGGATCAATGCTTTTGACGGAAAAGTAAAAAAACTTGTATTACTTGGTGCAACAAGAGAAAAGATTGATGCAACCGCAAAGAAATTAGGCTTTACAGATACAATTCTTGTAGATACATTTGAAGAAGCAGTGGCAACATGTGTGAAATATGCAGAGCCGGGAGATGCGGTTCTCTTATCACCGGCATGTGCAAGCTGGGGAATGTTTAAGTGTTATGAAGAACGAGGCGATAAATTCAAAGAGCTGGTAAATGAATTATAAGGAGTGAAGTTCCTTGAAACGCCCGGAGAAGAGAGTGAATCTAGATTATGTGCTACTGATCGTTTTGGTCATGCTGATTGGAGCAGGGCTTGTATTGTTATACAGTACGAGTGCTTATAACGGACAGAATAAGTTTCAAGATGCATATTATTATGTGAAAAAACAAGGTGCTGCTACAGTCTTAGGTGTGATTGGAATGTTAATTGTAGCAAAGATTGATTATCATAAGTGGATTCCATTTGTAAATCTGGGATATCTGGTATCAATTATATTGTCAGTATTGGTGATGCTTGTGGGAGAAGAATATAACGGGTCCAAAAGATGGCTTTCTTTGGGCCCGCTTTCTTTTCAACCATCGGAATTTTCAAAAGTAGCGATTATTTTGTTTCTGGCATGTCTGATATCAGGACAAAAGAAGTGTGTAGATAATTGGCGTTCAATGCTGCGTCTGATGCTTCCGGTGCTTCCGATTACAGCATTGGTGGGAGCAAGTAATTTAAGTACAGCGATTATTATATTAGGTATTGCTGTAGTACTTATTTTTGTTGCAAGTCCAAAGTATATACAGTTTATTTGGATGGGGATTCTTGGAATCGGATTTATGGCAATATTTTTGGCACTGGAAAGTTATCGTCTGGAAAGGCTGGCAATATGGAGAAATCCGGAGCAATACGAAAAAGGATATCAGACATTACAAGGACTTTATGCGATTGGTTCAGGCGGGTTGTTTGGAAGGGGAATTGGTCAAAGTGTTCAAAAGCTTGGATTCTTGCCAGAGGCACAAAATGACATGATATTTTCGATTATATGTGAAGAACTGGGGTTGTTTGGAGCTGGTACGATTATTATTTTATTTCTTGTTTTAATCTGGCGTTTTTTTATTATTGCGATAAATGCAAAAGATTTGCTTGGAGCATTAATCGTTACCGGAGCGATGGCACATATGATGATACAAGTAATCCTAAATATTGCGGTTGTGACCAACAGCATTCCGAATACGGGAATCACGCTTCCTTTTATCAGTTATGGAGGTACATCAGTTTTATTTCTATTACTGGAAATGGGGCTTGTGTTGAGTGTATCAAATCTGGTAAGATAGCAATAGTAATATGATTACTGTGACTGGCAGTATCAAATGAAAACGAAGGAGGCGGCTGTCGATGACACAGCAGCAAAACAGAAAGACAGACAGAGGAAGAAACCGGACTACAGCGAGGCATTATTCGCGTGACGATATTATATACCTTGCAGGTTCTGAGAATCTGCATGATCGTGAGATACGCTCACAAAATAATAAAAACAATAAAAAACAATCAAAGAAACATAAAAAGAACAGAAGAAATGTAAGTGGAAAAGTATTTTTGTATTTATTTATAATTATCATTATTTGTGCAGGCCTTGTTTATCTGGAGACTCTGATCTTTAAATTAAAGCAGATTCAGGTGACGGGAAATGTTTATACAACGCAGCAGGAAGTGGAAGAGTGGGTAAAGCAAAATCCGTATTCAGGAAATACATTGTATGATTTGTGGTATTTTAACAGGGAAAACCGCACACAATTACCATCTGTTGAGAAGGTAAAAGTAAGCCTTATTTCACCGAGGAAGATTAATGTGGCAGTGACAGAAAAGACGATGACAGGAAGGATTGATCTTGGAAGTGGTTATCTGTATTTTGATAAGGATGGAATCGCTTCATTAAAAAGTGAGGAACTGATCGAAGGAACTGCTATGATTGAGGGAATACAGATTGAAGAAAGCAAGGTGAAACTTGGAAAGAAAATACCGGCAGATGATAAAGATGTGTTTAAAAAACTTTCAGAACTTATAGCACTGTTACAAGAGAATGAATTGACAGCAGATAAAATTATATGTTCAGGAAGTGATCTCACAGTTGTTTTTGGCAACGTAAGAGTTTCCCTGGGAAGTGCTTCCTATGAGGATAAGATTCCACAGATTTCGCCGATATTGCAAAAACTGTCTGAGCAGTATGAAAATCAGTCGGGAGAATTGCATTTGGAGAGTTATCAGACGTCAGATACATCAATTCGATTTGTGCCGGACACACAATAAAAAATGAAATTTGCGATGTTGAGCAAAAAAAACATAAAATACAAAAAAATCTATTGATTATTTACTGAAAAAAATATATTATATAATTATTGGATTATAGCGTTCAATTTCAAATGGGATGTATAATAATAAAGATTAATAAGACGACAAAGGAGGAACTACTCTTGTTAGAAATTAAAACTAATGAATCAGAGGCAGCTGCAAAGATAATTGTTATTGGCGTTGGTGGAGGCGGTAACAATGCCGTTAACCGAATGATCGATGAACAGATCGCAGGTGTAGAATTTATTGCAATTAATACAGATAAACAGGCACTTCAGTTATGTAAAGCACCAACACTGATGCAGATCGGTGAGAAACTGACAAAAGGTCTTGGAGCAGGAGCTCAGCCGGAAGTTGGAGAGAAAGCAGCAGAAGAAAGTGCAGAAGAGATTTCAGCAGCATTGAAAGGTGCTGACATGGTATTTGTTACTTGTGGAATGGGTGGCGGTACTGGAACAGGAGCAACACCTGTAGTTGCACGTATTGCAAAAGAGCAGGGTGCATTGACAGTTGGTGTTGTTACAAAGCCTTTCCGTTTCGAGTCAAGAACACGTATGCAGAATGCATTGGCAGGAATTGACAAATTAAAAGAGAATGTTGACACATTAATCGTAATTCCAAATGATAAACTGTTGGAAGTAGTAGATAGAAGAACTACAATGCCAGAAGCACTGAAGAAGGCAGATGAAGTATTACAGCAGGGTATTCAGGGAATCACAGATTTGATTAACGTACCATCACTTATTAACCTTGACTTTGCCGATGTACAGACAGTTATGAAAGACAAAGGTATTGCTCATATCGGTATCGGTGAGGGACGTGGAGATGACAAGGCTCTTGAGGCAGTTAAACAGGCTGTTGCAAGTCCATTGCTTGAGACAACGATCCAGGGCGCATCTCACGTTATTATCAATGTATCTGGTGATATTACACTTATGGATGCATCTGATGCAGCAGAGTATGTTCAGGAGCTTGCCGGAGAGAATGCAAACATTATCTTTGGTGCTACTTATGATGATTCAAGATCTGATGAAGCTACAATCACAGTTATTGCAACAGGTTTACATAATGTAGGTGGAAGTTCATCAAAATTGAAAGCAAGATTAGAAGGACAGCAGAAAGTGGGCTCTATCCTTCCTTCAGGAGATGGTGCAAAAAGAACAGTACCTTCATATGATGGAAGAACAACAGCAAGACCAATGGGTGGTACAGCACCATCTATGCAGCAGTCAAGACCTGTTACAAGCGGAGTAAAAGAGCAGTCTATTAAGATTCCGGATTTCTTTAAGAAATAAACAGATAGAGAATAAGTAATATGACAGAAGAGTATCGAATAGCGGTGCTCTTCTTTTTTTAGTTGCCATGCATAGAACAAAGAATGTGCTTTGCACATTCTTGCGCCTGTGGCGGTCGCTTGCGACACCTACATTGTACGCCGCAGTGCGCATCCTTAGCGGAGCGATTTTTATATATTAGGAAAGCACTTTCCTAATATATAAAAAGAGTGTGTGAAAAACTGGTTTTCACACACTCTTTTAAATTATCAACTAAAATCTTACAGCTGTGGACCTGCAGCAACAAGTGCTTTACCAGCTTCGTTTCCTTCGTATTTAGCGAAGTTTTTGATGAATCTCTGTGCAAGATCTTTTGCTTTTTCTTCCCATTCAGAAGCATCAGCGTATGTGTCACGAGGATCAAGGATACCTGTGTCAACACCCTCAAGTTCTGTAGGAACTTCAAAGTTGAAGTATGGGATTGTCTTTGTAGGAGCGTTGTTGATTGCTCCGTTCAGGATAGCATCGATGATACCACGTGTATCTTTGATAGAGATACGTTTTCCTGTTCCATTCCATCCTGTATTTACGAGGTAAGCTTTAGCTCCACTCTTCTCCATCTTCTTAACAAGCTCTTCTGCATATTTTGTTGGGTGCAGTTCGAGGAATGCCTGTCCGAAGCAAGCTGAGAATGTAGGTGTTGGCTCTGTGATTCCACGCTCTGTTCCAGCAAGTTTTGCTGTAAATCCAGACAAGAAGTAGTACTGTGTCTGATCTTCTGTAAGGATAGATACTGGAGGAAGTACTCCAAATGCATCTGCTGATAAGAAGATAACATTTTTAGCTGCTGGTGCAGAAGAAATTGGACGTACAATATTTTTAATGTGGCTGATAGGGTAAGAAACACGTGTGTTTTCTGTTACGCTCTTATCATCAAAATCAATCTTTCCGTTCTCATCCAGTGTAACGTTCTCAAGAAGAGCGTCACGAACGATTGCATTGTAGATATCTGGCTCAGATTCTTTGTCAAGGTTGATAACTTTTGCGTAGCATCCACCCTCAAAGTTGAATACGCCATTATCATCCCAACCATGCTCGTCGTCACCGATCAGGAGACGTTTAGGATCTGTAGAAAGTGTTGTTTTACCTGTTCCTGAAAGACCGAAGAAGATAGCTGTGTTTTCTCCGTTCATATCTGTATTTGCAGAACAGTGCATAGAAGCAATTCCTTTTAATGGAAGGAAGTAGTTCATCATAGAGAACATACCTTTCTTCATCTCTCCGCCATACCATGTGTTAACGATAACCTGTTCTTTGCTTGTGATATTGAACATAACAGCTGTTTCAGAGTTCAGTCCTAATTCTTTATAGTTCTCTACTTTTGCTTTAGAAGCGTTGTAAACAACGAAATCAGGCTCGAAGTTTTCAAGTTCTTCCTCTGTAGGCTGGATGAACATGTTTGTTACGAAGTGTGCCTGCCATGCAACTTCCACGATGAAACGGATTCCCATACGTGTATCTTTGTTTGCACCACAGAATGCATCTACAACAAAAAGTCTCTTATTAGAAAGCTCCTTGATTGCGATATCTTTAACAGCTGACCAAGCTTCTTCTGTAGCTGGATGGTTGTCATTCTTGTATTCATCAGATGTCCACCATACTGTATCTTTAGAGTTCTCATCCATAACGATGAATTTGTCTTTAGGTGAACGACCTGTATATACACCAGTCATAACGTTCACTGCACCAAGTTCACTTTCCTGACCAACTTCAAAACCTTCTAATTCAGGTTTTGTCTCTTCTTCAAATAACATTTCATATGAAGGATTGTAAACAACCTCAGTAGTTCCAGTAATGCCGTATTTAGTTAAATCAATTTTTGCCATCTTACATATACCTCTTTCTTTGTAGTAATACTGTATGTCTATATAAGTTTAGACGATACCATATTCTTTTCTAATTATACATAATATGGGGATAAAATCAATAAAAATCCTATTAAATGTTAGAAATTTGTCGAAGATTCTTTGATATAGGCTGCCAGATTTTGACAAAATCTGAGAGACGTTGTTTCTATAATAAGTTTGTAGGAAATGAGGAGGGGATATGTACTATGAATTATACATAGATTTATTTTTTTTAGAAAATTTTATGATGGATTCCATTTTACTATTGTTTGTGCGTAGTGTGTTTGGTAAAAAGTCCTTTACGATAAGAACATTTACTGCAGGAATTATTTCCGCAGTATTTTCCTGTGTGCTTATTGCAATAAGAATGCCGGAAGTGGTTAAGTGTTTTTGCAATTATTGTATTATCCCGGTCATCATGATCTGGGTAGGAGTAAAAATTTCAACTGTATTGCAGTTGTTCGAAGGCATGTTGTTGTTGTATTTTACGGAAATATGCTTAGGAGGGATTATGCAACTGTTCAGACCATACATTGGAATTGTAAGTGTGATGTATGCAAGTGCACTGCTGGGGTGTTTTATTTTGAAAACGAGCTGGAATTTGCTTACAAGAGAGGGAAATCTTCAAAAGCGGTGCTGTCGGGTTGTCTTATATGATGAAACAAAAAAATGGGATATTCGTGCAATGATCGACACAGGAAATATGCTTCAAGATCCTGTAGGGCAAAAACCGGTTCATATTATTTCAAAGAAAATGGCAGAAAAAATATATGGGACAAAAATGGTTGAAGAATTAATAGAGTATTCAATTTCTAAAGAAAATGAAGAAAAATGGATGCAGAAGAAGCTACATTTTATTTCGTGTCAGACCATTCAAGGAACACATTTATTGCCGGTCGTAACGATGGAAAAAATGGAAATCATACAAAAATCAGTAATAGAAATACAGATGCCTCAGATTGGTATTGGTGTTATGGAAGAAACAGACTATCAGATGATTGTAAATGCGCAGAGTATAGGAGGAACTAAATATGGTTGCAGAGACAATAAATACACAACAGTTTAAGATAAATGTAATATCTAATTTTCAAAATATATTTTTTCATCCGAGAAAAGAAATTCATTACATAGGTGGACCAGATGTACTTCCGGCACCATTGGATGCAAACGAAGAACAAAAAATGATAGAAGCACTTGAGACAAATGAGCAGGAGAAAGCAAAAAAGCGTCTGATTGAACATAATCTGCGTCTCGTTGTTTATATTGCAAAGAAATTTGATAATACAGGGGTTGGGGTGGAAGATCTGATCTCCATTGGAACAATCGGGTTGATTAAAGCAATCAACACATTTAATCCAACAAAGAAAATTAAGCTGGCGACGTATGCGTCACGCTGTATTGAAAATGAAATTTTGATGTATCTTAGGAGAAATAATAAAACAAAACTGGAAGTGTCAATTGATGAGCCATTGAATGTAGACTGGGATGGAAACGAGTTGCTGTTGTCCGATATATTAGGAACAGAAGAAGATACAATTTATAAAGATTTGGAAAATGAAGCGGAAAGAAAGTTGTTAATCCATGCAATTAGCAAATTATCAAACAGAGAACGGATGATCATCCGGATGAGATATGGGCTGGACAATCCGTCCGGGGAGGAAAAAACACAAAAGGAAGTTGCAGATTTTCTTGGAATTTCACAATCTTATATTTCAAGATTGGAGAAAAAAATCATGCTTCGTCTAAGAAGAGAAATTGTTCGATATCAATAATAAAAAGTAAGAAAATATACAGTGAAAAATATATAAAAACAGGAAATGTTTAACTTTACCACTTTGTTTTCCGGTGATACAATAAAATAAAAAGGTCGGTGAATAGTATGAAATTGACGTTTATAGGTGCTGCACATGAGGTTACTGGTAGTTGTCATTTCTTGCAGGTGGCAGGAAAGAATATACTGGTTGACTGTGGTATGGAACAGGGACCCGATTTATATGAAAACCCTGGTTTACCGATTCCGGAGAATGAAGTGGATTATGTGTTGCTGACACACGCACATATTGACCATTCAGGTATGCTTCCAAAACTTGTGAAGAATGGATTTAAAGGACAGATATTTGCAACTTATGCGACAGCTGACTTATGTAACATTATGCTTCGTGATAGTGCACATATTCAGGAATTCGAAGCAGAATGGCGCAATCGTAAGGGAAGACGTGCAGGTAAACCGGTATACGAGCCGATATACACAATGGAAGATGCGATCAATGCAATTGATTTATTAGTTCCATGTGAATATGGACAGCGTATTCGGATTTGTGACGGGGTTGAGATTCGATTTACAGATGTAGGACATCTGCTTGGATCTGCAAGTATTGAGGTATGGCTTACAGAAGGGGATGTAAGCAAGAAGATTGTATTTTCCGGCGATGTGGGTAATCTGGACCAGCCGATTATTAAGGACCCAACCTATACTGCTACAGCAGATTATGTGGTTGTTGAATCTACGTATGGTAATCGGGTACACAGTACGGAAAAGATAGATTACGTGGGAGATTTTACTCAGATTTTAAAAGAAACTTTTGACCGGGGTGGAAATGTAGTTATTCCTTCTTTTGCGGTTGGAAGAACGCAGGAGCTGTTATATTTTATCCGTGAGATCAAAGAAAAAAATATGCTTCCGGAATATGCGAATTTTGAAGTGTATCTGGATAGCCCTCTGGCAATTGAGGCAACGAAGGTATTTTCGAAGAATAAGATGGAATGTTTTGATGAGGATGCCATGAAGCTTGTGAATGCAGGAGTCAACCCATTGGTATTTCCGGGACTAAAGATTATGACAACAAGTGATGATTCTAAGATGATAAATTTTATCGAAAAACCAAAGGTGATTATTTCAGCTTCTGGAATGTGCGATGCAGGACGTATCCGTCATCATCTGAAACATAATCTATGGCGTGAAGAATGTACCATTTTGTTTGTCGGATATCAGGCAGTAGGAACATTAGGACGTAGATTGATTGAGGGCGAAAAAAATGTAAAGCTTTTCGGAGAACCAATCGAGGTACATGCACATATTAAAAGCCTGCATGGAGTCAGTGGGCATGCAGATATGAATGGATTATTAAAATGGATCGGAGGATTCCAGACTCCGCTACAGCATGTATTTGTGGTACATGGAGAAGATACTGTGACTGAGGAATTTGCCCGGACAGTAGAAGAAAAATTTGGATATCCGGCATTTGCCCCATACCCTCAAGGTTGTGTTGATCTTATAACAGGCGAGATTGAGAAAGAAGGAGTAAGAATTCCAATCAAAGCAAAGAAAGCTTCACAGAAGAGGGATGATGCAGCCTTTGAAAGATTGTTGGCAGCAGCAAAACGATTGCTTGATATTGTATATAAAAATGAAGGATTGGCGAATAAAGAAAAAGCTAAATTTGAATCTCAGATTCAAAATCTTGCAGACAAATGGGATAGATTAGAGTAATATAATAATCAAACGATTTTTGCACAAACTTAGAAACAAAAATACAAAAAAAGGTCCGCAGGGGCCTTTTTTTGATGCAGAATAGATGAAAATTGCAGGGGTTCTTATTTAATCTTGCAAAAACATATAGATTTATGGTATGATTTTACGAAAAGAACACTTTATGGCGCTACTACGCCAAAGTAGTGAATTTAAAAGAAACAAGGAAAAGTGAGGAATAAATATGAATAGTAATGTGTGGGGAATTTCTGCGATTATTGTATGCTATCTTGTAGGGATGGTCGCAATTGGAATTTATTTTATGAAGAAAAACAGTTCCACCGGAGATTATTATCTCGGGGGCAGACAGTTAGGTCCGATTGTGACAGCAATGAGTGCAGAGGCATCGGATATGAGTAGCTGGTTATTGATGGGACTGCCGGGAGTTGCTTATCTGACAGGAACTGCAGATGCGGCGTGGACGGCAATCGGACTTGCAATTGGAACCTATTTGAACTGGCTAATTGTAGCAAAGCGGCTGAGACGATATTCGGTTGTTGCGGGAAATGCAATTACAATTCCGCAATTTTTTAAGAATCGCTATCATGATAAAAGTGGAATTCTGGCAGGATTGTCCGCAATTTTTATTGTTATCTTTTTTATTCCATATACAGCATCCGGTTTTGCGGCATGCGGAAAACTATTTTCTACCTTGTTTGGAGTTCCTTATTTTGGAGCAATGTTGGTCAGTGCAATTGTAATTGTGGCATATACGGCATTAGGAGGATTCTCGGCAGCAAGCACAACAGATTTGATTCAGAGCATTGTTATGTCGGTGGCCTTGATCAGTGTTGTGCTATTTGGTATTAAGACATTGGGCGGTATGGATGTGATAACATCACAGACTGCTTCCATGCAGGGATATTTGTCTCTTACAAGTGTATATAATGAGGGTACAGCGGTCCCTTATGGTTCGATTAAAATCGCATCTACGCTTGCATGGGGACTTGGATATTTTGGGATGCCGCATGTACTTTTGCGCTTTATGGCAATTAGTGATGAAAATAAAATAAAACTTTCCAGAAGAATTGCAACAATTTGGGTAGTGATTTCCATGGCGGTTGCAGTATTTATTGGAATTATGGGATATACTTTAAGTAGACAAGGATACATTGATATGCTTACAGGAGCAGATTCCGAAAAAGTAATTATCACCATTGCAACATTGATGAGCAAGAGTGGTGTGCTTGGAATTGTACTTGCTGGACTGATCATGTCAGGGATTCTGGCATGTACGATGTCGACAGCCGATTCACAGCTTCTTGCGGCATCGTCAAGTGTATCGGAAGATTTGTTAAAGGGAATATTAAAAAAAGAAGTTAGTGAGAAGACATCTCTTATAATCGCAAGAGTAACCGTACTTTTGATTGCGGTCATGGGAGTGCTTATGGCGCTGGATCCGGAAAGTTCAGTTTTTGCAATCGTTTCTTTTGCATGGGCAGGCTTTGGCGCGGTATTTGGACCGGTAGTATTGCTTGCACTGTTCTGGAAACGTTCCAACCGACAGGGAGCCATTGTCAGCATGTTTGCAGGCGGTGTTATGATTTTTGTATGGAAATATCTTGTACGCCCAATGGGCGGAGCGTTGGATATTTACGAACTGCTCCCAGCTTTTCTGGTTGCGATGGTTTTAAATATTATTGTGAGTCTTATGACTGCACCGCCGGAAAAAGAGATTGTTGATGAATTTGAAAAAGCAGCAGATAATAGTTATAATTTGTAGAATTGTCAAGGACTAAAACTTTTTTTATTTTATTATAGTCGGAATAACAAGGAGACAATGTGAGAAAAATTTTACTAGATTTAAATTTTTGAAATCTTGTAGGAGGATTCAAACTATGGCTCTAAATAAAGTTGAAATATGTGGTGTAAATACAGCGAAGCTTCCTCTCCTGTCTGAACAGGAGAAGGAAGCTTTGTTTGTTCGTATCAAACAAGGAGACAAGGACGCCAGAGAAGAATATATAAAGGGAAATCTCAGACTGGTTTTAAGTGTGATCAAGCGATTTTCGTCAAGCAATGAAAATGCTGATGATCTGTTTCAAGTTGGATGCGTGGGGTTGATGAAGGCTGTGGATAATTTTGAACCGGATCGCCTGGTGAAATTTTCGACATATGCGGTTCCGATGATCATTGGAGAAGTCAGACGTTATTTGAGAGATAATAATTCAATCAGGGTGAGTCGTTCACTTAGGGATACGGCATACAGAGCAATTTATGCAAAAGAAGCATATGTGAAAATGAATATGAAAGAACCGACAGTAGAGGAAATTGCACAAGAGATTGGTATTTCAAAAGAAGATATCGTGTTTGCAATGGATGCAATTCAAAGTCCGATGAGTTTGTATGAGCCGATTTATAGCGATGGAGGTGATACGCTGTATGTTATGGATCAGGTGAGCGATAAAAAGAATAAAGAAGAAAACTGGGTAGAAGAATTGTCTTTGGAAGCGGCGATGAATCGGTTGGGAGACAGGGAACGTCATATTATACAGATGCGGTTTTTTGAAGGAAAAACACAGATAGAAGTGGCGCAGGAGATTCAAATTTCACAGGCGCAAGTAAGCAGATTGGAGAAAAATGCGTTGCTTATAATGCGGCAATATTTGACGGGAAAATAAAAGATAGAAAAAAAGTAGAGTTAGATATTGAAATTTTTGAGACTTCATACTATGATAATCGTAGACTACAGGAAAGGGTATGAAGTAACCATGTATAAAGCATGCATATTTGATTTGGATGGAACATTGACAAACACATTAGACTCTCTTGTGTATTCGACAAACGAGACATTAAAAGAGATGAAGCTCCCGCAGATTTCAGAAGAACAGTGTCGAATATTTGTTGGGAATGGAGCAAGAGTGCTGATAGAAAAAGCACTGGGCAGTTCAGGTACAGAGAACCTTGACAGAATTGAAGAAGCAATGCAGATATATGGACGTATATTTGATGCAAATTGCACATATCATGTAGTACCTTATGAAGGGATCACAGAGATGCTGGAGTCGATGAAGAATCGAGGATTGAAACTTGCAGTTTTGTCAAATAAGCCACATAAGCAGGCGGTTCATGTTGTGGAGACTATTTTTGGCAAAGAGACATTTCAATGGATTCAAGGGCAGATAGACACAGTTCCGAGAAAACCAGATCCTACGGCTGTACTTCAGATCGCAGAGAAATTAGGAGCAACGCCTGAAGAGACACTATATATTGGTGATTCAGAAGTGGATGTAGCTACAGGTAAGAATGCACAGATGCATACCGTAGGAGTGACATGGGGATTTCGCGGTAAAGAGGTTTTAGAAGATGCCGGGCCGGAATTGATTGTGAATTCGCCAGAAGAAATCATGAACATGATAGAGGATTAGGGAGGTTTGAAATATGAACGAATACAGTGAAGAGTGCTTATTAACTTTCTTAGAAAATCAGTCTCAGTTATTTGATGAGCCAGTTGCGGGATCAATGGAAGAGGCAGAAGCTTTTTTAGAAGATTGTATGGCAGTAGTCGTGGATTCGCTCGATGAGGTAAAAGAGTACTTCGAAGAGAACGGAGCAGATGTAGAAACTATGAGCATGGATGAATTAGAAGAGGCTTCGGAAGTATTTCCATTACCAAACGGTCAGTATTTGATTGTAGAAGGTTAGTGTAGTAGAACCATTCAGACTAAGTTTTGAAATATTTTATATGAAAAAATGAATAGAAAGAACCGCAAAAAAAGCTGCAGCCTAATGGACTGCGGCTTTTTCAATGGCTTCATTAATTGCATCCAGGAGGATTTGCGAGGTATATGGTGTTTCAGAGGAAAGAGAGATATTGTCGGTTGATTGGGTTTTACAAATCTGATCTGCTATATTTTCAATAGCCGGTTGCAACAGAGGAAACATGGTGGCTGTACTTTCATCCAGATTAGATAGTCGGATCGCTTTAATCTGTGATTCATCTACGGTTACTTCTACTTCCAGATTTGTGTTATTTAAAGTGAGTGAAGATGTATAAATGCCGGGAGTATAGAGTCTGGCTGAGGCTGTAGGTGCGGAAGAATGTTCAAAGCGAAACATTACGACCAGTAAAATGATTAAAAGTATTCCTAAGGCTGCAAAGATAAGTGTATATATGATTTCCTTCATGTGAAGAACTACGATTTTGGTTTTAGACCCCATGTAAAGTAAACCTCCAATGCATTTTTTATTATTGTATGAAAGAAAAGAAGAAAATATGTTAATGCCTTACGAAGCATGAAAAAGGTAATATTGAAAGATGCAGATGACAAGTCAGAGGTTTTCGGATAGAATAGGAATGTGAAAGAATAGAATGAAAGGTGAGTTAATAGGATGTTTATTATAGTAGGATTAGGAAATCCATCAAAAGAATATGAAGGAACAAGACATAATGCAGGATTTGAAGTTATAGACCGAATTTCTGATAAATATAATATTTCCGTAGATACAAAAAAACACCGTGCACTGATTGGAAAAGGAATCATAGAAGGTCAGAAAGTAATCCTTGCGAAACCACAGACTTTTATGAATCTTAGTGGTGAGAGTGTGAGAAGTTTGCTGGATTACTATAAGGTAGATGAAGAACAAGAATTAATCGTGATTTACGATGATATCAGTCTGGATAACGGACAGATCCGTATTCGTGCCAAGGGAAGTGCAGGAGGACATAACGGGATTAAGAATATTATTGCGCATCTTGGTGGACAGGTATTTCCAAGAGTAAAAGTCGGAGTTGGAGAAAAACCATCAAAATATGATCTGGCAGATTATGTGCTTGGACATTTTTCAAAAGAAGAGCAGGTGCTCATGGACGAAGGCTATGCTCATGCGATACATGCAGTTGAAATGATTCTGGAAGGTGATATTTCTGCTGCAATGAATGAATATAATCGGAAAAAGAAGGAAGAGTAAACGTGAATGCATTGTTGTCACCGCTAAAGGAACTGGCGGATTATGAAGAAATTATAAAAAATAGAAATAGAGAATCCGGTACTATACAGATTACGGGATGTGTAAATTCTCAGAAAACACATTTGATGTATGCGCTCAGTAAAGGCGTGAAATATAATCTTGTTGTATTTTCAAATGAGGAAAAAGCTAAACAGGCGTATGAAGAATATAAATTTCTTGATGAAAACACATATTATTATCCGGCCCGTGATTTGTTGTTTTATCATGCAGACATCAAAGGAAAATATTTGCAGAGCCAGCGAATGGAAGTTATCAGGGCAATACTGGAATGTGACAAGAGTGCATCAATTACTGTAATCACAACGATGGATGCATTTCTTGATGGGGTGATCGGGCCAAAAGAGATAGAAACACAAAAACTTACATTGTTATCCGGGGATGTTCTTGAGTTTGGTAAGGTGCAGGAACAACTTGTGAAAATGGGATATGAGAGGGAAACGCAGATTGAAAGTCCGGGGCAGTTTGCTGTCCGTGGCGGAATTTTGGATGTATTTCCATTGACAGATGAATTGCCGGTAAGAATTGAACTGTGGGGAGATGAGATTGACTCTATTCGGACATTTGATGCAGAAAGTCAGCGCTCAATTGAAAATTTAGAAAAGGTAACGATTTATCCGACAGGAGAATTGATAACGGATGAGACAAAAAGCGTTTCTTTTTTGGAGTATTTTAACAGAAAAGAAAGTCTGTTGTTATTAGATGAGCCAATCCGGCTTCTGGAACAGGCAAAAGAGATAGAATCAGAATATCAAAAAAGCAGAGAAAACCGACAAGAAGCAGGTATGGAGGAGTCTGCGGATGAACTTTTGGTATTTGCGGTAGAAGAGATAATTGAGAAGATGAATCAGTATTCATCTGTTGCATTTACTACGTTAGAATCAAAGTGTGGCACATTTCATGTGAGACGGACATATTCGCTCCAGACAAAAGGGGTCAATCCATATAATAATAGTTTTGAAATGCTGACACTTGATCTAAAACGATTAAAACGAAATGGCTACCGAGTGATTTTGTTATCAGGTTCAAGAACGAGAGCGCGAAGACTGGCAGAAGATCTTCGGGATTATGAGCTAAGCAGTTATTATAGTGAAACATTGGAAAAAGAGGTGCAGCCGGGCGAGATACTTGTGACTTACGGACATGTAACGGAAGGATATGAATATCCGATGTTAAAGTTTGTGGTTATTTCAGAAAGCGATATTTTTGGCAGAAAAAAGAAAAAACGCAAGAAAAAACATAGTTATGAAGGACAGAAAATTCGGGATTTTACAGAATTAAAAGTGGGTGATTATGTTGTTCATGAAAATCATGGTCTTGGTGTATACGAAGGAATCGAGAAGATACAAGTTGATAAAGTAACGAAGGACTATATGAAGATTCGCTATGCGGGAGACAGTGCACTGTATATTCTCGCAACGCAGCTGGATATGATTCAGAAGTACGCCGGTTCAGATGCAAAAAAACCTAAATTAAATAAACTCGGAACAGCGCAGTGGCAGAAAACAAAAAGCCAGGTTCGAAGTGCAGTGAAGCTGGTAGCGAAAGATCTGGTGGAATTGTACGCAGCACGTCAGAGGGCAGATGGATATGTCTACGAACCGGATACGGTATGGCAGAAAGAATTTGAAGAAATGTTTCCATTTGAAGAGACTGAAGACCAGCTGCAGGCGATAGAAGATACAAAACATGATATGGAGAGTCATAAAATCATGGACCGGTTGATCTGTGGGGATGTCGGATTTGGCAAAACAGAGATTGCTATACGCGCGGCATTCAAAGCAGTTCAGGAAGGAAAACAGGTGGTATATCTTGTGCCTACAACAATACTGGCACAGCAGCATTATAATAATTTTGTACAGCGTATGAAAGAATTTCCGGTACGTGTTGATTTATTATGTAGGTTCCGAACCAGTACAGAACAGAAAAAAACAATAGAAGATTTGAAAAAAGGACTGGTAGATATTGTGATCGGAACACATCGTGTGTTGTCAAAGGATGTACAATATAAAGATTTAGGGCTTTTGATCATTGACGAAGAACAGCGTTTTGGAGTGACGCACAAAGAAAAAATAAAAAAATTGCGTGAAAATATTGATGTATTGACCTTAACGGCCACACCGATTCCGAGGACGCTTCATATGAGTTTGATAGGAATACGTGATATGAGTGTATTAGAAGAGGCTCCGATGGATCGTATGCCGATTCAGACTTACGTAATGGAATATAATGATGAGATGGTAAGAGAAGCTATCGAACGCGAGCTTGCCAGAAATGGACAAGTATATTATGTATATAATCGTGTCAGTGATATTGCGGATGTAGCAGATAAGGTACAAAAATTGGTTCCGGATGCGAATGTAATGTTTGCACATGGGCAAATGAATGAACGTCAATTAGAAGACATTATGTATGATTTTATCAATGGTGAGATTGATGTGTTGATTTCAACAACAATCATAGAGACAGGTCTGGATATTTCAAATGCGAATACCATGATCATCCATGATGCTGACAGACTTGGACTATCTCAGTTGTATCAGCTGAGAGGAAGAGTTGGAAGATCCAATCGAATGGCATATGCATTTTTATTATATAGAAGAGATAAATTGTTAAAAGAAGTGGCAGAAAAGCGATTGGCAGCAATCCGGGAATTTACAGAACTTGGTTCAGGATTTAAGATTGCAATGCGTGATCTTGAAATCCGTGGTGCAGGAAACCTGCTTGGCGCAGAACAACATGGGCATATGGAAGCAGTTGGATACGATTTGTATTGTAAGATGCTTAATGAAGCGGTCAAGCAGGAAAAAGGCGAGATGGATGAAGATATTTTCAACACAACGATAGATCTGAATGTGGATGCTTATATTCCGGATAGTTACATTTCAAATGAATTTCAGAAGCTGGATATTTACAAACGAATCGCAAGTATTGAAAATGAAGAAGAGATGGATGATATGCTTGAAGAGCTGATTGACCGTTTTGGGGATGTCCCGAGAAAGGTGCAGCAGTTATTGCATATTGCGCTACTTAAAGCATTCGCACATTCTGTTTATGTGACAGCAGTAGAACAGAAAACTGATACAATTAAGATTGTAATGTATGAAAAAGCAAAGGTGGATCCAAAAAAGATACCAGGTTTGTTGGAAGCATATCATGGGAATTTGGTGTTAAAGGCAGAGGCAACGCCATATTTTCTCTACCAGAAAAAGGGAAAGAATAAAAAGGAAAAAAGCGAAGATGTTCTTGAACTTGTGAAAAAGCTGTTAAATGATATAAAAACCTTGTTAGAAATATAAAAACAGATTATAATGATTTAAGTTGACGGGCTCAGCTTGAGCGTGGTGGAAGTGAAGAAAGCTTCTTTTTAGAATGCAGAGAATATGAAGGGAGAACGGACAGAAAATATGAATCAGTGGAAAAAAAGAGTGACTGCTCTGGGACTGGCAGGTATGTTAGCTGTCACTGGTCTGACAGGATGCGGCTCTATGAATAATGATGACGTTGTTGCAACAGTAGGAGAAAGTGAAATAAAATTAGGGGTGGCAAATTTCTATGCGAGAATGCAGCAGGCGCAGTATGAAACTTATTATGCAGGTATGATGGGAACGACAGGTGAAGAGCTGTGGGCAAAGGAAACTGATGGTAAGACATATGAGCAGTCAGTTAAAAGCAATATGATCAAGTCATTAGAGAATATGTATATTTTGGAGCAGCATGCTTCAGAGTATGATGTAGCACTTAGCGAGGATGAAAAGAAAGCGATTGATAAGGCGGCAGAGGAATTTGATGAGAATAATGCACTTGAAGACAAAGAGGCTGTCTCAGGCTATAATAAGTATGTCAAGAAAGTTCTGGAGCTTTTAACAATTCAGAGTAAGATGGAAGATGTGATGACAGCGGATGTGGATACAGAGGTATCAGATGATGAGGCGGCTCAGAAATCTATGAAATATGTATTTTATAGTTATACAAAGGATGAGAACGATTCGACATCGACAATGAGTGAGATAGAAAAGACAGAAGCGAAACAAAAGGCAACAGATTTTGCGGAAAAGTTGAAGAATAGTGATACAAAGGATATTGATGCCGTAGCGAATGAAGCTGGCATGGAAGTACAGACTGCTACATTTGATTCAGAATCTACTTCTCCGAATGCAGATTTAGTGAAGGCAGCAGATGCTCTTACAGCAGAAGGCGACGTAACAGATGCGATTGAGACGGATTCCGGTATATATGTTGCAAAAGTGACAAACTTTCTGGATCGTACTGCAACAGACGCAAAGAAGCAGTCAATTGTAGAAGAGAGAAAGCAAGATCAATATGATGCTTTTTTGAAAAAGTGGAGAAAGAAAACAAATATCGATCTGAATAAACGTGTATGGAAGAAAGTAGATTTCCAGAAACAGGGTGTGACAGTAAAAGATACATCAAGTAATGCAGAAGAGAGTGCAGAGTAGATAAGAAAATTAAAAAGAGGATGAAAGCAAAAAATAGCTTTCATCCTCTTTTTATGTAAATCAGGCAAAGTGAATAATGCTTGTGCAAAATGTAACTCGCTTGATATGAGATACTAAATGTATTCCAGCTTTTCAAAATACTGCATAAGGATATCGGCACAGTGCTCAACACCTAACTCACTTGTGTCAAGAATCATGTGGTAGTCATTGACATCGCCCCATGTTTTACCGGTATGTTCATAATAATAGGCGGCACGCTGTTCGTCTGTCTTTTCGACCCTTTCTTTGGCAGCATCATAAGAAAGATTCTCTAGTTTCATGATTCGATGAATACGATCTTCTTTAGCAGCACAAACATAAATATTTAAAACATTCATGCGGTCTTTTAAAATATCGGAGGCACATCGACCAAGTATGATACAAGGTTTCTCGGCAAGTTTACGAATTGCATCAGCCTCTGTTTCATATTCATGTTCTCCTAATTTCTGTTCAATATATGCTTTGTCATATACCGGAATATCCAGGCGCTTTGACAGTTCATTTGCAATGACGCTTGCACCGGTTCCGAAACGTCGACTCATTGTAATTACTAATTTCATAATGCATTCCTCCTTTGTATTTTTCCATTATAACACTTATTTGCAAAGGATTCACTAAAAACAAAGTGAAAAAATGATGAAAAATCAAACTGTATGCATGTATACAGTTTAATTCGAAAATATTTTTATACACCATTGCAAGAATGAAAGGGATGATGTTATAATTCATAGTAGCGTCGTGTGCGTAAAAGAATATAAGTAGGTGACGAAGTTGAAAAATAAAATAAAAAGACTTTCAAAAGGGGATTTTCATGTCCCACAGCCTGACATTATTTTCCCGGAAACAAGGATTATTATGCGTGTCGGAGAAGGCGAAATATATAAAGGCAGTTTTTCATTGCAGAACCAGGGAGAGGGGACAATCCGAGGATTGGTATACCCGTCTTCTTTTCGTGTACATTGTGAGGAACAGGGGTTTGACGGGAATCCTGTAAACATATCCTATACATATGATGGGACCGGATTGGTGCCTGGGCATGTCGAACATGGAAAGTTTACTATCGTATGTAATGGCGGAGAATATGATATTGCTTTTACAGCAGTGATTGAGAAGCCGTTTGTGATGACTTCTTATGGAAAAGTCCAGAGCTTAGAAGACTTTAAAAAATTAACTTATCGTGATCCGGCAGAAGCGGAAAAATTATTCCGTTCCAGAGATTTTTATGAAATTTTAAAATACGAAGATAAAAGAATCCAGGCACTTTATGACAATATGCGTAAGTGGGAATTGGATCAGCAGGCACTGGAAGAATTTTTAGTTGGCTGTAAACAAAAAGAAAAAATTTATCTGACGCTGGAAGAAGAGAGTCGAGCTTTTACCTCTATGAAGGAGGCAAGAAAAGAAAAGTTTACATTGAAAAAGAATACTTGGGGACATTTAGATATTGATGTCCGTACAGAGGGTGACTTTTTATATGTAGAACATACAAAGATATCGACAGAAGAATTTTTAGGAAATTCTTATAGAGTAGAGTATTTTATCAGTGCAGAACGTTTACATAAAGGCAGTAACTTTGGCAAGATTATTCTTGAAACGCCATATGAAACATTGTCATATGAAATCATTGTTGAAAAAGATATATGCAGAGATGAAGACAAGAGAGATGAGACAAGAGAGTATTTGAGTATTCTGAAAGATTATCTTGTATATGAATCAGGCAAGAAAGAGCTGGAAGAATGGACGGCGGATTCTATCCATAAGGCAGAGCGTCTGCGTAAGATGGATGAGAATAATGAATGGTATCTGCTTTTACAGGCACATATTTGTATTATCGGTGGAAAGAAGGAGCAGGCAAGAACGCTGCTTGAATCATACAATTATAACCGATTTGCAATTGGTAAGAATGTGGAACTTAGCTCGTATTATTTATATTTGACTACATTTTTAAGTAATGACACGATTGGACAGAGAAGAGTAGCGGAAGAGCTTGCAAAATCGTATATGAAGCATCCAGACAGCTGGCGCATTTTATGTATGCTGATCAATGTAGATTCAGAATATAAAATCCTCAGTGAGAAGCTTCGTATTTTAGAAAAATTATTTAATACAGAAAAGACAAACAGCCTTATTTTTTATCTGGAGGTATTTCGTTGTTATCGTGAAAAGAGTACAAGCTTGAAAAAACTAGGCATGTTTGAAATTCGAGTTCTTTTATTTGCGGCAAAATATGGATTGATGACAAAGGAGCTTGCACTTTATACAGCTAATCTGGCAAGTCAGTCGAAAGCATATGATAAACATTTGTTCCAGACATTGGTGCTGTGCTATAAAGCATATCCGGAAAGTATGATACTGACTTCTATCTGTACCCTTTTGATAAAAGGAAACTGTGTAGGAAAAGAGTATTTTGAGTGGTATGAAAAGGCTGTTGAAGAGGAATTAAAAATCGCACAGCTTTACGAATTTTATATGGAATCAGTGGATGTAGATATGTTTCAGAAGCCATTGCCACGATCTGTATATTTATATTTTTTACATGGCAATATGCTTGATTACAATAAATGTGCATTTTTGTATGCCAATGTTATTACTTATGAAGATGAGAGCAGCGAAATTTATGCACATTATCGTGAAGAGATGGAATCATTTGCATGGAGACAGTTGGAACGCAGACATATTAATGCACATTTAAGAACAATATATAAAAGATTTATTTCAGAAAAAGAACTGAATCCGGAACGTGTGAAGGCGTTATATGATATTTGCTATTCTTATGAGGTGAAAACAAAGGTACATAACATAAAATTTATTTATGTCATTGCAGAAGATGGAAAGATTACGCAGAGAGTACCATATTCAGAGCAGGGAACACTGATCTGTCTGTATGCAAAATCAGACCGCCTTGTGTGGGAGAGCAAAGATGGAAGACATTATACAGATTCTATTCCATATGACAGCAAGCGTATGTTCTATGAACTTCATTACATGGATGTTTGTAAGCGCTATTTGAATAGTTTAAAAATAAATCAGGAAGAAGAAACTGTTCCTGAATTGACCTTAGAAATCGTACAGCAAAATGGTGTGGAAAAATACGAAGACAGTGAGATGCTGGCTCTTAGCAGTAAAACAATCCGTGAAAATAATTATGCATGTGATGATTTCCTTACATATGTATGTTTCAGACTGTTTAAAAGAGGACAGTATGATAAAGTAATCCTGACATATCTGGCAAATTATTATTGTGGAGCTACGATCGAGATGAAAGAACTCTGGAGAGAAGCAAAGGAATATGAGGTGCATACTCATAAACTCGGAGAACGAATCCTGACACAGATGCTTTTTTCAGAATCCTTATTTGGCGAGGCTGCTATTTTTGAGGAATATTATGCAGAAGGTGCATATATTGGATTGCAGCAGGCTTATCTGGCATATATGTCGAGAGCGTATGTAGTAGAAAATAGAAAAATCAGTAAGAGCGTGATTGATATTATCTGCAAAGAATTTGAAAAAGGTGAAGAGACAATCGATATCTGTAAGATTGCGGTGCTGAAATATTATGCACAGAAAGAATATGATTCTTCAATGAGAAAAACATTGAAAAAGTTTATGCAGGATTTATGCGGAAAACAGATATATTTCCCATTCTTTATGAAGTATGAGAAAGAATGGCTGATTGAACAGCAACTGTGGGATAAGACACTGATTGAATACAAAGGGCAGAAGGGCAGCAGAGTCATGTTGTATTATCAGTTGCAGAAAGGTGATTCTGAAAATGTGGATTATTCAACAGAAGTATTAACACCAATGTATGAAAATTTATATGTTAAAAAATTTGTCCTGTTTGCCAATGAAAAATTGAAATATTATTTTAAAGAAATAATAGATGGTAATGTATATCGAAGTGAAAAAGCAGAGTGTACAAAAAAAGTAGAGCAAGGCGAACGGGGACGTTATGGAAGAATCAATGATATTCTGCTTTTAGATGGAGAAGAACAAGAAGCAAAGATGAAAGAATATGAGATAGAAGATGCTGTCGCTGCTCATATATTTGGAGAAAATTAAGGAGGCTTATCTGCATGATGCAGGGAAATATAATAGGATACGAAATAAATGAAAAAACCTGCCAGATCAGTTTCTATAATGATCAGCAGCTTGAACCGGAGACGTTGGAGTCAGAATCTGATAATTATCAGATTCCGCTGATCATTGGAAAACTTAGAGATACCTGGGCTTATGGAAAAGAGGCTAAAAGACTGGTGTCAATCAGTGAAGGCTTTACTGTGACAAGGCTGCTGGAGAGAAGTCTGGCCGGAGAAAAGGTTGAATTTGGAGAGGATACTTATGATGCGGTATGGCTCTTATCAAAGTTCATTCAGATGTCTTTGCAGACATTCCCTAAAATTGATGGGATTGTCTTCACAGTGCCGGAGTTGACGGAAGAACTGGCAAAGCTATTAAGAGGAATTGCTGTCCGTATGAATATTGATAAACAGCATATTTTTATTCAGGATTATAAAGAAAGTTTTTGCAATTACCTGTTTTATCAGCCGAAAGAATTATGGCAGTATGAAGCAGCACTGTTTTGCTGTGATCGTAATGAAATAAAGGCGTATATGCTTAGAAGATTAAAACCTGGACTTGGTGGTGGGAAAACTACATTTGTGACTGTTGATGAGGTCGCAAGTGCACATATGAAAGAATTGGCGGCAGTATATCCGGTTTTAAACGAAGACAAAGCCAGAGAAGCAGATTCTATGTTCTGTAAGTTCATAGAAGGGGTATTTGATAAGAGAATTGTCTCATCTGTGTTTTTGACCGGTGAAGGTTTTGAGAATAACTGGTATCCGAATGCTTTACGTCTGCTTTGCAACGGACGAAGAGCTTTTATAGGAAATAATCTATATAGTAAAGGTGCTTGCTTTACATCTTATAGAAAGATGTATATGCAGGTAGAAGATCCTGTTTATTTGTCGGATGGCAAGCTGACAGATCAGATCACACTTAATCTCAGGGTGAATGGTCAGGAGATGTGGTATCCGATCGTATCTTGGGGAGCACAGTGGTACGAGTCAAATAATCAGTGGGAAGTTTTATTGGAAAAGGTAGAGGATATCGAATTACATATTGAGTCACTTGTTCAAGGAACAGTACGAACAGAAGTAATCCCGATGGATAAATTTCCGAGACGCTCTGAGTATGCGATGCGCCTGATGATTGAAACACTGTTTATGGATGAAAAGACATGTAAGATCATTGTGCGTGATATGGGATTCGGAGAATTTTATCCGGCGACAGATTTTCAGAAAGAGAAGATTATTCATTTAGGAGGCAATGATGGGAAATTTAGTTCTATGTCATGAGCAGCATGCAGCACATCCTTATGAGATTTCCAGGATCCACTGCAAAATATATACAATAGAAGAACTGTGCTATTATCTGTGTAATAATCTTTATCTGATAGATTACACCATTATGAACGAGCAATTGTGTAATTGGCTGGACGAAGAATTAGGACTTTCTGATTTGTCAGAGCAATTGCGTGAGATGATGCAGATGCATGGTTCAGTAGAAAAATTTGTACTTACGATATTGAAGGAATCAAAGATTTATCGTGAAGCACAGATGATCCGAATTCAAAACGTACTGGAACGTCTGAAAAATCAGAAGGACATTGAGCGCCAGAAATTCAAAGGAGACAACCTGCTGGAAAGCGGAGAAATTGAAGAGGCAATCCTTGTTTATCAGGAAATATTAAATGAAGAGCGTGACGAAAGCGTAGAGGATAAGTTTTATGGACAAATCTATGCAGGATTGGGTGCAGCATACGGAAAATTGTTCTTATATCAGGAAGCTGCTAAAATGTATGATCATGCGTATAAAATTTGTGAAGATAAAAAATATTTAAAGCCATATCTTTATGCATCTTACAAATATATGTCAATGGAAGAATATCATATTTTACTTACAAAACACGCGGATTATGTGGAAGTGAATGCACAGATGCGCCAGGAAGTAGAAGATGTAAAAGCAAAATCATTGTCAGAGAATAACGAAATACAAATTGATGAGTGGAAACGAAAATATCGTAGGAGCAATATGTAAGTATGTTAAATAACAAGTTCTGTGTGGTCAATAATTGACAAGTATCTTAAAATGTGTTACACTGCCTAAGTAATTTAGTGTGGTAAAGCAGTCAATTGCTAAAAGAGTGACGCAAACCACCGACGCAGGAGGGTGATACAATGAAAAAGAAATTGGCAGTAGCATTGATTGCAGCGTTGACAGTATCAACAATGGCAGTGGGATGCGGAAGTAGTAAAGATTCTTCATCTACAGATACAAAAACAGAAAGCTCGAAAGATTCAGTATCAAATGGAGGCGATACTTTTACAGTAGGATTTGATGCAGAATATCCACCATACGGATACATGGATGATGATGGAGAATATACAGGTTTTGACTTGGAACTTGCACAGGCAGTATGTGATCTGGAAGGCTGGACACTTGTAAAAAAACCAATCAACTGGGATTCAAAAGATATGGAATTAAATTCCGGTTCTATTGATTGCATCTGGAATGGATTTACAATGAATGGAAGAGAAGATGAGTACACATTCTCTACACCATATGTAGATAACAGCCAGGTAATCGTAGTTGCCGAAAATTCAGGAATTGAAAAACTTTCAGATCTTGCAGGAAAGACAGTAGGTGTGCAGGCAGCTTCAGCAGCACTCGATCTTTTGAACAGCGAAGAAGAGGGTGGTCAGAAAGCACTGGCAGATACATTTGGTTCGCTTAATGAGTTTGCTGATTATAATACAGCATTTACAGAGCTTCAGGCAGGAGCACTGGATGCACTCGCGATTGATATCGGTGTTGCAAAATATCAGATTAATTCCAGAGGAGACGGATATAAAATCCTGGATGAAACTTTGAATACAGAGCAGTATGCGATTGGATTCAAAAAAGGAAATACAGAGCTTTGCGACAAAGTGAATGCAGATTTAAAGAAACTGGCAGAAGATGGTACAGTTGAAAAACTGGCTGAGAAATATGAAATTGCCGATATGGTAACATTAAAATAATAGGACAAGATGAATGGTGCAGGATGACTATACCCCTCTGAAGAGATTCAGAGGGGCATAGTTTCGTTAGCATATAAATGTAAAAAAGCAATGGGGAAGCTTTTTACATGAGAGGAGGCAATATGAGTTTTGAAGTAATGCTGCGTCAGCTTGGCGCAGGGTTTGGACAGACATTTTTAATATTTATTTTAACATTAGTATTTTCACTGCCGCTTGGAATGGTTGTATATTTCGGCAGGGTAAGCAAATTAAAACCGGTTAGCTGGCTGGTTAAAGTATACATTTCTATTATGAGGGGAACACCGTTGATGCTTCAGCTTCTGGTATGGTATTTCGGACCATATTATTTGTGGGGGATGAACATAGGCGGATACAAATTAACGGCAATCTTATTGGGCTGTTCTTTAAATTATGCAGCATATTTTGCAGAAATTTATCGTTCGGGAATTGAATCAATCCCAAAAGGACAGTATGAGGCAGCAGCTTTATTGGGATATTCTAAACAGCAGACATTCTGTAAAATTGTGTTGCCACAGGTGATAAAAATTGTATTGCCATCGGTGACAAATGAAGTAATTACACTGGTAAAAGATACATCGCTTGTATATTCATTATCTTATATTGAAATGTTTGCAGTAGCAAAGCAGATTGCAGCGGCTCAGACAACGGTTTTGCCGTTCTTTATAGCGGGTGTTTTTTATTACATATTTAACTATGCGGTTGCAGGTGTGATGGAGCTGCTCGAAAAGAAATTGAATTACTATCGATAGGAGACGGCAGTATGAAGCTTTTAGAAATGAATCATATAAAAAAAGATTTCGACGGAGTTCAGGTTATTAAAGATATATCCTTATCCGTTGAACAAGGAGAAATACTTGCTATTATTGGGCCATCAGGTTCTGGAAAATCAACATTGCTCCGCTGTGCGACAATGTTAGAGACAATAAGTGATGGTGAAATTCTGTATCTGGGGAAAAAAGCAGCCTGGATAGAAAATGGGAAACCAGTATTTCCAAAGAAAGAAGAAAGAAAAGAGATACAGTCCTGTTTTGGACTGGTATTCCAGAATTTTAATTTATTTCCGCATTTTTCTGTAATGAAAAATATAACAGATGCGCCGATTAAAGTACAGAAGAGAAAGAAAGAGGAAGTATATAAGGAAGCAAAAGAGCTGCTGAAAAAGATGGGACTGGAGGATAAAGCAGATGCATATCCATATCAGTTATCCGGCGGACAACAGCAACGTGTATCAATTGCAAGAGCTCTGGCAATGAAACCGAAAATGTTGTTTTTTGATGAACCAACATCTGCATTGGATCCGGAACTTACCGGTGAGATTTTGAAAGTTATCAAAAGTCTGGCGTCAGAGCATATGACCATGGTTATTGTTACACATGAAATGAATTTTGCCCGAAAAGTTGCGGATAAGATCATTTTTATGGATAAAGGTGTAATTGCAGAGGAAGGAACTCCGGAAGAAGTATTTGCATCAGATAATGCCAGAATGAAAGAGTTTTTGGGAAAACTGGCAGAAGAATAGCATATGTCTGACAGAAAATGTAAAAAAATAACCAATATTATTAGGAAGACTTATATATAAAATTTGAAATAAATAATGACTGCGAAGACGGACAAGGCGGGGAGAAATGTTGATTTTCAACCTGCCTTGTATTATAATCATCGTGCAGGTTATTCGGCAAAAACAGGATAAAAATAGATGAAGGAGTTTCATTCATGAGCGAATTTGAAGAAGTAACAACAGGATTGGGTGAAGAGTGTGGTGTCTTTGGTGCTTACGATATGGATGGCGGCGATGTCGCTTCTACAGTTTATTATGGACTGTTTGCATTGCAGCATCGTGGACAGGAAAGCTGCGGAATCGCAGTGACCGATACATATGGAAAGAGAAAAGTCCTTTCCAAAAAAGGATTGGGACATGTCAATGATGTGTTTGACCGCGAGTCTTTGACAAAGTTAAAAGGAAATCTGGGAGTAGGACATGTTCGATACTCTACAGCAGGTGCGACACGTGTTGAGAATGCACAGCCATTGGTTATTAATTATGTAAAAGGAACACTCGCAATAGCACATAATGGTAACTTGACAAATGCAGTTGAACTGAGAAAAGAACTGGAGTATACTGGTGCAATTTTCCAGACGACAATTGATTCGGAAGTAATTGCATATCATATTGCAAGAGAACGGTTGAATACACCTACTGCAGAAATCGCAGTGAGAAATGCAATGAAGAAAATTAAAGGTGCGTATGCACTTGTTATCAGCAGTCCGAGAAAAATGATCGGAGCACGCGATCCTTGGGGATTTAAACCATTGTGCATAGGAAAAAGAGATAATACTTATCTGCTGGCATCTGAAAGTTGTGCAATCTCTGCAGTTGGTGCAGAATTTGTTCGTGATGTAAAACCAGGAGAGATTGTTACTATAACAAAAAATGGTATCTCTTCAGATATGAGCATGGCAATTCCAGAGGAAGAGCAGGCAAGATGTATTTTTGAATATATTTATTTTGCAAGAACAGACAGTACAATTGACAATGTGAATGTATATCATGCAAGAATCACAGCAGGAAAAGCATTGGCAGAATCATACCCGGTTGAGGCAGACCTTGTAGTAGGTGTTCCGGATTCTGGTCTGGTGGCAGCAAAAGGATATTCTGAAGCGTCAGGTATTCCGTATGGAATGGCATTTCATAAAAATAGTTATGTGGGCCGTACATTTATCAAACCAACACAGAGTGAAAGAGAGTCCAGTGTTAAGATTAAGCTGAATGTTATAGAAGAAGTAGTAAAAGGAAAAAGAATTGTAATGGTAGATGATTCCATTGTACGTGGAACGACTTGTGCGAACATTATTAAGATGTTAAAGAAGGCCGGAGCAACAGAGGTTCATGTAAGAATCAGTTCACCACCGTTTTTATATCCATGCTATTTTGGAACCGATGTTCCATCTAATGAACAGTTGATCGCACACTCACATACAACAGAGCAAATTCGTGAAATGATCGGAGCAGATTCACTTGGATATATGGAAATTGACAAGCTGAAAGATATGGTTGGAAATTTAAAATATTGTGATGCATGTTTCACAGGAAAATATCCAATCGAGGTTCCGAATGAAGATGTCAGTCATGCATTCGATTGAAGCACTTGACGAGACTTTTTAATATCTTATATAATAAATTTAATAGGATAACAACAAAGGAGAATATAATTATGGCAACAGACCGTTATACAAGTCCGCTTTCAGAGCGTTACGCAAGTAAAGAGATGCAGTATATTTTTTCTCAGGACAAGAAATTCAAAACATGGAGAAAGTTATGGATCGCACTTGCAGAGACAGAAAAAGAATTAGGACTCAATATTACTGATGAGCAGATTGAAGAATTAAAAGCACATGCAGAGGATATTAATTATGATGTTGCAAGAGAACGTGAAAAAGTTGTACGTCATGATGTGATGTCACATGTATATGCATATGGTGTACAGTGTCCGAAAGCAAAAGGTATCATCCACCTTGGTGCAACATCATGTTATGTTGGAGATAACACAGATATTATCGTAATGGCAGAGGCTTTAAAACTTGTTCGTACAAAATTGGTTAATGTAATTGCAGAGCTGGCAAAATTTGCCGATGAGTATAAAGCACAGCCTACACTTGCATTTACTCACTTCCAGCCGGCACAGCCAACAACAGTTGGGAAGAGAGCAACTTTATGGATGCAGGAATTTGAGATGGATTTAGAAGATCTTGAATATGTACTTGAGAGTTTGAAATTGCTTGGTTCAAAGGGAACAACAGGAACACAGGCAAGCTTTTTGGAACTTTTTGACGGAGATCAGGAGACAATCGACAAGATTGATCCAATGATTGCTGAAAAACTTGGATTTAAAGCTTGTTATCCAGTATCAGGTCAGACATACTCACGTAAAGTAGATACAAGAGTGCTCAATGTACTTGCAGGTATTGCAGCAAGTGCACACAAATTCTCAAATGATATCCGTCTTCTTCAGCATTTGAAAGAGGTAGAAGAGCCATTTGAGAAGACACAGATTGGTTCTTCAGCAATGGCTTATAAGAGAAATCCGATGAGAAGTGAGCGTATCGCATCACTTTCCAGATATGTGATGATAGATGCTTTGAATCCGGCAATCACTTCAGCTACACAGTGGTTTGAGAGAACATTGGATGATTCTGCAAACAAACGTCTTAGTGTACCAGAAGGATTCCTTGCGATTGATGGTATTTTGGATCTCTGTCTGAACGTAGTTGATGGTCTGGTTGTATATCCAAAAGTAATAGAAAAACGTCTGATGGCAGAACTTCCGTTTATGGCAACAGAAAATATTATGATGGATGCAGTAAAAGCAGGCGGAGACAGACAGGAATTACATGAGAGAATCCGTGAATTGTCTATGGAAGCAGGAAGAAATGTAAAAGAAAAAGGCCTGGATAACAATTTACTGGAGCTGATCGCAGAAGATCCTGTATTTGGGCTGACCATGGAAGATTTAAAGAAGACGATGGATCCGTCGAAATATGTCGGCCGTGCGCCGCAGCAGGTGGATGAGTTCTTGAGTGAAGTGGTAAATCCGATTCTGGAAGCCAATAAAGAAGTACTTGGCATGACTGCTGAGATTACCGTATAAATGAAAGATAACAGTCATATTGCTGCCGCTGCCATTTGTGTGGCGGCAGTTCTTTTATGTATCTATTTGATTTCTGTGGCGTACCGAAGAACGCGCAGGAAGATCAGACGCCTGATGAATTCTACAGAGGTCAGGCTGGTAAGAGAAGTGGTCAGGGCGATTGAAGAAGGAGAAAAACTGTCGGAGACCACACCGAAATCTTTAAGTGCTATGACCAATCTCTACCTTCCACAGATTTTGCGGGATTTTCCAGAGTTTAACTGGGAAGAGATGCAGCGGATGGTGGAACAGGCGGTGAGAGAGTATCTGGGACAGTTTCCAGATATCCGGATCCATCGCACGGTGATCAGTGGGTATCGGAAGCATGGGGGAAACAGTACCGTGATCTGTGAGACTGCTGCTCAGTATACCTGCAGAGAAAATCAGGGCGCTGGGGAGACACATACGGTGCAGACTGCATGTGTGACGGAACTGGTATATACGTATGATCAGGACCAAAATCCAGAAACCACTGCATCGCTCACCTGTCCCAATTGTGGGGCG